>Ga0302311_10003238_pt1 | contig 17864 bp, 15 predicted proteins | sample III_Palsa_N1_3_FD_200449 | JGI IMG/M metagenome (GOLD analysis project Ga0302311, IMG submission 200449) | Peat permafrost microbial communities from Stordalen Mire near Abisko, Sweden - III_Palsa_N1_3 | ecosystem: Environmental > Terrestrial > Soil > Palsa > Peat permafrost | place: Sweden... | reverse complement strand
CCTTCTTCGTCGGCACGCGGAGTGTCATTTTTTCGTGGTCGAAGGTGATCACATAAACTTCGAGCGCCATGCCAGCGACTTCCTGGGTTTCGACCCCGACGACCGACCCGACCCCGTGGGCCGGATAGACGACATGATCGCCGATGGTGAAGTCGTGAACGCTCTTGTTCATGGTAGATCCTTCTTCAATCCTTCCGCCCCATCGGGCGGGCCATCCCGCTGATCAAGAAGGGAAAAGTTTCCCTGCGCCCAATAGAGACGGGCCTCGTCAGCCGGATTGTTCAAAATCCCTTAGGACACCCTTCGCCGTTGATTTGGCGCGCGTCGATCAGGACGGCTATTTTGCAACCAAGATGCGGCCCGCGCGGAAACGCGTTCCTGCATCTGTTAAGAGAGTAACACAAAATCTAGCGACATGAAAGGGTTGCACGCCGGCCGGCCGTGGCCGGCGCGGGCTTCAGGAGCCCTTGCCGGGCTTGTCGCTGAAGTATTTCTCGAACTTGCCGGTCTCGCGTTCAAAAGTCTCGGCGTCCGCCGGCGGCTCGCCCTTGAGGGTGATGTTCGGCCAGACCTTGGCGAAGTCGGAATTGATCTTCAGCCACTTGCCGTCGGCCTCGTCCTCGGTGTCGGGCTTGATCGCATCGACGGGACACTCCGGCTCGCAGACGCCGCAGTCGATGCATTCGTCCGGCGCGATCACCAGGAAATTCTCGCCCTCATAGAAGCAGTCGACCGGGCAGACCTCCACGCAGTCCATAAACTTGCACTTAATGCAGGCGTCCATGACGATGTAGGTCATCAGCGGCTCTTCAAAGGCTGTCGGGTCAAAGGCTGTCGGGCGGGCCGGGTCTATTTGGCGTTGCCGCCGATCTTGTCAATGGCGGCTAATCTGGGGGCGGCGCCAGAGGCTCTCCAAGCGAGGCGTAGAGACGCCTGGCTTCCGAGGGCGGCCCGCGCCGATCGCCAAGGGCCTCGACCCTCACCGCGATCACCCGGCCGCCCACCGCGAAGACGATCCCCTCACCCACCTTCACCGCACGGCTGGACTTGTCGATACGGGTCTCGGCGCCCGCCCGCGACAGCCGCACCCGGCCCTCGTCGACAAAGGCGGCGGCCAGGGTACGGGTCTTGAAGAACCGCGCCCGCCACAGCCAGACATCGATCCGACAGGCCTGATCGGTCATGGAGCGACACAGATCCGGCGGCCGCCTTGCCGCCTCATGCCGAGCCCTTTGCGGTCTGGGGACGCTGCACACGCCGCCGTCCGCGCCGCTTGGGCGCCGTGGGACGCGCGGGTTGTGCGGGTGTCAGCGCCGCCAGCGCCGCGAAGGGCGAAGCGGGCGCCGCCACCAGCTTTATGGCCTCGTCGCGGCGGGGCTGGCGGCGGCGCCAAAGGGCGGCCTCGGTCTTCGGGTCCCCCCGCGCCGGCGCGAAATCCAGCCCGCGCAGCAGGCGAATGGCCTCGGCGCGGCTCCAGCCCAGGCCGGCCAGCGCCTCGTCGGACAGGGCAAAGCCGCCGGCCTGCATGGGCGCGAGACGCAGGGCGGCGTCCAGCCGCTCCAGGGTCTCCACTGGCGCGCTGAGCCCTGCCACGGCGCGCAGGCCCCGTTGCGCCAGGACCAGCGCCGGCGGGACCGGGGTGGGCAGGTCTGACAGTCCGTCCGGCTTTGGCCGCCAGGTCGGCGCGGCGCGATCGGCGAAGGCGCTGGTGAACCGCAGGGCGTCCGGCGTCAAAAGTCCGGGCAGGAAGAGGCTGAAGGCGCCGAACCGCAGGCCCAGGAATTTCAGCGCCCGCCGCTCGGCCAGGCTCAGGGACTTGACCTGGCTTTCCACCAGCTTGCGGTCGATCACCCCGCCGGCTTCCAGCACCTGATAGGCGAGACCTCTCGCCAACCCCTTCAGCCGGCCCTCGGCCACGGCGGTCTTCAGGGCGCGCAGGGGCGCCAGACGGCGGTTGGCTTCGGCGGCGATGAAGGCTTCCAGCCGGCGCAGCGCCCGCTCGCGCACCGGCTCCGAACCCAGGCTGCCGAACAGGCGCACGCGCGGCGAAAAGACCCCACCCCCCATGAGCTGGCCGGCCCCGGCGCCATTCCAGAGCACCATCCCGTCCGGCTGCAGGGCAAAGGCCGTATCCTCGGCGGCCGCGAGCTGGCCCAGCCGCCGGGCCAGTTCCGGGCCGATCACCCGCTCGGCCGCCGCGCGCAGGGCCTTGTCCTCCAGGGCGGTCGAGCCCTTGGCCGGGTCGAAGTGGGCGCCGATCAGCCGTCCGACATAGTGGCCCTCCACCGTCACCGCCCCGTCGGCGGCGATCCCGGCCAGCATTTCGCCCTGCATGCCCAGGCCGCGCATCAGCGCGCTGGTGCGCCGGTCGATGAACCGCTGCATCAGCCGCTCGTGCAGGCTGTCCGACAGACGGTCCTCGAGGGCCCGCGTGCGGCCGCGCCAGTGTTCGGCGTCCGCCAGCCAGTCGGAGCGGTTGGCGACATAGGCCAGGGTGCGCACCCCGGCCAGACGCCCCGAAAGGGTGTCGATATCGCCCTCCAGCCGGTCCAGCGGCTTGAAATGGCCCTCCATCCAGTCGGCGGGCAAGCGGCGGTTGCGCTCGGTGAGATGGCCAAACACGCTGCTGACCCAGCGGACGTGTTCCTCGACCGTGGTCTTGCGGAAGTCCGGCGTCTGGCAGACGTCCCACAGCCGGATCAGATTGGAACGGTCACGGCAGCGCCTGACGATATCGTCGTCGGTGGCCAGCTTGCGCAGGGCGGTCTCGTCCAACGCTTCGTCCGACAGCTTGAGGCCCGGCGCGGGCGGCAGGGTGGACAGGGAGCGCATCAACTCGGTCAGGGAGCTGAAGTCGAGCCGGCCCGAGCGCCATTCCGCCGCCGGCACGGGATCGAACCGGTGCTCTTCGACGGCGGTCACCATGTCCGGGTCGAGGTCGGGGCAGTCGCCGGTGACGCCAAAGGTCCCGTCCCGGCGGAAGCGGCCGGCGCGGCCGGCGATCTGGCCGATCTCCTGAGCGTGCAGCCAGCGGGTGCGACGGCCGTCGAACTTGCGCAGGGCGGCGAAGGCGACATGGTCGACATCCATGTTCAGCCCCATGCCGATGGCGTCGGTGGCCACCAGAAAGTCCACCTCGCCGGACTGGAACAGCTCCACCTGGGCGTTGCGGGTGCGGGGGCTGAGGGAGCCCATCACCACGGCGGCGCCGCCCCGCTGCCTGCGGATCAGCTCGGCGATGGCGTAGACGGCGTCGGAGGAGAAGGCGACCACGGCGCTGCGTCGGGGCAGGCGGGTGAGTTTCTTGGCGCCGTCGTAGGTCAGGCGGGAAAAGCGTTCGCGGCTGATGATCTCCGCGTCGGGGATCAGGCGGCGGATCAGCGGCGCCATGGTCCCGGCGCCCAGTAGCATGGTCTCCGACCGTCCTCGCGCATGCAGCAGGCGGTGGGTGAAGACGTGACCGCGCTCGGGATCGGCGCAGAGCTGGATCTCGTCCACCGCCAGGAATTCCACCGCATGGTCCAGCGGCATGGCCTCCACCGTGCAGACGAAATACTGCGGCCGGGGCGGGATGATCTTTTCCTCGCCGGTGATCAGGGCCACGGCTCTGGCGCCCTTCACCTTGACCACGCGGTCGTAGATTTCCCGGGCCAGCAGGCGGAGCGGCAGGCCGATCATGCCCGAGGCGTGGCCGAGCATCCGCTCGACCGCCAGATGGGTCTTGCCAGTGTTCGTCGGCCCAAGCACGGCCACGAGACGCGGGGGCGCGGCCCCCGACGGGCGATCGCTCATGCTCGGAGACTTGGGGGATTCACCGGCCTTCCGCAAGCTTTGCCGGCGCACAGAATCTAGGTTAATCAAACTTGAATCACGCCCTTCGCCACTCAAGTAAACGAACAAGGTTAACGGCGGCGAACGGCAGCGAAACGAATCATGACCGAATCGGTGACCTCCCGTGATTCAGTCTTTGTTCCCTACAAGATGTAGTATCCGGCGATAGCGATTCACATAGGCGGTGGAACATCGCCCCAAACCTTGATCTTGCCCCGGCGATGACTCTCTGCCGCCGTCGCTCTTGACGCCCTTCGCCACCTTGGCCTATATCGCCGCTCCCTCACGCGGACCGATAAGGACTGCGTGCGATCGCTATTGTCCAAGAAGGTATTCCGCGATGTCGCGCCGTTGCGAACTCACGGGCGTCGGGCCGATGATCGGCCACAACGTCAGCCACTCGAACGTGAAGACCAAGCGCCGCTTCCTGCCGGCGTTGCGGGTCATTCGCCTGCAGTCCGATGCGCTGGGTCAGCACTTCAGCCTGAAGATCTCCAACGCCGCCCTGCGGACGCTGGATTTCCGCGGCGGCCTCGACGCCTATCTGGTCAAGGCCGGCGACGACGTGCTGTCGCCCCGCGCCCAGAAGATCAAGCGTCAGCTCAAGGCCAAGCTCGCCACCCAGGCGGTCGCGGCTTAAGCAGACGATCCGCTGGCGATCTGCTCGCTGGCGATTTCACCTCACCAGCGGTTTTATTACCAGCGTAGGGCGAGGCGTCCGGCGATCGCGCCGATGACGCCGCACGCCACGACGCCGAGGGTGTACCAGAGCCCCACGAAGACGAAGGTCGCCTCCGGACAGTGGAGGCCATAGACGGTCGCCGCGATCCCGCCTGAAAAGGCGCCGGCGGCGAACCCCGCCGCCATCGGCCGGGTGGGGGCCATCCAGCGCAGGGCCGCGATCGACATCGCCAGCATCGGCGCGGCGAGGATGACGATATTGCGAGAACAGACCTGCCAGGACACGCCCTGCAAGGCAGCCATCCGCGCCGGGGCGCCCATGGGCGCGAACTGAACCAGCGCCACGATCTCGAACCCCGCCACCAGGGCAAAGGCGATCAGCACGGCGGCGCGGGGGGACTCGTCGGGGCGCGCCAGTTTCGCCGTGGCCCACAGGCCAACAAGGCCCAGCGCTCCGGTATAGAGGGCCTTGATCCAGAAAAAGCCGCCGCCCATCGCCTCACCGAGGTCAGGCCGCAGCTTGAGCCACGCCAGCACCAGGACCAGCGCCGCGGCCGCGCCGCCAAGGGTGGTCAGGGCCAGGCGCCGCTCCAACGGATGGGCGGGAACCCGCCCGGCGTCGGCGGCCAGCGCCTCGATCAGCTCATGCGTCCGCACGGCGCATCCTCCCGGCCAACAGTTTCAACGCCCGATGCAGGGCGACCTTGGCCGCCCCCTCGCTTACACCCGCCTTGGCGCCTGCCTCGCTGAGACTGAGGCCGGCGATCTTCACATTCTCCACCAGCGCCCGCTGGCGCGGGGGCAGGCTGGCCAGGGCGCGGGTCAGGTCCAGGCCGTCGTCCGGCAGGACGGTGTCTGCGGCGAGAAACGCCTCCACGTCGCCGAGCGGCGTCGTCACCCGTATCCTGCGCCGCCGCCAATGGTCGATCAGCTTGTAGCGGGCAATGGCGAACACCCAGGCGGTGAGGGGCTGGGTCCGATCATAGGACTCCCGTCGCAAATGCACGGCCAGCAGCACTTCCTGCACCAGATCCTCCACGTCGGCGGGCGCCGACGACATCTTGTGCATGAAATAGGCGCGCAGGCGCTCGCTCAGAAGACCCAGCAGCCGGCGATGGGCGACCGCGTCGCCATCAAGCCCGCTCAGCATCAGAGACTTCAGCTGCGTTTCGAGATCGTCCACCCACGCCCCTTCGCGAACCGAAACACAGGGTTACACGCACCGGCAGGCCGATCCAAGCCGCGCTTCACGCCGGGAACCGGGCGCCCGCGCGGCCGCACGAATTTCGCCGAAAACTTTTTTGTAACGGACCGGACGGACCGCGCGAACTGGCCGACGAGATGAGCGATCCGGAGCCGATCGGCGCCGCCGAACATCCAACCCGCCCCTCGGCGGACCGACACCGGCCAAGTCATTGGCCACCCTCAAACGGAGACACCCATGACCAAATCGATTTCCACCAAGACCACCTCCGCCCTGATCGCCTCCTCGCTGCTGGGCGCCCTCGCCCTGACCGCCGCCAGCGCGGCCCATGCCGCCCCGGTCATGCAGCCCGCCGCGTCGGAAAAATGCTACGGCGTCGCCAAGGCCGGCCACAATGACTGCGCCGCCGGCGCCCACTCCTGCGCGGGCCAGTCCACCAAGAGCATGGACAAGACCTCGTTCGTCTATCTGCCCACCGGCGCCTGCGGCAAGCTGGCCGGCGGCATGACCAAGGGCATGTAAGAGAGCGCCGGGGCCTCGCCATGACCTTCCCCCAACGCTCCCCCAAGGGCGCAAGTGGCGCGGCCCGCCTCGCGGACCCGATCCCGGCCAAGGCCGGGATCGGACTGCGGTTTCCCCATCACGACCACGTCCTGAACCACCGCCCGGACACGGCCTGGCTCGAGGTCCACCCCGAGAACTACCTCGGCCGCGGCGTCGCCGCCGACGACCTGGAGCGGGTCCGCCGGGACTATCCGGTCTCCCTTCACGCCACCGGCCTGTCACTGGGGTCCGGCGAGGGACTCGACGCCGAGCATGTGGCCGCCATCGCCAATCTGGCCCGGCGCATCCAGCCTGGCCTGGTCTCCGACCATCTGTCCTGGAGCACCAGCGGCGGCGTCCATCTGCCGGACCTGCTGCCCCTGCCCTATACCGAAGAGGCGCTGTCCGTGGTCGCCCACAATATCGACCAGCTACAGACCGCCCTCGGCCGGCAAATCCTGATCGAGAACCCCTCGACCTATCTGGCCTTTGCGGACAGTCCGCTGAGCGAGGCCGAATTTCTTGGCGAGCTGACGCGAGTCAGCGGCTGCGGCCTGTTGCTCGACGTCAACAACATAGCCGTGTCCGGCGGCAACCTGGGCCAGTCGCCTGCGCAACGCCTGGCGCTTTTGCTGGACCAGGTTCCGGCCTCCGCCATCGGCGAAATCCATCTCGCCGGTCATGCGGTCCGCCGTCTTGATGACGGAACGCTACTGCGTATCGACGACCACGGCTGGCCGGTCAGCGCCGAGGTCTGGACCCTCTATGAGGCGCTGATCGCCCGCATCGGCGCACGGCCGACCCTGATCGAATGGGACACCGCCATTCCGGCGTTCGAGACCCTGCAAGGGCAGGCCGATATCGCCCAGTCGATCCTCGACCGCTTCAACCAGCCCGCGCGGAGCATGGCTCATGTCGCCGCTCGCTGATCTCCAGCGGCAGGTGGCCGGCGCGATCCTGGGCGGCGGCCCCTCCGACATGCCCGCGCTCGCGCCATCGCCCATTTCCGCCGGCGCCGCCTTCGCGGTTCACCGCGACACGGTCCTAAGCGGCCTGGCCGGCGCCTTGCGGCTGACCTTTCCCACAGTGGGCGCCCTTGTGGGCGTGGCGTTTTTCGACCAGATGGCCTTGGCCTTCGTGGCCGAACAGCCGCCCAGGCGCGCCAACCTGGCGGCCTATGGCGAGGGCTTCCCGGACTTCATCAATCGCTACCCACACGCCGCTTCCCTGACCTATCTCGGCGATGTGGCGCGGCTGGATCTCGCTGTCGCCCAGGCCCTCGGCAAGCCGGACAAGGACATCCGCCGTGAAGTCGTCCTCGACGAGGCGATCCGCCTGTCCCTGCCGGTGTCACTGACAGCTTTCGCGCTGCACAGCCCCGCCGACCTGATTCGCGACGGGGTGGAGGCCGAGGACGATCAGGCGCTGGCGGCGATCAATCTTTCCAGCCGGCCCCGCTGGTTCGCCGTCTGGCGCGACGGCCGCGCCGCTTCCGTGCAGCCGTTGAACCCGGCCGCCGGCCTGTTCCTGCACGCGGTCCTTGCCGGCGCGGGCGCCGACGCCGCGCTTGAGGCCGCCACCACCGACACCGGCCCTGCCGCCGCGCTTCTGGTCCTCCAGACCGAGGTGTTCGCCGCCCGCTTCGCCCAGATCATCCAGGCCCCGCCCGAGGAAATCCAACCATGACCGACACGGTCTTTCCGCCCGCCCCCGTCCAGCGCGGGCTCGACGCCCTGAACAAGGTCCCGTTCGATGCGCTGATCCTGGTCGCGCGGGCGGCGACATTCAGCGTCTTCATCCATTCCGGCCTGCAGAAGCTGTCGGACTGGAACGCCACACTGATGCTGTTCCGCGACGAATATAAGGTGCCGCTGCTGCCGCCGGAGTTCGCCGCCTATATGGCCGCCAGCATGGAGCTGGGCCTGTCGACCCTGGTGCTGGTGGGCTTCGCCACCCGCCTCAGCGCCCTTGGCCTGTTGGGCATGGTCACGGTGATCCAGATCTTCGTCTATCCCGAAGCCTGGCCCGACCATATCCAATGGCTGGCCTTCATGATCTTCATCGTCTGCCGTGGTCCCGGCGCCTGGTCCCTGGACGCCCTGATCGGCGGCCTGATGCGGCGAAAGCCTGCCGCCACAGCCTAGCGGATCGCGTCCGCCAGCTCCTTCAGGGTCGAGCGCCGGACCGTGGCCTGGCCGCTCGGCCCCTGGGTGTTCGGCGGCGGCTGCAGCACGGCGGACATGCGGCCGGCCACATGGCGCGGCTTTTCGTCGAACAGTTCCGCCAGCTGCTCGGTGATCACACCGCCCAGCTGCTCCACGTCGACGATGGTGACCGCGCGCTGATAGTAGCGGCGCACGTCGTGGCCGATGCCGATGGCGATCAGCTCCACCGGCGAGGCGGTCTCGATTTCCGAGATTACCGTGCGCAGGTGGCGCTCCAGATAGTGGCCGGAGTTCACCGACAGGGTGGAATCGTCCACCGGCGCGCCGTCGGAAATCACCATCAGGATGCGCCGTTGCTCGGAACGATGCGCCAGCCGCTGATGCGCCCAGATCAGCGCCTCGCCGTCGATATTCTCCTTCAGCAGTCCCTCGCGCATCATCAGGCCGAGGTTCTTGCGCGCCCGCCGCCAGGGAGCGTCAGCGCTTTTGTAGATGATGTGCCGCAGGTCGTTCAGCCGGCCGGGGCCAGAGGGTTTGCCGGCCTTCAGCCAGTCTTCCCGCGCCTGCCCGCCCTTCCAGGCCCGTGTGGTGAAGCCGAGAATCTCGACCTTGACGTTACAGCGTTCCAGGGTGCGGGCGAGGATGTCGGCGCAGACGGCGGCCACCATGATCGGCCGGCCGCGCATTGAGCCGGAATTGTCGATCAGCAGCGAGACCACCGTGTCGCGGAACTCGGTGTCCTCTTCCTGTTTGAACGACAGGGGGGCGGTGGGGTCGATGATGACCCGGGTCAGCCGCGCCACATCCAGCATCCCCTCCTCCAGGTCGAAGGCCCAGGAGCGGTTCTGCTTGGCCAGCAGCTTGCGTTGCAGCTTGTTGGCCAGGCGGGAGACGACGTTGTGCAGGCTGGCCAGCTGCTGGTCGAGGTAGGCGCGCAGACGAGCCAGCTCCTCCGCGTCGCACAACTCCTCGGCGCCGACCACCTCGTCATGGCTGGTGGTGAAGACCTTGTAGGGCGGCTCGCGCAGGCCGGGGTCCTTGATGTCCGGCCGGGCAGGCTTATCGCCCTCGCCCATTTCCGGCGCATCCTCGGTGTCCTCGGCCTCACCGTCCTCGTCGGCTTCGGTGCGCTGTTCGTCGGCGCCTTCGCTGTCACGCTCGGAGGAGCGGCTGTCGTCCTGTTCCGCCCCTTCGCCGTCCTCGGACTCGCCCTCACCGGCGTCATCGCTGACGTCCTTGGGCATGTCCGGCGTATCGCTTTCTGAATCGTCGGAGGCTTCGCCGTCGTCGCCGAGGTCCTCGCCCAGGTCGAGGTCCTTGATGATGGTCCGCGCCACCCGTGCAAAGGCGGCCTGGTCGTCCAGATTTTTGGCCAGGCGATCGAGGTCCGGTCCGGCCTTGGCCTCGATCTCGGCGCGGTGGCGGTCCACCAGCATCCGCGCCCCATCCGGCGGCGCCTCGCCGGTCAGCCGCTCGCGCACCATCAGCCCGACAATATCGCCCAGGGGCGGGGCGGCATGGTCGTCGTAGCGGTTGAGACCCTTCTTCAGGACGCTGGCCTCCAGGGCCGCGCCCAGATTGGCCTTCACCCCCATCAGGGCGTTCGCGCCGATGGCCTCTAGCCGGGCCTGCTCCACCGCCTCATAGACCGCCTGGCCCATCAGCGAGGCGGGGCGCAGCTTGGCGTGCGCCGCCACATCATGGTGGGCGAGGCGCAGGGCGATCTGGTCGGCGAGGCCGCGAATGCGCGCGGTCTCCTTGCCCGACAGGTCCCGGGGCGGATGCGGCAGCACCGCGTGGTTGCCCTTCAGAGTCGGCCCGTCGCCGGAAAAGGTAATCTCGAGATCCGGCTTCTCGGCAAGCGAGCGCGCGGCGTGCGTCAGGGACCGCTTGAAAATCTCGGTGGGATTCTCGGTCTTCGTCGGCATGGAATTGTCATAGCGCGCCGAGGCGGCGGGGTAAAAGCCCGTTGCGGCTATTAAGCCATCACGGCCGCGTGGAATTCACCACCGCCCATTGAGCCGGCGGCGCCGCGCCCGCATATGAGGGGCGCACGCGAAGGGGAGTCTCGAAACATGGCCTTAGAAGTCGCCATCCAGATGGATCCGGTCGAAGGGATCAACATCGAGACCGATTCCACCTTCATGATGATGATGGAGGCGCAGAACCGCGGCCACAGCCTGTGGGTCTACACCCCCGACCGCATCTCGCTGGAAGAGGGTCGGGTCACGGCCCGGGGCCGGCCGCTGACCCTTCGGGCGGTGAAGGGCGACCACCACCAGCTGGACGATTTCGAGGTCCGGGACCTGTCCGAAATGGACGTGGTGCTGATGCGCCAGGATCCGCCCTTCGACATGGCCTACATCACCGCGACCCACTTTCTGGAGGTGATCCACCCCAAGACCTTGGTGGTGAACAACCCGCTGGAGGTGCGCAACGCGCCGGAGAAACTGTTTGTCACCGGCTTTCCGGGCGTGCAGCCGCCGACCCTGATCACCTCTGATCCCGAGGCCATCTACGACTTCCGCGCCCGCCACGGCGACATGGTGCTCAAGCCCCTCTACGGCGGCGGCGGCTCCGGCGTGGTGCGGCTGAAGGCGGACGACCCCAACCTCGACGCGCTGCTGGAGCTCCACGCCATGATCGGCCGCGAGCAGGTGATCGCCCAGAAATTCATCCCCGCCGTGTCCAAGGGCGACAAACGCATCCTGCTGGTGGACGGCGAGCCGGTGGGCGCCATCAACCGCATCCCCGCCGAAGGCCAGGTCCGCTCCAACCTCGCCCGAGGCGGCCGCGCCGAGGCGGTGGAGCTGACCAAGCGCGACCTGGAGCTCTGCGCCGCCATCGGCCCGGAGCTGCGCCGGCGCGGTCTGCTGTTCGTCGGCATCGACGTGATCGGCGACTACCTCACCGAGATCAACGTCACCTCCCCCACCGGCGCCCAGCAACTGAAACGCTTCGGCGGCGCCGACGCGGCCGTGGCGTTGTGGGACAAGATCGAGGCGATCAGGGCAAGCAGTTGACCTGGGCCATCGGCTTTGAGGCGCAGCGCCGGCCGAGCGCATCTCGACGGCAAAATGTAGTGACCATCGTTGAAGGACGTCAGCGATTTGCTACCCTCAACAACATGCCAAACAGCGACCTCACAGTGACCGCAACGGACGCCCGCCGCTCATTCCTGAAACTGCTGCGCTTGGCGCAGGACGGCGCCCGCGTGACCATCACATGGCGTGGCAAACCGGTTGCCGAACTAAAAGCGCCCCATTCCGCCCGCTCATAAAACCGTCGCCATAGCGCGGTTGTGATCGGTCAGCCTCGCGACTAGGGTGCGCGGCTCAATTTTGGCCCCCAAGGCCCTGGGCGAACAATGACCGATTCCGAGAAGATCACCTTTACCGACGAGGAAGCCCTCGCGTTCCACCGATATCCCCGCCCGGGCAAGATCGCGGTGGTGGCGACCAAGCCGATGGCGACGTCGCACGACCTCAGCCTGGCCTATTCGCCGGGGGTGGCCGTGCCGGTGCGCGCCATCGCCGAGAACCCCGACGCCGCCTACGACTATACGTCCAAGGGCAATCTGGTGGCCGTGATCTCCAACGGCACCGCCATCCTGGGCCTGGGCGACCTGGGCGCGTTGGCGTCCAAGCCGGTGATGGAAGGCAAGGCGGTGCTGTTCAAGCGCTTTGCCGACGTGGATTCCATCGACATCGAGGTCACCTCCAGGGACCCCGATGAGATCATCACCGTGATCAAGAACATCGGCGCGACCTTCGGCGGCATCAATCTGGAGGACATCAAGAGCCCCGAATGCTTCCGCATCGAGACCGAGCTGCAGGAGTTGCTCGACATTCCGGTGTTCCACGATGACCAGCACGGCACCGCGATCATCTCGGCCGCCGGCCTGATCAACGCCTGCCACATCACCGGCCGCAAGCTGGAGGACGTCAAGCTGGTGCTGTGCGGCGTCGGCGCGGCGGGGATCGCCTCGCTGGAGCTGATGAAGGCCATGGGCGTGCGGCACGAGAACTGCCTGGCCGTCGACACCACCGGCGTCATCTATCGCGGCCGGGGCGAGGCTATGAACCAGTGGAAGTCCGCCCATGCGGTGGACACCGACGCCCGCACCCTGGCCGACGCCATGAAGGGCGCCGACGTCTTCATCGGCCTGTCGTCCAAGGGCGCGGTGACCAAGGAGATGGTCGCCTCCATGGCCCCCAATCCCATCATCTTCGCCATGGCCAACCCGGACCCGGAAATCTCCCCCGAAGAGGTGGCCGAGGTTCGCTCCGACGCCATCATGGCCACCGGCCGGTCGGACTATCCCAACCAGGTCAACAACGTCCTGGGCTTTCCCTACATCTTCCGCGGCGCCCTGGACGTACGCGCCCGGCAGGTGAACCATGAGATGAAGATCGCCTGCGCCAACGCCCTGGCGCAGCTGGCCCGCGAAGACGTGCCGGACGAGGTCGCCGCCGCCTACGCCGGCAAGACGTTGAAGTTCGGTCCCGACTACATCATTCCCGCCCCGTTCGACCCCCGGCTGATCTGGTACATCCCGCCCTTCATCGCTCAGGCGGCGATGGACACCGGGGTGGCGCGCATGCCGATCCCGGACATGGACGCCTATCGCGCCTCCCTGGCCCAGCGGCTCGATCCCGCCGCCGGCTTCATGCAGAAGATTTCCGGCGCCGTCATCGCCGGCCCCAAGAAGCGCATCGTCTTCGCCGAGGGCGAAGAGCCCAGCGTGATCCGCGCCGCCTACGCCTTCCAGACCGAAGGCCTGGGCCAGGCCATCCTGGTCGGGCGCGAGGAGCTGGTGCACGAGAACATGCTGGCGGTGGGGCTGAACCCCAAGAACACCGGGCTGGAGATCATCAACGCCCGGGTTTCGCACCAGAACGAAGAATATGTCGAACACCTCTACAACCGCCTGCAGCGGCACGGCTATCTGCTGCGCGACGTGCAGCGGCTGATCAACCAGGACCGCAACTCCTTCGCGGCCTCCATGGTCGCCCACGGCCACGCCGACGGCATGGTCACCGGCGTCACCCGCGCCTTCGACCAGTCCCTGGAAGAAGTCCTGCGCGTGATCGACCCGGCTGAAGGCGGCCGGATGATCGGCATGTCCATCATCCGCGCCAAGGGCCACACCCTGTTCATCGCCGACACCAATGTGACCGAAATGCCGGAGGCCGACGACCTGGTGGAGATCGCCGTCGAGGCCGCCAACGCCGTCCGAGCCCTGGGCTTCCAGCCGCGTGTGGCCTTCATGTCCTATTCCACCTTCGGCAACCCCATGGGCGAGCGGTCGGAAAAGGTGCGCGACGCCGTCGCCATGCTCGACGAGATGGGCGTCGACTTCGAATACGAAGGCGAGATGCCGCCGGAGCTGGCGCTGGATCCCGCCGCCCGGGCCAACTACCCCTTCATGCGCCTGACCGACTCCGCCAATGTGCTGATCATGCCGGCCATCCACTCGGCCTCGATCTCCACCAAGCTGCTGCAGACCCTGGGCGAGGCCACCGTGATCGGGCCGATCCTGCTGGGCCTGTCCAAGTCGGTGCAGATCTGCTCGCTGTCGGCCTCGGTCTCGAAGATCCTGACCATGGCCACCATGGCGGCCTACGACCCGAAGCTGGTTCCGACGGAGTAGGTCAGGCCGCAAGCCCACCCCAGTACGTCATCCTGAGCCGACGCGAAGCGGTGCGTCCAAGGACGCAGCGGCGGCGGTGTGCGTCCTTCGACACGCGCCCAAGCGTGCGCGGCTCAGACTGACGTAGAGGGGTGCGCGCGCATCCTCACGCTTGCCCAGCGCTCGCGCCTCCGCTATCCCGCTCGACCCCATGGACACGCCCGCCGCCCTCGGTGTCGACTTCGGCACGACGAACACCGTCGTGGCTGTCGGCCATGGGCGCGAGTCCTCCGAGCTGCTCTCGTTCGCGACCCCCACCGAGCCGACGCCAACCTTCCGTTCGACCCTCAGCTTCAATCAGGACACCGCCGAACCCACAGGCCGGGCGGTGCGCGCCGGTCCCTGGGCGATCGAGGCCTATCTGGACGATCCGGGCGAGACCCGCTTTATCCAGTCGTTCAAGAGCTACGCCGCCTCGGCCCTGTTCACCGAGACCCAGATTCTCGGCCGCCGCTATCAGTTCGAGGACATGTTGTCGGCCTTCCTGCTGCGCCTGCGCGAGCATGGCGGCGAGGCGATGGCGGCGGCAGGCGGCCGCGTTATCGTCGGCCGGCCCGTGCGGTTCGTCGGCGCCCGGCCCGACGCCGAGCTGGCGCTGACACGCTACCAGACCGCCTTCGAGCGCCTGGGGTTCACCGATATCCTCTATGCCTATGAGCCGGTGGCGGCCGCCTTCTTCTTCGCCCGCCAGCTGGACCAGGACGCCACGGTGCTGGTGGCCGACTTCGGCGGCGGCACCAGCGACTTCTCCATCGTCCGGTTCGAGCGGCGGGGCGGGGTGCTGACGTCGCGGGCCCTGGGTCAGTCGGGGGTCGGCATCGCCGGGGACGCCTTCGACTATCGGATCATCGACAATCTGGTTTCGCCCGAGCTGGGCAAGGGGTCGACCTATCGCGATTTCGCCAACATCCTGCCCATCCCACTACAGTATTACGCCAGCTTCGCACGGTGGGACCAGTTGGCGCTGATGCGGGCGTCGCGGACCATGCGTGACATTCGAGGCCTGGTGCGCAAGGCGCTGGAGCCGGAGAAGATTGAACGCCTGGTCGCCCTGCTGGACGGCAACCACGGCTACCACCTCTATCAGTCGGTCTCACGGCTGAAGGAGGCCCTGTCCGGCGAGACCCAGGCCCTGTTCAGTTTCCGCGCCGACGATGTGGCGATCGAGAAGCCGGTTGAGCGCGCCGAGTTTGACGGCTGGATCAGTCGGGAGCTGGCGGCCATCGAGATCGCCATCGACGAGGCCCTGGCCGACGCGGACCTGAGGCCGGATCAGGTCGACAAGGTGTTCCTCACCGGCGGCTCGTCCTTCGTCCCCGCCGTCCGCGCGCTGTTCCACGCCCGGTTCGCGCCGGAGACGATCAGCAGCGGGGCGGAGCTGGAGTCCATCGCGGCAGGGTTGGCTCTGATTGGCGGGGAAGCGGACTTGGAGCAGTGGTGCCAGCGGGTGAGCGGCTGAGTCACGAAACCTTCCCCGCACCGTCAGGCGTGGGAGGATGGGGCAAGTTTCAGGATAAACAGAAGAGGTGGGGCTGGCTGCGTACTGGCCCCATCGTCCCACTCGCTACGCGAGCGGGCCCCTCCTTCCCCAATAAATGGGGAAGGTTTGACGGCGCCATCAGCCGAACGGAACCAGCTTATTCCCCGCATCGTGCCCGATGTCCGCACGGCCCAGCCACGGAATCCCCGACCGCTTGCACCAGAACCGAGCCACGGTTTCCGCATCCATCCCAAAATCCGGATCGTTCTCCGGGATCAGGCTGCAGCGGCCCAGGCGGATGCCGGCGACCTTTCGAATCTCCGGGTTGCTGGTGATGTGGAACAGCGACCGGTCGATCCGGTACATCGCCTCCGACACCTCTTCCAGCATCAGCACATGGCCGGCCAGGTCCGGCTGTAGTGGTGTGCCGAGCATCTGGCTGAGGACGGTGATATTAAAGGCGCAGGCGCCTGGCGCCTCCAGCAGCGAGGGTTCGAGCGCCGCCGGATCGCCATCGATCAGCCAGGAGAGCACCCGGGCGATCGCCGTCTCGCCACCCTCGCGCTGAACGTCCTGAGCGACCGGACCGTGGACGCAGGTTCCAATCTCCGCGCGGTAGAGCGGCGCCAGCAGGAAGCCGAAGTCGCTGTAGCCGAGATAGATTTTCGTCCTGGCCGCCCCGGTCAGGGCCGGCAGCACATATTCGGCGATCCGGTTGGCGCCATAGCCGCCTCGCGCGCACCAGAGCACGTCGAAGGCTGGGTCGTTGGCGACCTCGATGAAGGCGGCGGCGCGGGTCTGGTCGTCCCCGGCGAAATGGCCACTGGCGGCCAGGCACTGCGGGTGAAAGACGATCTCTGGCGCCCGCGCGCCATACAGGCGCGCCGCCAGCGCCGTCACCTTGTCCGCAACCTCCGGCGACATCCGCGAGGCGGGCGCGACGACGCCGATCCTGATCCGATCCCCCAAGGCCTGCTCCGCAACTTGCCCCAAACGCCGACCGACCATAGGGTCCGGCGATGATTTCAGGGCAAGACTTTTTCTTCTGCGGCGTCGGCGGCAGCGGCATGACGCCCCTGGCCCTGATCACCAAGGCTACGGGCGGGGTGGTGGAGGGCTCCGACCGCGCCCTCGACCAGGGCCGCAATCTGGCGCGCTTCGACTATCTGCGCGCCCAGGGCGTGGGGCTGCATCCGCAGGATGGCTCGGGCGTCACGCGCGCAGGCCAGACCCTGGTGGTCTCCGCCGCCATCGAGGAGACCATCCCCGACGTCCAGTCCGCCCGCCGGGTCGGCGCGCCGATCGTCACTCGGGCCGAACTGTTGTCGGACCTGTTCAATGCGGCCTCCGTGCGCGTCGGCGTCGGCGGCACCAGCGGCAAGTCCACCACCACGGCCATGATCGGCTGGATCCTGGTCCAGGCGGGCCTGGATCCCACCATCGTCAACGGCGCGGAGATGAAGAACTTCGTCGACGCGGCGACCCCCTTCGCCGCCTTCCGCGTCGGCGCCGGCGCGCCCTTCGTCGCCGAGCTGGACGAGAGCGACGGCTCCATCGCCCGCTTCTCGCCGACGGTGGCCGTGGTCAACAACATTTCCCTGGACCACAAGACCATGGAGGAGCTGCGCCAGCTGTTCGGCGACTTCGCCGCCAAGGCCCGGACGGTGGTGTTGAACCTCGACAATGAGGACACGGCCATATTGGCGATGACCATCCCGGTGAAGCGCCGCGTGACCTTCAGCCTGGTCGATCCGGAGGCCGACCTGCTGGCGGGCCCCCTCGACCAGGCGCCGGACGGAATCGGCTTCGATGTCGCCACCCAGGGTGGGACCGCGCGGGTTCAGCTCAAGGTTCCTGGCGCCCACAATGCCGCCAATGCCCTGGCGGCCATCGGCGCGGCCATCGCCTGTGGCGTGTCCCTGGCCGACGCCGCCAAGGCGCTGGCCAGCTTCAGCGGCATTCGCCGGCGTCTCGAAGTGGCGGGGGTGGCCGGCGGCGTCACCGTGATCGACGACTTCGCGCACAACCCAGACAAGATCACCGCGACGCTCGCGGCCCTGCATCCCTTTCCTGGTCGGCTATTGCTGATGTTCCAGCCCCACGGCTATCGGCCGCTGCAGTTGATGGGCGAAGCCTTCATCGAAGCGTTTGCGAGCGCGATGGCGCCCGACGACATCCTGCTGATGCCCGAGCCGGTCTATTTCGGCGGCACAACAGACCGCAGCGTCGGCAGCGAGGCGGTGGTGGCAGGCGTCCGCGCGCGGGGCC
>Ga0302311_10003235_pt1 | contig 17876 bp, 9 predicted proteins | sample III_Palsa_N1_3_FD_200449 | JGI IMG/M metagenome (GOLD analysis project Ga0302311, IMG submission 200449) | Peat permafrost microbial communities from Stordalen Mire near Abisko, Sweden - III_Palsa_N1_3 | ecosystem: Environmental > Terrestrial > Soil > Palsa > Peat permafrost | place: Sweden... | reverse complement strand
GCCGGGGAATTGAGGCCCAAAAGCGCCAACGCTGGGCCACTGGGGACACCGGGTTACCGATAGCCATGTCATCAATCACGACGTCAACCATCGATACGCCCCAGCGGCGCTCGGTGGAACGAACCTGCGACGACCTTGCCATCGTGGTGCTGGCCGCGGTTGGCTTGATCGCGAGCCTGACGTTTCGCGACTACGGATTGGGCTGGGACGATTATACCCACGCCGAATACGCCGACCTGCTGCTGCGCATGTACGGCTCCGGCTTCCGGGATACCGGCGCGCTGTCGTTCGCCAATCTCTATATGTATGGCGGCGGCTTCGACATGGCGGCCGCCCTGCTGCATCGTGTGATTCCGCTCGAACTGTTCGAAACCCGCCGCCTGCTCGGCGCGGTGGTCGGCCTGATCGGACTTGCGGTGACGTGGCGGCTGGGCCGGCGTGTCGGCGGTCCGCTGGCGGGCCTCGCCGCGCTGCTGCTGCTGGCGCTTTGCCCGACCTATTACGGGCACATGTTCATGAACCCGAAGGATTCGCCGTTCGCCGTTGCGATGGTGATCCTGATGCTGGGGCTCGTGCGTCTCGCCGATGAATATCCCGCGCCCTCGCCCGCCACGATCCTGATTGTCGGCATCGGCGCCGGGCTGTCGCTCGGCTCGCGCGTGCTCGGCGGCCTCGGGCTTGTGTATGCGCTGATCGGCTTCGTGCCGCTGTTCGCAGCCGAGGTGCGCTCGCAGGGCGTGCGGGCCTCGATCCGGCGCTTCGGGCATGTGCTGTATTTGCTGCTGCCGAGCCTGCTGTTCGGCTACCTCATCATGGGCCTGATCTGGCCGTGGTCGGTGATGGAGGTGGCCAATCCTTTCCGGGCCATGACCTACTTTTCCAGCTTCTTCGAGAAGCCGTGGAAGGAAATGTTCGACGGCGCGCTGGTGTCGGTGCCCGACATGCCCTGGTCGTATCTGCCGACCTTGTTCGCGCTGCAAATGCCCGAAGTGCTGCTGGCGCTCTTCATCTCCGGCGGCGTCGGCGCCCTGATATCGCTGTCGCGCAGCGATGTGACGCCGCGGCGCAAGACCATCCTGCTGATGCTGACGACGGCGGCAACGCTGCCGGTGTTGATCGCGATCCTGAAGCGTCCGGCGCTCTACAACGGCATTCGCCATTTCATCTTCATGATTCCGCCGATGGCGGTGCTCGGCGGCGTCGCATTCGCCTGGGGCATGAACTGGCTCGGCGAACATCGGCGCCACTGGCAGCCCGCGGCCGTAACCATCTTCGCATTCGGCCTGATGCTGCCGCTCACCGAAATGATCCGGCTGCACCCCTATCAATACACCCACTTCAACCATATCGCGGGAACCGTTCGCGCCGCCGACGATCTCTATATGCTGGACTATTGGGGCCTGGCGCTGAAACAGGCCTCCGACGGCCTGCGCGATGAACTCAACGAGCGGCAGGAATCGCCGCCGCAGGGACGTAAATGGAAGGTCGCGGTGTGCGGGCCGCAACGTCCCGCCCAGGTCGCGCTCGGACCCGACTTCACGATCGGCTGGGACAGCCACGCCGCCGACTTCGCCATGACGATCGGCGAATTCTACTGCAAGGGCCTGCCCGCGCCCGTGATGGTGGAGATCAAGCGCGACGACGTGGTGTTCGCGCGCGTTTACGATATTCGCGGCAAGAGCATTTCCAGCCTGCTCGCGATTCCGGCGCCCTGACGCGCTTTCGAGCGAAAGCCCGTCCCAGACGTGATCCGGGGTGGGCAGCGGTTCGCGTGAAAGCCTGCCCACCATCGCTATCCTGCAAAACATGACTGCCACGCAAGGGCCGAGACTTGCTGCGAACCGGTCACGGGACTAGGCTCGCAACCGAAAATCAACAGCCCATACGGAGCAGCGCTATGTCGCCAGCGGAAGCACGCCTGAAAGAAGTGCCATCGGAAATGACCCCGGCCGAATGGTCGCAGCGGGTCAACCTCGCCGCTTGCTACCGGCTGATCGCGCATTACGGCTGGGACGATTTGGTCGACACCCACATCTCCGCGCGGGTGCCGGGACCGGACCATCACTTCCTGATCAACCCCTACGGCCTGATGTTCGACGAGATCACCGCCTCCAGCCTGGTCAAGGTCGACCTCGACGGCAACCAGCTCACCGAGAGCCAGTACAGCATCAACCCCGCCGGCTTCACCATCCATTCGGCGATCCACGAAGTGCGCGAAGACGCCGGCTGCGTGCTGCATCTGCATACGCCCGACGGCACCGCGGTCGCGAGCTGCCAGGAGGGCTTGCTGCCGATGAACCAGACCGCCCAGCTCGTCACCTACGATCTGGCCTATCACGACTATGAAGGCATCGCGCTCGATCACGACGAACGCCCGCGGCTGCAAAAGGATCTCGGCACCAGGAACCACATGCTGTTGCGCAACCACGGCACGCTGACGGTCGGCCGTTCGGTCGCCTCCGCCTTCGAGCGCATGTTCCATCTGGAGCGCGCCTGCACCATGCAGGTACGCACCCGCATGCTGGGGCCGACCGCCTATCCGGTCGAACAGGCCGTGATCGACAAGAACACCGCCGTGCTGGCCAACCCCGACCGCCAGGAACTGCGCTCGACCACGCTGGTCTGGCCGGCTTTGCTGCGCAAGGTCGAACGCCTCGACCCCAACTACAAGAATTGAAACTTTCATCATTCCGGTGTAGGTTCGCCTTCAACGACCTCTGCACTTCGAATTCAAACGCCGCCCAATTTCGGGCGGCGTTTTTGTTTGGGGGGCGCCCGCTGCGTCGTCCCGGCCTTGCGCCGGGACCCATAACCCCTGGCGTCGATTGTATCAGAAGGTATCCACTCCACTGCCGAAACGAGAGGACACGGCGTATGGGTCCCTGCATTCGCAGGGACGACGGCTGGATGTGACTCCGCGTTCTCGCGGCACGCTGCGCCCGAGGTTTGCAATTCGTTTCGCCCCAAAAGATAGAGGGCGCAGGGAAGACCGGGTGCGCGCTGCACCCGCGGTCTCATGTGCAAAGGGTAGATAGAAAAACGCACATGAGCATACAGGTTCAGCGGAAACACTCCGGCCTTCCCTGCGCAATGGTTTTACAGCTTATATCGTGCTCTCCCCGGCGAGACCTGGCTTGCTTGTCACCGTCGCCCGCAAGAAGCGCGAGCTCCTTGCGAACTTGACACCTGCCATCGGGGCGTCAGGACCACACGACTTTGCCGTCCGCGTCATGCGCTGTTCGTCAAAAGCGCATCGGCGTCCACCGCTCCCCGCCCCAACGTCAGTGACGATGGCCAACGCCCCCTCTCTCGGGACGGGATGGCGAGGAATACGCAACTGATTTGGGTCAAGAGTCAAGGATAATTTCGGAAAATCGGAAATAAGGTCGAGCAAAAGAAGCCTTCCAAAGCTTGCGCCGGACAGCGCAAGCGCGCTACCGGGAGAGCTCGCACCTCGTGGGTGAACGCAATTACGTTCACCCCGGGGATGACGGCCACGCTTGCGGGTGAGATGAGCAGGCAAGCGACCGATCAGATCAGCTCTTGGTGTGCCGGCGACGTTTACGAAAGCCTGCATACAGGCTCGCCGCCGCCAAAGCATAGAGCAGCCATTCTACGTTATCGTTCACTGAATCAGGCAACACGAAGGAGGCGATGCCGAAACACAGCGTCGCCATGAGCGAAAGCGGACGCCATGGGATCTCGAAGTTCCGTTTGCGTTCAAGCTTCCATTGTCGCAATTCGTCATCGAGCGAAGGGAACTCGCTTTTTTCCGACAAGCGCACAGGCCGCTCGATAGAAGGCCCGGTGGACCGGACCGTTGTGGCTGGTGCCACGGTTTCGGTTGTCCCCATCGAACGACCGAACGAAGGCGTTGGATTCCCGCGGCGGCCAAACGATCTGTGGTTCACCATCGACCCTTCCTCAGCGTAGCGGCCATTGGTGCTACCCTCGGGTTAATGGTCGTTTAACAACACACATTGATTTGTCATGCGTGCCAGTGCACTCAATTGTTTTACAATGATCGTGTGTCGCATGCGTACCCCCGGCGAGGACGCCGTACAATTAAGTGCACCGAAATTCCGTATCGCCCCATCGTCTCAGCCGCCCAACTTGGTGGACGCCCATAACATCAACAGCCCGCCCAGGCCGAAAACCAGGCTCGAAAACCAGGCTGAAGACGAGTTGCACAAGGCTTCCCTGGCGGTTGGCCGGCTCGAGCACCGCAGTCGCAGGCTCGGTTGGATCGTAGAATACCTGGACAGATTTTCCCACCGGATACCCTGCCACGATCGCTGTCGGTTTCTCACGACTGCCATAGATTGCGGTCCATCCCCATTTCCAATTGCCGGAGTGGAACTCACGTCCGGCAACCTGGTAGCTGAAGCGGATGGCCACGCGATATTCGGTCGAGACGGTCTCGTGGCCCCTGTCGTCGGTTTCCGTGTTTTGAGCCTCAACGACCTCGGACTCCGTGATGGTACCGGCAGCCGTCGGCCAGTTTGCACTCGACTGCAGTTTCCGGCGCGTCCGCAAATAGAGGCGCAATCCGAGAAGCCCCATCGCGACGCAGCCGATCGGCAGAAACAGCGCGAACACAGGTACGCCGCCCTCCGAAGGCAAAGGTCACACGTTCGAATCGTGTCGGGTGCGCCAAAATGCCACCATTCAGAATAAAACTGCGAACCCAGTTACTATGCGGCCCTGAGATCTTTCAACAATGAAGCGGCTAGAGCTTCTTCGGCTATGGAGAGTTCATGTTGCTGCATGGCCGTCATCAACCCTTCGTCCCAAAATGCGCGCGCAGCCTTCCCCGTGAGAGCCTGTCCAAGACTTGAGGCCCCTTCGACGGCGGCCTCGTAGTCGCTCGCCCCAAAGCGCCAGGGTTGGGCGCCGTGCTCGCGCATGACGTGGTTGCCGATCCGCACTCCCGGCCAATCGAAATCGCCATGATAGAAAAGCTGCGCCCGCGCTTTAGCCAGCTGCGACAGCAGGCATCGCTGTGCTGCGGCGGGCATGCCGTCAGTGCAGACTAGCGGCGCGCAATCGGAGCCCCAGTGATCTGCGGCGATCGCGACCAGGTTGGGATTCTCACAGACATAGACCCTGCGATCCGCCACGTCCCACGACGGTGGAGACCGCAACAGCGACCGCAGCGAAGTGTAAACAGGCTCTCCCGGCGACTGACTGTAATTTCCCGCATCGCGCATGGGCAGGTTCAGGAACAGCACCGGGCGCGCCAATTCATTGACCAGTACGCCGGCCTTAGCCCAGACGTCGCGGTCGCGCTCCGCACCACCGCCCGGCTCCAGTTCGCCGTCTCCCGTTGGCTCGCTATCGACGTTATCATTATTGTAATCGGTCCGAGCGATTACCTGACGCCAGACCGTCAGTACCAGGGTTGCCGTGGGCTGTCCGCTGTCGAGCGCGTGGGCGTCGCCCAGCACGTCGGCGGCCAATTGCGAACGAGTGATGCCGCTCGCGGGCAGGCGTTGCAATACCGCTTCGACACGGCGACAGAGTTGGAGAGCCGCCGGTGGGCTCTGTCGTGCAAGGCGCTTGAGAAGCCCGATGCCCGCCGCAGCCTGAAGCAGTCCGATCAGTTCGCGGTGAGTGCAGCCGCCCAGCACATCCGACCACATCGTTTGCAGCGCAAGGCGCGTCGTGGCGAGATTCGTAATCGGGCCATCGAGTTGTTCAAGTGCGTCGCGCAGCGAAGCGGCGATGCCGGCATTCTGGAACGCGGTATCGACGAGGCGAACGTCGACCTGTAAGGAATTGGTGTAACGGAGCGGACGACCGAGCAGCGAAGCCAATGCGGCATGTTCCTCCGCGGTGAGCTTGCCGATGCGAAAGTTTTCAATCGTGGCGTCGAGGGGTGCCCGTTCGAAACGCTGACGCAGGCGCTTGCGCAGCAAGGCGTAACGGTCGCCGCCAAGCAGGCGTTGCAGGCGTGGGTCGGTCGAGGAAATCATGTCGGCGCAAACCTGCGATCTGGATCGTCTTCGCGTGTCTTGGCGCGACCGTCCCAGCTCCAACGCGACACGAACACCGCGTCGATGCCTTCACGCCGCTGCAACTGGCAAATGGCGACGCCGGGAAGTTCGGCATAGCAGGCCCATTCACGCTCGCTGGTGATGACGAAGTCGAGATCGAACTCGCGGATCAGCCCCATGCAATGGGCGCGCGCGGTATCATCGATGCCCGCGAACGCTTCATCGAGCAGCATCAGGCGCGGCGCCAGCGCGTAGCTGCCCTGACTGTAGAAACTGGCGACAGCGGCGAACAGCGGCACGGTGAGGCCGAGCGCCCGCTCTCCGCTGGAGGCCGGACCAGAGAGTTTGCGCCAGTGTCCGTCCTGCCAGCGCTCGACGCGAAAGCGGTGCCAGCGGCGATAGTCCAGCGCGCGGGCGAGTTGCTCGATCAGGCTGCCGCCCACATCCTTTCCGGCGCCCGAATCGGCCCGCTCGCGCTCGGCGGCGATGCGCTGCTGCAACATCGCGCCGACCACTCTCCGGTCGTCAGCGGACCAAAGGTCTGCGCTGGTGTTGAGCAGGCGTTTGCGCGCTGCTTCGAGGCCGACCGGAGCGCCTTCTTCTTCCGCCAGCGGCTGCCACAGCAGACGATAGCGTACCCCGGTGGAGGTCGGGCGATGGTGCAATTCTCTGTTGATCGCATCGCGCTGAGTTTCGGCCGCCTGCAGCAGCCGCTGCACTTCGGAGGCGATTTCGGCCTGCAGATGGTTCTCCAGCACAGCGCGCTCGTTCGCCGTCAGCAGTTCACTGCGCTGGGCGATCTCTTCGGCGAGGCGCGCGGCAAGGCGATCCGGCGGTTCGGGTCGGTTCTGGTAGACGACGCGGACGATAAGCCCCCAATCGCTCTGTTCTGCGTGCGCCTGGTGGCCGAGTGCGCTGAGGGCGCGTTGCAGCTCCGTCAGGTCTTCGCCGATCTGCCGTTGCAGGCGTGTCCAGGCGTCGTCGTCGTCCTTGAGTTCGGATAAGGCCTGTTCCGCGCGGCGAGCCAGAGTAAGCGCGGGGTCGATCGTCCAGGGGCCGCCCATGTCAGGCAGGTCGGCTTGCGGTAGCGCAGCCGCGAGCAGGCCGGTGGCCGCGAAGTGCTGGAACTTCGCGATTGCTTCGGCGCGCGCGTCGCTGCGTTGTCCGAACACAGTGCTCGCAGTCACTGCCTGTTCGTGCGCGACCGCGCGCGCCTCGCCGGATTTGCTCAGGACGTCGCGAGCGAGCGTTAGTGCGGAATTGCTGGCCTCGACGGCGGTCCCGGCGTCGGCCAGCCGCCGTTGCAGCTCCTCGACCCTGGCGCCGACGGATCCGCGCAACACCTCGAACCGGACGGCGGCTTCTCCCGCCTCAATGCGGGCAGCCGCAAATTGTTCATCCTGCTTCTTCAGATCGTCGCGGGTTTCGTTCTCGCGGTTGCGTTGCCGCTGCAGCTCAGGCAGCGCCAGACGCACCTCGTGAACAGCCTGGGCGAGGCGGAGTTGGGCATCGTGATAGTAGTTCAACGCCATCTCGACCGCCGGCAATTCAGCTGATAATGCGGGAAGGCGCAGATCGGCGGCGTCAGCGGCGAGTCGTTGCCGCACCGTCTGCAGGGCTTGTGCGGCCTCCAGGTATTGAAGGTCGGCCTCGCTCAATTGCTGGCGGGCGGTCTGGGCCTCGCGTGCACTGGCGACCGCCGCAAGATGGGCGTTGCGCAACGCCCCTTCGGAGGGAGCCAGACGCCATTCATCGGCGGCTTGGTCCTGATCGCGCGTGAGTTGCGCGTCCATCGCCTGGACTGCAATGAGCTCATCGGCGATTTGTGATAGGCGGCCGGCCACGTCGGCCAGTCGCCGCTTGCGGGCCGCGGCGCGGGCCGCATGGCCGATATAGACCGCCGCCGGTTTGGCCCAGGCGCCGACCAGCGCGGCGAGCCGAAAGCGACCGTCGGGGGCGACCCAGGCTTCGCTGTCCGCGGGATCGTCGTCGGTGCAGGCGATGCCGGATAACAGGCGTTCGACGAGTGCGGCCGGTAGCGCGCTATCGGCGGCCGTGTCAGCGTGCAGCCAACCAGCGAGTGAGAGCGCTTGCGGCTGTCGTTGCAGCACCTGGGTGTCGTGCAACAGCTCCACTCCGTCGCCGGCCTGCAGGTGGCCGTCGGGCGAGACCCATGCGTCGAGCAGGCCGGCGGCTTCAAGCGCGGCCTCGAGGCCGGCGCGCTGAGCGGTCATGACCTCTTCGCGAAAATCCACCAATTGCCAGAGCGGCGCACCCTCGCGCGCACCTCTGGCATCGGCGCCGCGCGTATGCGGGTGGGGCGGCGTCGCATCGACGCCGGCTTCGAGACGGCTGCGTTCGTCTTCGAGGGTGTTGAGCTCCGTCTCCAGCGTCTGGCGTTGGCCGTCGAGCGACACGTGACGCTGCGCCAGACGCTGGCTGGCGTGCTGCTGCGCCGTTTGCAGGCAATGTCGCGCCGGATTGTCGCCATCCAGTCCAACAACCCAGTCGGCGAGGGCCGTGAGCGCTGCGCGGCTGTCGTCGGGGCTGACCTGCAGTTGCTTCAGGCTGGCGAAGTAGCGCTCCCAGGCCTGAATCAGGTTGCGGCCCTCGTGATCGACCTCCGTATCGGCTTGCTCGCGTCGTTTTGCCGTGGCCTCTACCGTGCCCTGTCTTTCGTCGCGCGTGTTCTGGCGTTGTGTATGCAGGGCTTCGGCCTCCGTCACCTCGGCCTGGCGCCGCCGCAACAATGCGATCTGTTCGCGTCGATCGACGATCAAGGTGCGAAGGTCGGCGCATGCGTTGTCGAAGGCTTGTGGCGTCAATGCGACCAGATCGGCGGCGGCGAGCGTTGCGAGCGGGCTACCGGCGTGCAGGCCGGCGATACCTGCGGCCTCGGCATGCGTCGCGCTGTTCTGACGTAGCTTCGTCATCACACGTTCGGCTTGCGTCATGCGCTGGACGGCGTGCCCGGTCTCCTCAGTGCTGCGCTTTAACCGCCGTCGCACCTCATCGACCGCCGCGGTGGCGACTTGCAGCGCACGCTGCCGCGCCAATGCGTCCCGCTCGGCGGATTCGAGACGGTTCGCGTCCTGCATGGTCGGGTCGGCACGCAGGATATCAAGCCGGGCCTGCTCGCGCTTGAGCGCAAGTTCCGCGTCGTCGTGAGTTATCCGGGCGAGCGCTTCCGCGGTCTCGGCCGTCTCGAGCCGCGCCTGCGCGTCGGCGCGCGCCCGGCTTGCGCTGTCGAACTCGGTCTGGGCCTGGCGCAGCGCACGGGCCTGCCGCCGGCTCTGGGTGCCGGCGTAGATCCGGTAGCGCTGGTCGAAGCGCTCGACGGCTCTTGCCAGCGCCTGGTATTCCTCGAGTTGGCGGCGATCTTCCTCCAGCTGGCCCAGAGCCTCGGCGACGTCCCCAAGCAGCTCGGGTGCGAGCGGCGGCAAGGCCTCGGTGAGTGCGTCCGAGAGCGCGGTTTCGTCGGGCTTTTTCGACAATTGCGGCTGACGCAACTGAATCAGCGTATCCATCAAGGCGTCGTAGCGCCTGGTGCCGAGGTGAAACAATCGCTCATCGACCGCGCGCCGGTAGCTGACGGCGGTATCGAACACCTGGCCGCGGCCGTGCAGCGCGTCGCGCAGGCGTTCCCGGGTCAGGACCACGCGCTGATCGCTCATCAGCCAGATATCCTGATTGATGCGCGGAGCGCCAATGGAATCCTCCAGCACGAAGAACCAGGTGTCCACCTGGGGACGCGCAGCGACCGCGGCAAGCCCGGCGCCGAGTGTGAGATAATGCGGCGTCCCGTCGTCGGCGAGGCGGCCGAATTCGATCCAGGCGTAGCCGATGCGCCGGTCATAGCTGCCCATCAACAGGTTCCAGGACATCTTCTTGCCGCTGTCGCCGTCGGGCTCGATGCGCGAGGACTTGAGCTGTGCATCGAGCAAGAAGGGCAGCGTCAGCGACAGCACCTTTGATTTGCCGGTGCCGTTGTTGCCCCGCAGCAGCAGATGACCGTCGCGGAACCAGAACTCCTCGCTGTCGTAGTGAAACAGCTCCACCAGTCCAAGCCGCAAAGGCTGCCAGCGTTGCCGCGTCGGGATCGGCAGCGCGGGTCTCTCGGAGAGCGCAGCAAATGAAGCCGGCCGGTCGTTCATGTCGGACAGACCAGGGCATCGGCAGCCGCGGTCGGTACGCCGCGTGTTTCACGAAAGTCGCGGACTTCCGCCTCGCCGAGCGCGAAACGGGCGAGCGCCGGGCGCAGGTAGACCGTCTCGGCATCTCGCACAATCAGTTGAAGCTTTTCCAGTCGATCAAGGGCGATCTCCGCAAGCTCGCGTTCGGCGCCGGGTTCACGCGCAGATTTGCGCCAGTATTTGCCATAGCGGGGCTTGCTCTCGCGCAGGTAGTCGACGACGTCTTGTTCCCTGATCATACCAGAGAATGGTTGGGTCGCGCCGGCGGCATCCGCCTGCCGCTGCCTGTAAACGGTGGCCAGGAACTCCGCGACCAGCAGCGTGACATGGGCGTCGGTGCCTTCGGCGGGCATCGCCACATCTGTCAGCGAGCCAGCCTCATCGACCAGCGCCAGACCTTCGGCGCGTTGCTCCGCGACCAGCCCGGTTGCGTCACACAGGCGGGCCGCCATGGCGCCACGCTGGTTGACAAAATAGGCCCGGGACTCCGCGTCCAGTGTGTCGGTATAGACTACCGGATCGTCGAGCAGCCGGCGTGCCAGTTGGCGGCGCAGCACGGTGCGTCGGCCCTCATCGCTGTCAGCTACATGCTCGTCGGCCAGGGCATGCAGTCGCTGGTCGAGCGTGACCGGCGCATCCTCCGGCCGGAAAGTCGATGGCCCGCGCACGGCGGCCAGCATGCCGGCGAGCGCGCGGCGCTGCACGTCGTAGAGCGCATCGGCCTGATCGCCCCCGGCATGTACGAAGGCGTCTTCGTCGCCGGCGACACGCTGCAGCACGCCCAAGTCGAGCAAGGTGCGGCACACCGCCACCAGTTCACGCCGCTCGTGGGGAGCGCCGAGCGTGAAGCTGAAGCCGGAAGCCGCCAGCGTTGGCTCGGCGGCGAATTGCAGCAGCCGCTCACCCAGCAGTCGCAATGTAATCTGCGGGTCGGCGCGTTCCAGCACCGCGCAAGCCAGGCACAGCAGCACGTAACGGCGGCGATCATAAAACGGCAAGCCGCGCATCGTGCTGGCGAGATCCGCCGGCCGCTTATAAAGTCGAGCACCCTCTTGTTCGACGTGCAGCGCCCAGCCGGTTTCGCGCCCAAACCAGTCGCGCAGTGCGTCGGCCTGACGGCGGATCGCTGGAAAATCGTCGTGGTCCGGACTCATCAGCGGCGTCATCAGCAGGGCGCGCAGGGCGCTGCGAAATTCCTCGTTCTGGAACCGACGCTGTTGCTGGCCGATGCTACGGCTGTCCCTACCAACGCTGGCGGCCATCGGCTGTCTCATGTCGGCGTGATAGTGATCAAATGGTCGCGCCCGGCAAATACGCCCCGCGGCGTATTGATCACAGCGCGGCTATCGACTGCGAGGGGCGTGAGGTTGATATGCAATAATCCATCGCCGGTTCGCCGTTCCGCGCTGGTGTTCGGACCGGCCTGTTCGGTCAGCACCTCACCGAGCAACCCCAGGAACAGACCGAAGGCATGGATGTCCAGCTCGTCGAGATCTGAAAGGCGTGTGGGCTGACCGGTGGCGAGGTGCTTGCGCGCTGCCTCGACCTGCAGCGACTCCTCGGCGAGTTCGCGCGCCAGATGTGCGCGGGCCTCACCGCGATCACGCACCCGGGGCATCGCGCCGCGGGGCGCGGCCTCACCGTATTCGCGTAGCCGCGGGTGAATCGTCAGCGGTGGCGCGTCGGCCCAGCGTGTCGAGGCCGGCAGATCGGCGTCGGCGTCAGGATTCAGCGAGAAATGCCGTGCCGGATTGAGCGCAAAGGCTGCGCGCGCCAACCGGTGCGCCTCGCCGTCGTTGCCGCAGGCAGCGAACCAGCCGGCGAGCATGCGGAAATCCGCGGAACGGTCGCTGCGCCCGCTGCGGCGCTCGTTGAGCGCGGCGATCGCTCCTAGCAATTGCGGAATTGCCGACCGTGCCCTCGCCCGCAACAGCTCGGCTTGCGAGGGTTCGTGGCCGGTACGGAAGAACCAGCCGCGCAGACCTCTCCAGCGTTCGCGCCAGGCATTCAAGTGAAGGGTCCGCGCGTCGGCCCGATCGTCCGCATCGCCGGGGGCTGCATCGCGTGCATCGCGCGCGGCGACCTGCTGCAGCAATGCGTCAATGCTCGGTTCCAGGGCGAGGATATGTCTGGCGATGGTGTCGGAGCGGCGCACCAGATCGCCCATGAACCGCTCCAAATAGTCGATCAGCTGGCGCTTGTAATTCGCCACCGCAATCGCCTCGGCCTGCTGCAACTCGATGCTGCGCGCGACGCCGGCCATGAAAGCCTGCGCATTTTCAGCAAGGCCCTCGAAAACGCGTACCAAATCCCGCAGTGTTTCGTGGATCTTCGCGACGTCGGCTTCGGGCTCGTCAGCCAGCGTTTGAAGCGCCTGCAACCGGTTCGCGATGTCTTCAAGCGCCACCGTTTGCAGTTCGGCGCGCCGTTGCAGTGTTTGCACGAACAGCGCCAGCGCCGCTTCGACAGCCTCCCCGCCCTGCGAGAGACGGTACAAGAAGCGTGCACGGTAGAAATCGCTGAGGCTGGAAACCCGCGCCGTGTCAGGATGCGATTCAAGATTGCCCCAGGCGGCAAGCTGGGCGAGCGCGGTGTTGACGTCCTCAATTCGCGGTGGTGCATCTAACCACCGGGCTTCGCTTAGTACTTCGTCAGGTCTTAATTGCAGACGGTATTGCCGTTTGGCTGCTGCAAAGACGTCCATGATGCAGCGGTAAAATTCAGATTTCTCGGCACTCACGTGCCTGAAGAGCTCGGCTGAATCGCTGACGGCTCGCATCGGGCTTCTTCCCAAAGGTCTTCCACTGGAGTTGCCGGTTCGCGCGAACACGTTAATGCATTTGTCTGTTCGCTGCAGCCAAATTGGGTTCCATCCACGGTTCGTGGATCGGGCGCGGCCTTGGTTCCCTACATACGGCTGAAACCGCGCTTATTGTTGGGTAGATGGTCAGCCTTTCACCCAAGTTCTCCGTCAATTATATAGCAATTTCAATCACATAAGAGTTCGTAATTTTATTCTGACTGGCGCGCCAAATTGCCACCATTCAGAATAAAACTGCGAACTCGGGGCCTTGGATCGGCCCCCTTTTTGCGCGGCTATCGGGCGAAGCAAAATTGCGTCAAGCTGATATTGGATAATATTGGCGCAAACCAATCTTCACGATGACGCAAATGGACGCCAGAACTACCGAACTCGCGGCCCGGCTCACGGCGCTGGAACGCGAACGCGCGGAGATCTTGGCCGAGATCAACACCCTGCGATCGGTGCGGAGTGAAGAGGCCGCGGCTATAAAAGCGGTCCCTTCGGCAAAAGCCGGCGATCCCATCGACCGGAATTCGACAATCGAAAAGAAGATTGCTCTGTTTCGCCGGCTTTTCCGCGGCCGCTCAGATGTCTTCCCCATGCGTTGGGAGAATCACACGACGGGACGGAGCGGCTACGCACCTGCCTGTGCGAATGAATGGCAGCGTGGGATTTGCGAAAAACCAAAAGTCAAATGTTCGGCATGTCCAAACCAAGCATTCCAGGCCGTAGATGAGGTGTCGATCGAACGCCATCTACGTGGGACCAACGCGAACGGAACCCCGTTCGTTATGGGTGTCTATCCGATGCTTGCGGATAATACGTGTTCGTTTCTGGCCGCGGATTTTGACGACGGGGAATGGCGAAGAGATGTCTTCGCTTTTGGGGATTCTTGCGAGCGTCATGGAATACCTGTTGCCATTGAGCGGTCCCGATCCGGAAACGGTGCTCACGCCTGGATTTTTTTCGATGAGCCGATTCCAGCGGCATTGGCGCGCCGTCTCGGAGCCTTCCTAATTACCGACACGATGGAACGCGTCCCCGATATCGGATTCGGATCCTACGATCGGTTTTTTCCGAGTCAGGATTCAATGCCAGCAGGTGGCTTCGGCAACCTGATTGCCTTGCCTCTTCAGGGGCTTGCGCGAAGTTCTGGCAACAGCGAGTTCATCGACGAATCTTGTTCGCCGTATCCGGATCAGTGGGCCTTCCTGTCCGCGATTGGACCTATGCCGCGAGCGAAGGTGGAACATCTGGTCGAGGATGCAAGTGCATCTGGAAAAATTCTCGGCGTGCGTATTCCTGTCGTCGACGAAGACGAAGAACCGTGGCTTGCTCCGCCGTCGCGGCGACAGTCGCTGCCAGCAATCCGGGAGCCATTGCCAGGAGCGATCACCGTCGTACAGGCGGACCAGATCTACCTCCCGCGTCACGCGCTGCCACCGTCGTTGATCGCGCGCCTCCTTCGTCTTGCTGCATTTCAGAATCCTGAATTTTACGCCGCACAAGCCATGCGCCGATCGACCCATGACAAGCCTCGGATTATCTCTTGCGCAGAGTTGACCAGCCATCACGTTGCGCTACCTCGCGGGTGCTTCGACGCCGTACTAAATCTGCTTGCGTCGCTTGGAATTAAGGTAACAATCGAAGATCACCGCTTTTTTGGTGCGGCGATCCCACTTGCCTTCACTGGCGCGTTACGCTCCGATCAGGAAACCGCGATCACAGCCCTGTTGCCGCATGATACCGGCGTGCTCGCGGCAACGACGGCGTTCGGCAAGACGGTCCTGGCCATCCGGATGATGGCCGAGCGTGGACGGAATACATTGATCCTCGTTCACCGCCGTCAGCTGATGGATCAATGGATCGAGAGGCTCACAGCGTTCTCGACTATGCCGCGTGACGCGATCGGCATGATCGGCGGCGGTCGTCGCAAGCCGAAAGGTCAGGTTGACGTCGCCCTGATCCAGAGCCTGGTTCGCAAGGGAGAGGTCGATGATATCGTCGGCAATTATGGGCATCTCGTAGTTGATGAATGCCACCATTTGTCGGCGGTTAGCTTTGAACTGGTCGTGCGCCGCAGCAAGGCTCGCTACATCCTCGGTCTGTCAGCAACGGTTACGCGAAAAGACGGACATCACCCGATCATCGTTATGCAATGCGGTCCCGTTCGCCATCGCGTGGATGCACGAACCGAGGCGGCCAAGCGCCCATTCGATCACGTGGTGCGGATCAGGGATACCAGCTTCCAACTCCAAACCACATTGGGCACTCCTGCTCCTTCCATTCAGGATGTTCTCAAGGAGTTGGTTGATGATGAAGCGCGCAACGATCTGATATTCGATGATGTCTTGTGTGCTTTGGAGGAGGGCCGTTCACCCGTCGTGATAACTGAGCGCACCGCCCATTTGGAGACTATCGCAAAGCGTCTTGAGCATTTCGCTAGGCATGTGGTCGTATTGCGCGGTGGGCAAAGCGAGAAGCAGCGCCGCGACATCGCCGCGCGGCTCGCAGCAATTCCCCAAGCCGAGGAACGTGTCATAGTCGCGACCGGACGCTACCTCGGCGAAGGTTTCGATGATTCGCGCCTCGATACCCTTTTTCTTACTATGCCGATTGCTTGGAAAGGCACGCTTGCCCAGTATGCCGGCCGGTTGCATCGGCTCAACGACGCCAAGCGCGAGGTGATTATATATGATTATGTCGACATGAGAGTGCCGGTTCTGGCCCGCATGGCTGCGAAACGCCGTATTGGTTATCAGGCAATAGGCTATAAGGTATTGGGTGCGCGCGATTTGTTTTCCGGTCAGGTGGTCACGTTGAACGTACCTGCGGCAGCTACGCGATAGTTAAGCGACCAAATAGCTAGAGGAGCGCGGGCGGAATAAAAAGAGGCGACCAAGCCGGATAGTTCCTTTCAGCCTGTCCGTCGACAAGGGCGGTTTTTGTGAGTGGATATCGCCGGCTCTCAAAGGAACGAGACCAACTCCCGGCTATCATTGCAAATGATTCGCGGAGGCACCTCGATGAGCCGAGCCCAGACAAAATCCTCGCCGACGGATGAGCATGCGAGACGGATCGCGCAGGCGATCGCCAAAGGTCGACCGCCCCCGTTCAATGATGCCTTCGATCGGTATTGCGAAAGCTCCCCACGCGAAATCTTTGCCGCTTTCACGGGCGCGGCTCGCCACATGCCTCCGGTCGGCAAGGATGAGCCGCTTGCGATCGGTTATCTGTTCCTGCTTCAGCGGCTGCTTGAGCATCTACGTTATCGCACCGATCGCGGCTACGCGGACGCAAGCCAACTGATCGCGGATTTTCAGGCCGATGTCGTCGCACAGGTCGAGGCCGGAAACGTCGACGGCCGCATGCTTGCCTTTGTGGGAGGAGCCCTACACCAATCGAAAATCCCGGCATCGCCTGAGCTTGCCGCGGCGTCGGCAAGGCAGCCCGTCGACCCGGACGAGGACGGACCGCTTCCGACCGACGTCCACGCGGCTCTCGCCGGCATCCTCGAAGCCTGCAACGGCGATCCGTTTCTGGCCGTGGGCTCGCTGATCGAAAGCGGTCATGCCATGCCGGCGGAAACCCGCAGCGCCTTGGCCGTGGGCCTGGCGCTTGCTGGCATCCCCGAAGCGCGTGGCGCCGCGGTTCTGTTCCTGCTCGACCCAAATTCGACTGTGCGCCGGGCGGTTGCCGGCGCGCTTGCGCAGGTCGCCGCCTCGCTGACGCCGACAGAGGTCCGGCGGCTGATCGCAATGCGCAATTGGCGACCAGAGAACGAGCGAGCCGAAGTCGACGCGGTCATACGCAAGGCGCGAGCGGCTGGGATCGATTGCGCGCCATGGGGCGCTGGCAGCATCGAGACAATCGTCGCGACCGCCGTCGATGGTGCTACAGCGCAGGGATTCTTGCTGATATCCCCGACCGGACGGAAAAAGCGGATATCATCGATCCTGACCAAAGGCGGGATTGCCGATGCCTGGAGCGGCGAGCCGGAATCGCGCCGCCAGATCGAGACGAGTTTCGCCGCCGCCGGGATGGGTACCCCTACGCTTGCCGTATCCCGATCATATCTCGATCGCATCGTGGCGCACGAACTGGCGCTCAGTATCGAGAAACGGGAAGCGCCGCCGTTCGGCCTGCTCCAGGTCGCCGAAACTATCGGCGGTGCCGATTGGCAACCCGCGCGCATGGCCTTTGGTGAAACGCTCGCCGGGCTGATCGCCGAGGTCCCCAAGGCGATGTGTGAGCCCGCCACGCTCGCATCGGTGCTGCGGAAGAGCAACGAACTTGCCGAGCTGGAGGCTGTCGCACAATCCTGGTTCGAGGACGACCCGCAGGTAGCTCAGGCGGTAGAGCGCGCCCGCGGCCGCGATCGTGCCAAACTTGTTACCTATCTATTGCAGAGCGTCATTGCGCGACATCGTGACAGATGGGCTGACATTGTTTTGCGCACGGCTCTATGGATGCGCGAGGCTCCGCCGGAGGCCGACCTATGCTGGCGCGAGCTCGCGATCGTTGCAAAAGCGCTCGTCGACGGGCAGGATGTGACGGAGATCGGATTGATGCGCGATATCGCATTGCGAACGATCGCGGTCCTCAGGGACGCTGGGCGCATGTGAGAGAGCCGGGCGCGCGTTTTGTGTCGTCTACTCGCCGAAGTGGGGGGCGTAGCAGATGAGATGGCGCTCTCAATAGGATCGATCGCAAGACGGCCGAGCCGATGGCGCAAAAGCGGATCTCGCACCTCATCAAGTACGCTAGACCTTGATACATTTGGTTGGTACAAAGGTCGGAATTGCGGATGCATTAAGTCTTTGATTTTGCTTACACTAACGCGCTGGACCGACAACCCGCCCGTGGGCACCATTAAAACAATGA
>Ga0302311_10003231_pt1 | contig 17886 bp, 17 predicted proteins | sample III_Palsa_N1_3_FD_200449 | JGI IMG/M metagenome (GOLD analysis project Ga0302311, IMG submission 200449) | Peat permafrost microbial communities from Stordalen Mire near Abisko, Sweden - III_Palsa_N1_3 | ecosystem: Environmental > Terrestrial > Soil > Palsa > Peat permafrost | place: Sweden... | reverse complement strand
GGAATCGGCATTTTGTTTCGAACTTCATCGCGAAGCAGTACCAAGGCCGAATTGCTGATTTTCGTGACGCCGCGCATCCTCAGCCAGACGCTGCAGTAACAAGCCGAATCAGCAAGCTGAAAAGGGGTGGCCCGGGCCGCCCCTTTTTTTATGGATGCCGATTCGGCAGGTTGATTAAACTTCCGGCCCGATTGATGGTCTGAAGGTCACCGCGCTATCAGCGACCTATATTTGAGGCGCCGATTGGCGAAATCCATTTCTGGAAAACGGAGAAATCATGGATGCAGTGGAAATTTCATCGACCAACCGCCTCCAGCAAGCTTTCGCAGCGCTGCGCGAGGATTTGCAGCGCAGTATCATCGGCCAGCCGCATTTGATCGATTGCCTGCTGGTGGCCTTGCTGGCCGACGGCCATCTGCTGGTCGAAGGCGCACCAGGGCTGGCCAAGACGACCGCGGTAAAAGCACTGGCCGCCCGGATCGAGGCGGACTTTCATCGCGTGCAGTTCACTCCCGACCTACTGCCTGCCGACCTTACCGGCACAGACGTGTTCCGCCCGCAAAGCGGCAGCTTCGAGTTCGAGCGCGGGCCACTCTTCCACAATATCGTGCTGGCCGATGAGATCAATCGCGCGCCGGCGAAGGTGCAGTCGGCGCTGCTGGAAGCCATGGCCGAACAGCAGATTACCGTGGGCCGTAGTACTTGGCATCTGCCTGAATTATTCATGGTGATGGCGACCCAGAATCCGATCGAGCAGGAGGGCACGTTTGCGTTGCCCGAAGCCCAGCTCGACCGTTTTCTGATGCATGTAACCATTGGTTACCCGGACGCTGTTGCCGAGCTGACCATTCTCCGGTTGGCGCGCGAGCAGGCCAGCCGCAAAGGACAAGCCGCGGCCGCGTCGTCGGCGCTGCTAAGTCAGGCGGATGTGTTCGCTGCGCGCGAGGCAGCGATGGCGGTGCACATGGCGCCCGCGTTGGAGCAATACCTCACCCAGCTGGTGCTGGCGACGCGTGACGCCGGTCGTTACGGCCCTGAGCTGAAACGCTGGATTGCCTGGGGTGGCAGTCCTCGGGCTACGATTGCGCTGGATCGTTGTTCGCGTGCAAGAGCGTGGCTGGCGGGTCGCGATTATGTTCTGCCGGAGGACGTGCATGGCATTGCGCACGAAGTCCTGCGCCATCGCGTTCTGCTCAGTTACGAGGCCGAGGCGGAAGGTGTGCGGCCGGATCGTGTGATCGACCGTCTGCTGGATCTCGTGCCGCTGCCGTGAGCGCTGTCATGTCGCAATCACGCGACGGCGATGGTCGCACGCAGGTTTCGCTGGCTGAGCTCATCGCGCTGCGCGCGCGGGTGGGACGTACGAAGCTGGCTCCCCTGGTCAGTCGCGCCGCACGCAGCGGGCAACAGTCCAGCCGTCTATACGGCCGGGGTATGGACTATGCCGAATCCCGGGTCTATCAGGCCGGCGATGACGTACGCCGGCTTGATTGGCGGCTTACGGCGCGCAGCGGCAAGCTGCATACCAAACTGTTTCAGGAAGATCGCGAAGGCTCCTTGCTGATTTTGATGGATACGCATGCCAGCATGCGCTTCGGCACGCGCGTGCGATTCAAATCGGTACAGGCGGCGAGGACGGCAGCCTGCGCCGCTTGGTACGCGGCGCGCGCGGGTGAGCGAGTCGGTGTCATGGCCTTTGGCCAGGCCGATTCGCTGTTGCGACCCATGACCGGGCCGCGCGGTGCGCTGGCCGTTTGCGGTGCATTGGCCGAGTGGGATGGCAGGTCTGCGTCCGATCGCCTGGAATCGCTTGCCGACGCGCTGATGCGTGCCAATCGTCTGCAGCACGGTGCAAGTCGTGTGCTATTGATCAGCGATGGATTCAGCGCGGATGCGTCGGCGCGGCAGCGGCTTCTGGATCTCAGCCGGCGTGCCGCTGTCAGTGTCCTCGTTGTAGCTGACGCACTTGAACTCGCGCTGGTGGCGCCCGGCCGGTATCCCCTTGAGCAAGCGGGTGAGCGTACCGAAGTGATCCTGCAATCCGAGCGCCAGCGTAGCGATTTTCAGCATGCCATTGGCGCTGGGCCAGCGCGACTGGGTGAATTGGCGCAATCGCTTGGCCTGCGCTGGGGCAGCATCGATACCACCGCAGATCCTTTCGACGCCGTGGTCGGTGTACTTGGTGCACGGAGATCCGCTTGATGAATGCGTTGCCCGCATCATCATCGATAACCGCGGCAGCGCAAGGCCCGGTGCTGCGTGATATTCATCTGCCGCCCGATCCTTCGTGGTGGCCGCCCGCGCCGGGCTGGTGGATGCTGGCGGGGCTTCTGCTGCTGATCGCGCTGCTAGCAGCGTGGCAGTGGCGGCGACATGCAGCACGGGTGCAAAAACGAGCGCGCGTGCTGGCTGAGCTTGATGAGCTGATGCACCAGTATCAAAGCGATGGCAATCAGTCGGCGCTCGCGAGCGGCATGCATCAGCTGCTTCGCCGGGTGGCGCGCCGGCACGATGCACTGGCTGCGAAAAAGCGCGGTGAGGTATGGCGACAGACGCTGGCCCGCGTGCCGGTAGATGCCGCGACGCTGGATCGTTTGATGACGCTGGAGCAGGTGATATATCGCACGCCTGCATCATTCGATCACGCGGCTGCATCGGCTGCCGTTCGCCAGTGGTTGCAACTGGCGTTGCGACCTGCAAAGTGGAAGCGCGTTGCGACCAGCCTGCCCGCTGATAGCGGAGTTCGGTCATGACGACGTTCGCCTGGCCATGGATCATCGTGCTCTTGCCCTTGCCTTGGTTGCTATGGCGCTGGTTGCGGCCGGTGGCACCCGGGCAGGCTTTGCATCTGCCACAACCCGGCATTCGGTTGGCACAAGCCGCTGGAAAATCGGCAGCTGGCTGGGCAACGTGGCTATTGGTGCTGGCGTGGCTGGCCTTGCTGACAGCCGCTGCGCGGCCGCAATGGATTGGGCCGCCGGAGGCGCAGCAGCGCAGCGGCCGCGCCATGATGCTGGCGCTGGATCTTTCCGGCAGCATGCGCACGGAAGATATGGATCTGGCCGGCCAGGCGGTCAGCCGCTTCGGCGCCGTCGAGGCGATTGCCGGCGACTTCATCAGCCGTCGTCGTGGCGATGAAATGGGCTTGATCCTGTTTGGTAGTCAGGCATTTCTGGTGACACCGCTGACGTTTGATCTCTCTGCCGTGCGCGCGCAGCTGGAGGGTTCGGCGGTGGGGCTGGCCGGCACCGAGACGGCGATTGGCGATGCGATTGCGGTAGCCGTGAAAAGGCTGTCGGCACTGCCACAACCGGCGCGCGTGTTGGTGCTGCTTACCGATGGCGTCAACAACGCCGGCAGCATTGCGCCGCGCGAGGCCGCGCGTGCCGCCAAGGCCGTCGGCGTGCGTATCTACACCATCGGTATTGGCGCTGATCACATGCGCGTGCAGGGATTTTTCGGCAGCCAGATGGTGAATCCATCGGCCGATCTTGATGCGGACATGTTGACCAGTATTGCTACGGAAACCGGTGGGCGCTTTTTTCGCGCCGCCGACAGCCACGCCTTGGCCGATGCGTATCGTGCCATCGATGCACTGGAGCCGATGCCGCAACACGGTCCGACGCTACGGCCGCGTCGCGAGCTGTTCCGCTGGCCACTGGGCGTGGCGATTGCGCTGCTGCTGATCGCGATCGTGCCGCGGCAATTCAGTGGCATGCGAGGCACCGCGCATGAGTGAGGCGCTGCAGCAGTTTCATTTTCTGCGCCCGCTGTGGCTCGTGGCGCTCGTCGCGCTGCCGCTGCTGTTCTGGTTCGGCTTGCGGAAAAGCTCCGCACCCGTTGAGCTGTTGCGACTGGTGGATGCCGAGTTGTTGCCGCATCTGTTACGTGGACGTGCAGCCAATCGCCATGCGCCGGCTGGGCTTTTTGCCCTTGGCTGGATGCTCGCTGCGCTGGCGCTTGCCGGCCCGACCTGGGATCGCGTGGCACAACCGCTGTACGCCAGTCGTGCGGCTCAGGTAGTGGCGATATCACTATCGCAGCAGATGTTGTCGCGCGACGTAACACCGAGTCGACTCGATCGCGCGCGCTACAAGGCGCACGACTTGCTGACCAGCAATCGCGATGGCCTGAATGCGCTGATCGGTTACGCCGGCGAGGCTTTCGTGGTGGCGCCGCTCACCTCGGATGCCGGCAGCCTCAACGATCTGCTCAATGCGATGAGCCCCGAGACTATGCCCGTGGATGGCAACAATGCAGCGTTGGCGATCCAGCGCGGCGCGGCGTTGATTCACGACGCCAGCGTGTCGGGTGGTTCGCTGGTATTGATCACCGATCAGGCCGATGCCGCCGCTGATGCCGCGGCCCGTGCGGCAAATACCGCCGGCGTGCGGGTATCGGTTCTTGGTGTTGGCACTCTCTCAGGTGGTCCGATACCGCAGGCAAGCGGCGGCTTCTTGCGCGATGAGCAGAACCATATTGTGCTGGCTGCTCGGGACGACGCTGCGTTAGCAGCGCTGGCGGCGTCCGGTGGCGGGCGCTATGCCCCGATGACAACAGACGGCAGTGATGTCGCTGCGTTGAAAACCGAGCTTCACGCAGGTCCTTCTGTGGCGGCAGCCGGTGAAGTGGGTGATGAGTGGCAGGATCGCGGCCCGTGGCTGCTATTGCCGTTGCTGCTGATAGTCGCGGTCGGATTTCGCCGCGGCTGGCTCCTGCTGTTGCCGTTGATCCTGCTGCCGATGCTGCCAGGTCGGGCCAACGCTACCGACTGGCGCGACTTGTGGCAGCGCCCGGACCAGCAGGCCGCGCAGACGCTGCGACAGGGCGGCTCGGCCAAGCAGGCGCAACAACTGGCGCGTGATCCGGCCTGGCGCGGCGCGGCCGACTATCGCGCTACCGACTATGCCGCGGCGGCGAAAACTTTGCAGCCGTTGTCTGGCAGCAACGCGGCCTACAACCGCGGCAACGCGCTGGCCAAGCAGGGGCAGTACGACGAAGCCATCGATGCTTACAAACAGGCGTTGAAGAGGGATCCGGCCAATGCCGACGCTGCGGCCAATAAAAAGGCCATTGAGGACTGGCTGAAACAGCAAAAGCAGCCGGATCAGCAACAGAAAAATCAAAATCAGCAGAACAAAGACCAGCAGCAGAAGCAGAACCAGGATCAGGTAAATGCCAAAAAACCGGAAAGCGGTGACGGCAGCGGTCAGCCCAAGCCGGATCAACAGGGCAAATCCGATGCCACGCAAAAGCCGGATCAGAAGCCATCGCAGGGCGCGGGCAAGCCATCCGATAAATCAGCACAGAATGGTCAGCCCGATACACAGAAGCCGCCAGCGCAGGATTCGTCAAAGCCTGATTCATCCAAGCAGGATCAGTCCAAACAGGATCAACCTGGCAAGGACTCATCGACAAAGGATCAGGCCGGCGAGCCGCCCAAGCCGCTGACGCCCCAGCAGCAGGCCGAACAAAAGGCCAGTACAGACAAGGCGCAACAGGCTTTGCAAAAGCAGATGGATCAGGCGCTGGCCGGTCAGCAAAAGGACCAGCAGCAGAAGCCACCAGCCACACATCAACTTGGCGAGATGTCGAAAGACGATCCGAACGCCAAGTTGCCAGCCGATCTGCGCCAGGCCATACAGCGCGTGCCGGATGATCCCGGCGCGCTGCTGCGGCGAAAATTTCAACTGGAATATGAGCAACGCCATGGTGGCGTGCCGAACGAGGACGATCAGCCGTGATGCATCGACGACTCATTGCATGGTGCCTGCTGCTTTTGCTGCTGATGCCGGTGTTGGCGCACGCAGCCGATGTGCAGGCAACGCTGGATCGTTCCACGGTGGCGTTGGGTGAAACCGTCACCCTGAATCTGCGTATTCAAGGCGATGCCGGTAACCGGGCGATGCCCGATCTCAGTGTGCTGGGCAGCGACTTCGACATGCTCGGTACATCGCAGAACAGCAGCCTCAGTGTGGTCAATGGCGCGGCCACATCGGAGCTGACGCTGGGCGTGGTTCTGCGTCCCCGGCATACCGGCACGCTGCAGATTCCCTCACTGGATGTCGCCGGTAGTCGCACCGCGCCGCTGCAGGTGGAAGTGACGGCGGCCAATCCTTCGGATAACGCCACGGCGCACCGCGACGTATTCATGGAGGCGCAGGTCGAGCCGAATCACGGCTACGTTGGCCAGCAGCTGAGCTACGTCGTTCGTCTGTTTTTCGCCACCAGCATCAGCGATGGTTCGCTTGAGGCACCGCAGCTCAACGGTATCCAGTTCAGCAAGATTGGCGATGACGCCAACTACGCGCTTGACCGCGGTGGTCGTCAATACCACGTACTCGAACGGCGCTATGCGTTGATTCCACAACGCGCAGGTCGCGTCGACATTCCGGCGTTGAATTTTCAGGGCGTGGCGATCGATCCGAACGATCCTGACAGTTTCTTTGGTGCGCGCAAGCCAGTGTCCGCCAGCGCGCCGGCGGTCTCGGTCGATATCAAGCCCACGCCTGCTGACTGGGGCGGTAGTGCGTGGTTGCCCGCTCGACAGTTGACGCTTACGCTGGATGGTCTGCCCGACGCACAAAGCCCCGTGCGTGTCGGTCAGCCGCTGAATCTCACGATGAACCTTCAGGCAACCGGCTTGCCGGTGGAAGCTCTGCCAGCATTGAGTCTTCCGCCGCTGGATGGTGCAACGGTCTATCCCGACAAGCCGGCCACCAGCAGCCGTAACGACGGTCCGTGGACTGTCGGCCAGCGGCAGGAAGCCTTCGCCATCGTGCCCAACCGTGCGGGCACGTTGACGATACCGGCGACAACGCTGAGGTGGTGGAACGTGTTGACTGATCACATGGAGGTTGCGCAGATCCCTGCGCATAGCTTCACCGTGCTTCCTGCTGTCGGCAGTCCAGACGTCCATACGGCCAATCCCGCAACTGCCGCTACGGTCGCTACCGCACCGTCGGCCGAGCCAGCGCCGGCATCGGCCACGTCAGTCGCGCCGTGGCGCTGGATTGCCATCGGCAGTATCGCCTTGTGGTTGCTCAGCGTGCTGGCATGGTTCCTGTGGCGCGCGTATCGCCGCAAGCACCCCGTGTCTTTGAGTGCCACTGTTTCGAGCAACATGTCGGCACGCGATTGTCAGCAGGCCTTCCTTGCGGCGGCACGAGGCAGCGATGCGTCAGAACAGGTGCGCCGCCTGTTGGCCTGGGCGCGCGCTGAAAGACCGGCAGTTCAGCATCTGGGCGATCTGATCGGGTTGCTGGGAGATGAGCGGCAGCGCACCGCCATCGCTGGTTTGCAGCAGCGACATTACGCCAGCGTGCCGACCTCGGACGGCGAGGCAGGGCTTGCTGAAATCTTCAAAGGTGGCTTCCTTTGGCGTGCAGCCGACAAGGACGGCGAGGGCGATGATCTGCCGCCGCTATATCCTTTCAAGCTGCATTGAGTGCCTGTTGAAAAATACTTCGCATGGCGTCGCTGTAACAACACAGCGTTATGTCGAGCGATGAACCTGCGGACAGCGCATCGCGCAAAGCGGCTACGGCGATACCTGCGGCCTGCGTTGCGGGATAACCGTAGACGCCGCAGCTGATTGCCGGGAATGCGATGGTGTGCAGTTGATGCTCGAGCAACAGATGCAGTGAATGGCGGTAGCAACGGGCCAGCAGTTTTGCTTCACCGTGATCGCCACCGTGCCAGACCGGCCCCACGGTGTGAATGACGAAGCGCGCGGGCAGACCAAACCCCGGCGTGATGCGTGCCTCGCCGGTCGGACAACGCACGCCCGGCGAACTTTGCGGCAGCGCGCGACAGGCTTGCAGCAGTGCCGGCCCGGCGGCGCGATGTATCGCGCCGTCCACACCGCCGCCGCCGAGCAGTGTGGGATTTGCGGCGTTGACGATGGCGTCCACGCGCAACTGGGTGATGTCGGCGGTGAGAACTTGGATGGGCATGGCTTCGGGCTTGGCTGGGCCGTATGCTTCAACTTCTGCAGAGGTCTTAATAGCTCATGGCGACTACGGAAGATATCTCGTTTGGCTACCTGCTCGGCGACGTGACCTTGCTTATTCGCAAGCACTTCGATCGACGTGCGGTGAAATTCGGGCTTACCCGCGCGCAGTGGCGTGCCGTGAAGGTACTGAACTTGCGCGAAGGCCTGCGGCAAAACGAGCTGGCCGACTTTCTGGAAATGGAGCCGATCGCGGTGGGTCGTGTGATCGATCGATTGCAGGCCGCAGGCTTTGTCGAGCGCCGGCCTGATCCGAAGGATCGCCGCGCGTGGCGTCTGCACACCACCGAGCAGGCGCGTGGGGTTGTCGACGACATGGAGGTGATCGCCCGCGGTTTGCGCAAGGATGCCACCGTGGGCATCGGTATCGACGAACTGCAGCAGGCGTTGGCAGTGATCACCCGGATCAAGGAAAACCTGCTGACCCTGGAGCAGGGCGCGGATGATGCCGACAAATGATCGGTGCAAAATAAAGTCGATAACCTGCCAGAGCGGCCGTCCATGCCAATGGTGATTTGCGTGGGTTCATAATCGCATGACTTGCTAAAGCGTCTGGACGTCCAAAAGAGAACGGCCCGAAGGCCGTTTTCTTTTGGACTGTAATCGTGCTGGACTGCAATCGAGATATAGCTTATTCGCCGGCGCCATCCTTCTTGAATGCATCCGGCGCCGAACCAAAATCGCCCTTGGCATCGGCAGCCATGTAGGCAAAGGCGGCATAAACGGCCACGTTCTGCGCCAATTCCTTCGGGTCGATCTTGTCGAGCGTGTCGTTGGCATTGTGGTGATAGTCAAAATATATGGTCCCGTCCTGTGTCAGCGACAGTGCGGCCATGCCCTTGCCATGCATCTGCGACAGATCGGACCCGCCGCCGCCGGGACGCGTCTCGTCATACGCCACGCCGAGCGGTGCCAGTACGCCTGCGATTTGCGCAATCGCTGCACGCGCCTCGGGCTTTACGCTGGCACTCATGCGCCAGACCGGGCCGGAGCCGAAATCGGACTCGGTGCCGAGCTGGTGTTTCGCCACTTCGCCAGCGTGTTTGTTGGCGTAGGCGATGCCGCCGAACAGGCCCATTTCCTCGTTGGCGAAAGCGATCACGCGCACCGTGCGGTCCGGTCGCTGCGGCATGTCGTGGATCAGCTTGCCAGCCGCCATCGCAATGGCCACGCCGGCACCGTCGTCGATCGCACCGGTGCCCAGATCCCATGAATCCAGATGACCACCGATGTCGACGATCTGGTCGGGGTGCTTGCGGCCGGTGATCTCGCCAATCACGTTGGCGCCGGTGAAGGTGCCGGTGATGCCGCAGTCCAGATCGAGCCGCACGCTGACCGGCTTGCCGTACGCGATCACGCGCTCCAACTGGTCGGCATCGGGATTCGATAGTGCGGCGGCTGGAATCGCCTGCGTCGGATCCTTGAAGATGGTGACACCGGTATGCGGCGTGCGGCTGTGCTCATCGGTGCCGGCCGAGCGCAGGATGAAACCCGCAGCACCCTTGCCGGACGCGATGGCCGGCCCACCGGTGCGGATGGCCGATCCCATGCCGTAATCGTGGCCATCTTTTTGCCGGGTCATGCGAAAACCGATGTAGACGATCTTGCCTTTCACGCTGGATGGATCTGCCGCCTTCAGCGCGTCGAGGCTATCGAACTTCACGACTTCGGCCGTCAGGCCGCCCTGCGGGGTGCCGGCGGAGAATCCGAGTGCGGTCAATGCCAGCGGCTGCGCGAACGGTGCCACGATGGCGCCATGTTCGCTGCGACGCTGCCACAGCGGATAAGTCACCGCCTCGGTATAGACCTTGTCGTAGCCCAGTTCCTTGAACTTCGCTATGGCCCAGGCGCGGCCGCGCGCGTCGTTGACGCCACCAGCAATGCGCGGACCGACCTCGGTGGTGAGCGAGGTGACAATCTTGTAGCCGGTGTCGTCGGTGAGCGCCTTGTCACGCAACTGTTCGGCCGCCTTTACCGTGGCGTCGGGAATCCGAGTGTCTGCGGCATAGGAAATACCAGCGTTCGCCAGCAACAGGCTGGCGGCGAGAACGGTGAGCGGAAGGCGCATGGTGAGTTTCCTGACGGTAAACCTTGATTATGGGGCCAGCGGATTTTCGTGCTTGAGCCATAAGTCATGACCACTGCCGCAAACGAAGACGGCCGCGCATCCTTGCGAATGCGCGGCCGTCAGGCACTTCTGCATGGATGCCGCTTAGGGCTGGTTTTTCAGCAGATCGCGAATTTCGGTCAGCAGCACGACGTCGGCCGGCGGTGCGGCCGGGGCTGCGGGCTGGCGCTTAGTCAGCTTGTTGATGGCTTTCACCACGATGAAGATCGCAAACGCGATGATGATGAACTGGATCAGCGTGTTGATGAACGCGCCGTACTGCACGGCGACTTCAGCCACCTTGTGCGCGGGGTTGCTCGCATCGGCCGGCTTGAGTACCCATTTCAGATCTGAAAAATCGACGCCTCCGGTGATCATGCCAATCAACGGCATGATGATCTGATCGACCAGCGAGGTGACGATTTTGCCGAACGCGGCACCAATGACTACACCGACAGCCAGATCGATCACGTTGCCGCGCATGGCAAATTCTTTGAATTCCTTCAACATGCTCATGTCTGCTTCTCCCCGGGTTAGTGGCCTCGATGGAAGGCCTAGATTGCGAACTGACTGTAGCGCAGCGCTTCCGGCGTTGATACTAGCGGATCGGTCGCATCATCAAACGATGCGGCCGCTCAGTTCGGCGACACCCTGCAATTCGGCGTGGAAACTGTCGCCGCGCTGCAGTGCAGCGACACCGGCCGGTGTACCGGTAAAGATTAGATCACCGGCTTTCAGTTCGAACAGCGCGGACAGCGCAGCGATGATTTCCGGCACGCTGTGCACCATCTCACTCAAGCTGGTGTGCTGACGCCGGCTGCCGTTGATGTGCAGTTGCAGCGTTGTCTGTGGATTGATAGTCGTATCGGAGGCGGCACGCAGTGCAGACACTGGGGCGGAATGATCGAATGCCTTGCCGGTATCCCACGGATTGCCCTTGGCTTTGGCCTGCGCCTGCAGATCGCGACGGGTGAGGTCGAGGCCGACGCCATAGCCCCAGATCAAGGCTGATGATTGCTCGGGCGCAAGATCACGTCCGCCACTGCCGAGTGCGACCACCATTTCCACTTCGTGATGCAGGTCGTTGGTGGCTTGTGGATAGGGCACGTCGGCACCGTCACTGACCACGGCATCCGCCGGTTTGCAAAAAAAGATCGGTGCGGCCTTGTCCACCGTCGAGCCCATTTCCTTGGCGTGGTCGGCGTAATTGCGACCGATGCAAAACACACGGCGCACGGGGAAACGTTGATCGCTACCGATAATCGGCAGTGTGGTTGTCGCAGGGGCGGGAATGATCATGGTCATGGCAACAAGCGTAGCAAACTGGATGGATGCCGTCGTGTGACTGCACCGCAGCATGGCACTGTCTGCAGGAAGAGAGATAATCGGCGGCGGGGCATCCGGGAAACCGGATAGAGCGAACAGCACAAGGCGACCGCATGACATCTGTCATCGACGATGGCTGATGCTGCACCCTGATCGCGACGGGGACGATCAGTCAATCTTGCATGCAACGGGCTTGCACTTGGCAAGCCCGCACTCAACACGTGACCGGCAACGCCGGGCTGGGGAGTCAGGGTGAGCAACACGGATCTATTGAAGGAACTGCGCATCGATCGCAGCCAGCGGGAAGACCATGCGAGTCATGGTCCAGGTCGCTGGCCGTGGATTGTCGGAGTGATTATTGCCGTGTTGGTGATCTTGGGCGGCGCTGGCTGGATGCTGTTGACTCGTCGACCGGTTTCCGTGCAAACAGCCGTTGCCGTATCGCCCGCCAACGACAGCGAAGCGGGCGCGGTGCTGCAGGCGACCGGCTATGTCACCGCGCGACGGCAGGCCACGGTGTCGGCGCAGATCACTGGCACGCTCACCGACGTGCTGATCGAGGAAGGCGACCGGGTCAAGAAGGACCAGGTGCTGGCGCGACTGGACGACAGCGGTTATCGCGCCGCGCTCGATTCGGCTAAGGCCGCTGCGGGTGCAGCGCATGCATTGGTTGCACAGTACCAGTCGCAGCTGGCGCAGAATCTCCGCGATGCCGACCGCGAGAAGAGCCTTGCTGCGCAAGGTCTGGTTGCAACCCAGCTGGCCGAACAGGCGCGCACACTGGCCGACAGCACCCGTTCGCAGCTCGTCTCGCAGCAGCGGCAGGCCGTTTCGGCCGACGCGCAGGTGACCGAAGCGCAAGTCAATTTCGATTACTGCGTGGTGCGCGCGCCGTTCGACGGCGTGATCACCACCAAGGATGCCCAAGTCGGCGAAATCATCTCGCCGTTCTCCGCTGGCGGCGGCTTTACCCGCACCGGCATCGGCACCATCGTCGACATGGAATCATTGGAAGTCGATGTCGACGTCAACGAGGCCTATATCGGCAAGGTGAAGGCGAACATGCCCGCCGAAGCCGTGCTCGATGCCTACCCCGACTGGAAAATTCCCGCGCACGTCATCGCCATCGTGCCCACCGCCGATCGTGGCAAGGCGACGATCAAGGTGCGCGTGGCGTTGGAACACAAAGACGCCCGCATCGTGCCCGACATGGGCGTGCGGGTTTCGTTTCTCGACGTAAAACCGCAAGCCGTTACTCAGGCGCCGCAAGGCGTGCTGGTGCCAGTTACGGCGATCGTGCAGCGCGACGGCCACAGCGTGGTGTTCGTGCTTGACCACGGCAAGGCGCAGCAGCGTGTAGTGAATCCAGCCGTGCCGGCTTACGGCGGGCTACGTCTGTTACCTGCCGCGGTGGCCGCGGGCGACAGTGTGGTGATCGCGCCACCGCCAGAGTTGCACGATGGTTCGGACGTCCAAACCGGGTGGCCTCAGGCCATCAAATCGGCGTCACCCTGACATTTATCGAAGCGGCGCAGTTCGCCACAACGACCAGACATCACTACGGCATTCATCGGGAGAACGAGCATGAGCACGTTGATCGACAACACATTGATCGAGATCAGGGATCTGGCCAAGGTTTACGAGCGCGGCAAGCAGAAAGTTGAAGTGTTGCATCACGTCAACCTGGCGATTGCCGAAGGTGACTTTCTGGCATTGATGGGGCCGTCCGGTTCCGGCAAGACGACCCTGCTCAACCTTATCGGCGGACTCGACACGCCGACGGCCGGTAGCATCACCGTCGGTGGTCAGCGCATCGATCAGCTCGGCGGCGGCGCCTTGGCAAAGTGGCGCGCATCGAACGTCGGCTTCGTCTTCCAGTTCTACAACCTGATGCCGATGCTGTCGGCGCAGCGCAATGTCGAACTGCCGCTGCTGCTGACCAAGTTGTCCGGTGCGCAGCGGCGCAAGAATGCGGCGATCGCTCTGCAGCTGGTGGGCCTGGCCGAGCGCGGCACGCACAAACCCGGCGAGCTCTCCGGCGGGCAGCAGCAGCGCGTGGCGATCGCGCGGGCGATCGTCTCTGATCCGACGCTGCTGGTTTGCGACGAGCCGACCGGCGATCTGGATCGTCAGTCGGCCGAAGACGTGCTGGGACTGTTGCAGCAACTCAATCGCGAACACGGTAAAACCATCGTGATGGTCACGCACGATCCGAAGGCCGCCGAATACGCCAGCCATACCCTGCATCTGGACAAGGGCACGCTGGTCGCACCGGCCATGGCATAGGGAGACGACGATGAAATACCTTCATCTGATCTGGGCCGCGCTGTTCCGGCGCAAGACCCGCACGATCCTCACACTGGTGTCGATCATCGCTGCGTTTCTGCTGTTCGGCCTGCTTGATTCGGTGCGTGTGGCCTTCACTGCCGGTAACAGTGTCGATGGCGCGGGCCGGTTGATTGTCAATTCACGCATGTCGATGCAGCAGCCGTTGCCGGAAAGTCTGGGTGCGCGCTTCAGCACAGTGCCGGGCGTGACCGAGGTGGCCTCGGCGAACTGGTTCGGTGGCGTCTACCAAGACCCGAAGAACCAGGTCATCAGCTTCGCGGTAAGCCCGAGCTATCTGGACCTGTACCCAGAACTGGTGATGCCTGCCGACCAGCGCGCGACGTGGGATCACACGCGTACCGGGGCCATCGTCGGCGCGGCACTGGCGAAAAAATACGGCTGGAAGATTGGCGACAAGATCCCGCTGCAGTCGACTATTTTCCCTTCCAAGGCATCCGGCGGTAACACCTGGACCTTTGACATTACCGGCATCTTCCACGCCAAGGACGAACATTCGATCGGTCGCGAACAGATGCTGATGTTCCATTGGAAATACTTCGACGAGAACAACGCTTTCGGCTCCGGCACGGTGCACTGGTACGTGGTCAAGGTGGCGAATCCTGATCACGCTGATGTGGTGGCCAAGGCGATCGATGCGCTGTCGATCAATTCCGATCATGAGACCAAGGCGCAAACCGAGCAGGCATTCCAGGCATCGTTCATCAAGCAGCTGGTGAATATCGGTCTGATCGTCATGTCGATCATGGGGGCGGTGTTCTTTACCCTGTTGCTGTTGACTGGCAACACCATGATGCAGGCCGTGCGCGAGCGTACCAGCGAATTGGCGGTACTCAAGACGATCGGTTTTTCCAGTCATAGCGTGCAGGCGATGGTGCTGGCCGAGAGTGTGCTGCTGCTGCTGCTCGGTGGCGTCATCGGCATGCTGCTGGTATCTGCGATCGTGCCTCGTATCGGTGCGGCCAGCGGTGGCATGATCCCGGTGCATGGCGTCAGCGCCAACACCTGGCTGATCGGCGTGGTTCTGATGCTGGCCATCGGAGTCGTCGTTGGCTGGATGCCCGCATGGCGCGCGATGCGCCTGAATATCGTCGACGCACTCAGCGGTCGCTGAAGGATATTGCCATGAAGAAATTTCTGATCAATCTGGGTCTGCTGGTCATGGTCGCCGTTGCGGTTTATGTGTGGACTTTGCTGCCATGGTTCGGCGTGCTCGGGCTTGCTGCCGTGTTCGCCGCATGGTTGCTGCTGTCGCGTACGGGACGTCAGGCCTCCTCGGTGACTGCGGTCGGTGTCAGCACGCTGCGTCAGCGCATCGGCTCCTCGTCGGTCATCGTGATAGGCATCGCCGGCGTGGTCGGCGTGCTGGTGGCGTTGCTCGCCATGGGTGAGGGTCTGAGCGCTACGTTGCAGAATGGTGGTCGCACCGATACCGCTATCGTGTTGCGTGGTGGTTCGGCATCGGAGTCAGCGTCGGTGCTGGTACATGACGATGTCGATGCCATCGAGCAGGCGCCAGGGATCGCCCGCGACGCCAACGGCAAGCCGATCGCTTCGGCGGAGTTGGTGGTTGCCGCGAATGTCAGCCAGAAGGGCTCGGGCGAGGAGGCCAATGCGCAGTTGCGTGGCGTCGACGACGAAGCCTGGGCGCTGCGTCCTGGCCTGAAGATCATCCAGGGGCGCAAGTTCAAGCCCGGCCTGCGCGAGCTCGATATCGGTCAAGGTGCCGCGCAACAGTTCGCCGGCATGGATGTTGGCGACGAGGTGAAGCTGGGCACGGAATCATGGAAAGTCGTCGGCGTGTTCGCTTCCGGCGATGCCTACGACTCGGAATTGTGGGCCGACCGCCAGACCGTTTCCTCGGCTTATCGCCGCGGCAACAGTGCCGAGTCGGTGCTGCTCAAGCTGACCAGCGCCGGTGCCTTCGACGGTTTCAACGCCGCACTGGCTTCCGATCCCAAGCTGAAGGTTGAAGCCAGCACGACCGCCGACTATTTCGCGAAGCAGTCCGCGGGGTTGGCCACGACGATTCGCATCGTCGGTCTGACGGTCGGCATCATCATGGCGATCGGCGCCGTCTTCGGTGCGCTCAACTGCATGTTTGCCGCCGTCGCCGCACGCGCCCGCGAAATCGCCACCTTGCGCGCGATCGGCTTTCGCGGCGTGCCCGTGGTGGTGTCAGTGATGCTGGAAACCATGTTCCTGGCGCTGCTTGGTGGCCTGCTTGGCGCGTTGATCGTATGGCTGGTCTTCAACGGCTACACCACCTCGACGTTGAGCGGCCTTACGCAAGTCGTATTCCGCTTCAAGGTTGCTCCGCACTTGCTCTGGAGCGGCCTGAAATGGGCGCTGGCGATCGGGTTTATTGGCGGCCTGTTTCCGGCGGTGCGTGCGGCGCGACTGCCGGTGACGACGGCCTTGCGCGAGTTGTGAGATGACTAGCTGCGACGCTGCCGTGCCAGTGTGATGACGCCTACCCCGAGCAGGATGATCGCCATGCCGGCGAGGTCATAGGGCCCCACGTGCTCGCCGACCAGTAGCAGGCCAAACATGACGGCTACCGGCGGATTGACGTAAGCGTAGCTGGTGGCCAGCGCCGGTCGCACATGCTTGAGCACGTAGAGGTAGGCGCTGAACGCGATAATGGATCCAAATACGATCAGGTAAGCCACCGCCAGGGTGGCATGCAGCGACGGGTGTACTGGCAATCGTTCGCCGGCGCTCAGCGCTACGATGATCAGTGCAACGCTGGCGCATAGCATCTGGGCGGCGGTGTTCATTGGACCTTTCGGCATGTCTTGGCGCTTGCTCCACACCGAACCCAGCGCCCAGCACATCGCAGCCAGCAATAGTGCGGCTGCGCCAAGGCGCGACGCCGACAATCCATTGCCGAGATTCAGCACGACCACACCGACAAAGCCGATGGCCAAGCCGAGGCCTTCGCGTCGGGTCGGTCGCTCTCCGTAGAGGCTGGAAAACAGCGCGGCAAACAGTGGCATGCTGGCGACCGCCACGGCGGCGATACCGGAGCTCACGCGCTCCTCGGCAAAGCACACCAGGCCATTGCCGAAACCCAGCAGCAGGACACCGGTAATGGCTGCGTTTCGCCATTGACGCCGGCTGGGAAGCGCGATGCCGCGCAGCCGCAAAAAGCCGAACAGTAGCGTGCCAGCGATCAGAAAGCGCAGGCCGGCGAGCAGGAACGGCGGATAGCTTTCCAGCGCGAAGCGGATCGCCAGATAGGTAGAACCCCAGATGATGTACAGCGCAAACAGCGAGAGCGGGATCAGCAGGCGTGGATCAGCCAGCGGTCGGGTGACATCGACCACGGTGGGAGCGGGGCTATCGGACATGGGCAAGCACAAACCGGAGAGGGACAGCGGATTATCCGCGAGCGCGCTGGCTGCGACGAGTAGTTCCGATGGTTTTGCTCGGTGCAGCAGCGGCGCTTTCGCGGGCTCGTTGCTGGTCAGATATGCAGTCGCTCAGGCGAAGCATCCATGGGATGCTTCGATGACTCAGGTGGTATTGCTCTCGTCGATATCTATAGGCAAGCAGCGGCGACTATCCGGCTCGTCTAAATGCAGCGCTCAGTGCGTGACCGGGCGACCGCGCTGTACGACCACGAACTCGCCTTCCAGCACTTCAGGCTTGTGGCTGGCGTGCGTCGTGCTAGAACCCACGCGAGTGCTGCTCTGCTTCCAACGGCGCAAGGCGAGCAATACCACGCCGCCGACCAACAGCACGCTGACAACGACCAGCCCGAAAACCAGCAGAACACCGATCACCGCGACGCCGATCAGCAGCGACAGGGCGCGGGCCAGCGGGTTGCGCGGATGACGCATGGAGGGCAGGGAAAAGTGCATGTGTTAAAAACCTGTGTGGTAAAATCAATGACTTACGAACGTAACGATGGGGCTAACCAGCCCGAGAGGCAAGTGCCGATGGATACAGTGACTTCCGCCATTGCTCCGGTCGGCAAGGCGCTGTGCCGCCTGCATGACATCCCCGACGGCGGTGCCACCTCGGTCGATGCCGTGCTGGCGGATGGCCAGGAGAACATCGTACTGATGCGGCAGGGCGAGCAGGTGCAGGC
>Ga0302311_10003227_pt1 | contig 17903 bp, 10 predicted proteins | sample III_Palsa_N1_3_FD_200449 | JGI IMG/M metagenome (GOLD analysis project Ga0302311, IMG submission 200449) | Peat permafrost microbial communities from Stordalen Mire near Abisko, Sweden - III_Palsa_N1_3 | ecosystem: Environmental > Terrestrial > Soil > Palsa > Peat permafrost | place: Sweden... | reverse complement strand
ATGGCTATGAGCCTCGGGATGGCTATGAGCCTCGGGATGGCTATGAGCCTCGGGATGGCTATGAGCCTCGGGATGGCTATGAGCCTCGGGATGGCTATGAGCCTCGGGATGGCTATGAGCCTCGGGATGGCTATGAGCCTCGGGACGGCTATGAGCCTCGGGATGGCTACGAGCCCGCCGGCTATGGCGACTCCGCTGAATACGGGGACTATGCGGACCAGGCGCCCGGGGAGCAGGCCCGCGGCGACTCGGCACGGGCGGCGTTCGGCTATGACGAGGAGCCCGAACCGGCGGGCCATGTCGAGGGCGGGTCGGCCGGCTACGACGGACCGAGCTACGACGACCGCTACGACGACCAGAGGGCGGGCGACTCGTATGGCTACCGGGACCCTGGGGAGTCGGCGGGCTACGTGGAGCCCGACCGTCCGGTGCAGTATGTGGAGCCCGACGGCCCGGTGGAGTATGTGACGCCGGATGGCCCGGTGGAGTATGTGACGCCGGATGGCCCGGTGGAGTATGTGACGCCGGATGGCCCGGTGGAGTATGTGACGCCGGATGGCCCGGTGCAGTATGTGACGCCGGATGGCCCGGTGCAGTATGTGACGCCGGATGGCCCGGTGCAGTATGTGGAGCCGGATGGCCCGGTGCAGTATGTGACGCCGGATGGCCCGGTGGAGTACGTGGAGCCCGACGGCGCTTCCGGCTACAGCGAGCCCGAGCCTGGCGGCACCTACACCTACCGCGAGGACCCCGCTGCCTACTTCTCCGGCTCAGATGACGACCAGGCCAGCGGGGACGAGCCGCCTGCCGTGGCCGAAGCCGATGAGCCGGCCCCTGCGTATGTCAGTGCGCCGGAAACGCCGACTTCCACCGCCGCCGAGCCCGAGACGGCGAATGACATCCAGCCTGAGCTCTTGCCAGCGTACGACGCCGGGCGCGGCCCGCAGCCGTACGTTGCGCCGCACGATCCCAACACCGGCGCCCAGACCGAGCCGTTCCGCGGGCCGTTCGAGCCGCATCCCGCGCAGCCGAAGCTCAGCGACCTGGCCGATCCGGCAGCGCTCCCAGCAGAGCTGACACCTTACAGCGAGCTGTCCCGCACCCGGACGGTCCTGGCTGAGGACACCGTCACCGTGGGTGGCCCGGCTGCCGGTAGCGGTGAACCCGCGCACGAGGGTTCCAAGGAGAAGCTCGAGAAGATCAAGGATCTCTACCTCACCGTCGAGGCGATCGGCGACGACAACGTGGACAAACACTTCGACGAGCTACAGCAGCGCCAGCGCGAGCTGATTAGCGACTACTTCAAGGAGACCGGGATCGGGACCGGCAAGGTGCCCGCCGCCCAGCCGGACCAGCCGGACCAGCCCCACAGCAACTGACCCCGGCCGCGGCGACCCTGGCCCCGGCGACCCCGGCCGCGGCGACCCCGGCCCCGGCGACTTCGGCCGCGGCGAGCCTGGCCCCGGCGACCCCGGCCCCGGCGACCCAGGCCGCGGTGACGGCGACAGCTGAGCGCAGCCGGCTCAGCCCGGCTCAGGCCAGCGCGGCCAGCGCGTCCGCGAGCGGCGCCAGGAAGTCCGGCTTGACCCCGTGTGGCAGGTTGATGATGGCCAGGTCGACGCCGGCGTCACGGTAGGCCGACGCCAGGGCGACGGCAGGCTCGATCCCCGTATCGGGGTCAACCCGCACGTTCACCGAGCAGGTGATCTCGCTTGGATCGCGGCCGATTCGGTCACAGTGCGCGATCAGCGCCTGCTTCAGGTCACGCCATTCGTCGAGGCTCTCCGGCAGGCAGTTCCACTGCTGGGCCCAGCGGGCCGCGGTGCGCAGCGTCCGGGTCCGGCCGCGGCCGCCGATGGTGATCGGTGGGGAGGGACGCTGGACGGGCTTCGGGTTGCACCGCGCGTCTGTGAGGTGCACGTACTGCCCGGCCAGCGTCGTGGTCTCCAACGCGAGCAGGCAGGCGATGGCCTCGACACCCTCGTCGAACCGGTCGAAACGCTCCCGCAATGGAGGCAGCTCGATGCCGTAGGCGTCGCATTCCATCTGGTTCCAGCCCGCGCCGAGCCCCAGTTCAAGGCGGCCGTCGGAAATGATGTCGACGGCCGCCGCCATGTTCGCGAGCACCGCCGGATGCCGGTAGATCATGCCGGTGACCTGGCAGCCGATCCGGATCCGCTTCGTGGCCTGGGCCAGCGCGGCGAGCGTGGTCCAGCCCTCAAGGTTGGGCCCGTTGAGGTCGCCGGACAGCGGATAGAAATGGTCCCAGTTCCACGCCGATTCAAACAGCGGGATAGTGTCGGCGGCTATCCAGACGTCACGGATCTGCGCCCAGGTGGTGTGCTCGGGTCGTGTCTTGATCGCAAAACGCATGCGGTCGGTGCCTCCTCGGCCGCGACGGCCCGCGGGCGTCCCTGCCGTCCGCGGGCTCCTCCTCGGCCGCGGGCGTCGCGCTTCGACCCTATCGTCGCAGCCGGTACATCATGGGGGAGTGGACCGGTCTGTCACCCGGCACTGCCGGCACTGCTGGGGTAACTGCGCAGGCGAATGTATGCTGCCCGGCGGGACCGGCCGGTGCATTCACCAGCCCTCGGGCCGCCTTCCGCTGCGGCTCCGGATCCGGTTGCTGGGCAGCCGCCGGTTCTGGCGCCGCATGTTCTACGGCGTCCGCTGATCCGCCAGCGCGTGTCGCCGGCCAGCCGCCGGGCCGGTCGCCCTGTGCGCGGCGTTTCCGTAGGTCACCGCCTAGGATCGATTCGGCTTACAGAATCGCACATCAATTTTCATTCCAACTCAGCTACACGCGTCCAACGTTTGGATCACGGCGCCAGAATGTCGCCCTGCTGGGCATATGCGGCGGTGCCGGAGTCGAACGGATCGCCGCAGGTGATCAGGCGCAGGCTCGGGTAGCACCGGCCAGTACCTGGACAACATCGTCGTCTACGCGCATCTGATGTAAGCCCGGGGGAGCGTCGCTGTCCGGAGGACTGCCCGGTATGGCACCGCTCGACAGCACCGCTCAACAGCACCGCTCAACAGCGGAAAACAGCGCCTGATGACAGCTGTTCTGGCTGGCCGGACGCCATGGGGCAGGTCACCGGTGCGCCGCGCCGCAGCGGCGGGACCGGCTCGTGACGAAAGCCTCTGCCTTGATCCTTGTCCGTGCCTAGCGTGACTAATGAGAAGGAAGGGTCTCTGAAGGAGATGTCGTTATGAAGCCAGTGACCGAACTTCTGGATCTGACAGGCAAGGCGGCGATCGTCACCGGAGGCGCTGTCGGTATCGGCCTCGGGATCACCCGGCGGCTCGCCGAGGCGGGAGCCAGCGTCCTCATCGCCGATATCAACCGCGAAGAAGCGGCTCGCGCCGCCAAGGAACTATCCGGCGCGGGGCTGCGGGTGGAGAGCATTGGCGCCGACGTCGGCGACGAGTCCGACGTCCAGGAGGTGGTGGACACCGCGGTGCGGCTGTTTGGCGGCGTCGACATCCTCGTGAACAACGCGGGGATCTACCCGAACGTCCCGCTCGCCGGGCTCACGGCGGCTACGTTCGACCGGGTGATAACCGTTAACCTGCGCGGCGTCTACCTGCTCACCCAGCGCGTGGCCGAGCAACTGAAGGCGCAGGAACGCGGCGGGCACATCATCAACGTGACGTCCATCGACGCGCTTCACCCGTCCATGGTGGGGCTGGCCGCCTATGACGCGACCAAGCACGGCGTGTGGGGCTTCACCAAGAACGTGGCGCTCGAGCTCGCCCCGTACGGCATCCAGGTCAACGCCGTCGCCCCGGGCGGGATCGTCACGCCCGGTACGCAGGTAAGCACCGGCGCCGAGGGTGACATGGACCCCGCGATGATGGAGGCCTTCCTGGCCACGCTGCCGATGCGGCGGATGGGCGACCCGGACGAGATCGGCAAGGTCGTCCTGTTCCTCGCCTCGGACATGGCGTCCTACATGACCGGCAGCCAGGTAGTCGTCGACGGCGGCGCGCTCCTGCGCTGACCCGCAGTGCCGAGTACGCGGCCGCGGAAAAGGTCCTGAATCACCCCGCGGCCGCGCACGTCCGGCGCCCCTTACTGGAGTCCGTGCCATCCCGCATCCTCGGCGGGCTCCCGGTCAGTCCTGTTCAGTATCGTGCTGATCGTTGCCCTGCGTGCTACCGATTAGTAACTTGTGCCCTTGCTAGATAGCTTGATATCGAGATACTGTAGGTTGAGACGCAGCGGGAACACCAGCGGGAACAGAGGAAGACGCAGCCCGGAGCAGGCGCCGAACGCTGGGGCGGGCCCACCGGGCATGGGCGAGGAGGCTCAGGACGATGACCGGAAACAGCTTCGACAGCCGCGCGACGCTTACCGCCGCGGGCACGTCCTACGAGATCTACCGGCTCGATGCCGTGCCCGGCGCCGAGCGGCTTCCGTTCAGCCTGAAGATCCTGCTCGAGAACCTGCTCCGCACCGAGGACGGCGTGAACGTGACCGCCGACCACGTGCGCGCGCTGGCCGGCTGGGACCCCAAGGCCGACCCGGACACCGAGATCCAGTTCTCTCCGGCCCGTGTCATCATGCAGGACCTGACCGGGGTGCCGGCCGTGGTGGACCTGGCGGCCATGCGTGAGGCGATGGCCGCCCTCGGCGGCGACGCCGCCAAGATTAACCCGCTGGTCCCGGCCGAGCTGGTCATCGACCACTCGGTGATCGCCGACGTATTCGGCCGGCCGGACGCGTTCGAGCGCAACGTGAATTTCGAATTCGAGCGAAACAAGGAGCGGTTCCAGTTCCTGCGCTGGGGACAGTCCGCGTTTGACCAGTTCAAGGTGGTACCGCCGGGCACCGGGATCGTGCACCAGGTCAACATCGAGCACCTGGCCCGGGTGGTCATGACCCGCGACGCGGATGGCGCGCTCTGCGCCTACCCGGACACCTGCGTTGGCACCGACTCCCACACCACCATGCAGAACGGGCTCGGCATCCTCGGCTGGGGCGTCGGCGGCATCGAGGCCGAGGCGGCCATGCTCGGCCAGCCGATCAGCATGCTGATCCCCAAGGTGGTCGGGTTCCGGCTCACCGGGGAACTGCCGCCCGGCGCGACCGCGACCGACCTGGTGCTCACGATCACCGAACTGCTGCGCAAGCACGGCGTGGTCGGCAAGTTCGTCGAGTTCCACGGGGACGGGGTGGCTGCGGTCCCGGTCGCGAACCGGGCCACGATCGGCAACATGAGCCCCGAGTTCGGCTCGACCTGCGCGATCTTCCCCATCGACGACGAGACGCTGGCCTACCTGCGGCTGACCGGCCGGCCAGAGCAGCAGGTGGCGCTGGTCGAGGCCTACGCCAAGGAGCAGGGCCTGTGGCATGACCCGTCCCGCGAGGCCGTGTACTCCGAGGAGCTCGAGCTCGACCTGGCCACCATCGTGCCGTCGATCGCCGGGCCGAAGCGCCCGCAGGACCGGGTGGCGCTCTCCGACGCCAAAACCGCCTTCCGCGAGGTACTGGCCAACTACGTCTCGGTGCCGGAAACCGCCGACGGTGTGGCCGACACGTTCCCCGCTTCCGACCCCATGGCCACGGAGCCGGGCGAGAGCGTGCGGGAGGAGGCCGCCGAACCGTCCGCCGAGGGTGAGGTGACGCTTCACTCCACGCCTACGGACGTGACGATGGAGGACGGCACCAAGGTCACCATCGACCATGGGTCGGTCGTGATTGCGGCCATCACCTCGTGCACCAACACCTCCAACCCGTCCGTCATGGTCGGCGCGGCGCTGCTGGCCAAGAAGGCCGTCGAGGCCGGGCTGAGCCGCAGGCCCTGGGTGAAGACCACGCTGGCGCCCGGCTCCAAGGTGGTCATGGACTACTACGAGAAGGCCGGCCTCGTGCCCTACCTGGACAAGCTCGGCTTCAACCTCGTCGGGTACGGCTGCACGACCTGCATCGGCAACTCCGGGCCGCTGCCCGAGGAGATCAGCGCCGCGGTCAACGAGAGTGACCTCGCGGTTGTCGCCGTGCTGTCCGGCAACCGGAACTTCGAGGGCCGGATCAACCCCGACGTCAAGATGAACTACCTGGCCTCACCGCCGCTGGTGGTGGCGTACGCGCTCACCGGCTCGATGGACGTCGACATGGTGAACGACCCGATCGGGACCGGCAGCGACGGGCGGCCGGTCTACCTGCGCGACATCTGGCCGTCGCCCGCGGAGATTGCCGAGGTCGTCCGGGACGCGGTGGCCGCTGAGATGTTCTCGCGGGACTACGCGGACGTCTTCCGGGGCGATGACCGGTGGCGTGGCCTGGACGTCCCGGCCGGTGACACGTTCACCTGGGATGAGTACTCGACCTACGTGCGGCGGCCGCCCTACTTCGACGAGATGCCCGATGAGCCGCAGCCGGTGACCGACGTCCACGGGGCCCGCGTGCTGGCCCTGCTGGGCGACTCGGTGACCACCGACCACATCTCGCCGGCCGGTGCGATCAAGACCGACAGCCCGGCCGGGCAGTACCTCACCGACCACGACGTCCCGCGCCGCGACTTCAACTCCTACGGCTCGCGCCGCGGAAACCACGAGGTGATGATCCGCGGTACGTTCGCCAACATCCGGCTGCGGAACCTGCTGGCCCCGGGCACCGAGGGCGGGGTCACCACCAAGCTGCCCGAAGACGAGCAGATGAGCATCTACGACGCCTCCCGGAAGTACATCGAGGAGGGCACCCCGCTGATCGTGCTGGGCGGCAAGGAGTACGGCTCCGGATCCTCGCGCGACTGGGCCGCCAAGGGCACGGCGCTGCTCGGCGTCCGGGCGGTGCTGGTCGAGTCGTTCGAGCGGATCCACCGGTCCAACCTGATCGGCATGGGCGTCCTGCCGCTGCAGTTCAAGCCCGGGGAGTCGGTCGCCTCGCTCGGGCTCACCGGGCACGAGACGTTCGACATCACCGGCATCGAGGAAATCAACTTCGGCCAGATACCGGCTGAGGTGACGGTGACCGCCGACGGGCGGGAGTTCCGCGCCGTGGTACGGATCGACACGCCCGGCGAGGCGGCGTATTACCGGCACGGCGGCATCATGCAGTACGTACTGCGCTCCCTCCTCGACCGCGGCTGAGTCCCTCGCACGCCCGCCACGACGGTCGGCTGTGATGACGGCATTCATATCGTCCAGTTCTGGGCCGCATGCCGCGGCCAGGGCCGAACGACCTTTGCCCGTGATGCTCGACCGTGGCCCTCGGCCCGGAGGCCTGTCCACCCACGCTGCCTTAGGGGTTCCGAGAGCACGGCACATAATGCTTCTGCGGCGGCCAGGCAGGAGAGTTGCTGCCAATACTGCTGCTAATGCGGCGGACCGGAGCCGACAAGGCCACAGGTCAAGCGCTTGCCAAGTCAACGGTGGTGGCTCTTGGCGCTTACTGCCACTCGCGCTACGGGACGCCCAGAAGCTGGTTCTTCTTGCGGACGCCCAGGACCTGGGCTGGGCCATCTACGGCTGGCCGGGGTGACGGTGCCCGTCTCGGGCGGCACCAGCCCGGCCGCGGGCCAGCCCTCGCACCTGGAGGAGATCTGGGCGGAACTCCAGTCGCGCAAGGTGCCCGCGGGCGAGCACTACCTGCCCCCCGGCGATGCGATCGACTGACCCGGGCGGCGTGCTGGCGGCGTGCTAAGGATGCTCGGGCTGGTCCGCCACATGTCCCGTGGCCGGCTGCCGGCGGGCCCTCTATGGTGGGAGGCCGGACGGCGGGCACATCTTGCCGCGGGTGCATTTCCAGCTAGGGAGCGTGGTGCGCATGCGCGCGGTCGTCGTGGAGAAGCTGGGCGGCCCCGAGGTCCTGCGCGTGGTCGAGCAGCCCGCGCCGGAGCCGCAGCACGGCCAGCTGATCGTCCAGGTCGCGGCAGTCGGCGTGAACTATATGGACATCTACACCCGCGAAGGCGTTGGCGGTTACAAGCCCGCCCAGTTCCCGGTGGTCCCGGGCGCCGAAGGGGCCGGGACCGTGACCGCGGTCGGTGCCGGCGTCACGGAGTTCTCACCAGGCGACCGGGTGGCCTGGGCGGGAGTGCCGCACAGCTACGCCGAGCAGGCGGCGGTCCCGGCCGCCCGCGCCGTGCCCGTTCCGCCGGGCGTGGATCTGCAGGTCGCGGCGGCCGTGATCCTGCAGGGTCTGACCGCGCACTATCTGTGCTTCAGCACCTACCCGGTGCGCAAGGGCGACGTCGCGGTCGTGCACGCCGCCGCCGGCGGCGTCGGGCTGCTGCTGACCCAGCTGGTCAAGCAGCGCGGCGGGATCGTGGTCGCGACTACCTCCGGTGGCGAGAAGGCGGACCTGGCCCGGCGTGCGGGCGCCGACCACGTGGTGGGATACGGCGAGTTCCGCGCGGCCGTGGCCGAGGTAACCGGCGGCCGCGGCTGCGACGTCGTCTACGACGGAGTCGGCCAGGCGACCTTCGACGACGGCCTGGCCGCGCTGCGCCCGCGCGGCATGATGGTGCTCTACGGCGCGGCCAGCGGCCAGGTGCCGCCGTTCGACCCGCAGCGGCTGAACTACGAGGGCTCGCTGTACCTGACCCGGCCCACCATGGGCAGCTACGTCGCCGACCGGGACGAGCTGCTCTGGCGCTCGGGCGACCTGTTCGGGTGGCTGGCCGAGGGCCTGCTCGACGTCCGGATCGGCGGCACGTACCCGCTGGCCGAGGCGGCCCGGGCCCAGGAAGACCTCGCGGGCCGCCGCACCACCGGCAAGCTTCTGCTGCTGCCGTAGGCGGCCGTACGGCAGTCCCGGCCCGGGCCGCCATCTCCCACCCGGTCGGGCAGTTCGGTAGTTTTAGTTGCTGATGGCTAATCTTCCGGCGGCGGGCGAGTCGGCCGTACCAGCGGCCGGCCAGCCGGCCACCGGGCCGCCCGCGCGCGGGTCCGGCCGGCGGTCGCTGGAAACCGCACTGCTCGTCATCTCGATCGCGGCGCTGGCGTTCAACCTGAGGGCCGCCATCACCAGCCTGCCCCCGATCTTTCCCGAACTTGAGCAACGGCTGGGACTGTCCCCGGCCACGGTGACCCTGCTGGCCGCGACCCCGGTCCTGTGCTTCGGCGCGGTCTCGGGGCTCGCGGCCTGGCTGAGCCGCCGGCTGGGGGAGGAGCGGGTGCTGTTCGGCGCGCTCATCCTGGTGTCGGCCGGGCTGCTGCTGCGCGGCGCGCTGCCCGGCACGATGCTGTTCCCCGGCACCATCGTGGCCTGCGGCGCGATCGCCATCATGAACGTCCTGCTGGCGAGCATGATCAAGCGGCGCTGGCCGGCCCGGGCCGGGCTGCTCATTGGCATGTACCTCACCAGCCTGTCCACCGGGGCGGTGATCGCCTCGCTGATCAGCGTGCCGCTCTACGACGCCACCGGCGGCTCGGTGCAGGTGACGCTCGGGCTGTGGGGGCTGCCCGCCGTGGCCGCCACGCTCATCTGGATCACCCAGCTTCGCTACCGCCGCCGGGTGCCGCGTCCCCCGGCCCAGCCTCGCACCGGGCCAGCCCGCCCGCGGGCCCGTGTCCACCGGCACGCGCTGGCGTGGCAGGTCACCGCCTTCATGGGCCTGCAGAGCCTGCTCTACTACGCGGCCATCTCCTGGCTGCCGGAACTGTTCCGGGACCGTGGGGACAGCGCGGCGGCGGCCGGGACCCTGCTGGCCGTGCTGGGCTTCGGCAACCTGCTCACCTCGCTGAGCACCCCGGTGCTGGCGCAGCGCGTCACCGACCAGCGGCTGCTGGTCGTCCCGGTCGTGGGAGTCACCGCGGGCGGCCTGGCGGGCTCGCTGTGGGCCCCGCTCGGGTCGGCCGCCGTCTGGGTGCTGATTCTCGGCGCGGCCCAGGGGGCGGCGCTCGGCCTGGCCATCTTCTTCACCATGGCGCGAGCCCCCGACCCGGCCACCGCCGCGTCGCTGTCCTCGCTGGCGCAATCTGTCGGTTATCTGGTCTCGGCGGCCGGCCCGCTCGCGGTAGGCTTCCTGCGCGCGTCCACCGGGGGGTGGACGGTTCCGGTCATCTTGCTGCTGCTCATCTGCGGCGTAGAGCTGACGGTCGGCCTGTTCGCGGGCCGGGCGAAGCTTCTGCCGGTCAGCGAGGCTACGGAGACCACCGAGGCCATCGATGGCGTCGGCGCCGGCAGCACCCTCGTGGGCCGCAGCCCCGCGGATCAGGCGATGCCTGTCGACGACACGCAGGCGCATAACTACTCAAAGTTACCGGTCCGTGCGCTGTCCCGGCCGAATCCGCGGGCCGGCTGCGCTAAGTGACATCGATGGAATTTATAACTTGTTTCTGCGTGGAGTCCCAATCCCATAAGGCCCCAGCAGAGTACAAATATTCACAGGCTAAACACGAGACCGGTAGACGGGCGACGGTGCCCTGCTGAGCCGGTCGTGGGAGGAAACGTGCAGCTGCTCAGCGTGCGCCAGCCGTGGGCCTGGGCCATCGCGCGCGGCCGGAAGCCGGTCGAGAACCGCGATTGGGCCCCGTCCTACCGCGGGCGGCTGGCCATCTACGCCTCGATGCACGTTGACCTCCTCGCCGCCGAGGAACCCCTCCTCTGGTTCACCGGCTGGGATCCGGGCGACCCGGTCGCGGCCATCGGCGGGATTGTCGCTGTCGTCACGCTGGCCGACGTGTGCTCCGCGGCGACGCGGGGCGAGAGCTGCGACTGCGGCGAATGGGCCCGGCCGAATGCCCACCACTGGCGGCTCACCGACCCGCGGCCGCTGGCCCGCCCGGTGGTCAGCATCGGGCATGACGGGCACATGGCCGACGTCATCCCGGTCCGGACGATCGGCCAGGCCGCCGGGCCGGACGCCGACCGGGCCACCCTCTGGGAGCCGGGGCCCGCCGTGGTGGCCGAAGTCACCGCCGCCGCGCACCTCAGCTGAGACCTTCCCCACGTCCCACCCGCCGGACGATCACCGCCGCCGCTGGCCGGCTATACCTGTATCCCAGGCCAGCGGCTGGAGCAGCGCCTAGGGACGGCGTCGGCTCAGGACTTAGGCGACACGCACGTCAGCCTTTGAACGGGTGTCGCGTGTGTCCCGGAGAGTGCCGCAAATAGACTCTGGGAATTGCCGTCCCACCCGAGGAGCGTCCCAACGTGACCGTGCTGGAGTCTATCGAAGGCCCAGAAGACCTGAAGGGCCTCAGCCAGGAACAGCTGGCCATCCTGGCGGGCGAGATCCGCGACACCCTCATCGAGACCGTTATCCGCACCAGCGGTCACCTCGGGCCGAACCTTGGCGTTGTCGAGCTCACGATCGCGCTGCACCGGGTGTTCAGCTCGCCCCGGGACCGGATCGTCTTCGACACCGGGCATCAGGCTTATGTGCACAAGCTGCTGACCGGCCGCCAGGCCGAGTTCGGCACGCTGCGCCAGCGCGGCGGCATGTCCGGTTACCCGAACCGGGCCGAGTCCGAGCACGACCTCGTGGAGAACTCGCACGCCTCTACGAGCTTGTCCTACGCCGACGGCCTGGCCAAGGCGTACAAGCTGCGCGGCGAGACCGACCGCGCGGTGGTCGCCGTCATCGGGGACGGCGCGCTGACCGGCGGGATGGCCTGGGAGGCACTGAACAACATCTCGGTGGCCGAGGACTCCCGGCTGGTCGTTGTGGTCAACGACAACGGGCGCTCCTACCAGCCGACGATCGGCGGGCTGGCCAACAACCTGGCCTCGGTCCGCATCAGCCAGCGGTACGAGAACGTCCTGGACTACATCAAGACCACGCTGTCCCGGACCCCCGTCCTGGGGCCGCCGGTGTACGAGACGCTGCACGGCATCAAGAAGGGCCTCAAGGACGTCCTGCAGCCGCAGGTGCTGTTCGAGGACCTGGGCCTCAAGTACCTGGGCCCGATCGACGGCCATGACGAGGCCATGGTCGAGCAGGCGCTGCGCCGGGCCAAGGACTACGGCGCCCCGGTGCTGGTGCACCTGATCACCCAGAAGGGCTTCGGGTACGGCCCGGCCGTCGAGAACGAGGATGACTGCCTGCACCAGGTGCCGGGCACCCCGCGGGCCGCTGTCGTGCCCGGCGCGCCGACGAAGACCTGGTCGCAGGTCTTCGGCGACGAGCTGATGGAGATCGGCAGGCGCCGCCCGGACGTGGTCGCCATCACCGCGGCCATGCTGCACCCGACAGGCCTGGGCGCGTTCGCGCGCGCCTTCCCGGACCGCGTCTACGACGTGGGCATCGCGGAGCAGCACGCGGTGACCAGCGCGGCCGGCCTGGCCCTCGGCGGGCTGCACCCGGTGGTCGCCATCTACGCGACGTTCCTGAACCGCGCCTTCGACCAGGTGCTGATGGACGTGGCGCTGCACAAGCTGCCGGTCACGCTGGTGCTGGACCGGGCCGGAGTCACCGGGCCCGACGGCGCCAGCCACAACGGAATGTGGGACGGCTCGATCCTGCAGGTCGTGCCCGGCCTGAAGATCGCCGCTCCCCGGGACGCGGCCCGGGTCGTCGAACTGCTCAACGAGGCGGTCGCGGTAAGCGACGGGCCGACCGTGGTGCGGTTCCCCAAGGGCACGGTCGGCGGTGAGGTGGAGGCTACCGGCAAGCTCGGCGAGATGGACGTGCTCCGCGAGCCTGCCGAGGGTACCGGCCGGGACGTGCTGCTGCTGGGCGCGGGCCCGATGGCGCTGATGTGCCTGACGGTCGCCGAGCGGCTCGCCGATCACGGCATCGGCGTCACGGTCGTCGACCCCCGCTGGACCAAGCCGGTCGACGAGGCCGTCGTGGCTGCGGCTCGCCAGCACCGGCTGGTGGCTGTGGTCGAGGACAACGGCCGGGTCGGCGGATACGGCGACGCGGTGTCCCGGCTGCTCCGCGACCGCGACGTCGACATCCCGGTCAAGACCTTCGGCCTGCCGCAGCAGTTCCTTGAGCACGGCGACCGGGGCGAGGTGCTCGCTGCGGCTGGCCTGACGCCGCAGCACCTGGCCCGCCAGATCACCGAGGCGGTGGCGCGCCGCGCCGGCCCTGAGGTCCCGGCGGTGGGCAATTCAGCCGAACGAGATCTGGCGGGAGCCGACACCGCGAGCGAGAATCCCGAGGCATAGCAAGCGCCTAGGGTGTAGAGCATGAAGGTGCTGGAGGTCGCGGTCATCGGGTCCGGTCCGGCCGGGCTGTACACGGCGGAGGCGCTGGTCAAGCATGCGGCCGCGCTCGAAGGGCCGGACTGGCCGGTGCGGGTCCGGGTGGATGTCTACGATCGGCTGCCCACGCCCTACGGCCTGGTCCGGTACGGGGTGGCCCCCGACCACAAGTCGATCAAGTCGATCGCCGAGTACCTGCGCAGGGTGCTGGAAAGCCCCGACGTCCGGTTTCTCGGCGGCGTGCACCTGGGCGAGGATGTGACCCGCGACGACCTGCTGTCGGCTTACGACGCGGTGGTCTACGCGACCGGGGCGATGCGGGACCGGCGGCTCGGCATTCCGGGCGAGGACCTGCCGGGCAGCTACGCGGCCACCGACTTCGTCAACTGGTACTGCGGGCACCCGGACGTCGGGCCCGGCACGTTCATTTTGGACGCTGAGTCGGTTGCGGTCATCGGCGTCGGGAACGTCGCGGTGGATGTGGCCCGGATCCTGGCCCGGGACCCGGCCGACCTGCACAGCACCGACGTGCCCCAGCCGGTGCTGGAGGCTCTGCAGGCCAGCAAGGTTCGTGAGGTGCACATGATCGGGCGGCGCGGCCCCGCGCACGCCAAGTTCACCACCAAGGAGCTGCGTGAGCTGGGTGAGCTGCCCGGCGTCGAGGTCATCGTCCCGGCCGCCGAGGCCGACCCGGACGCCTTCGACGGGACCGGCCAAGGCGCGTCGCTCGCCGAGTCGGACCGCCGTGTCCGCGGCAACATGGTCGTGATCAGGAAATGGGCGGCGGGGGAGCGCGCTGACGGCGCGGCAGCCGGGGAGGGTGCGGAGACCGCCGGCGGGCCGCAGGACGGTCCCCAGCGGACGCTCACCATCCGGTTCTGGCTGCGGCCGGTGGAGATTACCGGCACCGACCGGGTCACCGGGGTCGTGCTGGAGCGCACCCGCCTCGACGGGAGCGGTGCGTTCCAGGGCACTGGGGAACTGGAGACCCTTGACGCGCAGCTGGTGCTCCGGTCGGTCGGCTATCAGAGCGTCCCGCTGGACGGCGTCCCGTTCGACGAGCGCAACGCCGTCGTGCCGAACGCCGCCGGGCGGGTGCTCGGCCCTGACGGGCGCCCACTGCCCGGCGAGTACGTGGCCGGGTGGCTCAAGCGCGGTCCGACCGGCGTGATCGGCACCAACAAGTCCGATGCGGCCGAGACCGTCCGCAGCCTGCTCGCCGACCTGGCCGGCGTCCCCGCGGGTGCGGATGCGCCGCTGCCCCGGCCCGGCGTGCTCCGGTACCCGGACGCGACGGCGCCGCCAGCCGGATCCCGGGTCGAGGCGCTGGAACAGGCGCTCGCCCGGCGCGGAATTCGCCCGGTCACCTACGACGTGTGGCTGCGGGTGGAGGAGGCCGAGGCTGAGCTGGCCCGGTCGCTGGGCCGCGGCGAGCGGGTCAAGCTGCACGGCAGGGCGGCCCTGCTGGCCGCCTGCTGGCCCGTGCGCGATGATTCCGCGGGCCACGGCACGGCGCGCGATGATTCCGCGGGCGATGACATCGTGAGCGGCGCTTCAGTGAGCGGCGATTCGGTCGGCTGAGCCGCTGCCGGGTTCTACACCGGGTGACGGGAGCCAGTGGCTCATGGCCTCCGGCTCCGCATAAGGAGGGGCCGGAACCGTCTGTGGCCGGGCCGCATGGGACCCTGTCGGAGCGGACGTATGCAACCTGCCTGCGTAAATCCGCCGTCCCGCCGCCCTTGAACGCCTACGCCACTGGAGCCGTCGTGACCGAAGCCCACGAAGACCTGTCCGGTGTCGGTGAGGGCCCGCATCACCACGCCCGGGACGGGAACGATGGCCTGCGCAAGGGGGGGCAGCGAGACCAGCCGCACGAGGCCGGGCACCAGCCTCAGCACGAGAGCACCCAGCGCGGGAACAAGTGGTGGACCCTGGTCGCAGTCTGCCTCGGCACGTTCATGCTGCTGCTTGACATCACGATCGTGAACGTCGCCCTGCCGGACATCCAGCAGGCCCTGCACTCGAGCTTCTCGGACCTGCAGTGGGTGGTGGACGCCTACGCGCTGACCCTGGCCGCGTTCCTGCTGACCGCGGGCAGCATCGCCGACATGTACGGCCGCCGTCTCCTGTACCTGGTCGGGCTGGTCGTCTTCACCGCGGCGTCGGCGCTGTGCGGCTTCGCCGAGAGCACGCTGATGCTGCAGCTGTCCCGGGCCCTGCAGGGCGTTGGCGGGGCGATCATGTTCGCGGTCTCCCTGGCGCTGCTGGCCGATGCCTTCCGTGGTAAGGACCGCGGCATCGCGTTCGGGATCTGGGGCACCATCACCGGGCTGGCTGTCGCCATCGGCCCGTTGCTGGGCGGGGCGCTGACGTCAGGTCTTTCCTGGCGGTGGATCTTCTTCGTGAACGTGCCGTTCGGGATCGTCGCCGTGCTCATCTCGGTGCTCAGGGTCTCGGAGTCGCGCGCGCCCCAGGCCAGCGGGCCCGACTGGCCTGGCTTCGTGATCTTCACGGTGGCGCTCTCCAGCCTGGTCTATGGCCTGATCGAGTCGAACCAGAAGTCCTTCAGCAACGGCCTCGTGCTTGGCTGCCTCGCCGCGGCGGCGGTGCTGCTCGCGGTCTTCGTCTTCGTGGAGTGGCACCGCGCGCACCCGATGTTCGACTTGAGCCTGTTCAGGCTGCCGACGTTCAGCGGTGGCTCCGTGGCGGCGTTCGGGCTCAGCGCCTCGATCTTCTCGATGCTGCTCTACCTTGTGCTGTACCTCCAGGACATCCTGGGCTACTCGCCGCTGGCCACCGGCGTGCGGCTGATGTTCCTGTCAGGCGCCATCCTGGTGACCGCCACGGTGGCCGGAAGGCTTTCCTCCCACGTGCCGGTCAGGCTGCTGATCGGCCCGGGCCTGATCATGGTCGGCATCGGGCTGCTGATCATGCGCGGGCTGAACGCCGGGTCGACCTGGACGCATCTCATTCCCGGCATGATCGTCGGCGGCCTGGGCATCGGCCTGGTGAACCCGCCGCTGGCCTCCACCGCGGTCGGCGTCGTGCCTCCGCAGCGCGCCGGCATGGCCTCCGGCATCAACTCCACGTTCCGCCAGGTCGGGATCGCGACCGGTATCGCGTTGCTCGGCACGCTGTTCTCCAGCCAGGTCAAAAGCGCGGTCGAGACCCGGGTGACGGCCGTGCCCGCGCTGTCCCACCAGGGACCCAAGATCGCTGCCGCCGTCCAGTCCGGGGAGATCGGGCAGCTCATCGCGAAGCTCCCGCCCCAGGCCCGGCAGACCGTGGGCATGATCACCCGGGGCGCGTTCGCGACCGGCCTGAACAGCATCCTGCTGGTCGCGGCTATCATCGCGTTCGTGGCGGGCGTCATATCGCTGCTGACCATCCGCAGCAGGGACTTCGCCGCCCACTGAGAGAGCCGAATGTTAGCGACCGTGCATCGTAGCGTCCTCGTGGCCGCGGGCTGCGCCCTGCTTCTCGTGGCGCTGGCCGCCTGTGGTTCCGGCAGCTCTGGAAAGCCGAACGGGCCGGGTGGTGCCGTCCCCACGTCGGGTGGTGCCGCCCCCGCAGCCAGCCCCGCTCGCACCGCGGGCCAGCGCCACGTACGCCCCGCCGACCTGGGCGGGGCCTACGTGGCGCTCGGCGACTCGTTCACCGCGGCGCCACTCGAGCACCAGCAGGGCGGCGGATCGGCCGCGGCATGCCTGCGCTCCCAGCAGGACTACCCGGCCCTGGTCGCAGCGGCGCTGCACCCGTCGTCTTTCGTCAACGTCAGCTGCTTCGGCGCGTCGACCACCGACATGACCCAGGCCCAGCGGATCGCCACCGGTGTGGCCCCGCCGCAGCTCGCCGCGGTCTCCGCCGCGGACACGCTGGTCACGCTCCAGGTCGGCGGGGACGACATCGGTGTCGGCCGCATCGCCGTCACCTGCGCCGCCCTGAGCCTGACCAGCCCGTTCGGCAGCCCTTGCCGCCAGCACTACACCGCGGGCGGGACGGACCAGCTCGCCCGTGCGATCGCCCAGACCGGCCCCAAGGTGGCCTCGGTGCTTGGCGCCATCCGGGACCGGGCGCCGCACGCCCGCATCCTGGTCGTCGGCTACCCGGATATCCTGCCGGTCAGCGGAAACGGCTGCTGGCCCGAGGTCGCCGTCGCCCGCGGCGACGTGCCCTACCTGCGCGGAATCGAGACCCTGCTCAACGCGATGCTGGCCACCGAGGCCGCTGCCCACGGGGCCACGTTCGTCAACACGTACGCGCCCGGTGTCGGGCACGACGCCTGCCAGCACGCCGGGATCAAATGGGTGGAGGGCCTGATCCCGACCTCGCTTGCCGTTCCGTTCCACCCGAACGCCCGGGGCGAGCAGGCCATGGCCCAGGAAATTCTGCGCGTCCTGCAGTGAGCGCGCACCAGGGCTCGGTAAGCACAGTTCTTAACGGCGCGCGCCACGGACCGTCCCCCGATCGTGAGCCGGTCCGGTGCACCGCGCCGACGCGACCGGTCAGCTAGGCTGGCGGGCGCCAGGGCGGGCGGCAGCGAGGAGCGTTGTGACCGAGGTTCGGATTCCTGGATCGAAGTCGGTGACCGCGCGCGCCCTGTTCCTTGGGGCCTGCGCGTCCGGGCTGACCTACCTGCGGCGGCCGCTGGTCTCCGACGACACCGAGGCGTTCGCGGACGGACTCGGCGCGCTCGGCTACAGCGTGCAGCGCTCCAACGAGGACTGGGTCCTCATGGGCAGCCCGACGGGACCGCCCGCGGCGTCGGCCGACGTTTACTGCCGCGACGCGGGCACGG
>Ga0302311_10003226_pt1 | contig 17904 bp, 14 predicted proteins | sample III_Palsa_N1_3_FD_200449 | JGI IMG/M metagenome (GOLD analysis project Ga0302311, IMG submission 200449) | Peat permafrost microbial communities from Stordalen Mire near Abisko, Sweden - III_Palsa_N1_3 | ecosystem: Environmental > Terrestrial > Soil > Palsa > Peat permafrost | place: Sweden... | reverse complement strand
CCCGGCCGACATCGAGGTAGAGCTTGAGCAGCTTGACACCGCCGCTGATCAACGACTGTTCGAAGCTCGGCACAGACTGAAAGAACTCTTCGAGATCCTCTTTCGAGCAGAAGCCCATGACGTGTTCGACACCCGCCCGGTTGTACCAGCTGCGATTGAAGATGACGATCTCGCCAGCACCCGGAAGCTGCGCAGCATGCCGCTGGAAATACCAACCGGCGAGTTCGCGCTCGGATGGCTGGCCGAGCGTCACCACCCTCGAGTCCCGCGGGCTCAGGTTTTCAACGATGTGCTGGACGATGTCGTTCTTCCCCGACGCGTCACGCCCTTCGATCACAAGCAGGATCTTCTCGCGGCTGGCGATGACATGGCGTTGAAGCTTGACGATTTCGAGTTGCAGCAGGCCCATCTCGGCGGCGTACTCGTGATCCGAAACGGGTTTGCGAATGGATCCGGCAATCGAAGTCTCCGGATCGAATCCCACTGCGGCGCCGGGTGCGCCGGACGGGTGGGCGATCGCAGGGTGGTCGTGTGCGTGCTTGCTCATGGTGTTTCTCGATATCTTCGGAAGAACGGGGCCAGGCGGAGTTCGCCCATGGAGTAACTTCACATCAGGTCGTCATAGGCCGTTCGATCGGCCACATAGCAAGTGCATGCAGCGGCCTCCAATCCTGCTCGATCGAGGACCGTCACCTCTCCGCGCCGGTACAGCCGCTTTCTTGCGTACGGAGACGGCGAGAACTACGAAGCCAGATTGGAGGAATATCGGTTGGCGCTAGGCAAGCTCGAATGAATGGATCAGGTTCCCGGGCGAGTTGTTGCAGTTCCTGGCAGTGACTTCGACCCTAGTGCTCTGGACGCAATCGAGGCGCGGACACGCTCGGGCAGCAGAGGTAGTCGGTATTGCCGCGCGCCGGTCGCGTCGAACACCGCATTGGCAATCACGGCACCGGTGGTAGTGATCGCGGGCTCGCCACCCCCTTCGGGTGCCACGTCGTCGTCCTTCACGAGGATGGCCTCGACGCGCGGAACCCAGCCGAAGCGTGGGATCTCGTAGGAGTCGAAGTTGCGATCGAGGATCTCTCCGCCATGGAAACGTAGCTCCTCGGCCAGCGTGTAGCCCAGACCCATCGTCAGGCCGCCTTCGATCTGCATCTTCGCGCCCTCGGGGTTGACCACGATGCCCATGTCCTGGGCGCAGACGATTCGCAGCACCGTGACCTTGCCGGACGCCGCATCGACCTTGACCTCCGCCATCGTCGCGACGTACGTCCCGGCGTCGATCACGCAGGCCAGGCCGACGCCGCGGCCGCTCGGCGCAGCGGCCGCCTGCCAGCCGAACGCTGAAGCAACAGCGTGCAGCACGCGACGCATCCTGGCGTCGTCCAGGTTTCTCAGCCGGAACTCCAGTGGATCGACCCCGGCCGCACTGGCCATGGTGTCGATCTGCGACTCGATCGCGAACACGTTCATGTTCGCGCCCGGTCCGCGCCAAGAGCCGACCGCAAAGGGATGCACGCTCGCGCCCTCGGCCTGGGTGCCATAGGACGTCCGGCCGGCCGAGCGAATGCGGGCATTCGGAACCGAATAGAACGTCGTGGCCGCGCGCTCGCCAGCTGCGAAGACCGAATAGTCCCAGAGACTGATCCTGCCGTTGCGATCGATCGCTGAGACCAACTTGACGACGGAGGCCGGATCGAAGGTGTCATTGAAGAACTCTTCCTCGCGTGTCCAGGCAACCTGCACCGGCATGCCGGTGATCTGCGCCAGGCGCGCCGCCTCGATGGCTTGGCCATCGGCACTCTTGCCGCCGAAGCCGCCACCGAGCAGGGGCGTGATCACGCGCACGTTCGACCCGGGCATGCCAAGCGCCTTGGCGATCCGGTCGCGTGTCGGGAACGGCGTCTGCGTGGAGGCCCAGACCGTCATCCTTCCGTCCTTCAACTCGGCCAACGCGGCGTGGGTCTCGAGCGCGGCGTGGGCCACGTAGCCCTTCTCGTAAGTCGATTCGAACACCTGTTGCGCGCCGGCGCGTGCAGCGGCGACGTCGCCTCGACGGACGATCTCCTTCGGCGCGCCGGAAGCCTGGAGGATGTGCTCGAAGATGGTGTCCGGATCCAGACCTGACGGCGGCAGCTTCCAATCGGCCGCCAGTCCGGCGAGCGCGGCGGTCGCGCCATCGGGTTGCGCGTGAAGAACTGCGACGAGGCCGTCTCGTTGCACGACGGTGACGCCTTGCAGCCTCGCGGCGCCCGAAGCGTCCAGATAGGTCAGAGTTGCGCCATGCATCGGGGGCCGCAGGATTCGTGCGTACAGCATGCCGGGGACGCGGATGTCCGCCGTGTAGAGCGCCTCGCCGGTCACCTTCTCGGTGGCATCGAGCCGTACGGGCGATGTGCCCATCACGGTGAATTCGGAAACGCCACGCAGCAAGGCCTCGCCGTCCAGGACGTGGGTGATGGCGGCGCCCTTGGACAGAGTGCCGAAGCTGACCATGCGGCCCGGCTCGCCACGCACGGCGACCTGGCCGTCCTTGACCTCGAGTTGGTCCGCTGCGGCGCCCAGTCGTTGCCCGGCGAGCGTCACAAGCTCCAGCCTGGCCTGCGCCGCCGCGGCGCGCAGCGCGGGCCCGAACATGCGCGTCGTGAGGGATCCGAAGGTTCCCATGTCCCACGGACAACGATCGGTGTCGCCCAGCACCATGTCGATCGCCGCGAGCGAGACGCCGAGCTCCTCGGCCACCATCTGCGCCTGCGACGTCATGGCGCCCTGCCCCATCTCGATCTTGCCGGAGAAGACCGTCACGCGACCGTTCTGGCCGATGACCAGGTAGGCATTGAAATCTTCGGGGTAGAGGTGCGCGGCAGCTTGTGCGTGCAGCAGCCCGGGCCCCGAGGTGACCAGCACCGCGATGCCTCCGCTGACCCGTTCCAGAAAGGTACGACGATCGAGTCCCGTGTTGTCGTTCACGACGCCGCTCCGGACTGAAGCGAAACCGCCTCGATCGCATCCACGATCCGTTGATGGGCACCGCATCGGCAGAGGTTGTGCGCCATGTGCGACACGATGGCATCGCGCGTCGGTCGGGGGTTCTCCTTCAGGAAGACGGAAGCCGTCAGCAGCATGCCGGCGGTGCAGTAGCCGCACTGGAAGGCCCCGTGATCGATGAAGGCCTGCTGAAGCGGGTGCAACGCGCCCTTATGAGCCAGTCCTTCGATCGTCACGACCGACTTGCCCGCCACCGTCCTGAGCGACGCCTTGCACGATCTCACGGCGGCACCGTCCACGACCACCGTACAGGCGCCGCAGATGCCTTCGCCGCAGCCGTACTTGGTGCCGGTGAGCGCCAGTTCCGTCCGCAGTACCCAGAGCAACATGCGGTCGTCATCGGTCTGCAGATTGCATGCGCGACCGTTCAGGGTTACGTCCATCGAATTTCTCATTGGACAACCTCCGTCGAGCAGGAACGGGAATGCCGCAACATCACGCCGCCTCTGCGCAATAGCCTGCCAGCCGAATCGCATCGCCGAGCGGCCGTGCGCTCGCCTTCGCTGGATCGATCTCGATCGTCCGTGTCGGAAGGTCGACGCGCCCCACGGCCGCGCGGTCGAGCGCCATCACTGCTTTGGTGACGGCAGTCGCGCCTCGCGCGTCCTTCATGTCGGTGATCTGGAAGGCAATCATGGTGTCGATCTCATTGGAATACGCTCGGTTCCGGCGCAGCGCGCTTGAAGGACAGGTCTCGAACGTCAAACCCTGACTGCTTTCGAGAACCCCGGGGGTACCGGACAATTCAGCCAGTATTCGAGTTCTCGCACCTTCTGACGGTTCGCTGCCGCACACAGCGCAACGTTGACCGGCCAAGGGGAAGTCTTCGCAGTCAGGCCACCGCGGCGAAGATCGCTCCTGCGCCGCTCGTGACCGCCATCGCCACGGCGCCCCAAAACGCGACTCGCCATGTGCCGCTCCAGACAGGCGCCCCGCCGATGCGCGCCGATGCAGCGCCCAAGGCCGCCAGGAAGACCAGCGCCATCGCCGCAAGCGAGTCGATGAGCCAAGCTTGAGATGCCATCGCGACAACCACAAGGGGCATCACGGCACCGACGGAGAAGCTCGCAGCAGACGCAATCGCAGCCTGTACCGGGCGGGCCGCCGTGGCTTCGGAAAAGCCAAGCTCGTCACGGACATGGGCGCCCAACGCATCCTTGGCCATCAACTGCTGGGAGACCTGTTGCGCCAGGGTTGAATCGAGTCCCCGGGCGACGTAGATCGCCTTCAACTCACGCATTTCGCCGCGCGGATCGCGCTTCAGCTCAGCCCGCTCGCGGTCGATGTCCGCGCCCTCCGAGTCCTTTTGCGAGTGGACGGAGATGAACTCACCGGCAGCCATCGACATGGCGCCGGCGACGAGTGCCGACACCCCCGTGAGCAGCACCGTTCGGTGGCTGGCCCCTGCCGTTGCCATGCCCAGCAGGAGGCTGGCGCTGGAGACGATGCCGTCGTTGGCCCCGAGCACGGCGGCACGCAGCCAGCCGATGCGCTTGTTGCGATGTTGTCCGCCAAGCCGGGCCGAAGCAGCGTCCGCCATGCCCGCACTGCGCCGTCCCGCGCGATGCTGCAGCGCTTCATCGCCCTGAACGACTGGCCGCCTCACAGGCGAACCCAGGCGCGCGCGAGCCGGTCCTGCCAACGCGCAGGACGGTCGCGCATGTAGGCTTCGGCAGCCATCCGGATGGCCTCTCCCTGCGTCGGATAGGCGTGGATCACCCCGTCCAGCGCGTCCAGGCCGAGCCCGGCCACCATCGCCAGCGATATCACGTTGATCATTTCGCCCGCGTGTCGGGCCACCACCGTGGCCCCAAGGATGTGCCCGCTGCCCTCTCGAACGTGGATCTTCACGAAGCCATCGTCCTCGCTGTCGGCGATCGCACGATCGACGTCGTGCATCGGAATGGTGAACGTCTTGACCGGGATGCCTCGCTGCCGGGCCTCCTTCACGTAGAGCCCGACGTGCGCAACCTCCGGGTCGGTGTAGGTGCACCAGGGAACGGTCAGCCTGCTCATGCGCTTGCGGCCCAGCAACAGCGCGTTGCGCACCACGATGCAGGCCGACGCCTGCGCCGTGTTGGTGTAGCGGTTCTCGAGGCACACGTCGCCCGCCGCGTAGACCCGCCGATTGGTGGTCCGCAGGAAATCGTCGACACGGATCCCGGAATCGGCGTCATAGGCGATGCCCGCTGCTTCCAGGTCGAGACCTTGCACCGCGGGCAGGCGACCGATGCCGGTCAGGATCTGATCAACGGTCGTGGTGGCGACGTTGCCGTCGATCACCAACTCGACCACCTTGCGCCCGCCCTCCACGCGAACCGATGCGACCTCCGTGTTCAGGTGGATCTCGACGCCATCGCGTGCCAGCCCGTCGGACACCATCTGGGCAGCGTCACGCTCTTCCAGAGGGAGAAACAGCGGATCCCGATGCGCGATGATCGTTCTGCTGCCCAAGCGCGCGAAGACCTGCGCCAGCTCGCAGCCGAGCGGTCCGCCGCCGATCACCAGCAGACTCGCTGGCAGCGCGGCGATGTCGAAGAGGTTCGCGTTGGTCAGATACCCCGCTTCGGCCAGACCCGGGATCGTGGGAGTTTGCGACAACGCGCCCGTCGCGACCAGCGCCTTCTTGAAGCGAAGGCTGGCGCCGTCCACGTCGACCGAGTCTTTGCCGCTGAAGCGGGCAGCGCCGAAGAACACCGAGATGCCCTGGCGAGTCAGACACAATGCCGAATGGGTCCGGCTGACGCGTGCACGGACGTGGCGCAATCGTGCGATCGCCGCTCCGAAGTCGACCTGGATGTCTGCAGGCGGTGTCGCGCCGAAGGTGGCAGCGCATCGCATGTCCGAATACATCCTCGCCGTCCGGATCAACGCCTTGGTGGGAATCGAGCCGTAATTGAGGCTGTCGCCTCCGAGCTGATGGCGCTCCACCAGGGCCACCTTCGCGCCCAATGCCGCCGCTGAGCGGGCCGCCATCAGGCCCGCCGGCCCCGCGCCGACAACAAGCAGGTCGTAGAGGCGCGCGGGCTTGGGATTTCGCCAGCCGGTCGGGGCAACATGACGCAGGCGTTCGCGGTCGTCAGCCGCTGACACGGTGTCCTGGACGGAGTCGAACGTCATCGTGGTCATGGCCTCACCCCGATGCCTTCGTTGCAAGCCAGCCGCCCTTGAAGCCGGCGCGTTGCAGGCCGGTCCGGATCGACGGCGAGTCCCGCAAGAGACGCCACAACAGTCCCGTCCGGAAGTTCTCGACCATCAAGACGGTCAGGCCCTGGTCGAGCGCGAACTCGCCTTCGGATGTCCAGCCGCCGTCGACGGGCTCATGTGCTGTCTCGTTGAAGCCGCTGGCCCGGATCCATTCGCCATGTCCACCCGCCCGCGCCGCCACCATGGCGCGAACGGCCGGAAGCGCGATCTCGGGCGCGAAGACGATGGACGCCAAAGTCGACGCACCGGCGATGGTGCCGTCATCCGGCCCCCAGGGGACACCGCGCGCGGCATAGCCGTAGAACGCCTGCCGCCGGCCCTCGACCGCCTGGGGCTCGACGCTGGGCCCATCCCCCGCTGACAGGCCCCAGCGATCCTGGCCGTAGCCCGTGAAGCCGCGCGGGTTGCGGATCGCATAGTCGCGCTGGACCAGCGTGGCCCGACGGCTGTTCTCGAAATAATCGATGCCCTTCTCGCGCATGAATTGGTCCTGGATACCGCGGAAGTCGATCCATGCGTGCGAGAACTGATGCACGAAGAGGGGTCCTGCGTACAAGTAGTCGTGGCCGTAGATGTTTTCCCACTGGTAGGTCAGCGTCCACGCCTCGAAGCTCGCGTTGGTCAGAGGATGCGTCGGCGAGCCCAGGCCGAGGACGTAGAGCAGCAGCGCCTCGTTGTAGCCGTCCCAGCCGTAGTTGAGGAAGCCGCACTCAGGCTTCCAGCCTTGGGACACGGCGCCGCCTTCGCGTTGCGCCCAATGCCAGTCCACCCGGCGATACAACGCATCGGCCAAATGACGCAACTCCGTCTCCGGGGCCGACTCCGCATCGAAATACTCGGCCGCCGTGAGCATGCCGGCAATGAGCAACGCCGTATCGATCGACGATAGTTCCGACTGCCAGACCCGCCGCCCTGTCTCGATGTCCAGGAAATGGAAATAGAAGCCTCGAAAGCCGGTCGCGGTCGTCGTTCCGCTCTGGTCGCTCTGCGAGAAGAAGCGCAACGCGGAGAGCACTCGATCGACAGCTTTGACTCTCCCGATCCAGCCGCGCTCCACGCCAACGGGATAGGCGGATAGCGCAAAACCGACTGCGGCGATGCTCGATGGGGAGTTCGCCCTCGACGTATCGGAAACAAGACCGTTGGACAGGTTTGTCCTGTCGAGAAAATAGTCGAAGGCCGCATGCTGAAGGCCGTCCAGCATGGCCTCGTCCCCGGGCGCCATGAAGCCGGGCGCCTTGCCGGGGGGCATCAGTGGCGGTGACTTAAATAAGGAAAGCATGACGGCCTTACGCCCGACCGACGCCAGGGTGGGGCAGCGAGTCGGTCAGGCTCTCGACCTCCTTGCGGAATTGCTCCTCGCTGACGCGATAGCCGCAGCCCGATGGCAGGTTGTGCGCATAGGTCCTGCACAGGCTGTCGATCGAAGCAAGACGGCCGTAGAGACCTGCCTGGTTGTGGGGCGCCCGGCTCATTGCCAGGACGCTATCGATCCCCTCGGCGCCGTCGCATTGCCATTGATGTCGAAAGCGGGCAATGAATGCGGCGGCGCTCACCCGTTTAGTCACGAAATCGTCAAGGATCTGAAAGTAGGCCTGTTCGTCACGAAGCAGCCTCATGGTGAACCTCCCCACTTGAGCGACCGGAGTCGCAACGCGTTGCCGATCACCGAGATCGAGCTCGCCGCCATCGCCGCGCTGGCCACCATGGGGCTGAGGAGGATGCCCAGCCAGGGGTAGAGGACGCCCGCCGCCAGCGAGATGCCGATGACGTTGTAGGCAAAGGCGAAGAAGAGGTTCTCCCGGATGTTGCGCATCGTCGCCTGGCTGAGCGCTCGAGCCTCGACGATTCCTCGCAGGTCGCCCTTGACCAGCACGATGCGGGCACTGTTCATCGCGATGTCCGTCCCGGTTCCCATCGCGATGCCGACGTCTGCCTGGGCAAGCGCAGGTGCGTCGTTGACGCCATCGCCCGCCATGGCGACGACATGGCCCTGCTCCTGCAGCGCCTTGACATGACGGTACTTGTCCTCCGGCATCACGCCGGCTTCCACTTCGTCCAGTTCCAGAAGCCGCCCCACGGCGGCGGCGGTGACTGGGTTGTCGCCGGTGAGCATCACGATGCGTAGACCCGAAGCCCTGAGCTGCCGGACCGCCTCCGGGGTGGAGGTCTTGACGGCATCGGCGACGCTCAGGTAGCCAGCCAGGCGTGCGCCAGCGGACAGGTACATCACGGTCTGGCCCTGCTGGCGCAAGGCGTCTGTCGCGACATCGACGATGCCCGTCTCCACGTGCGCCTCGGCGAGGAGCAGCGCATTGCCCAGGCGCACGTCCTGCCCAGCGATGGTGCCGCGCACGCCTTGCCCCGAGACCGCGCTGAAGCCCGACACATCCAGGAGCGTCCGTCCGTCGGCTTGTGCGCGCGCGACAATCGCGGCGGCCAGCGGATGCTCGCTCAACGTTTCAATGCTCGCGGCCCAAAGCAGCACCTGCGCTTCGTCGAACCCGACGGCGGCGACCACTTCCCGCAGCGAGGGCTTGCCTTCGGTCAACGTGCCGGTCTTGTCGACCACCAGGGTATCGACCTTTTCCATCAACTCCAGTGCCTCGGGATCCTTGATCAGCACGCCCTCCTTCGCCCCGCGCCCGATGCCGACGGTGATGGACACGGGCGTTGCCAAGCCGAGCGCGCACGGGCACGCGACGATCAGCACGGACACGACCACGAGCAACGCATTCGCCAGCGCCGGCGCCGGGCCTGCCAGTGCCCAGACGACGCCGGCCAGCACCGCGACGCACAGCACGAACAACACGAACCACCGGGCAACCTGGTCGACCAGTTTCTGGATCGGCGCGCGCGTGCGCCCCGCTTCCGCCACGAGCGCAACGATGCGCGCCAGAAGCGTCTCGGAGCCCACGCGTTCGGCACGCATGGTGAACGAGCCGGTCTGGTTCAGTGTCGCCCCGGTGACCTGGCTACCCGTCGATTTCGCGGATGGAATCGCTTCGCCATTGATCATCGACTCGTCGATCAACGTGTCGCCCTGCAGCACGACGCCGTCCACGGGCACCTTGCCGCCTGGCTTGACGCGAAGCGTATCGCCGACAACGACCGCATCCAGCGCCACCGACTCGTCGCGTCCATCGGCGCCCACCCGGAGGGCGACGTTGGCGGCGAGCCCGAGCAAGCCCTTGACGGCCGCGTTGGTGCGCACGCGCGCGCGCGCTTCGAGCACCTGTCCAAGCAGTACGAGCGTGATGATCACGGCAGCTGCCTCGAAATACAGCGGCAGCCTGTGTACCGAGATGAATGCGGCGGGAAGACTGCGCGGCCAGAGGAGCGTGTAGAGGCTGAAAAGATAGGCCGTCGACACGCCAAGCGTTACGAGGCTGAACATGTTCAGTTGCCGAGTGACGAAGGAACGCCATCCGAGCACGAAGAACGGGCCGCCAGCCCATGCGACGACGACCATGGCCAGCAACCCCTCAAAGGCCGACGACGCGCTCACGTGCGCACCTCGCGGCCACCCGAGCTCGCCCACGGCCCTGTCCACCCAGGCCGGGAGATCGAACGGCAGAATGTCGCGCATCGACATCAGAAGCAAGGGCAGCGTGAGGACGGCCGAGACCCAGAGACGCTGCGTCATCGCGCGCGATTCGGGGTCGTCTTCTTCACCGACCTTCGGAACGAAGACTTCGAGGCTCATGCCGCAGAACGGACAATGGCCCGGGCCGACATGGCGCAAGAGAGGATGCATCGGGCAGGTATATATTGCCGCCGATGCAGCGGGCAGCGCGATACTCGCCGGCACAACCATCGTCGATCGAGCTGCCCCGAGCGGATTCACCTTCGCGGCCGGCATGAGGCACACACGCCAATCAGCGCGTGTCCGAGGACGACGATCAACCTTGTGAGGTCTATCTCGACGTGTCCCGGATTTAGATGATGCTGATTCACGCGAGGCCCATCATTGGGACGACGGGGGCATGCGACAACACCGAACGCGCCTGGGCCGCCTCGGCCGCGGTTCCGTGGATCAGGAGCACATACTTGTCGACCTTCAACGCCGTCTCGTATTTGATGGCCTGCTCCTTGGGAACGCCGATCTGCATCATCGCGGCACCGAGCGCCGAGATGCTGCCAACGACGACCGCGCCCTCCAGGGCGGACACCAGCGCGACGACGATCGGGCCTGCGAGTGCCAGCAAGCCGATTCCCGGCAAGATGAAGACCGCGGGAGAGAACAGCAAGCCCCACAAGCTGCCCCAGAACGCACCGCGACCGCCCCAGGCCTTGATGCGGTCGCCGGACGTATAGAAGCCCATCGCCTGCTCTTCGGTGTGACAACCCTTGCCGACGAGCGACAACGACTTCATGTTGAAGCCGGCGTCGTTGAGCGAGCGAATGGCCTGCTCGGCGTCGGCGTGCGTGTCGAAGAGATAGACCGGTATGTTCGGCGCGTCCATGCTTGCCTTTCTGGCGGACCGGATGCAGCGAAGCCTCCTCGGCGACGAGGAGGCTCCGAGCGGGTTCAGTACGACAGCGTCATCTTGTCGATGACCTTGGTCACGCCCGGGCTGTTCCATGCGGACTGCGTCGCCAGGTCGCGTTCGGCCCAGCTCTGGATCGAGCCGCTGAGGGTGACGTCGCCACCGCTCACGCCCACCGAGATATGCTTGGCATCTTCGGTTGCTGCACGCTTGATCGCCGCCTCGATGTCCGCCTTGACGACGGCCGCCTTCACGCTCGGCGCGATGGTGATCTGATCGCTGACGCCGACGACACCCGACAGGAAGCGCACCGCATCGGCGGCGGCTTCCTTCTGGAACTTCCAGTCGACCTGGCCGGTGAGCGTGATCCAGCCCTTCTCGACCATGATCTTCACGGCATCCGACTGCACGGCGGACGTCCATTGCAGGACGTTGCGTGCCGACGTGGCGACATCGCCGTCGGTGCGAACACCCGACTCGATGAGCTTGACCTTGAGTTCGATGGCGAGCGCCTTGACGCCGGCGACACGCTGCGCCGCCAACTCGGCGTTCCACTTCTCCGTGTACGTGGCGACATTGCCGTCCAGCGTCACGACGCCATCCTTGACCTCGACGCCAATCTGGGTTGCGTGCACGGACGGCTCCCAGGCGAGCTCGGCCATGACGTCCTTCTGCAGTTGCGAGTCTGTCTTCATGATGATTTTCCTTGTTGGCGAGGTAGGTGAGGGCCAAGACTGAGCCCGATCGACAAGGTGGTCTGTGCGGCAACGCGCAGAGAGTTCACCGAGCGGACAGAGAGCGGATCAAGCGACGCTCACGCCTCGCTGATCGATGTCGCGACGTCATCCATATCGCTGCAAGCACGCTCGACCACGGATGCCCTGCCGCGCAGAGATAGGAGCCCGGACTTCTACTCCGGATCCGAGCTCGGTCTCCCTGCGCTCAACAAGATAACCAGCCTCTCAAGGTCGTTGACACGGCGCTTCAGATCGGCCAATTCGGCCCCCTTCCCGGAAGCGCAGCGGCGCGAAGGAGTCGCGGATCCGACGGCGAGCTGAACCCGCCCTCCAGAACCCGCACCGCCCTCGTAGTCCCATCTGGACAGCGCCATGCGTCGCTGGTTGAAGCGGCTTGTCGATTCACGATTTTCGGGTGTCATTCGAGGAATCCGAGGAAGACTTGCTCCGTCCGATGTGAACGGATCCATGGCGGCAATTGTCGAAACACTCGCTCGACAGCGAGCTCGGAGCATCGACGACAAGTTTGGTAGTTGATCGGCCGCCATCGGATCCGTCTGTACGCCTTCGAACGAAACGGCGATCCGCAGTCGCGTCCGATCGAGCACGCTGTCGGTTGCATTTCCTCCAACACGGGCACTTCCAGCCGTTTGGTCGCTGCCGATACATAACGGTCGTGGCTGCACATCAATCCGGCAATCCATTGCGTACGCGAGCGAACAGACGTCACGCACCTGCCGGCGTACTTTCGCTCCAAGGCAACCGCACGCCGCAGCAGCTTCGATCGCAATTCCCGGACGCGGCGCGCTGGCAACCCGCTGTTCTTCGAGACCAAGGTGCCGCCTGTGCCAGCGCGCTGGCGCCTGTTCGACCAGGAGCGGGTGCCCTGTCGATTCCGGTCGACAACGTTGAAGGAATCGTCGTGAGCGAACTCCGTACCGAAAGCCATTCCCTCCCGACCTTGCTTCAAGGCCTGCGCAGCCATATGCAACCATTGAACGGGGGGCCGCGTCAGTATGACGGCCTCATGGCCCTGATCGGCCGGGCACGCTTCGCCCTGCTCGGCGAGGCTTCCCATGGCACACACGAGTTCTACCGCGAGCGGGCCGAGATCACCAAGCGCCTCATCACGGAGAAGAACTTCACGGCCGTCGCCGTCGAAGCCGACTGGCCCGACGCCTGGCGTGTCAATCGCTACGTGCGCGGACTATCAGATGACGTCGCCGACACTTCCCTGTCGGGCTTCAAGCGCTTTCCCGCCTGGATGTGGCGCAACACCGTCGTGCGCGACTTCGTGGAGTGGCTACGCATCCACAACGCCAACCTCAGCCCCGAACGCCAAGTGGGCTTGTACGGGCTCGATCTCTACAGCCTGTTCAGCTCCATGCAGGCGGTACTCGCGTACCTGGACAAGGTTGATCCCGAAGCCGCACGCCGTGCAAGGGCCCGCTACGCATGCTTCGACCACGCCGCGGAAGACAGTCAGGCCTATGGCTATGCCGCCAGCTTCGGCCTCAAGGGCAGTTGCGAAGACGAGGTCGTGCAAGTCCTGCGTGAGATGCGGCGTCGAGATGCCGAAGTAGCTCTAGCGCCCGGCCTGGAGGCAGACGAGGCCTTCTATGCGCAGCAGAACGCTCGCCTGGTGCGCAACGCCGAGGAATACTACCGAACGATGTTCCAGGGACGCGTGTCGTCCTGGAATCTGCGGGACACCCATATGGTGGAGACACTGTTCGCTCTGGACAGCCACCTGGCCGCGACCGGTTCACCCCCACACATCGCTGTCTGGGCGCACAACTCGCACCTCGGCGACGCCTCAGCGACAGAGATGGGCGATCGAGCGGAATGCAATGTGGGGCAGCTTGTGCGAGACCGCTATGCCGACGATGCGGTGCTCGTGGGCTTCAGCACCCACCACGGCTGGGTAACCGCCGCATCCAACTGGGACGAACCGCCGGAGCGAAAGCGTGTTCGCGCCGGCTTGGCGGGAAGCTGGGAGGACGTCTTCCACCACACCGGAACGCCGCGATTCCTGTTGCCGTTGCGCGATGACGCCGGCCTGCGCACTCTGGTGGCCCAGCGTCGGCTTCAGCGTGCCATCGGCGTGATCTATCGCCCCGACACCGAGCGCCAGAGCCACTATTTCTTCACCCACCTCGCCCAGCAGTTCGACGCCCTGATTCACATCGACGAGACCGACGCACTGGAACCGCTCGAAGTCGAGCAGGCGTGGAACACCCGAGAGGCGGCGGAGACGTTTCCCTCGGGCATCTAGCCAATCGTTGCGCCATCCGCCGTCACAACCCTATCCACACGCCAGCCAGGCGGTCTTCCGTCGCACAGTGCCGCCTCAGACAGTACCATCCATGATTTTCAATGTCATCCCAGCCATCGTCGCACGACGCCTTCGGGCCTGTTCAGCGTGGCGCGCAATCGGGCCGGGACTCGTCGCCGCGATGGCCGGCGCTTCGTGCGTCGTCCCTGCGATCGCTGCACCTGAACGCGTTCCTCCACTGGTCGAACCTCGCGGACAGGAGCATCACGTCGGCAAGGTGATCTTCGAGGAATTGGTGACGCCCGACCTGGCCGCATCCAAGCTGTTCTATGCCGGCATGTTCGGCTGGAGCTTTCGGGATCTCCAAGCAGGCGGAACCCGCTACGCCACGGCTTCGCTCGACGGTCGCCCCGTCGCCGGGCTGGTGCAGAAGGACATGCCAGCCGACGGCCATCGGCGGCCGGCATGGCTGACGTTCGTGGCCGTCCGTGACGTCGACGCGGCACGGGAAACCGCTGTGCGCAATGGCGCGAAGGTGTTGCTCGAACCACGCAACATCCCCGATCGCGGCCGCGAGGCGGTGTTCGCCGACCCGCAGGGTGCCGTCTTTGCGGTTCTCGCGTCGTCGAGTGGCGACCCGGCCGACGAACTCGCCGAGCCTGGCGAATGGATCTGGAGTTCGCTGTTCACGCGCGATCCCGATGCGGACGCCGGCTTCTACCAGACCCTGCTGGACTACGAGGTCTTCGACCTGCCCTCCTACGGCAGCGATCGGCACCTGATGCTGGCGTCGGAAGACTACGCACGCGCCAGTGCCAACACGTTGCCCGCAACGACGGCCGCAGCCCATCCGAACTGGATCAGCTACGTACGCGTGGATGACGTGACCAAGATGGTCGACAAGGCCGTCACGCTGGGCGCTCGTGTGCTGGTCGGCACGAGGCTCGATCGTCATGGCGGCCATGTGGCGATCGTCGCCGATCCTCAGGGCGCGGTGTTCGGAATGCTCGAATGGACGACCAGTGACGACCAGAAGGTGGCGAAATGAATCCCCACTTCATCGGCTGGTCGGCGATCGCCATCGTCAGTGGATCGTTCCTGTTCCTGTCTTCTGGTTGCGTCGCCACTGCGGACGGGGGCTACGAGTCGAACGTGAACGTGGGCATCGGGCTCGACTACTACGATCAGTTCGGCTACGACTACGGGAACTGGGGACCGGACTATGCCGTGGGGCCCTATCGAGGCGCCGGCCCCAGGCCGAGACGAGGCGACGGCAATCCTGGCCACGCTGGCCACGGGTTCCGTCCGGCGCCCCCTTCGCATCAAACGCCGTCGATCCCGTCGGGGCCGCGCGCTGGCGGCCGCCGCGGGCATTGATCATCAGAACGCCACCAGAGCTGCCCATGCCGAGAACCAACGAATCCTCCCTGTGGATGTGGGCCGAAGCCTGCGAGCTGAGGAGCCAGGCAGAACGTCTGCAACGTCTGTTCTTCCGGCCCGCCGCGTCCCATGCCGCGCCGGTGGCGTGGGAGCCTCCAGCGGATGTCTACGAGGACGAGCGTGAAATCGTCGTCATCATCGCCATGCCGGGCGTGACTGCGGAGCGCATACAGGTTCTCAGCGAACCCGGCGCCCTCGTCATCCGTGGGACGAGACCTCTCCCGCTGGTGGGGCCCGGGCATGCAGTACGCCGGCTCGAGATACCCCACGGCCAGTTCGAACGACGCATCTCGCTCCCGCCCGAGCGGATGGAACTCGGCATACCAGAGTCGTTGAACGGGTGCCTGATCCTGCGCCTGCGCAAACTTGACTGGACCTCGCGATGAATGCGCCGCTCGAATCCTTGGATGCCGAATCGCATGCCGTCGATGTCCCCGCGCTCGGCCAATCAACGCTTGCCGAGGCGGGTACTCAGCCGGCGATCGGCCCCCGGCCGATCCCCGACGATGCATTGATCCTTCTTGCGGTCCGCGGCACCGTGCTGTTTCCCGAAACGATCTTTCCACTGAATGTCGAGCGCAAGTCGATGCAGGAAGCCGTCCAGGAAGCGGTGCGCCTCGAACGGCCGATCGGAGTGGTTCTGCAGAGCAAGCCCGATGTGATCGAGCCTGGCGCCGGCGATCTGCACGAGGTCGGCACGAGCGCCATCGTGTTGCGCTACCTGACGGGCACCGATGACATGCATCGCGCCGTAGTCAAGGGGCTTCGTCGATTCCGCATCGTGCAGATGCTGGAAGGCTACCGATTCCTGGTCGCGCGGGTTCAGTACGTGGACGATCCGCAAGTCATCGGCACGGAGGTCGAAGGCCGCGCACGCGCACTCAAGCAAAGCGCGCGAGACACGCTCGCGCTGTTGCCGCAGGTTCCTGCCGAGCTCGGGACATCGCTTCAAGGAATCGAGGCGCCGGGGCAGCTCGCCGATGTCATCGCTGGCCTGCTCGATATCTCAGTCGAAGAGAAGCAATCTCTGCTCGAGACGTTCGATTTGGAAACGCGTCTCGACAGCCTGCTCGTGGTGCTCGCTCGTCGCATCGAGGTGTTGAAGGTGGCGCGCGACGTCGACGAGCGCACGCGCGCTTCGATCGGAGAACTCAACCGCAAGCATCTGCTGCACGAACAAATGCGCGTCATCCAGCACGAACTGGGTGAAGGCGACGAGAGTTCCGCCGAAATCGAAGAGTTCGACAAGGCCATCGTCGCTTCTCGAATGCCGGCGGACGTCACTAAGGTCGCGCAGAAGGAACTCAAGCGCCTCGGGCGCATGAACGACAGCGCTGGCGAGGCTTCGGTAGCTCGCACCTATCTCGACTGGCTGACGGAGTTGCCTTGGGCCGCGGAGCCCGAACCGCCCATCGACATCAGCGAGGCCCGGCGCATTCTCGACCAGGATCACTTCGGCCTGGAAAAGGTGAAGAAACGCATCCTCGAATACCTCGCGGTGCGCAAGCTCAACCCGTCGGGCAGGAGCCCCATCCTCTGCTTTGTGGGGCCGCCCGGGGTGGGCAAGACGTCGCTGGGACAAAGCATCGCCAAGGCCACTGCCCGCAAGTTCGTGCGCGTGAGCCTGGGCGGTGTTCATGACGAAGCCGAGATCCGTGGACATCGCCGCACCTATGTCGGCGCCCTGCCGGGCAATATCGTGCAGGGTTTGCGCAAGGCGGGCACGCGTACCTGCGTGATGATGCTCGACGAGGTGGACAAACTCGGTGCCGGCGGCTTTCACGGCGACCCCTCTTCGGCATTGCTCGAGGTTCTCGACCCGGAACAGAACTCGACCTTTCGGGACACGTACCTCGCGGTACCTTTCGACCTGTCGCTGGTGATGTTCCTTTGCACAGCCAACGTGCTCGACACCATCCCGGGACCGCTTCGCGATCGGATGGAGATCATCCAGTTGCCCGGCTACACGACGCACGAGAAGTTGCAGATCGCGCGCCGGTATCTCGTGGCGCGTCAGTTGTCGGCCACTGGGCTCGTTGCAGCGCAATGCGAGATCAGCGACGCGGCGTTGGTCGCGATCATCGAGGACTACACGCGAGAAGCCGGCGTACGCCATCTGGAACGCGAAATCGGCAGTGTGTTCCGCAGCATCGCGGTACGCATCGCGGAAGGCAGCGTGGGGTGCGTCGCAATCGATATCCAGGATCTGCCTGCCAGTCTCGGCCGCAAGAAGTACGAGGCCGAGATGGCGATGGGCAGCGATATCCCGGGCGTTGCGACGGGCCTCGCATGGACGCCGGTGGGTGGAGACATCCTGTTCATCGAGGCCTCTAAGGCACCGGGAACCGGTCGCCTGATCCTCACCGGGCAGCTTGGCGATGTGATGAAGGAAAGCGCTCAAGCGGCGCTGTCGCTCGTCAAGGCCCGTGCGACGACGCTGGGCATTGCACCGGAGATGTTCGAGAAGGCCGACATCCACGTCCACGTGCCCGCCGGTGCGACGCCCAAGGACGGGCCGAGCGCCGGGGTCGCGATGTTCGTTGCGCTGACATCGCTGCTGACGGGGCGGCCAGTGCGAAGCGACGTCGCCATGACGGGCGAGATCAGCCTGCGCGGACTGGTGATGCCGATCGGCGGCGTCAAGGAAAAGGTGCTCGCCGCATTGCGTGCCGGCATCAAGACCGTCATGCTGCCCGCGCGAAACGAG
>Ga0302311_10003213_pt1 | contig 17958 bp, 16 predicted proteins | sample III_Palsa_N1_3_FD_200449 | JGI IMG/M metagenome (GOLD analysis project Ga0302311, IMG submission 200449) | Peat permafrost microbial communities from Stordalen Mire near Abisko, Sweden - III_Palsa_N1_3 | ecosystem: Environmental > Terrestrial > Soil > Palsa > Peat permafrost | place: Sweden... | reverse complement strand
CGCGCCGACGATGGCGCCGGTACGCGTGTGATCCCACGTCGCGCGCTGGTCGGCCGGTATCACCAGTTCCGGATACAGGTCCAGATAGCTCGGGCTCACCGCGAAGCTGATGACCTGGTTCTTCGGGTCCTGGTAGACGCCACCGAACCAGTTCGCCGAGGCCACCTCGGTCACGCCCGGCACTGTGCTGAAGAGCGCACCCAGACTTTCCGGCAACGGCTGCTGCATCGACATGCGCGAATTGACAATCAACCGGCCCGCGCCATCGACGCTGTTGCCGGCGGTGAAGGCCACACGCACCGAATCAAGCAGGCCGAACAGCAGAAACGCAGCGATGATCGACACCAGTGTGAGTATCGTGCGGGTCTTGCGCCGGAACAGCGCCGCCCAGATCAGATGAAGGTATTTCATGACGGGACCCTCTCAAGATCGTTCGCGCATTGCTCCCTCCCCTGCATGCAGGGGAGGGCTGGGGTGGGGTCGCTCTTGCACTGAATGCTGAAGCCAACTGCGGCCCCCTCCCAACCTCCCCCTGCGACCGAAGGGAGTCCCCCTTTCGGGACAGGCGGGGGGAGGAGCACAGCGCCGTGCTGCTGAAGTGAAGTGCAGAGGCTCATCACGCCAGCGCCTGCTCGACCAACGTGCCCTTGTCCAGCTGCAGCGTATGGCTGGCGTACTCGGCCGCCTTCGGATCGTGCGTGACCATCACGATGGTCTTGCCGTGCTCGCGATTGAGCTGCTGCAGCAGGCCCAGCACGTCTTCCGCCGACTGGCGATCCAGATCGCCGGTCGGCTCGTCGCAAACCAGCAGGGTGGGATCGGACACGATCGCACGGGCGATCGCCACACGCTGCTGCTGGCCGCCGGACAGTTCGCCCGGCTTGTGCGTAGCGCGATCGGCCAAGCCCACCAGTTGCAGCGCGATCGCCGCGTTCTTCTTGCGCTGGGCACCGGAGAGTTTGGTGAGCAGCAGCGGAAGTTCCACATTGCGCTGTGCCGACAACATCGGCATCAGGTTGTAGAACTGGAAGATGAAGCCAACGTTCGACGCACGCCACTTCGCCAGTGCGCCACCACCAAGCTGGTCGATGCGCTTGCCGCCCACGGTGATGCTGCCGGCCGTCGGCGTGTCGAGGCCACCGATCAGGTTCAGCAAGGTGGTCTTGCCGGAACCCGATGGCCCCATCAGCGCCAGGAAGTCGCCTTCGGCGATGGCCAGGTTGACGTGATGCAGCACTTCGACCTTCTGCTTGCCACGCGTGTAGGTCTTGGCGAGATTCTGGATATCGATCAGCGTGCCCATGGGTTTCTCCAGTGAATGTCTAATCTGTGTGTAGGAGCGCACCCTGTGCGCGATGCCCTTTTTGCGCGATGCGCTTTGGAATACCTGTGCCAAAAGCTCGCGCACAGGGTGCGCCCCTACAAAAATTCTGCCTATGGTTTTGCGGTTTCCGTCTGGACGTCCGAACCGTCGTGCAGCCCGACCGCCGGCGCAACCACGACGCTTTCACCTGGCCTGACCGCTGTCGGCAGCAGGCGCAGTTCGCCATACGCTTGTGCAGCCGGGTTTACCGTGCGCTGGTGCGCCTGCGCATCCTCGACCACGAACACCACGCTATGCCCGGCGCGCTGCACGATCGCCGCGGCCGGCACCAGCACGCCTTGCAGCACCTGTGCGGTGGCCTGCGGCTTCACTTCGAGGAACGACACGCGCACACCCATGTCGGGCACGATGCGCGCGTCTTTTTTCTCCAGCGCCACGCGCACTTTGATAGTGGCCTTGCCTCGATCGGCCGTCGGTACGATGGCGATCACATGGGCGGGAATTTTCCAGTCCGGGTACGCGTCCAGTACCGCCTCGGCCGGCATGTCCGGTTTGACCCGGCCGATATAGGCCTCATTGACGTCGACGTCCACTTCCAGCGAATCCATGTCAACGATGGTGCCCACGCCGGTACGGGTAAAACCGCCGCCGGCGGAGAATGGCGAGATGATCTCGCCGACCTGCGCGTCCTTGGTGGTGATCACGCCGGTGAACGGCGCACGCACCACGCAGTAATCGAAATTAACCTGTGCCTCAGTGACCTGCGCGTCATAGGAAATTGCCTGCCGTTGCTGCGATACCAGCTGGGCACGTGTGCTGTCGGCGAGCGTGCGTGCTTGCTCGGCAATCTGTCTGGCCACCAGGCCCTGCGCGGCCAGGGTGTCATCGCGTGCGGCGTCGCGCAGGTTCTGCGCCAGCTGCGACTGGAATTGCGCCACCAATGCGTGTTCGGCTTCGGCCGCCGCCTTGGCTGCATCCAGTGCCGACTTGTAGGCACTGTCGTCCAGCCGCGCCAGCACCTGATCCTTGGTGACGTGGTCACCTTCCTCGATCAGCACCGCGGTCAGCGTGCCGGTGATCTGTGCGGAGACGGTCGCCTGTCGGCGCGCCGTGACATAGCCAGTAGCCTGCAGCACCGCGCCGGCTTCGCTGTCCGACGTGGGTGTTACTGCGACAGCCGTCTGCACCGGCACGGGACGATGTCCGAACAGCATCCAACCGGCGCCACTCAGCAACAACAGGATCACGACGATCGCGCCGATGATCCACGGCCGGCGGCCGCCACCCTCGTGATCGTCACGCTGATGGCGCTCGATGCGCAGTTCCTTCAACAGATCGGCGTTACTCACCCTGACTCCCTGCCCGGCCCCGGCCGGTTGCTCGACAAGTACAAGACTGGCTGATCGGCGGCGACACCATCAGGGTGCAGCATCAGCCATCGTCAATGACAGCTGTCACCCATGCAAGCCCCAGCCATCCCCTCGATCAGTTTGCTACGCTTGCCGCCATGACCTACACGATTGCGCCACCAGCCCTTCCCAGCCTGCCGATCATCGGCAGCGAACAGCGCTTCCCGATCCGCCGGGTGTTCTGCATCGGCCGCAACTACGCCGAACATGCCCGCGAAATGGGCGCCAGCGTGGACAAGTCCGCGCCGATGTTTTTCTGCAAGCCGGCCGATGCGGTGGTCAGCGACGGTGCCGACGTGCCCTATCCCTCGGCCACGACCGACCTGCATCACGAGGTGGAGATGGTGGTGGCGCTCGGCAGCGGCGGCCGCGACCTCACGCCGGAACAGGCCGCCACAGTCGTGTGGGGCTACGGTGTAGGGCTGGACCTGACCCGCCGCGACCTGCAGGCGCAGGCCAAGGCCAAGGGACACCCATGGGACGTGGCCAAGGCGTTCGATCATTCCGCGCCGGTTTCCGCGCTGCGTCCGGCAGCTGAAGCAACGCTGGATGCAAACAGTGTGCTGCAACTGAGCGTCAACGGTGAGTTGCGCCAGCAAACCACCCTGGGCGAAATGGTGCACGGCGTGCCGCAAATAATTGCGGCACTGTCGACACTGTTCGAACTGAAAGGTGGCGATCTGATCTTCACCGGCACACCAGCTGGCGTTGCTGCATTGCAGCGCGGTGACCGCTTCCATGCCGAGCTGATCGGCGTTGCAGAACTGGAAGGCCAGATCGTCTGAATTCATGTGCCATGCCCCTGTGCGCAACGATATTCCTGAGCTAAAGTCCATAGGCCATTCGGCCCAACCTACGGAGAAAAAGCATGAGCATGCTGCAGGAATTCAAGGCTTTCGCCATGCGCGGCAGCGTCGTTGATCTGGCGGTTGGTGTCGTCATCGGCGGCGCGTTCGGCAAGATCGTCAGTTCGTTGGTCGACAAGATCATCATGCCGCCGATCGGCATGCTTACCGGCGGCATCGATTTCAGCCAGCTGAAATGGGTGCTAAAGCCGGGCGATGACAGTGATCCGAAGCACAAGATCGCCGAAGTGGCCGTTGGTTATGGCGACTTCATCAATACAGTGATCACCTTCCTCATCATTGCCGCTGCGATCTTCCTGGTAGTCAAGGCCATCAACAGCATGCAGAAGAAACAGGAAGCGGCTCCGGCGCCACCGCCGGCCGACGTGGCCTTGCTCACCGAGATCCGCGACCTGCTGAAGAACAAACCGTAAGGCGATGGAGCATACCCAAGGGCCGGGCCACTCCACGTGGCCCGGCCCTTGTCGTTTTCGCGGCAGACATGACTTCTGGCCTAAGCGATACCTGGCAGCAGCGCCATAATCGGGGTTTGCCCTGCGGAGTTCCCCGATGCGCCGTCTTCCCCTCACCCTGCTCGCTGCCAGCCTGCTGCTGGCCACCGGCATCGCCAGCGCCGCCAGTACCACCACGATTCCTGCTGCAGCCGTAAAGACGGCCGAACAGCTGCGCGACAAGGCCATGCATGACGACACCGGTTACCGGATCGTTGCGTCGCTGACCACCGAGGTCGGCCCGCGCATGGCGGGCAGTGATGCCGATCCGCGCGCGCGCGCATGGGCCATCGCCAAGTTCAAGGCACTCGGCTATGACAAGGTTTATACCGAAGCAGTGACGTATCCGTTGTGGGTCCGCCGCAGCGAGCACGGCGCGATCGTAGCGCCGTTCCCGCAATCGCTGGTGCTGACTGCGCTGGGTTATTCAGCCGGCACACCGCAAGATGGCCTCACCGCACAAGTAGTGAAATTCGACAGCCTGGCTGCACTGAAGGCGGCTGATCCGGCTAGCGTGAAGGGCAAGATCGTCTACATCGGTTACCGCATGCAGCGCCACAAGGACGGCCACGACTACGGCATGGGTTCGGCGGTGCGAACCGCCGGGCCGGTGATCGCTGCCGCCAAGGGTGCGGCCGGCTACCTGCTGCGCTCGGCTGGCACCGATGCGAATGAGCGCATTGCGCATACCGGCGTCACCGGTTTCACCGATCCGGCCAAGGCGATTCCCGCCGCGGCGCTGTCCAATCCCGACGCCGATCAGCTGGAACGCGTGTTGGCCTACGGCAAGCCGGTCGTGGTGAAACTGGATCTGGACTGCGGCATCGTCGGCCGGTACACCGGCGCGAATGTGATCGGCGAGATCACTGGCAAGAAATATCCTGACCAAGTCGTCGCGATCGGCGGCCATCTGGATTCATGGGATCCGGGCACCGGCGCGATCGACGACGGCGCCGGCGTGGCTATCGCGATGGCCGCCGGCAAGCTGATCCACGACCTGCCGCAGCGGCCCGATCGCACGATCCGCGTGATCGCGTTCGCCAACGAGGAAATGGGCCTGTGGGGCGGCAAGGCATATGCCGAGGAGCACGCCGCCGACGTCGGCAATTTCCAGCTCGGCACCGAGTCCGATTTCGGCTCCGGCCCGGTCTGGCGCATGAGCGCCAGCGTGAAGCCCGAGGCGCGCGATGCGATTGGGCAGATCGCCAAGGTGCTGGCACCGATCGGCGTGGCCTACGACGCCAAACTCCCTGGCGGCGGCGGCTCGGATCTGTCGCAGATGCATGGCAAGGGCATGGCTGCGTTGTCGCTGACTCAGGACGGCACGGACTACTTCGACTGGCACCACACCTCCAACGACACCCTCGACAAGATCGACCCGCAGCAGCTGGCGCAAAACATCGCTGTCTATGCGGCTTTCTCGTACATGGCCGCGCAGGCTGATGGTGACTTCGGTTCCGCGTCTGGCGCATTCGCCAAAGACGGCGCCGGGGAATAACCAATCACGCAAGCCAGCATTAAAAGAGGCGGCCCATGGCCGCCTCTTTTAATGCCGCCGGCAACACGATCTGCACACCCGGTCTCAGGTTGGCTGGTCGGCATCGCCCGGTAGTTGCTCCAGCGCCAGCAGGTTGTCCTTGATCCGGCCGATCACCGCCAGCGCCTGCTGCAGTTCGTCGTAGTCGATGCCACGGGTGGAGTCCTTGCGCAGGTCGCGGGCGATCAGCTCCATGTCATCAATGATCCCGCGCGCTTGCTCGGTGGTATACAGCCGCCAGGCACGACGATCCTTCGGATCGGCACGGCGCTCTACGAAACCGGCGGCCTGCAGGCGGTCGATCACGCGACCCACCGCGATCGGTTCCATTTCCAAGAACTCGGCTAGCTCGGTTTGCCGCAAGCCCTCGCGGTGATACAACATCTTGGTCGCGCGCCATTGCGCCCGGGTCAAGCCGAACTTCACCGCGCGCCGGTCGAAGTGCTTGCGAAACAGCAGGGTCACGTCGTTCAGCAGATACCCGAAGGAAATGTCTTCCGTACTCGCCATGATCCGTTGCAACCTCTGCGTACCCGAATGTACGCCTGAAGCATAAGCCGCCACCCTCGCCGAAACCATGCCCATCAAGGCCATCACCGCCGACATCACCAGGCTGCGCATGGATGCCATCGTCAACGCGGCCAACCCGAGCCTGCTCGGCGGCGGCGGTGTGGATGGCGCGATCCATCGCGCGGCTGGTCCGGCCCTGCTTGAAGCCTGCCGCGCGCTGCCCGAATCCGCGCCTGGCGTGCGCTGCCCAACTGGCGAAGCGCGCATCACAGCGGGCTTTGCGCTACCCGCGCACCATGTGATCCATACCGTGGGACCGATCTGGCACGGCGGCGGTCATGGCGAGGCGTTGTTGCTTGAACGCTGTTATCGAAACGCGATGCGACTGCTGCGCGAACACGCAGGGCGCACGATCGCGTTCCCAGCTATCAGCTGCGGCGTCTACGGCTACCCCTCCGCGCAGGCGGCTGCGGTGGCCGTGTATGCATTGCACGATGAACTTGCCGATGATGCCTCCATCGAGGTCGCCTTGTGCTGCTTCAGCGATGCCATGCGCGCAGTCTTCCAGCACGCGCTCGATACCAAGTAATCCGTACTCAATGCAGCTTGAACGGGTACAGCGGCGGTAGCACTGAATCGTCGTCAGCCCCATCGATGGCGCGCCACATGAAACCGCGGCTGAACACCTCGACCAGAATTTCTTTACCCTCGACGACCGGCGCGCCGGCGTAGTGGCGCTGCTGCAGGGCGGCGATCGCTGCGCGCTGTGATTCGTCACCCAGCGCCGCCGCCAGTTCGCCCAAGTGCTGGATTGCCGGCCGCTCGGCACGCGCCCATGCCAGCAAGCTATGCACTTGCGACGACGTGTCGCTGCCGCGAGCGGCGGCGATGAAGGCCTGCTGGCATTGGCGTGGCGATGTGCGCGTTGCCGTCGGTGTGGTGCTCACGCTAGCCGCGCGGCGACGGCGCCACAGCCACCACGCCAATACGCTGAGCAGCCACAAGCCGATGCTGGCCAGGGCTATCCAGCGCCATGGTGTACCCGGCGCCACGGTGGTTGCCACAGCCGTCGACGCCGGTGTGTTTGCAGTGCTTGCTGAGGTCGCTAGCGGGCCGGCCGGAGTGGCTACCGCACCGCCAATTGCCGGCAGGATGGCGATGCTGCGCGCCGGGATCTGCGCCACTTCCATGCGGTCGGTCAACACGTTCCACCATTTCAAGGTGGTGGCGGGAATGGTCAGCGTACCGGCGCGCTCAGGCACCACCGCAAACGCCTGCTGACGCCAGCCGATGATCCACTGACCATCGTTGTGATTGCCGCTGGCCGGCTTGTCCGGATACACCGTGGCACCATCCAGTGGCGGCAGGCTCAGCGCAGGGAGCGCCTCGTACGACAGGCCGGTCGCCTGCAGGTTCATGGTGAGGTTCAATGGCTGGCCCACCCGCGGCGAGTCCTGTGCCGTTGGCAAACCGTCCAGGCTCAGGTTCAACTGACGCGCCGGCAACCACGCGATCTTGCCCCAGTCGGCCGGAGCTGCCTGTACATCGATGGCCTGAGCCGGTGCACTGGCCGAAACCGGGATGCCGGCACCGAAGATGCTGTTGGGATCGTTCGGATCGATCGCCGCGCCTTGGAAATCCACGGCGGGAATATCGATGTGCCCGGCACGCTGCGGGATCAGTGCATAGCGCTGTTCCAGCACATGATAGGTGCGGCCGCCACGCTCGGCATCGTAGTTCAGGTCGTTGCCGAGCTGGCTGATCTCCACATTATCGACCTGCGGTGGCGCCGGTGGATCGCCGTTGATGCGGTTGGCGTAGTACAGCCGCACTACATAACTCAGTTGTTGGCCGACATAGCCGTGGGCCGGTTCGACTTGCGTCTCCATGAAGACGTCCTTGTGCGTGGCGACAGCCGTCGCCGGATCGGGCGCACTCACCTGCAACTGCAACGGTGCCGTCTGGCTGCCAGCTACGCTCAGTGCGGGAATTTGCAAGTTGCCGACATGCTTCGGTCGCAGCGCGATGCCTAATGTCATCGAGGAAGTCGCCGTGCCATTGACGACGCTGAGGCTGCTGTTCGGTGAGACATCAAGGATGTCGAAGTCGTTGCCCAGCGCGCGCAGGTCGGGCATGTCGACGTTGCCGGCGCTGCCATTGATGCGCAGGCTCAGCGTCACCGTCTCGCCCAGTTGCGCGCTGTCGCGATCCAGGCTGGCCGTCACATCTGTGGCACGGCCGAGTGCCGGAATCAGCAGCAACACCAGCAACCATCCTGCAATGAGTCGTCGAAACATCACGGCTGATCATCCTCACTCTCACTTGGCGCGCCGCCGTGGCGCTGCAGATATTCCAGTTCAAACTTGCGTCGCAGCAGCGCGCCGGGATCATCCGGTACCCGTTCCAGTGCCTGACGCAGATCCGCCGGCAGCTTCGATTGCGGATCGTCCTTCGATATCGAGCCGAGCTGATGGGTCGGCGTGCCCTGCTGATCCTTCGGCTGCCCGGCCAGTGCCTGATCCATCTGCTGCTTCAGGGCCTTTTGTGCCTGCTCGGCCTGGGCCTTCTGTTCGGCCTGTTGCTGCGGAGTCGGCGGTTTGGGCTGATCACCGGACTGATCCTTGCCAGAGCGATCGTAGTCCTGCTGATCCTGCGCTTTCGGTTGCCCATCCTGGGCCGTCTTGTCGGATGGCTTGCCGCTGCCTTGTTCGGACTTCTCGTCCTGCGACTGTGGTTTATCCGCCTTGTCTTCCGTGCCCTGCGTACCGGATGAGGACTGGCCCTTGTCGCCGTTCTTGCCCTGTTGCTGTTGCTGGTCCTGTTGCTGGTCCTGTTGCTGGTCCTGCTGCTTTTTCTGCTGCTGGTGCAACCAGTCCTCCATCGTCTGACGATTCGCCTTGGCGTCGGCATTGGCCGGGTCGAGTTTCAACGCATGGTCGTAGGCAGCGATGGCCTGTTGATACTGGCCTTGCTTGACCAGCGCATTGCCGAGGTTGTATGCCGGGTCGCTGCCGGGCGCATGCTGCAGGGACTGCGTCGCACTGGCGTAGTCGCCGGCACGATACGCTGCCACGCCACGCCATGCCGGGTTACGTGCAAGCTGCTGCGCCTGCTTTGCATTGCCGTTGCGCAGCGCCTGCGCCGCCTGCTGATCGGGGCGCTGCCATAGGTCATGCCAGGTGGTTGCCTCGGCCTTCGCCGGCAACAGCGGCAGCAGCACCAACGGCAGCAACAACAACCAGCCGCGCCGGAATGCCAGCGCCAAGAGCGGCAGCAACGGCAGCAGCAGCCACGGACCGTGGTCCTGCCATTCGTCGCCGCTTTGCCCGCTTGCCACGGCGGCCGGCCCGGCATGCAACTGCGTATGCAATGCATCGATATCGTCGTGCTCTGCACTCATCGGCACATAGCGGCCGCCACCGGCGGCAGCCAGCGCGGCCAGTGCGGCGTCATCCCGGCGGGCCAGCACCATGTTGCCCTGCGCGTCACGCAGGAAGCCACCGTCGGCCAGCGGCACCGGTCCACCTTGCGGTGTGCCCACACCGAGTACGGATACCCGTATACCCGCAGCCATGGCCTTGCGCGCGGCGGCATCTGCTGCTGCATCCGCCTGGTCGGTGATCAACACCAGCGAGCCGCCACTGGCGTTGGCGTCATGAATCAGCGCCACGCCGCGTTCGATCGCCAGCGCCGCGTTGTTGCCGTCTACCGGCATGGTGTCCGGCGCCATCGCGTCGAGCAGGTCGTCGAGGCTGTTCGCGTCGGAGGTCAGCGGCGCCACCACGAAGGCTTCCCCGGCATAACCGATCAGCGCGTTCAACCCATCGCGATTGCTGGCCAGCAGGTCGTGTGCCTTGTAGCGCGCGCGATCGAGCCGGCTCGGCGCGACGTCGCGCGACAGCATGTGCTGCGACAGCGAGATCGCCACCACCTGCGCCGCACGGCTCGCATACAACGGTTGCGCGATGCGGCTCCAGCTCGGGCCGGCCAGCGCCAGCGCGCACAGCATCCAGCCCAGCGCAAACAGCCACAGCGGCAGGCTTCGGTTGCCGGCGCGGCCACGCAGCAGATGCGGTAGCAGGTCGGCATCGACCAGCCGCGACAGCTCCAGTTGTGTCACGTTGCGCCGCGTACCGAGCCAGCCCAGCAACGGCAATGCGACCAGCATGAGCAACCACCATGGCCACAGAAAATGGAACTGTTGCAGCGCCTCGTTCAAGCGAGCTGCTCCGGTGCACGGCCGAACCGGCGTGGCACGATCACCAGCAATAGCAACACGATCGCGGCCAACAGCGGCCAGCGGAACAATTCATGTCGCGGCCGCAGTGTCGGCCCGTGCTGCGGCATGGGCTCAAGCGCATCGACCGCGCGGTAGGCATCCGCCAGTTGATTGCCGTCGGTGGCACGGAAGAACTGGCCGCCGGTTTCCTTGGCGATCGTGGTGAGCATGTCCGCATCCAGATCCGCCGAGGGATTGACCAGCTGGCTGCCGAAGGGGCCCGGCATGCGCATCATCTGGGTGGCGCCGATGCCGATGGTGTAGATGCGCACGCCGGCCGCCTTGGCCGCTCGCGCCGCCTCGCGCGGCGAAATGCTGCCGGCGTCGTTGACACCGTCGGTGAGCAGCACCAGTACGCGGGCCTGCTGCGGCAACGCCGACAGCCGTTTCACTGCCACCGCGATCGCATCGCCGATCGCCGTCTCGGTACCGGCAAGCCCCACTGCTGCACCCTGCAATTGCGCGCGCACGGCCGACAGATCGTAGGTCAACGGAGTCACCAGGAAGGCCTGGCTGCCGAAAAGGATCAGACCCATCTCGTCACCATGGCGGCGATCGATGAAGTCACCGGCAATCGCCTCGACCACACCGAAGCGGCTGATCGACTGACCAGCCAGTTCCATGTCCTGTGTCCCCATACTGGCGGACAAATCTACCGCCAGCATCATGGCGCGTCCACTGCGCTGCTGGGCCTGCGGTGGTCCGATCCATTGCGGGCGCGCCGCCGCGGTCAGCAGACACAGCCATGCCAATGCCAGCAACCACGGCACGATGCCGTGCGCGGCATTGCCACTCACCGTGGCCAGTTGCAGCCCCGGCTGCGGCAGATGCAAGGCCTGCCCCGGTGCCGCTGGCCGCAGCCAGCGACGCAGCAGCCACGGCAACGGCAGCAACACGATCACCCAGGGCCACGCAAACTCAGGCATGCGTACGCTCCGGCGCCATTGGCTTCCATGTTGCCGGCTTCAACGCCAGATACAGCCATTGCCGCGCGGCCGCCACGGCGGCGGTGTGATCGAACGAAGGTTGCGGGCGATAGATCGCCTGTTCCAGCGTCAGCAACCGATCCAGTGTGATCGCATCGATCGGCACCCTTGCCAGCGTCTGCCGCCACGCTTCACCACGCTGTTGCGTGGCCATCACATCGTGCCGACGCGCCACGCGTCGCAGCAGCTGATGCAAGCCGTTCGCCAATGCCGCGTGATCGCCGTCGAACTGATGCCGGCGTGCAAGTGCGTCGAGTTCGAGCAGCACCTGTTCACGTCGCCAAACCACACGCCGATGCCGTCGCCATAGCCAGACGCCAAGCAGCAGCATCGCAAGCAACAACGCGGCCAGCACCCACCAACCCGGTGCCGGCGGCCACCACGGTGGTTGGGGCGGCAGGTGGATATCGCGCAGGCTGGGGCCAGCTGGTGCAGCTGCCGCACCAGGCTGGATCGCCTGAGTAGTCATCGCGTCGACCTCGCGGTACCAAACAGGCCCGTGATCGATTCCAGCGGGTCAGCCACGGTATCGATGCGGCTACAACGCAGATTCAGTGATTGCGCCAACTCGCCAAGCCGGGCCGACCCGGCACCGAGTACACGCTGGAAGTCGTGGCGCTGACGCTCGGACTGCAGCAGCACTTCGCTGCGCTCACCGGCATGCTCCAGCGGATAGCGTCCGGCCGGTGCCAGTGCGAGTTCCAGGGCATCGGCGACCACCAGCACGCTGACACCAGCGTGTCGAGTGAGATCGAGCAGGCGCTGCCGCGCCGACGCATCACAGCTGAAGCCATCGCTGATCAGCAACACGCGACTGGCACCATGCAGCACGCGGCCTGCGCGCGTCAGCGCATCGGCGAGCGGCTCGACCTTGTCTGACGATGGCTGCGCGTCCCAGTCGGCCAGCGCACCACATACCGCCAGTGCACCGCGCGGGCCAGGCTGTGGGCGCAACAACTGCTCGGCATGGCCGAACGCCATCATCCCGACCCGCTCGCCGGCACGAATCGCATACCAGGCTGCGCAGGCCGCCGCGCGCGCCGCCTGTACCGATTTGAAGCGCGCCCGCGTACCAAACCGCATGCTGGCGTGGGTGTCCAGCAGGATCAGCAAGCAGCCTTCGCGATCCTCCTGAAACAGCTTGGTATGCAACTTGCCACTGCGCGCGGTGAGGCGCCAATCGAGCCGGCGCACATCGTCCCCGGCCTGGTAAACGCGCGACTCGGCGTAGTCCATGCCGCGGCCGTATAGACGGCTGGACTGCTGGCCGCTGCGCGCCACGCGACTGACCAACGGCGCCATGCGGACACGACCAACCCGCGCACGCAATGCGATCAACTCGGCCAGCGATACCTGGCTGCGGCCATCGCCATCCGCACGATGTGACACGACAGCATTCACGGCAGCGGCACGAGATCCAGCAGGCGGTCGATCACTTGATCCGGCCGCACACCTTCAGCTTCCGCCTCGTAACTGAGCAGCACGCGGTGACGCAGCACCTCGTGGGCGATGGCATGCACATCTTCGGGCAGCACGTAGTCCCGGCCGGCCAGCCATGCCATGGCTCGCGCACAGCGATCGAGAGCAATCGTTGCACGAGGGCTGGCGCCCCACGCGATCCAGCGCTTCAGCTCGGCGCCGTAACGACCGGCATCACGCGTGGCCAGCACCAGCTGGGTGAGGTATTCCTCCAAGGCTGGCGCCATATGCACCGCCATCGCCGCATCACGTGCCGCAAACACGTCGGTCTGGCTCAGCAGGGCCGGCGGCGCGACCACGGGATGTGCGCGACGACTGGCCTGCTCGCGTGCTAGTTTGAGTATCGCCAGTTCGGCAACAGCATCGGGATAGCCGATTGTCACGTGCATCAGGAAGCGGTCGAGCTGGGCTTCCGGCAAGGTGAACGTGCCTTCCTGCTCGATCGGATTCTGCGTCGCCATCACCATGAACAAGTCGGGCAACTGCCAGGTACTACGGCCCACGGTGATCTGCTGCTCGGCCATGGCCTCCAGCAATGCCGACTGTACCTTCGCCGGTGCCCGGTTGATCTCGTCCGCCAGCACGATATTGTGGAACAACGGCCCGCGCTCGAATTCGAAACTGCCTGTCTGCGGGCGGAACACGTCGGTCCCGGTGAGATCCGCCGGTAGCAGGTCGGGCGTGAACTGCACCCGATGAAAATCCGCCTTGATCCGCGCCGCCAGCGCCTTCACCGCGGTGGTCTTGGCCAGACCTGGCGCGCCCTCGACCAACAGGTGGCCATCGGCAAGCAACGCGGCCAGCAGGCAATCAATGAGATGCGGCTGGCCGATGACGCATCCTTGCAGCTCGTCGCGCAATCGCGCAAAAACCTGCTGCAAGCGAGTCTGGGATTGGGCTTCGGGTATAACCATGATCAGTTTCCGTAGTCGTAGTCTCGCGGGCCGGACCCGTCATGCCTGTGGCATCACGAGATTCAGTCGCGAGCTACAGACCATAACCCACGCCAGAAGTTTAACCAGCTACTGACGTCGCCTGAGCGACATAAAAAAAGAGGCGGCCAAGGCCGCCTCTTTCACTCGTGATACGTGGAAGTTACTGCAGCGTGCTGCTGAGAATGCGTGGTGTCACGAAGATCAGCAATTCAGCCTTGGTATCGCCACGCGTCGTCTGTCGGAACAACGCACCGAGAATAGGGATGTCCCCCAGACCCGGTACCTTGACGATTGTGTTGGTCTTGTTGACTTCGTAAATGCCACCAAGCACCACGGTCTGCCCATTGTCCACCAGCACCGAGGTGTTGATCGAGCGGGTGTCGATGGTCGGAACCTGGCCGCTACCCGGGACGGTGATGTAGCCGTCCAGCGCATCCTTGGTGACATTGATCGCCAGATAGACACGGTTATCAGCGGTGATCGTAGGGGTCACCTTTAACTCCAGCACGGCATCCTTGAACGCCACCGTGGCGGTGCCGCTGCCGGCGGCGGTGCCAGAGGTGTTCTGGAACGTGACGTAGCCTATTTCCTGACCCTGGCGGATGTCCGCTTCGACATTGTTGGCGGTAATCACTCGAGGACTGGAAATAACTTCGCTGGTACCTTCGGTCTGTGCCGCGGAAAGCTCCAGATCCAGCGCATAATTGGCGCCGAGAATTCCCAGGCCAATGGTTCCGGAAGTGGGTGAAGCAGGCAGATTGACGTTGAGTCCACTGGCGGTGCCATTGCCCCCGTCAACGCCGCCGATCGAGATCACATTGCCGCCGCCGACGCCTGTTTGCAGGGACGTGGTGGCGGTAGTCGAATTCGAGAACGCGGTATTGTTCTGACGCCCCTGGACACCGAACTTGGCACCCAACTCGCGGGAGAAGGTATCGGTGGCGATCACGATGCGTGATTCGATCAGCACCTGCTGCACCGGCTTGTCCAACACGGCAATTAGATCACGCAGTTGCTTGATCTTGTCTGGCGTGTCGTTGATCAGCAAGGTGTTGGTGCGTACGTCGAATGAGACACTGCCCCGATCCGACAAAAAGCCGCGACTGGTATTTGCTGCACTAGCGCCACCACCTTGCCCTTGCAAGCTGCCGGTCGTCAGTAGCTTGGCGATGTCTGCCGCCTTGCCATAACTGATCGGCACGTAGTCGGTGACCAGCTCCGCTGTGTCATCCGCCTTCAGCTTGGCATCGGCAACATCCTGCTCATACTTGGCCAGCTCCGCCTGTGGGGCAACCCAGATCACGTTGCCGTTACGACGCTTGTCGAGCGTTTTGGCGCGCAGGATCACATCCAGTGCCTGATCCCACGGCACGTTGACCAAACGCAAGGTGACGCTGCCGCCAACGCTGTCCGAAGCGACCAAGTTGAGCTTGGATACATCGGCAATCAATTGCAGCGCCGAGCGCACCGGGATGTCCTGGAAGTTGAAGGTGACACGTGAACCGCTATAGCTCGGCTCTTGACCGAGCTTGGCCAGCTTGGCTTCCTTGGCATCAACTTTCTTGGGCGCTACTTCGATCACGTACTGGTCTGGGGTCTGATAGGCCGACGTCTCGACATCTCCCTTGACCGCGATTTCCATGCGGGCACCGCCACCCATGCCGGCATGGGTCACGACGGATTGCACCGGCGTGGCGAAGTCCAGCGTGTCCAGACGCTGCGCGAGATTGGCAGGCAGGTTGGCATGATCGATCGTGACCAGCACCTTGTCGTCCTTGCGGGTCATCTCGGCATTCGCGCCGCTGCCGCTGAAGCTGATCAATACACGACCTTCGCCATTCGGACCGCGGCGGAAGTCGATATTGGAGATCGCCGGGCCATTCGAGGCCGAAGGCAATGCCTTGCTCGGATCGATGGTGGCCGCCGTAGTCACGGACTGATCTGCAGTGCCGTTGTTGATGGTCAGCACCAAGCTGTTGCCTTCGACTCGCGAGCGATAGCTCGACTCGCGCATCAGTTCGATCACTACCCGGGTACGGCCGCCGGCCTCGACCGCTGATACGCCGGAGGTCGAGCCCTTGCCAATGTCGAGATGGCGTGCGGCCGCATTGTCGGTATCGGGAAAGTCGATTGCAATGCGTGGCGGATTGCCGGTGGTGAATATCCTTGGTTGCGGCACCGGGCCACTGCCGAAGTCCATATGCAACTGGACACTGCCGCCTGGCAGCGTGTCGTAGCTGATGTTCTTCAGTGTGGTGCTGGCTGCCATCGCGGCGCTGGCCCAGGTAGCACTGGCGATCAACAGGCCCATCAGCATGTAACGGCTCGCATGGCGCATGACACGGCCCCGCACGGATTGGATTTGGTTGGTCATTGCATCAGCCCCTGTATTTCCTATTTCGCGTCGAGCGCGATGCTGGCCGGACGTTCCATCCAGCCACCATTACCGTTGGATACCAGCTCAACCAGATCGATGTGGTCATCGCTGATGGCCGTGATGTGCCCATAGTTCTGGCCCATGTATTCACCGACGTGGACCCGATGGATCACGGCACCCGGGTCCTTGACCAGCACTTCCAAGCTGCTGCCGCTACCGAGCGTGCCGACCATCTTCAGGGTATCGAGGGAAAACATCTCCAGCGGCTCCCTCGCGCGGTTGGCATCTGGCCGCGGCCCGTTGTTGGCGTTGTTGTTCTGCAATTCAACCGTGCTCGGGCTGAACGGATCACGCTTGTCCTGATCGTCGTACTTGAACGTCTCGAACGTCTTGATCACTGGCAATGCCGGGATCGGCGCACCCTTCTTGGCTTTTTCCTGCGCAACCCAGTCGCGCAGATCCGACATGCCGCGGGTACAGCCGCCCAGAACTATCGCAATACCCAGCAGCAGCAGCAGTCGCGCCACATGAGCCGGCTTGATGGCAGCAAACTTGTTCATTTCTGCCCCCCTGCCTTGGCATTGCTCTTGGCCGCGGCGGCGCTCTCTTCGTCATCCAGGTAGCGGTAAGTATTCACGGTGCCCTGCAGAATAAGTTGACCATCCGCAGGAGCGCCGCCCTTGGTCGCCGTTTTCGGGGTCAGCGTAACGTCATGCAGAGTCAGGATCACGACCCGTGGCAGCGAAGCCACACCACTGATGAAAGTACCGAACTGGTGATAGGTGCCGACCATGCGCAAGGTAATTGGCTTTTCCGCATAGAAGTCCTTGGCCACTTCCGGACCGGGCTGGAACAAATCGGACTCCAACCCCGCCGACAAGGCGGTTTGCGAGATATCCACCAGCAATTCGGGCATCTCGGTCTTGCTGGGCAACTGGCGCAGCAGCTGGCGCAACATGTCCTGCATCTCATCGAGCTGCTGCTGCAAGGCCTCAAGGTTGACTGCCTTGGCCTGCTTGGTCGAAAACTCCTGCTTGAGGCTCTCTTCCTTGCTGACCAGCGAGGTCAGACTGTCCTGCTGGCTGCTGACAAAGAAATACCAGCCCACCAGTAACACGACCGCGAACACCAGTACGGTGAAGAACACCTTGACCGATTGCGGCCAGCCACCGACGTTGTTGCGATCCAGGTTGCGGATGTCATCGAGGAACTTCATGGCTTGGTTCCTCCCGTAGTAGCCGCACTCACCGGGTGGATTCCTGGCTTGGCCGCTGCGGACGCGCTGGTCGACTTTGCTGGTGAGCCAGTGACCGGCGTGCCCGTGGTAGTACCCGTGATGGCCTTGGGAGCGCTCCCGAGTACCGCCGGCGTGGAAGCCGCAGCTGCCGGTATGTTGGCAGCGCTGCTGGCATCGGCGGGAACCGTGTCGTCACCGCTCTTCGCATCGTCAGCCTTCGGTCGGCTCAGCGCTACGTCCAGACCGAAGGTGTACGGCATGCGGGAGGAGTCATGGCTATTTTCAGTCTTGCGCAGGTCCGCGTGCCCCATCCAGGGCGAGACCTCGATGTTGCGCATGTATTCGGCGACGCTGGCGTTGGACTGCGCCACGCCATCGAGCGACATCGACTGGCCGCTCTGCTTCAGAGCGGAAAGGCGTGCACTGGAAGGAATCGTCCGCACCAACTCGTCGAACAGGTGCACCATCTGCGAGCGGTCGGCCTGCAGCTGTTCGATGATCTGCTTGCGCGCAAGTAGGTGCGAGCGC
>Ga0302311_10003211_pt1 | contig 17960 bp, 14 predicted proteins | sample III_Palsa_N1_3_FD_200449 | JGI IMG/M metagenome (GOLD analysis project Ga0302311, IMG submission 200449) | Peat permafrost microbial communities from Stordalen Mire near Abisko, Sweden - III_Palsa_N1_3 | ecosystem: Environmental > Terrestrial > Soil > Palsa > Peat permafrost | place: Sweden... | reverse complement strand
CGTAACCCTAGGCCCCAAGGGCCGCAACGTGGTGATCGAAAAATCCTTCGGCGCCCCCCGCTCCACCAAGGACGGCGTGACGGTGGCCAAGGAGATCGAGCTCAGCGACCGCTTCGAGAACCTCGGCGCCCAGCTGATCCGTGAAGTCGCCTCCAAGACCAACGACAAGGCCGGCGACGGCACTACCACCGCCACCGTGCTGGCCCAGGCCATCGTCGTGGAAGGCCTGAAGTCGGTCGCGGCCGGCATGAACCCGATGGATCTGAAGCGCGGTGTCGACAAGGCCGTCCTGAAGGTCGTCGAGGAAATCAAGAAGACCTCCAAGAAGGTGACCACCAACGACGAGATCGCCCAGGTCGGCGCCATCTCCGCCAATGGCGACACCGAAGTCGGCGCCATGATCGCCAAGGCGATGGAAAAGGTCGGCAACGAGGGCGTCATCACGGTTGAAGAAGCCAAGACCCTGGAGACCGAACTTGAGGTCGTTGAGGGCATGCAGTTCGACCGCGGCTATCTCAGCCCCTACTTCATCACCAACGCCGACAAGATGGAGGCGGTGCTCGAAGATCCGCTGATCCTTTTGTTCGAAAAGAAGCTCTCCTCGCTGCAGGCGCTCCTGCCGGTGCTGGAAGCTGTGGTGCAATCCTCGCGTCCGCTGCTGATCGTCGCCGAAGACATCGAAGGCGAAGCGCTGGCCACCCTGGTGGTCAACAAGCTGCGCGGCGGTCTGCGGGTCGCGGCGGTGAAGGCCCCCGGCTTCGGCGATCGTCGTAAGGCGATGCTGGAAGACATCGCCATCCTGACCGGCGGCCAGCTGATCAGCGAAGACCTGGGCATCAAGCTTGAGAACGTCACCCTCGACATGCTCGGCAAGGCCAAGAAGGTCACCATCACCAAGGACGACACCACCATCGTCGACGGCACGGGCGAGAAGGCGGACATCGAAGCCCGCATCGCCCAGATCAAGACCCAGATCGAAGACACCACGTCGGACTATGACAAGGAAAAGCTGCAGGAACGTCTGGCCAAGCTGGCCGGCGGTGTTGCGGTGGTCCGCGTCGGCGGTTCGACCGAAGTCGAAGTGAAGGAAAGGAAGGATCGCGTCGACGACGCCCTCAACGCCACCCGCGCGGCGGTTGAAGAAGGCATCGTTCCCGGCGGCGGCGTGGCTCTGCTGAAAGCGTCCAAGGTTCTGGACGGCCTGAAGGGCGACAACGCCGACCAGAATGCGGGCATCGCCATCGTGCGCCGCGCTCTGCAGGCCCCGATCCGTCAGATCGCCGAGAACGCCGGCGTCGAAGGCTCGATCGTGGTCGGCAAGGTGCTGGAAAACAGCTCCGCCACCTTCGGCTTCAACGCCCAGACGGAAGAATATGTCGACATGATCAAGGCCGGCATCATCGACCCGGCCAAGGTTGTCCGCACCGCGTTGCAAGACGCGGCCTCGGTCTCCGGCCTGCTGATCACCACCGAAGCGGCCATCGTCGAAGCCCCGAAGAAGTCCTCGGGCGGCGGCGGCGGCATGCCCGGCGGCGGCATGGGCGGCATGGGCGACATGGACTTCTAGTCCACGAGACCCGGTACAAAACTCAGTGAGAGTGCGTTGGGAAGGGCGGGGCCGAAAGGCTCCGCCCTTTTCGTTTGCGCAGAGCAACCTCCCGGGAAAGGGCTGAGATCCAACTTCCCGACCAATCGTCCTGCAATTCCCTTCCCGCCCGTTGACGCGCCGCGCGCCCGCGATTTTAGTGCCAGCCATAAAGTGCAAGGGAGAAGCGCATGTCCGGTTGGTGCTACGCCGACATCTGGGAAGAGATCGCCGCCGCGGTTCCGAACCGGGCCGCGCAGATCCAGGGCGAGCGGGTGCTCACCTGGGGCCAGTTCGATCGCCGCGCCAACGCCCTGGCCCGCGTCATGTTGGACAAGGGCCTGACCCACCAGTCGAAGATGGCGGCCTTCCTCTACAATGGCCCGGAATATCTCGAGAGCTATTACGCCGCCTTCAAGGCCGGCTTCGTCCCGGTCAACACCAACTACCGCTATGGTGACGCGGAGCTCACCTATCTGTTCGAGAACGCCGACGCCGAGGCGGTGGTGTTCCACGCCAACTTCGCGCCCGTCATCGATCAAATCCGGGCCCACCTGCCGCTGGTGAAGACCTGGCTGGCGGTGGCGCTGCCGGGCCATCCGGTTCCCGCCTGGGCCGACGACTACGAGGCCATTGCCGCCAAGGGCGCTGATAAGGTGGTCGCACCCTGGGGCCGGTCGGGCGACGATCTGCTGTTCATGTACACCGGCGGCACCACAGGCATGCCCAAGGGGGTGATGTGGCGGCAGGAGGACCTGTTCTTGACCCTCGGCGGCGGCTCCAACCTACTGGAGGCGCTGCCGGCCTATCACAGCCCCACTGACGCCGGCGCGCGGGCCCTGGCCACCGAGCGGGGCGACGGCGGCATGCTGCGCAAGGCGGTGGCCGCCGCGCCGCTGATGCACGCCACCGCCCAGTTCACCTGCCTGTCGGTGCTTACCGGCGGCGGAACGGTCATCACCCTGCCGTCGCAAAAATTCAGCCCCATCGAACTGTTCAGCGAGGTCGATCGCCTGCGCGCCTCGTCCATCTCCATCGTCGGCCTGGCTTTCGCCGCGCCAATGCTGGAGACCCTTAACGCCAATCCCGGCAAGTGGGACCTGACCTGCCTGCGCGCCATCGGCTCCTCCGGTACGGTCTGGAGCCATGAGAACAAGCAGGGCCTCCTGAAGCACCTGCCGGGCTGCATGCTGTTCGACAGCCTGGGTTCGTCCGAGGCGGTGGGCGTGGGCGGTTCGTCCTCCACCGCCGGCGCCGAGGCCAAGACCGCCCAGTTCGTGCTCGGCCCCAACACGGCGGTGTTCAGCGAGGATGGCCGCCGGATCGCGCCGGGGTCAGGCGAGCGCGGTCTGCTGGCGCTCTCGGGCTTCCTTCCGGTGGGCTATTACAAGGACTCGGAAAAATCGGCCAAGACCTTCCCGGAGTTCGAGGGCCGGCGCTGGTCGGTGCCCGGCGACTTCGCCACCGTGGACGCCGACGGAACGCTCAAGCTGCTTGGCCGCGGCTCGCAGGTGATCAACACCGGCGGCGAGAAGGTCTTCCCCGAAGAGGTCGAGGAGGCGCTGAAAAAGCACGCGGCCGTGCGTGACGCGGTGGTGGTCGGCGTTCCCGACCCGCGCTTCGGAGAGCGCATCTGCGCGGTGGTGGATGTCCGCCCCGGCGCCGAGGCGCCCAGCCTGGCCGACCTCGCCCACCACGTCCGCCAGCACCTGGCCGACTACAAGGCGCCCCGAGAACTGGTCCTGGCCCCTGTGATCCGCTCGCCCAACGGCAAGGTGGACTACAAGGCGTCCAAGGCGCTGGCGCTGGAGGCGCTGAAGATCGAGGCGTGAGTTATTAATCCGCTCATCCCGGCATCGCCGGGATGAGCGGAATTATTGCGATGACAATTAAGTGATCCCAGCCGCTTATTTTTGACATTTACGCCAAAAAAGCGGAACCCGCCGCGGGGGATTAGGTCGCGGCGGGCTCTGTTCTCGGGATTGGTAGGCGTTTCCTCCCCGAAACGCCCAAGACGCTGGATGTCTGACGATCCCTACGTCTCTCGCACCGGCATACAGCGACATTTTCCCCGCAATGTCAAGGAATGTAAGGAATTTTCGCCATACATCGCGTAATTTTGACGCCGATGTCAAATTTCTGCACCGAAAACTGCAGCCTCGCTTTTTTCGCTACAACCCCAGGCGATCGGCCAGCGAATCGGCTGCAATCGAAACGGGTTCGAAGGCGAATTCCGGCCGGTCCACCGACACCGGGCCCACCTTGGCCTCGGCCAGCGCCGCGGCGATGTCGATCAGATCGCCGGCCGGCGCCAAGAGCCCGCTTTCGCGGCGGCTCGCGCCACGCACCAGGAACGGCTCGGTCGCCAGTTGCGCCGCCTCGGCCTGCGCCGCCGGCCAAGCCAGGCCCGCCAGCGAACGCGCCCGCGACCTCGCCTCCACCACGCTGAGCAGGCGCCGCACCGAACCGAGCTGCTCGGCGGTCCAGGTCGCGCCCAGGCTCGCCGCCAGCTGCGCCTGGCTTTTCAGGATCAGGCCGTCGGCCAGAATCTTCAGGCCGTTGGCCCCCAGCGTCGCGCCGGTGGTGGTGATGTCGACGATCAGTTCCGCCGCGCCAGCCGCCGGCGCGCCCTCGGTGGCGCCGCTGGATTCGACGATGCGATAGTCGACGATCCCGTGCCTGGCGAAGAAGGCCCGGGTCTGGACCAGATACTTGGTCGCCACCCGCATCCGCCGGCCGGTCCGCGCCAGGAAGGCCGCCGCCACATCGTCCACGTCGGCCATATCCTCGACGTCGATCCAGCTTTGCGGCGCGGCGACCACCAGATCGGCCCGGCCGAAGCCCAGCGGCCGCAGCAGCATGATTCGCTGGTCGACGTCGCCGCCGCGCTCGCGCATCAGGTCCTCACCGATGATACCCACGTGCAGATCGCCCTGGTCCAGACCCGCGGCGATGTCGGCGGTGGACAGCAGGTGGGCGACCACGTTCGGCAGGCCGTCGATACTGGCGCGATAGCCGCGGTCGCCGCCGTCGACCTCCAGCCGGAAACCGCAGTCGCCCAGCCACTCTTCCGCCTGTTCCTTCAGGCGGCCCTTGGACTGGATGCCGATCGTTAGAGGCATATTTTGGGGGGCGCTCATAGGCCCTGCTCCGAGCCGGACCAGGCGCGCATGGGGCGAACCATGCAACCCACCGCGCCGCCATTGGCCTTGCCGCCCAGCCGGGCTGGCAAGCTGTCATAACGGCCGCCGCCGGCGACAGACGCCCAATCGCCGAGCGCTGTGCTGCGCACCTCGAACAGGAAGCCGTCGTAGTAGCCGAAGGCGCGGCCGAAACCGGTGGATAGGGTCATCCGCGCCTCGGCGACCCCCGCGCCCATGATGATCGACAGTCGCTTGGCCCAGCCTTCCAGCGCCGGATCGAGGTTCACCTTGCCCCGCTTGGCCAAGGACGCGACCTTGGCCAGCGCGGCGGGCGGACGATCGCTGATCTCAAGAAACTCCCGCACCAGGCCAGCTTCGGCGTCGGTCAGGCGCGGCGCGTGCGCGGCCTCGGCCCGCTGCACCAGCCGGTGCACGATTTCCGCCGCCGTCCGGCCGCCCACGGGTGAGATTCCCGCAATGGCCCAGAGATCCTCCAGCACCGCGCTGGCCTCGGCTTCCGGCAACCCCGCCAGTAGCGCGGAGACCCGATCACCCTGCCGCGCGGGCCGCACCGCCTCATGATCGCGGTTCAGTTCGAGTTGCAAAGCGCGCGGGCGCGAAAACGCCCGCTTCAGCCGGGCGGCCAGGGGTGCGGCCAAGCCCAGCGCGTCGATGAAGGTCGAGAATAGCGCCACATCGCCCATGACCAGGCTCAGATCGTCCCGCCCGCCCGCCGCCGCCGAACGCCAGGCCAGCCCCGCGACCTCGCCGTCCACCGCCGGATCGCGACCCTCGCCGAAGGCCTCCAGGCCCAGCTGCAAAAACTCCCGCGCCCGGTTGGAATCCGCCGGCGCGGCGCGGAAGGCCTTGCCTTCGTAGGTATAGCGGCGCGGCGCCTCGCCCGAGGCGATGTGGGCGCGGGTGACCGGGATGGTGAAGTCCGGCCGCAGACACGCCTCGGCGTTCCCCTCGCCCTGGACGATGTAGAGCCGCGCGCGCATGGCTTCGCCGGCCAGGTCCAGCAGCAGCGACAGCGGCTGGATCACCGGTGGGTCGATGGCGATGGCCTTCAGCGCCGCGAACGGCGCGCGGATCGCCGCCAATACATCGGCGGGCGCGGCGGGCTCGTCGATCATTGCGCCGCCTCGACGATGCGGCGGACGATGGGGACCATGTCGCCGCGGGGCGCGGTGACCTGGCCCGGACGGCCTTCCTTCCACTGGGCGTGGTCGGTGAGACCTGCCGCGGCGGCTCTACCCTGGTCCAGGTCCTTGATGGTCACGGCGCCGGCGGCGATCTCGTCGCCCCCTAGCATGATGGCGGCGGGGGACAGGCGCCGGTCGGCGTACTTCATCTGCGCCTTCATGCCCGAGCCGCCCAGATAGACCTCGGCGGCGATCCCGGCGTTGCGCAGCTCGGTCGCTGCGGCGAAATAGGCTTCCATGTGCGCTTGGTCGAAGGCGATCACCACGACGGGTCCGCGCGCGGCGGCGGCTTCGTCCTTGCCGGCCGCGCGCAGGGCGCTGGCCAGGCGGGAGACGCCGAAGGAAAAGCCGGTGGCCGGGGTGATCTCGCCGGTGAACCGCGCCACCAGATCGTCATAGCGCCCGCCGCCGCCCATGGAGCCAAAGCTGACCACATTCCCGCGCTCGTCCTTGGTCTGCAGCAGCAGTTCGGCCTCGAACACCGCGCCGGTGTAGTATTCCAGGCCGCGCACCACCGACGGATCGAACCGCGCGCGGTCGTCACCGACGCCCAGGCCCTTCAACGCCGCGCAGATCTTCGACAGCTCCTCCAGACCCTCGTCGCCCTCGGCCGAGCCGCCGACCACCTTGGCGATTTCGTTCAGGGTCGCGTCGCGATCTCCAGCTGCGCTAGCGGAGACGAAGGCGAGCACCGCCTCGATGCCGTTTGCGTTCAACTCGGCGCCCTTGGTGAAGGCGCCGGATTCGTCCTTGCGGCCCGCGCCCAGCAGCAGGCGCACGCCGTCAAGGCCCAGCCGGTCCAGCTTGTCCACCGCCCGCAGCACGGCGATCTTCTGGCGCGGATCGCTGACCCCCGCCGCCGTCACCAGGCCGTTGAGCAGCTTGCGGTTGTTGATCTTCAGGACGTAGTCGGCCGGCGCCAAACCGGCGGCTTCATAGCCCTCCACCGCCAGGGCGATCATCTCGGCGTCGGATTCCGGCCGAGCTGAGCCCACCGTGTCGGCGTCGCACTGGATGAACTCGCGTCCCCGGCCGGGTCCCGGCTTCTCATTGCGCCAGACGGTTCCGAAGGCATAGCGGCGGAACGGCTTGGGCAGGGTCTCCCAGTTCTGCGCAGCGAACCTGGCCAAAGGCGCGGTCAGGTCGTAGCGCAGCGCCATCCATTGCTCGTCGTCGTCCTGCAGCGCGAACACCCCTTCATTGGGGCGGTCGTCGTCGGGCAGGAACTTGCCCAGGGCGTCGGCGTATTCGAACGCGCCGGTGTCCAGGCGCTCGAACCCATAGCGCTCATAGACCGCGGACACGGCCTCGATGATCCGACGCTCGGCGCGCAGCTCGCCGGCGCGCCGGTCCATGAAGCCACGGGGGCTGCGGGCGATCGGGCGAAAGGTCTCGTTCATGAGGCGGCGCTTAAAGGATCAGGCCCCTTGGGGCAAGGAAAGCGCCGCCGGTAAGGTCTTGTTTACCATAGCGGCTAATCCTTGCTCGCCATACGTAACCCGCGCCCGACGAGGCCCTCCATGTCCTGCGATGTCGCTGTCGCCGCCTTCCTGATGTTCGCCCATGCCGGCCCGGGAACCCCCGCGCGCCTGATTCCCGCCGTCGCGGTCGCGCCGCCCTCGGTGGCCAGCGAGCCCCTGTTCAAGGATATCGTCACCCGCGCGGACGTCCTCAGGGCCCAGGTGGATATCTTCCGCAAAGCCGTCGCCGGCGCCGATCAACCCATGCCGCTGCCCGGCTTCGACGGCTTCAGCGCCAGGATCGGCGAGTTGGCCGCGCTGGACCAGAAGGGTCACGAGGTGCTGGTGGCCCGCGGCGCCACCGACGACCTGAAATGCATCCTGCACGGCATCTCCCAGGACCTGTCGGTGAAGCTGACGGCGGTCCAGGCCGCCAAGACCGCCAAGGACGAAGACCTCGCCCTGCGCGACATGAGCTTTTTGCTGCGCGACAACGTCGAAGTCATCACGGCGCCACCGCAACCGGCGGCGTAGGCGCATCAGCCGCCATCGCCACCGCCAAACTTTAATGAGACACTGATCTTGTTCTCTGGCGCTGCGATCGCTTCCGTCCGGCCGTTGACGTAGGTCAGTGCGATAGAAAGCGCCGAACTGATCGGAACGCTGATCGATCCTGTCGCGTTGGCGAAGTTGCCGTGATATCCGGACAACGGCGCGAAATCGCTGAAATAGTAATTGAGGGTGAGGGGTTTTGTCCCCAGCAGGCCGCCTAGGGTGTCACTGCCGGGGATGAAACGCACGCCGCCACCCAGAACGCCGCCAACCCGCGCATAGTCAAGGTTTGGATAGTAGCCCGCGAGAACCGTCCCTGGCACCGTATAGTGCGCTCCGTCGAAAACGACCTTGGCGATCACCGCCCACTGCCACCCCTCGGCCTTGTCCGTCGCCTGTGTGAATTTGTTCAGGCCGAGGCGTCCGTTGAATACGTTGGGGAAGATGCTGTCCCAATACGGAGTCACGCGAAAACTCAAGCCGTAGAGTTCGCTCTTCCGCAGCAGGTCCTTCTCGTAAAACGGCTGAGCGCCGAACGAGACGAATACCGCGCCATATGAACTCTTACTGATGCCACCGGGGGCAAAAACAGATTGGACGACCCCGCCGAACTCATAGTTCTCCTCTGAATAGGTCGGGGTTGGGGTGGCGCCCTGGTTTGTCTTGATTGTCGAACTGGTGGATTCGATGTCAACCCGAGCGTAGGGGTCGGCCCAGATCGCCCAGCTCTTGCCAAACTCGCCAGCGTAAAAGAGGTAGCCAGCAGCCCCGTTAATATCGACCGTGTCCTTGTGGAGAATCCCGTCGTTGGAATAGCTGACCGTGGCGCCCGTCGAACTGGCGGACGAGGTGTTCAGGTAGTCATTTGCCAGTTTTTTGTTCGGATCAATGTATAGAGCCTGCCCCGAAATCGTATCGAGCCCGCCACCTGCTACGGTGATGTGAGACAGCACATTGCAGATGTCGGTGGTGCACGATTTCGGTTTGGAATCCGAACCACCGTTGGTCGGCTGATCCGCTGAGGTCGCGGGCTGCCCGTCCGCGTCAGCAAATACGGGGCCGGCTGCGGCTATGGCGAACGCCCAGCAGAGACCCACGCACACGTGTCGTATGGTTTGGTTGATCATGTCGACGCCCCCCGGCTGATGTTGCATCCAGCGGGCGATCTACTCGCCCATGACGGGAACGATAACGCAGTCCAAGATTGTATAAAAACAAAGTTCTCGCGAGTCGGCTGCTGTGCGTCAAAATGTCCTGGCGCCGAAGCGCGCTTTTCGCCCCGCTGCTTAATGGCGGCTCAGGATCCTGGGGTTGGCGGGCTCTAAAGTCCTACGCCATGCTGGCCCGCGCGCTCCGCCTACCCCGCCGCCTTGTTCACTGCGTCCACCACGATCCCGGGCGTCAGGATCTGCGGCAGGGTTACGGGCGCGGCGCCGCCCTTCCCATACAGCAGATAGAGCGGCACGCCAGCGCGGCCGTTGGCGGTGAGGAACTGGGCGATGGCGGCGTCGCGGTTGGTCCAGTCGCCGACCATGTAGACGACCCCGGTCTTGCGGAAGGCGTCGGCGACCTGTGGCGTATCGAGGGCCACCCGCTCATTGACCTGGCAGGTCACGCACCAGGCGGCGGTGAAGTCCAGCAGCACCGGCGTGCCGCCCGCGCGCAGGGCGTCAAGCTTGGCGGTGGAGAAGGGAACCGATGCGATACCGCCCGGCGTGGCGGTCCCCGACGGCGCTTCGCCCTGCGGAAAGAACGCCAGGACCAGCGCGATAGCCATCGAGACGCCGGCGACACCGAACCGCGCCCAGGGTTTGCCGCCGGCGATCCGGGCTGATTGCGCCTTGCCGTAGAGCCAGGCTGCGAAGCCGGCGAATACGGCCGCCGCCATCAGCGCCGCCAGGCCCAGCGTCCCTGCCTGCTGGCTGAACACCCACACCAGCCAGGCTGCCGCACCGTACATAGGAAAGGCCAGGACGCCCTTCAGCGTGTCCATCCAGGCGCCGGGCCGGGGCAACAGCTTCAGCAGCACCGGCGCAAAGGCCAGGGCGGTGAAGGGCGCGGCGAGGCCGACGCCTAGGCTGAGGAAGATCGCCAGCGCGATCACGGGTCCCTGAGTCAGGGCGAAACCAATCGCCGGGGCCATGAAGGGCGCGGTGCAGGGCGCGGCCACCGCGACGGCCAACACCCCGGTCAGGGCAGAACCCCACAGGCCGCCGTTGTCGGCGCCGCCCGCCTCGCCGGCGGCGGCCTGCAGGCTCTCGCCCACCTCGAACACGCCGGAGAGATTGAGGGCGGTGAGTAGCATCACCAGGGCCAGGCCGGCGACCACGGCGGGGGACTGCAGTTGGAAGCCCCAGCCCACGGCTTGTCCGGCCGCGCGCGCAGCGATCAGCGCGCCGGCCAGGGCCAGGAAGGTCGCTGTCACCCCGCCCAGGAACGCCACCCCGTGCAGGCCCGCCGACCGGCCATGCGCGTGGCGCGCCAGGGCGATCGCCTTCATCGACAGGATCGGGAACACACAGGGCATAAGGTTTAAGATTAAACCACCGACGAAAGCGGAGCCGATGGCGATCAGGATCGCGGTCACATCCGCCGGTGCAGCCGCCGCGGCTGGCGCGCCGAGACCGGAGGCGCCGGCCAGCGGCGGACCCGGTGTGGCGTGGACCTCAACAAATTTACCGCTCACCGACAGCACCCCGTCCATCGCCGCTGGCGGCTTGGCGCCTTTGAACGCCACACCGGGCGCCAGGCTGAGGGTCAGGCCCTGAGGCCCGCGCTCGATTGTCTGCGCCTGGGCGTGGTCGATGTCGCTGGAATCGTAGGGAAAGAAATAGGCGCCCGCGACGTCGGCGCCGGTCACCGCCGGTCCGGTGATGCTGAGCTTCAGCAGCGTACTAGGCGTGACGGAGGCGGTCAGTCCCGCCGGTTTGGGTGCGGCGTCCAGCGCCGCCTTGATCGGCGCCGCCCAGGCCGGGTCCGGCGTCGCCGCCCCGGCCACCGGCAAGGTGATCGACAGGTCGGCGCCTTCCGGCACGCAGACCTGCTGGCAGACCAGGTAATCGGCCCGCGCCTTCAGGGTGACGGACTGGCCGACGGCCGCGTCCTTCGGCGCCGTGATCGCCACGGGCAGGAGGACGCCGCCCTCGTAGCCGTAGTCCATCAGCGGCGGCAGCGGCAGCTTCTTCGGGGGCGCCCAGACGATGTCGCCGGCGCTCCAGCCCTTGGGCAGGGTCCAGGCCAGGGTGGTCGCCTGGCCGGAGTCGCCGGGATTGCGCCAATAGGTGTGCCAGCTTGGCGCAATCTGTTGGCGCAGCGCCACATGCACCACGCCGCCGGGCGCCACCGCAGCCTGGTCCGCCACCAGCTCGACTTGGACATGGCCGCTGTTCACCGGCGCTGCGAGGACCGCTCCGCCTGCAAGGCCGCAAATGGCCGAAGCCAGAGCTAAGAAAAATATCAAGGGGTGGAGACGACTAGGCCGGTTCATGGCCCAACAGCTATCGCCGAGGGGCCGCGCCCACAAGGCTTTGAGACTAATCGAACCCCTCGACTTGAGACCCAAACACCGCGACCATCCGCGCGAACTTCTCGAAAGCGGAGCGCGGCGTGCTGGGATATTTCGACGAGATTACCGTGGGCCAGGTGGAGTCGCTGGGCGCCATGGCCATTGACGAGGCGACCCTGGAAAGCTTTTCCGACACCTTCGCGCCGGGTTGGGACATCTCCAACGGCGCGCCGGACGCCCTGGTCTACGCCGTCTGGTCCAAGCTCGACACCGCCGCCTCGCTCGACTGGCCGCAGACCAAGCGCCTGGCGGTCGACGCCCTGCGCTGGGCCCGTAATCCGCCGCATGGGGAAATCCTGCGCGGCCGCATGACGGTGATGGGCAAGGACCCGGTCGGCGACGCCAAGGGCATCGTCATCGCCCAGCACGATCTGTTGGATCAGGCGGGGCGGTTGGTTTTCTCCTGCCTGACGCGGTCGGTGTTTGCGCGGAAGGCGGGGTAGGGGACCGGTGCGTCCTTTGACGCGGCCGCTTCGCGGCCAGCTCAGGATGGCGTGCTTTTGCGGGCCTTATAATTCTACGTCATGCTGAGCCGCGCCCAACGGGCGCGTGTCGAAGCACACATTTTACCCTCACCACACCGCCATCGCGGTCGTCGCATAGTTCCACAGCGCCCCGAACACCGGCCCGGACACCGCCGCCAATGGCCGGATGTGCGTCGCCTGGTCGACCATGGCGCTGACGGCGACGTTGGCGGCGAGGCCGACGCTGCACAGGGCGCAGAACTTCAGATAGCCGACCAAGAGCCCCAGGCCGTGTTTGCGCCGGTCGCGGTAGGTGATCTCGTTGTTGATCAGATAGTTGGAGGTCATCGCGATGGTCGCGGCGATGAACACCGCCAGGGCGAAGGGGCAGGCGGGCGCGAAATGCAGCACCGTCCACAAGACGCCCAGGTGGATCACCAGACCGCTGGCGCCGACGAAGCCGAACATCAGCGCGCGGCTGGGAATGACCCCGCCGCTGAGCTTGGAGAGCAGCAAGCCCAGATAGTCGATGACGATCCGCCGATCCAGCTTGCTGCCGCCGGCGACCCGTTCGCGGAACGTATAGGGGAGCTCGACGATCTTCATCGGCGTCGCCTGCGAGGCGATTACATCGAACAGGATCTTGAACCCCTCGGTGGTCAGGCGCGGGGCTACCTGCTCGATCCGCTCGCGGCGGATCATGAAGAAGCCGCTCACCGGATCGCTGACGTCCTGGCGCAGCACCAAGCGTCCCAGGGTGTTGGCGAACCGGCTGCCCAGTTCGCGGGTGTGCGACAGACCCTCGACGTCGCCAGGATCAGCGACATAGCGGCTGGCGATGACGAGATCGACGCCCCCGGCTGAAATGGTCTCGAACATGCGCGGCAACAGGGTCTCGTCATGCTGCAGGTCCGCGTCGATCACCGCGACATAGGGTGCGGCGCTGGCCAGCGCCCCTTCAACCACGGCGCCCGCGAGGCCCCGGCGACGCACCCGGCGGATGCAGGAGACGCGCGGATCGCGGGCGGCGATGGCCTTCACCGCCTCTGCCGTGCCGTCCGGCGAATTGTCGTCGACGAAGATCACCTGCCACGCCATGCGACCGTCCAGCGCCGCATGCAGCCGCTCGACCAGAACGCCCACGTTAGCGCGCTCGTTGAACGTGGGCGCCACCACCGTCAGGGCGTGGACGACGGTCTCGGCGCCGGCTTCGCCGGTCGTTGAATCGGCCATGTCGTGCAAAAGGGTCTCCTTAAGGGGCGCCGAGGTATCATGACTCCCACGCAAAGTCGCCCCGTGGGACGCGAACATCGATTCGCCGCCGGGGGGCGCCTTTGAGACTCTTCGCCACGTTTCCGCTAGAGTGCATGAGCCATGAGCGTCAACGACTTGGACAGCGATCGACCGATGTCGCCGGGACTGCCCCGTCCCTGGACGTGGCTTGCTTGCGTGCTGATCCTGATGCTGGCCGCCGTGGGCTTCCTCCGCGGCCTGGGCGGCTCGGGCTCCAGGCCCATCGACGCGATCCTGGCCCCGGTCAAAGGCCTGCCCGCCGTCGCGGCGCTCACCGCGGCCGACGCCGCGCCGTTGCCGCATAACGACGACTGGTCGGTGCTCAGCGGGCCGAAGATCTTGCCGCCGCCGCCGATCAAGGTCGCCAAGCCCGCATCCAGCAACAATGACGCCTCGGACGACGCCGCGGACCAGACCCCGGCCGCCCAGGTGGACGCGCAGACGCCGGACGATGTCGCGACCCCGGCGGCTCAGCCGCCCGCCGCGCCGCAGCCCGCGCCGCCGCAATAGGTTCACGTTTCGGGAGCAGACAGGCGATAAGCGAGGCGGCCACGCCGGCCTCCCGCAAATCGCCGCGATCTAAAACAAAAAACGGCCGCGCCCGAGGGCGCGGCCAGTTCATAGGGAGGAAACGCCCAGGAAGGGCAGAGGCGTGACGAACGCCTCACGAGGGGTGATATACGATGCAGTGCACAAAACTGCAAGCCGAATATCACTTTTGCGGTAGTGAAATTGACGCACCTCGGCGCACTTCCCTTACGAAACAAGGAATCTCGTCCGGTAAAATCCTGTAACGCGATGTTGCGCCGCACAACGTTCCTCGTGAGCACCTATATCGTCAGGCTGGCTTTTACCCTTACGCTCGCGTACAAGCCCGCGCCTCCCCCGCCCATCCTGTAAGGCCTCGTCGACCTCCATGTCGCTCCGCAACATCGCCATCATCGCCCACGTCGACCATGGCAAGACAACTCTGGTCGACCAGCTGCTGGCCCAGTCCGGCATGTTCCGCGCCAATGAGGCGACGGTCGAACGCGCCATGGACTCCAACGATCAGGAGCGCGAACGCGGCATCACCATCCTGGCCAAGTGCACCTCGGTAATGTGGCACGGCAAGGCGGGCGACACCCGGATCAACATCATCGACACCCCCGGCCACGCTGACTTCGGCGGCGAGGTGGAGCGCATCCTGGGCATGGTGGACTGCTGCGTCCTTCTGGTCGACGCCGAGGAAGGCGTTATGCCGCAGACCAAGTTCGTGCTCGGCAAGGCGCTGAAGATGGGCCTTCGCCCCATCGTGGTGCTGAACAAGGTCGACCGGCCGCACGCCGATCCCGACAAGGTGCTGAACGACGCCTTCGACCTGTTCGCCGCCATGGGCGCCACCGACGACCAGCTGGATTTCCCGCACCTCTACGCCTCGGGCAAGCAGGGCTGGGCGATCGTCGATATGAAGGACGAACATGTCGATCTGGCGCCGCTCTATGACCTGATCGTCCAGCATGTGCCGCCGCCGGAAGCCGAGGCCCGCGCGGGCGAGCCTGGCGCGGTGCTGGCGGTGCTGATCGAGAGCGACCCCTTCCTGGGCCGCCTGCTCACCGGCCGGGTCGACGCCGGCAGGCTGACGCCGGGCATGACCGTCCACGCCCTGTCGCGCGACGGCAAGGAGATCGAAAAAGGCCGGATCACCAAGATTCTTGCCTTCCGCGGCCTAAAGCGCCAGCCGATCGACGTGGCCGAGGCGGGCGACATCGTCGCCATCGCCGGCCTGTCCAAGGCCACTGTCGCCGACACCATCTGCGCGCCGGAAGTGCTGATCCCGCTGCCGGCCCAGCCGATCGATCCGCCGACCATTTCCATCACCGTCTCGGTGAACAACAGCCCCCTGGCCGGCCGCGAGGGTGACAAGGTGCAAAGCCGCGTGATCCGCGACCGCCTGCTGAAGGAGGCGGAATCCAACGTCGCCATCAAGTTCAGCGAAACCGCCGACAAGGACGCCTATGAGGTCGCCGGCCGCGGCGAATTGCAGCTGGGCGTGCTGATCGAAAACATGCGCCGCGAAGGCTTCGAAGTCTCCATCAGCCGTCCGCGCGTGGTCTACCAGAAGGGCGAAAAGGGCGAGCGGCTGGAGCCGATCGAGGAAGTCGTCATCGACGTGGATGACGAATATTCCGGCGTGGTGATCGAGAAGCTGTCATCGCGCAAGGCCGAGCTGAGGGACATGGGTCCCTCCGGCGCCGGCAAGACCCGGATAACCCTGGTGGCGCCCTCCCGCAGCCTGATCGGCTATCAGGGCGAGTTCCTGACCGATACTCGCGGCTCCGGCGTACTCAACCGCATCTTCTCCCACTATGAGCCGCATCGGGGGGCCATCGAAGGCCGCAGCAACGGCGTGCTGGTCTCCAACTCCGACGGCGAGACGGTGGCCTTCGCCCTGTGGAACCTGGAAGATCGCGGCACCATGTTCGTGGGCTCGGGCGAGAAATGCTACCAGGGCATGATCATCGGCGAGAACAGCCGTCCGGACGATATGGACGTCAATCCGATGAAGGCCAAGCAGCTGACCAACATCCGCTCGGCCGGCAAGGACGAAGCCGTCCGCCTGACCCCGCCGCGCAAGCTGACCCTGGAACAGGCCATCGCCTACATCGACGACGACGAACTGGTGGAAGTGACGCCGAAGTCGATCCGCCTGCGCAAGGAAGTGCTGAACCCCTCCTTCCGCAAGAAGCGGATGCGCGAGGACGCGTAGGCATCCGTAGCGTCGCTAGCTACAAATTCCTTGACCTTCGTAGCGCGATACGCTACGTTCTTCGTGAGGTTTCGGACGAGAACGAGTGGCGATCCAGAGTTGGAAGTCCGATCAAGCTCGGCTGGTCTTCGAAGGAAGATCGCCGGGCAAAAGCTTTCCGGCCGACCTGATTTCGGCCACTCGACGTCGGCTCCAGCGACTGGATGCGGCGATGAAGGTGGAGGACCTCCGCACGCCGCCCAGCCAGAGGCTGCACAAACTGGAAGGCGACCGCGAGGGACAATGGTCGATCAGCGTCAACGACCAGTTTCGCATTACCTTCGTCTGGTGTTCGGCCGGTCCGGAGGAGGTTTGGTTCGGCGACTATCATTGAGTAAACGGCGATGACGGCTCACGATTACACCACCTTCGAAGCGCCGCTGGCTCACCCCGGCGAGCACTTGCGCGAAGACTTTCTGCCAGAATATGGGCTGACGGCCGGCGCACTCGCGCGGGCGATGGGTTTGAAGGATCGCACCCGGATCGAACGGCTGATCCGCGAGCGCCAGCCGGTCACCCCCGACACGGCGCTCCGGCTGGGTCGAGTGTTCGGGACCAGCCCGGAATTCTGGATGAACCTCCAGGCGCAGCATGACCTGTCCGTAGCCGCGATGGCGGGGCGAGAGGCGTTGAACGAAATCCAGCCCTTGAGCGCAGCGGTCTGAGCACAGCGCCCCTTAAGTCTTGGACGCGAGCCCGCAATTCCAGTGTCATCCAAGACGTTCAAGGTGAATCAGCATTCGGGGGAATGATGGTCGAGAACCCGGCACGACAACCGGGTGTGGCGGGATCCGTGACCTTGGACGCTAAACGTCTTTCCGGCAGGCGGGTTCGTCGAACAGAAAATGCCGGCCGCCTTTCAGCATATGCGGCGCATGTGTTCTCCACCACGCCGCAGCGTCTTGATTGTGGTGCTCAAGAAGGTCGACAGCGGCTTTTGCGTTCACCGCATAGCCGGAGACACGAGAGCCCTGGCCGGAGATCGCAGCTAACACTAGGCCTGCTATCGATTTTGGCCCTGTAAGGACACCAAGTCCGGTCCAACGGCGCAACTGGCGGCGCGCCAATGGAAGCTTCAGCCCAACCCATGCCTCTCGCACCCACTGGGGCGCCTCTCCGATCGGCGGCTGAACAATTTCTATGTGCATCTGCCGATGGTTGCACCGGATCGAGCGTTGCGCAATCGCGGCAGAGCAAAGGCGAGCCGCCTAAAACACCAACTCCATCCACACATCCGCCCGCGCATAGGGCGACGTCGTGCGCGCCGGCTCAGTGATCTCCACGAACCCATGCCGCCGGTACACCGCCAGCGCCGGCGCCAGCGAGCTATTGGTTTCCAGATAGAGCCTGGGCGCGCCAAGGCCGCGGGCCTTGTCGATGCAGGCCCGCATCAGCCCGTTGCCAAGGCCGCGCCCCTGGTGGCTGTCGGCCACCGCCATCTTGCCCACCTCGAACCCGCCGTCGGGCAGCAGGATCAGCGCGCAACAGCCGACGGGCTCATCGCCGTCCATGGCCATGATGATATGACCCCCCTTGTCGATCACCTTGACGACCGGCGCGTCCAGCACCTCCAAGTCCTTGACCTCCACGGCGAACAGTTTGCTGATCCAGGCGACGTTCAGGTCCTTGAACGCGGCCGCATGTTCAGGTTGGAAGTCGATGTAGCGCATGCCCGGCATGCTAAGGATTCGCGCGACATGGCCAACCCCATTTACGCAAAGCTGCCGACGACCATCTTCTCGGTCATGTCGGGTCTGGCCCGCGAGCATGGGGCGATCAATCTCGGCCAGGGATTCCCCGACGAACCCGGTCCGGAAGCGATCCGTCGCCACGCCGCCGAGGCGGTGCTGAACGGCGACAACCAGTATCCGCCGACCTTTGGCCTGCCCCAGCTGCGCCAGGCCA
>Ga0302311_10003209_pt1 | contig 17964 bp, 14 predicted proteins | sample III_Palsa_N1_3_FD_200449 | JGI IMG/M metagenome (GOLD analysis project Ga0302311, IMG submission 200449) | Peat permafrost microbial communities from Stordalen Mire near Abisko, Sweden - III_Palsa_N1_3 | ecosystem: Environmental > Terrestrial > Soil > Palsa > Peat permafrost | place: Sweden... | reverse complement strand
GCGGTTCTCGCAGCAGCCGTACCGGTCGCCTTCGCGCTGGTGCGGGGCGACCGGCCCGCGACCCTCGCGCTGGGCGGTATCGCACTGGCGCTCGTGGCGGTCGTCCTGGTGTCGGTCGCGCCGCCCTCGCAGAACCAAGCCGACGCACCGCTAGCACGGATACCGAAACCGAATCTGCTGGGACCCGGAATACCGGAAGCGCTGGTCGCCGGGTGCGCCTTCGGCTTCCTCTTTATCGCCTTGGCGCAAACGCACGCCGGCGCCGGACTCTATCCGTTGCTGAGCATGCGCGTGACGTCGCTCGCGGTCTTGGCCGGCACGGGACTCGCCGTGCGGGCGCCGCTGCGCATCCACCGTCCGGGACTGGGCATCGTCGCGCTGTGCGGCGGCATGGACATGGGATCGAATATCTTGTTTATCGTGGCGGTCCACAGCGGCGCGCTGAGTATCGTCGCCGTGATCTCGTCCCTCTATCCGGCCGCGACGGTCGCACTCGCGGCGGCGCTGCTGCACGAGCGTCTCGGCGCGGTGCAGTGGGCAGGCGTCATCCTCGCGCTCGCCGGCGTCGCCTGTATCGCCCTCGCGCGCTGACCGCGCGGTCCACTCAGGCAGACGGCAGTTCGGCGAAGACGGCTTCTTCGGCGAGCGTGACGACTTTGGCGACGTTGGCGCAGATCGCGGCGATGTTCTCGTCGCTGACTTGTTTGGTTGTCGTTCGCCCGTCGGCGGCGAGCGGCAGGATGATGCGCCGGCCGAAGCCGGGGCGGCCGAGCATCCAGATCGCGTTGAAGTGTTGCGACCACGTCCCGCGGTCGACGAACACCGACAGCGTCCAGTCGCCGCGCTTCTTCATCACGGTAACGGTGCCATGACCCGAGCTTTTCGCCGGCTTGTAGCCGAGCGGACGCAGCGCGTCGCGCAGCTGCTCGGCGACGCGAAAATTCAGTCCCGTCGACAGCACGTCGGTCGCCAGCGGGGCCAGCTGCAATTCCGCAACATGCGCCGCGAACACGGCCTTGCCGCGCTCGAACGCCGGCGCAAAGGCCTCGGCCTGTTCGCGCTGCGCCGCCTGCTGCGTCGCGTCGAACAGCGGCTGCACCGTGTCTTTCGCCTTTGGGCCGAGCGCATCCAGCAGTTCGCGCGCCGGCGCTGCGAGCTGTGATGCCTTGGTGATCTCTTCGTCGGAAGTGACCGTTGCCGTCAGCGCGATCTTCTTCGCGGAGCCTGGAAAGGCGTAATAGGTGACCGTTACCGAGCCGACCGGATTGACCGAGATTCCTGGAACCGCAAGCGCCTGCGTGATCCGCTCAGACGGCGGCCCTTGCACCTCATTTCCGAGCCGCTGCGTTTTCCACACGAGGTTGCATGAACGGAACGCGAACCGGCGCGGAATTCCGTGCGCAGCCTCGCGCAGGACCGCGACCGGGATCGGTGCCTGCCCGGACGTTGCCGGCAGCAATGAGGTGAGCATGCGTGCTCGGACGAGGGCCGGCACGTTCCCTTCGCCCGCGATGAGGAAGGGAGCGAAGATGGGATACGCCTTGATCAGCCGATCGATCGGCGAGTGAACGTTGAACGAACTATCCAGCAGGACGAAATCGACCCGCGCGTCGGGCTCGCCGATGCTTGCGAACGCGTCCGCGACGAGGTCGACGAACGCGCCCAGCTCGTGCGGTTTCGGAATCGTGTAGACGCGCCGCAGAATGACCACGCGATCAAAGCGAGGCCCAGACCTCGAGCTTGGCTTTCACTTTGTCGATCACGGCGTCGGTAAATTCGGTCGTCGACGCGTGGCCGCCGAGGTCGCTGGTCGCGATTCCGTCGCGCACGGTCTCAAGGACGGACTCGTAGATCGCGCGCGAGGCGCTCGCGGCCGCACGTTCCTCGACGAACGTCAGCAGCGCGGCGCAGGCGAGGATCATCGCCATCGGGTTGGCGACGTTCTTGCCGAACAGGCGCGGCGCGGTGCCGTGCGGCGCTTCGGTCATCACCACGTCCGGCTTCATGTCGGGCGTGAACGACATCACGGTCGATTCGGCGCCCGCGATCGAGCCGAACAGCTGCATGACGAGATCCGACAGGCAGTCGCCGTCGCGGTTCAGCGACGGGATGACCAGCGCGTCGCCGGCGGTCGAGATGAGCAGCGCGTAGGTGGCGTCGATGAGCTGCGGCTCGTAGGGGACGTCGGGATAGCGGGCCGCAGCGGCGTCCATCTCTTCCTTGAGCATCCCCTCGTAGATGGGACTAACCGTGTACTTCGGACCGCCGAACACTTTGGCGCTGCTGCGGCGCGCATGAAAGAACGCGTACTCGGAGACCATCCGGCACACGGAGCGTTCGATCCGCTCGGTGCGATACGCGACTTCGTCGCCGTCCTCGGTCGCGCGCCATTCCTTGGCGCCGTAGGCATCGCCGACCGCCATGCGGACGACGGAGATCGGCGCGTGGATCCCTGCCACCGGTCGCACGCCGGGGATGCGGCGGCCGGTACGTACGATGACCTTGCCGTTGATCGCCCGGCGCAAGATCGCATTCGGCGAACCGACGTCGCCGCTGGCTTCGGGGGTGATCGTCGCCGCCTTGAGACCGAGTTTGGTCCGGCGCATGGCGTCGGCCGCCTCGAGGACGATCGCGTTCTTGGTTTGGCGCCGCTTCTCGAGCGACAGATCGTAGTATTCGAAGCCGACCTCGAATCCGATCACGTCAGGGGCGAGCACGCGCAGCGCTTCAACGAGCAGTTCCTGCCCGGTTTGGTCGCCTTCGAGAACGACGATGGTCGGCTTCGGCACGGGCCCCGCGGTTCGCCGCGCGCCGCGCAAGCTCCGCTGAAAAACCGGGCGCGCGCAGCGCTCGTCACAGGTGACGAACCCGGTCGAGCGGGAAGAGCGCGGTAATGGCACGCGTTCGACGCAAGCCAGGCGCCTCGATGCGCTTGAACCTCGAGGTCGCCGGAATCCTCGCGCTTGGCTTCGCCTTGTTTCTCGGCATCACGCTGGTCGCGCCGTCCCGCACGGGCGCCGTCGGCAGCGCCACGGTGTTCGGCCTTCACGTCCTGTTCGGCGTTGCGGCCGGCTTGTTCGTCGTGCTCATCGCGGTGATCGCGGCGATCGTCTTCCTCGAGATCAACGTGCCGCGGATGATCGCGACGCTCGGCGCCGCGGCCTGCGCGTACTTCGCGATCGTCGATATCGCGCTCGCGGCGAGCGGCCGCGACGGCGGCTGGATCGGCGGGGTGCTGGCGCACGGCGTGCGGGTGCTGGTCGGCGATGCCGGTACATGGGTCGTTCTCACCGTCGCGGCGCTCGCGGTCGGCGTGGCGATCACCGGCGTGTCGCTCAAACGCGTGATCGGCTGGCTGGTCGCGCGCGGCGCCGAGCTGCGCGATCGCGTCTCCGACCAGCGCGACGCGTTTCGGCTGCCGTCGTTGCCGCCGCGCGCGCTCGCCGCTTCCGCCGGCACGGCCCTCGCGGTCCCGCCGCGCACGATGACCCTGGTCGAGCCGCCGCCGGCGCGCTTCTACGATGAAGAGCTCGATGAGGACGACCTCGACGAGGTCGAGGACGAGTGGGCGGGCGACGAAGACGACGATGTTGACGTCGACGACGATGAAGACGAGGACGAGGCCGTCGACGACGATGATGCCGCCGACGACGACGTCGACAAGGACGAGGCATTCGACGATGATGCCGACGACGACGTCGAGGACGAGGAAGAGGACGAGCCCGGTTTCGCGTTGCCGCCTGCGGCCATCGACGGCGATTACGAGCCGCCGGCGCGCAAGATCGCCTACCGCCTTCCGGACATCGCCGCGATCTTCGACCCGCCGCAGGCGCAGAAGATCGACGACGCGAGCCGGGCGCACTTGCTCGAAGACACGCTGGCATCGTTCGGTGTGGGCGCGAAGGTCACGCACATCGAGCGCGGCCCCTCGATCACGCGCTACGAGCTGCGGCCCGAGCGCGGCGTCAAGATCTCGCGCATCTCATCGCTGGCCGACGACCTCGCGCTGGCACTCGCCGCGACCTCGGTGCGCATCGAAGCGCCGATCCCCGGCAAATCGGCGGTCGGCATCGAGGTCCCGAACACGACCGTCTCGATCGTCGCGCTGCGCGAGATCCTCGAACGCATCCCGCAGGGGATCCCGCCGCTCTCGATGGCGCTCGGCAAGGACATCACCGGTAAGCCGGTCTTCGGCGATCTGAACAAGATGCCGCACTTGCTGGTCGCCGGCGCGACCGGCGCCGGCAAGTCGGTGTGCCTGAACTGCATCATCGCCTCGCTGCTGGTAACGGCCACGCCGGATCAGCTCGAGCTGCTGATGATCGATCCCAAACGCGTCGAGCTGACCGTCTACAACGGCATCCCGCATCTCAAGCATGAGGTGATCACCGACCCCAGCCTGGCCGCCGGGGCGCTCGCGATCATCACGCGCGAGATGGATCAGCGCTACGAGCGCTTCGCGCGCGCCGGGGTGCGCAAGATCGAAGAGTACAACGCCAAGTTCACGGACGAGCGGCTTCCTTACATCGTGGTGGTGATCGACGAGCTCGCCGATCTGATGCTGATCGCGCCGGCGAAAGTCGAGATGCTGATCATGCGCCTCGCGCAGCTCGGACGCGCGACGGGGATCCACCTCGTCGTGGCGACGCAGCGGCCGTCGGTCGACGTCATCACCGGACTCATCAAGGCGAACATCCCGTCGCGCATCGCGTTCGCGGTCTCGTCGCAGGTCGATTCGCGCACGATCCTCGACATGGGCGGTGCGGAACGGCTGCTCGGGCGCGGGGACATGCTCTACTTGCCGATCGATGCGCCGAAGCCGGTCCGCGCCCAGGGTGCGCTCGTCACCGGGGCCGAGCTCGAGCGACTGGTCGATTTTTGGAAGCGGCAGGCGAAGCCCGAGCGGGCGCAAGGGATGGATATCGTTCCGCTGCGCGATGACGACGAACGCGCCGGCGCGGACCGCAAGGTCGACGAGCTCTGGTACGAAGCGGCGAAGTTCTTGCTCGACGCGCGCGTCGCGCGCGGCGATCAGGCCGTCGGTTCGACGGCGGCGCTGCAGGCGCGCTTCTCGATCGGGCATCCGCGCGCCGTGCGGCTGATGCGCCAACTCGAAGAGTTCGGGGTCGTCGGTCCCAACGAAGGGACCAAGCCGCGCGTCGTGACGCTCGAATCGCCGGCCGAACTCGAACGCATCGCCGAACGGTTCGGGAGGCCGGCCAGCCAAACCGATCTGTTCGCGGAGTGATCCGCTACCTTCTGATCGCGCTCGTCGCGGGCATCGCGTACGCGGCGCTGGGCATCGCCGTGTCGCATGCCCCGCCGCGGGGGATCGACCTCGCCGGCCGGGCCCTCTCCGGCGAAGCGCCGCGGCTGGCGCTGATCTTCACCGCGTCGTGCTGGTGGTACGTGCTGGTCGTCCTCGGCATCGGCGCCGCGATCGTCGCGGTGCGCAGTCCGGCGTGGCGCGAACGCGCGCTCGCATCGATCGTCACGACCGTCATCGCGTGGCAAACAAGCGACCTGCTCAAGAACGTCTTCCACCGGCCGCGCCCCGGCTGGTGGCACGTCATCCACGAGACGTCGTTCTCGTATTCGAGCGGGCACGCGATGTTTGCGACGATCGTGTACGTCCTGTGGGCGTGGTATGTGTGGCGCAGCGACCTGCCGCGCGCGATTCGCTTGGGGCTGCCGCCGCTGCTCGTCGTGTGGGCGCTGGGGATCCTGTGGTCGCGCCTCGCACTCGGCGCCCACTACGTCACCGACCTCGCCGGCGGCGTCTTGCTCGGCTCCGTTTTGCTGGCGCTCGCCTCGGCGGTGCGCGCCGCGAGCGCAGGGCGGCGGGCCGTCGCCCGCGCGGCGGGGTAATGAGTGGTATGGAGAGGACCGTGGACTTCCGGCTCGATCTCGAGCGCGGGACTCGCACCGGCGTTCCCGAGGTGATCTTTGCCGCCGGCAAGACGCTCGAACAAAACCGCGCCCTCATCGCCGGGCTCTACTCACGCGCGGGATTTGCGCTGGCGACGCGGATCCCGGAGGCGCAGCGCGCCGAACTCGCGGCGGCCTTTCCGGACGCCGTCGTCAACGTGCGCGCGGGTGCCCTGCGGCGCGGAACGTTGCCGCGCAGCGGGAAGCGGATCGCGGTCGTCTGCGCGGGGACGTCCGACCTTCCCGTCGCCGAGGAAGCCGCCTTCACCGTCGACGCGCTCGGTCACGACGCGGTGCGCGCGACCGACGTCGGCGTGGCCGGAATTCATCGTCTGTTCGATGCGCTGGACGACATCACGAGCTGCGGCGTGGTGATCGTCGTCGCCGGGATGGAAGGCGCGCTCCCGAGCGTCGTCGCCGGCCTCGTGCGTGTCCCCGTCATCGCGGTTCCGACGAGCGTCGGATACGGCGCAGCCTTCGATGGGATGGCGGCGCTGCTTGGCATGCTGACGGCGTGCGCGCCGGGGATCGGCGTCGTCAACATCGACAACGGCTTCGGCGCCGCTGCGCTGGCGCACAAGATCGTCGCCGGAGCGCGATGAGGGTCGCATACGTCGAGATGATCGGGGGCGCAGCCGGTGACATGCTGCTGGCCGCCTTCCTCGACGCGGGCGCCGATCGTGGTGCGATCGAACGCGCGCTGCGCACCGTCGTCCCCGCCGGCTGGACGTTTGAGCCGAGCAAGGTCGTGCGGCGCGGGATCGCCGCGACGTACGCGGGGCTGACCGTTCCGGGCGAAGACGGCGATGCCGCACACCATCACAATCGGAGCGGGAAGACAACCACGACGCACGCACATCGCACGCTCGCCGACGTGCTGCGGATCGTCGAGCAGAGCGGCTTGACCGCGCGCCAGCGCGAACGCACGGCGTCCGTCTACCGCGCGCTGGCCGAGGCCGAAGCGCGCGTGCACGGGACGGACGTCGCGAAGACGCAGTTTCACGAAGTCGGACAGATCGACGCCATCCTCGACGTCGCCGCGACGTGCGTCGCGCTGGACGCGCTGGCGATCGACGAGCTTCGCTGCTCGCCGTTTCCGGTCGGGCACGGCACGATCGGCATGGCGCACGGAGCGTATCCGAACCCGCCGCCGGCGACCGCCGAACTGCTGCGCGGCTGGCCGACGCGCACCGTCGACGCGGCGGCCGAGTTGGTGACGACGACGGCCGCGGCGATCCTGACCACGCTCGGTACGCCCGGTCCGCGTCCCGATCTGACGATCGATGCGATCGGATACGGCGCGGGGATGAACGACTTCGCCTTCCCGAACGTCACCCGGGTCACGATCGGCACCGCACTGAGCGCTGCGCGCGGCAGCGGCGACGAGGTGGTGGTTCTGGAGGCGAACATCGACGACATGTCGCCGCAGCACTACGAACTCGCCATCGAGCGGTTGTTCGCGGCCGGTGCGCGCGACGTGTGGCTGACGCCGATCGTCATGAAGAAAGGGCGGCCCGCGATCGCGCTGTCGGCGCTCGCGCTGCCCGCCGATGAGGACGCCGTCGCGCAAGCGATGCTCGCGCAGACCACCACGCTCGGCGTGCGCGTGCGTCGCGAACGCCGGCATCTGCTCGAACGCAGCGAGAGCACGGTCGAGACGCCGTACGGACCGGTGCGGGTGAAGCGCGCCGGCCCAAACGGCAGCGCGCGCGTGCAGCCGGAGTACGATGACCTGCTGCGCATCGCGCGCGAACGCGGCCTCGCGTTGGCGGAGGTGACACGCGTCGTCGCTGCGGCGGCCGCGAACGGTGAAGGCCGATGATCGATCTCGACACCGCGACCCTCGACGTCAAGGAGGCGCAGCTGCGTGCGATCTTTCGCGAGCTCGGCAGCTGCATCGTTGCGTTCTCGGGCGGCGTCGACTCGGCGCTGGTGCTGCACGTGGCGGCGCAGGAACTCGGCGACCGCGCCCTCGGCATCACCGCCCGTTCCGAGTCGCTTGCCGAACGCGAGTACGCTGGTGCCCTCGGATTCGCGGCGGGGATCGCCGCGCATCACGAAGTGATCGACACCGACGAGTTGACCGATCCGTCGTACGCGGCGAATCCCGCCAACCGCTGTTACTTCTGCAAGAGCGAACTCTACGGGAAGCTCGAGCAGATCGCGCGCGAGCGCGGAATCCCGTACATCGTCGACGGCTACAATCGTGACGACGAAGGCGACTGGAGGCCCGGCCGGGCCGCGGCACGCGAGCACGGCGTTCGCAGCCCGCTCTTCGATGCCGGGCTCCGCAAAGCGGACGTGCGCGAACTCGCGCGCCGGCTCGGACTCGAGGTGTGGGATAAGCCGGCGCTCGCGTGTCTCTCGTCGCGGTTTCCGTACGGCACGCCGATCACGTTCGAGCTGCTGCGCCAAGTCGACCGCGCCGAACAAGCGGTGCACGACGCGGGACTGCGCGCCTGTCGCGTGCGGCACCACGGCGATCTGGCGCGAATCGAGGTGCCCGGCGAAGACATCGCCGCGGCGGCCGACCCGCAGCGGCGAGCCGCCATCGTGGCCGGCGTGCGCGCCGCCGGATACCGCTACGTCACCCTCGACCTCGGCGGCTACGTCAGCGGCGGATTCAACCCCAGCGTGTGAGCGTCAGTGCTTCATTTGCGCGAACATCTCGCCGATGTCGAGCGCGAAGCCCGGCAGCGCGGGATGCTGCAGCGTATCGCCCGCCGCGAGGACCGACATCACGTCGTCGTGGACTTCGACCGTGCCGGCTTTCGCGTCGACCACGATGACGGCCGACGAGCCCGCTTCGAGATAGGCATTGATTTTGTCGTTGAGATCGAGCCGGCGATCCTCGGGCGAAACAATTTCAACCGCGACGGTCGGGGCGCCGAGGGGCGCCTGCAGCGCCTCGGGCGCCGCGTCGAGCGGGAGTTCGTCGTACGAGAGGTAGGCGATGTCCGGGACCAGCGGCCGGATGATGTCGTCGGCGGGTGCCACGCGGAAACGCCATCCGGGCGCCACCCGTCCGAACTCGCCCTCCTCCGCCCATGCCGCGAGGGCCCGTAAGAGAATTTTCTGCAGTACTGACTGCTCGTAGGTTGGACTCAACTTTTGTAACGGTCGGCCGCGAACCCACTCCGTCTCCGGTTTCGTCTCCGGCACTTCGACTTCGAACAACGACATTTCACGGCAGTCTATCACGTTGAGGCCGGTTCCCGACAAGTCCCCGAACAGTTTGGTGCATGCGGGCCGCGCAGCGGCCTCCGGCGTCCGCGAATCAAATGCGCGATACTGCAATTTTTCGTAGACGTTTAGACTTCCATGACCACCGGAATGACGATCGGCCGGCGGCGCGACTTCTCAAAGACCGCCTTGGCGAGCCCCGAGCGGATGTGCTCCTTGACGTTGCCGATGTCGCGGATCCCCTCCACACTGCAGTCGGCCAGGATCTGGCTGAGGCGATCCTTGAGTTCTTCGACCAGCTCGCCCGACTCGGGCAGGTAGAACACGCCGCGCGAGATGAGATCGGGGCCCGCGACCACGCGCGCCTCTTCGGCGTCGACGGTGACGACGACCATCATGATCCCGTCGCCGGCGAGGTGCCGGCGGTCGCGCAGCACGGCTTCGCCGACGTCGCCGACCCCGGAGCCGTCGACCATAACGTTCCCGCCGTACGTGCGGCCGACTTTTTCGGCACCCTCGGCGGTGAACTCCATCACGTCGCCGTTCTCGATGACGAACACGTTGTCGCCGGCGACGCCGGTCTGTTGTGCCAAGCGCCCGTGCATCACCAGCATGCGGTACTCGCCGTGGACCGGGATGAAGTACTTCGGCCGCACGAGGTTGAGCATCAGCAGCAGCTCTTCTTGCGAGGCATGCCCCGAGACGTGCGCGCTGCCGCTCGAGCCGTGGATGACGTGCGCGCCGAGCCGGTACAGGTTGTTGATCGTCTTGGCGACCGACTTCTCGTTGCCCGGGATCGGGGTCGCCGAGATCACGACCGTGTCCCCGGGGACGATCTTGAACTGCTTGTGATCGCGCACCGAGAGGCGCGTCAGCGCCGACATCGGCTCGCCTTGCGAGCCCGTCGTCATCACGCAGATGTGCTCGGGCGCGTGCTCGTCGACGTCTTCGAGGCGGATGACCAGCCCCTCGGGGATGTCGAGATAGCCCAATTGGCGCGCGTACTGGACGACGTTTTGGAGCGAGCGGCCTAAGAACGCCAGCTTGCGGTCGAAGCGCTTCGCCTGGTCGACGACCTGCTGGATGCGCGGCACGTTCGAGGCGAACGAGGTGACGATGATGCGTCCCTTGGCGCGCGCGAAGATGTTCGAGAACGCCTCACCGACGATCCGTTCCGAGAGCGTGTGGCCGGGCCGTTCGGCGTTGGTCGAATCCGAAAGCATCGCCAGCACGCCCTCTTCACCGACCCGCGCGATGGAGGCGAAATCCGCCGGATCGCCGTCGATCGGCGTCTGATCGAACTTGAAGTCGCCGGTGTGGAAGACCGTCCCCAGCGGCGTGCGGATCGCGATCGAGCAAGCGCCGGCTACTGAATGGTTGATGTGGATGAACTGCGCCTCGATGGCGCCGAACCGGACGCGGTCGCCCGGCTCGACTTCGCGCGCATCCCACTCGCCCGGCTTGTGCTCCTTGAGTTTGGCGCGGATCAAGGCCAGCGAGAGCGGCGACCCGACGATCGGCACCTTCGGAAACTCGCGCAGCAGGAAGGGGATCCCGCCGATGTGATCTTCGTGCCCGTGCGTTACCAGCAACGCGCGCAGCTTATCGGCGCGCTCGCGCAGGTAGGTGAAGTCGTTGATGACGATGTCGACCCCGAACATCTCTTCGTCGGGGAACATCAGCCCGCAGTCGACGACGACGAGGTCGTCGTTCGTCTCGATGCAGGTCATGTTGCGCCCGATCTCGCCGCAGCCGCCGAGCGGGACGATGCGCAGGTACGGATCGCTGGGCGGGTCGGGGAGGGTGAAGGTGTCGGAAGACAATGGGTTTCCTTGACGGAGTTCGGCCGTGACGTGAAGGTGGGGCGTGAAAAAGACTGCCCTTCCCCTCGCGTTTCTCGTGCTCTTCTGCTCGTGGCTCGCGACCCCGACCGTCGTCGCGGCGGTTTCGCCGCCACGGGCAAAGCCGGCCAAACCGTCGCCGGCCGCGACCCCCTCCGCCGATCCGGCGGCGCTCTACGGGCGTCGCGCGCGGCGCCTGGTCCAGTCCTACCTGCGGCTCAAGGTGCTCGAACTGCGGAAAGCCGATCTGGAGCGTACCCGCCTCGTGATCGAGCGAAAACTCGGAATCGGCGCGCTGCTTAGCGAAAGCCCCCCGCCCGGCGTCCGATAATCTCGGGCTCCGCTCGGCACGCCCCGTCTCTCCGGGAGAGTTTTTTGACGTGTGACGACCCGGCCGCCGCGTGTGCGGCGGTGCCCGCCTGATGCGGCTGCTCCTGGGGCTGACGGGGTTCGTCTTGGCGATCGCGAGTGGGCTGCCGGCGCAGGCCGCGGTCCCGCTCGATCTCCATGGGGCCGTGCGCTACGCGCTCGCGCATGACCCGGCGGTGCTGCAACGGCGCGCGACGGTCGCGCAGAACGAAGCGACCTACGCCAAGGACCACGCGGCCGAATTCCCGTCGTTGGCGGGCTCGCTGCAGAACCAGCTGTTCAAAGCCAACCCGGCCTACCCGGGCGCCTTCGCGCAGTACGGTGTGACGACGAGTCCGGTGTTCTCGGAGAACATCGCCCAGATCGGCGCCACCTGGAACGTCTACAACGGCTCGCTGCTGCAAATTCAGGCGCAGGAAGCGAAACGGCAGGTCGAAGCGTCGCGCGACGATCTCCAGCGCTCCGAACAGCAGCTCGCCGCCGACGTCGCGGCGGCGTGGTACAACGTCGTGCAGCAGCGCGTCGCCGTGCGGCTCACCGAGGGCGACCGGGCCTATCAAGCCGAGCTCCTCGCAGCGGCGCAGGCGCAAGAACGTGTCGGCCGCGTGGCCGGTGTCGATGTGCTGCGCGCGCAGGTCAACGCACTGCGCAGTCAGGCCGCGTACACCTCGGCCGTCGCGGGTGCCGAAAACGCGCGCGAGTCGTTCGCTCAACGCATCGGCGCGCCGGCAACGATGCAGTTCGCGTTCCCCGTCGCGCTCGTCGAGCCGCCGCTGCCGCGAACGCTCGTCGATGCGCTGATCGCTCGCGCGCTCGCGGCGCGTACCGACATCGCGGCCGAACGCGCGCAAGTCGCGTTGGCGCGTTTGGCCGATCGGGCGATCGAGAGCGACCGGCTGCCGCAGTTGCAGCTCACCGGCTCGTTCGGCAATGCGGAGATCCCAACCACGCAGACGACCTCGGCCCAGTTCATCCCCGGGATCGGCTTGGTCCCCGGGATCTCCGTCGTCCGCAACGGCTTCTGGCAAGTCGGCGCGACCGAGACGTTTACGGTCCCGCTCATCGAGTACGGAGCGCGGCGCGCAGCCCATCGTGCCGCGCACGCGCAGCTCGATGCGGCCGAGGCGGCGCTGTCATCGGGCGAGTCTGCCGTCGCGCTCGAAGTTCGCCAAGACTATCGCGCCGTCGAGACGGCGCGTGCCAACCTCGCGACCTCGAACGAAGCCGACCAGCTGGGTGCGGAGTCCGGCCGCATCGCGCAGCTCCAATACCGCAACGGCCTGATCTCGTTGACCGACGCGACCGCGGCTGAACAGAGCGCGCTGTCGGCAGCGAACGACCTCGTCACGGCGCGCGTCGCGTATCTCAACGCGCTCGTGCGTCTGCGCGCCGCCGTCGGCGTCGCCGACCCAGTCTCCGTCGTCGACGTAGGGGAGCCTCTGTGAACGGACGCCGTAACCTCTTCATTCTCATCGGCGTCCTGATCGCAGTCGTGATCGTCGGCGTCGTCGCTGCACGGCCGCACGGCAGGCCGGTCGTCGTTCGCACCGCGACGGCCGCGTACGGGCATTACGAAACGCAGCTTCCGGAAAGCGGCGTCGTTCAGCGGCCGCTGACGCGCACGTTGGCGGCGCTCGTGCCGGGGAACCTCGGCGAGATCTACGCGCATCCGGGCCAGCACGTCGCGCGCGGACAGCTGCTCGCGACGATCGCAAACGCGCAGCTCGTCGATGCCGAAACGACCGCGCACGATGCCTATCTCGCGGCGCGTGGGCGCGCGCAGTCGGCCGAAGCGGCCAACGGCGCGCTGCCGGCGCAAAACAAATCCGCGGTGGTGCAGGCCCAAGCGGCGCTCGAAACGGCACGCTTCACTTTGAATCAGGCGCTTCAGGACCAGCGCGCCGGAGCGCAGTCGGGGCTCGGCTACGGCGGGACGTCGGCGGCGCAGCAGCGCGCGGCCGCCGATACCAACGTGGCGCAGCGCGAGACCGACTTTCACGAGGCGCAGCGGATCGCCGCCGCCGATCGTGAGCTCTACGCCCAGAAGGCGCTGGCGCGCAGCACGCTCGACGCCGACTTGGCCAAACTCGCGCTGGCGCAGTCGGCCTACGATCAGGCGCGCCGCGACCGCAACGAAACCTACGCGCAAATCTCGCGCCAGAAACCGGTGCTGGCCGATCGCGTGAGCGCCGATCGCGATGCCGTAACGCAGGCCGAGGCGGCTCTCGCCGCAGCGCGTGCCAACGCAGCGGAAAATCGCAGCGGCGACGTCGCCGCCGCGCGTGCCGACGCCGAGCACGCGTATGAGGACTGGCACTATGCGGCGGATCAAGTCGCGCGGTTGCGCATCGTCGCGCCGTTCGCGGGCGTCGTGCAGACGATCGCGACGCAGTCTTCCGACAACCTGCGCACGCTGCAGCCCGGCGACGCGGTCACCGTCGGACAAGCGATCGTGACGATATCGGACGATTCGGGCTTCGTCGTGCGCGCCAAAGTCGACGAACAAGACGTCAGCTCGGTGCAGGTCGGTCAAGCCGCGCGCATCTCGGGCGAAGACCTGGGTTCGACCGTGCTGCACGGCCACGTCGCGCTCATCGGCGCCACGGCTCAGAAGAGCGACGACCCTGCCAACACCTCACGCCAAGTCGTCACCACCATCGCGCTCGACGGAAGCCGGCCGTTTCTGCGCGACGGCATGACGGTCGATACCGACATCGTCACCATCGACCGCCCGCACGTTCTGCTCGTTCCGACCGAAGCGGTGCGGCGCGATCCCGCGGGCCGGCCGTACGTCTTCGTGATCGTGAACGGTCGCGCCGTCAAGCGCAGCATCGTGCTCGGCCCGACGAACGAGACGCAGGCGGTGGTCGCCGGCGGCCTTCGCGCCGGCGACGTCGTCGTCGCCGAACGCGACGCGACCGTCGCGGCCGGCACCCGCGTCACTCCGGCAAACGCTCCGGCGGCAGCCCCCTCAGCCGCCCCATAAAAACGGCCCCGGATTAGAAGAGACGGAGAATCCGGCGACGGAACGCTACCTCGCAGGTATTTCGTTAGTAGTGGGCTTCGTCACCAGAAACCGTCAGGAGAACATATCATCGTGAAGTCTCGCAGCAGCGTGCTGGGGACCGCGGTCGTTGGGCTGATCGGCGCGATCATCGGGTCGTTCTCGATGATGCTCTACGCGAGCACCCACTTTGCGGGCATCGCCGGTCCCGGAAACACGCCGCCGTCCGTCAGCGCCGCCCCCCTCACCGAGGCCGGTGGTCTGACCGACCAGGATCGCATCGTCAACGCCGTCCGCCGCGTCCAGCCCTCGGTCGTCGCGCTCGAGGTCGTCGTCAACGGGACGCAGCTCGTCCCAGCCGACCCGATCTCGCAGTTTTTCGGCGGCAACGGCGGCCCGGTCATTCGCCAGCACGTCCGGGAGCGCGCCTCGGGCTCCGGCTTCGTCTACTCACGTGACGGCCTGATCCTCACCAACGCGCACGTCGTGCCGGCCGGCACCAGCCAAATCACCGTCGTCTTCAACAACGGCGACAAGGTGAAGGGCCACGTCTATTCATCCGACCCCGCCGTGGACATCGCCCTGGTGAAGGTCGACAACTACGCGAAACTCCCGCCGCCGGTCGATTTCGCCGACGGCTCGCGGGTCGCCGCGGGGCAGTGGGCAATCGCCATCGGCGAGCCGCTCGAGCTCCAGCACTCGGTCGCCGTCGGCGTCGTCTCCGGCTTCAACCGTGATGAGCCGATCCAGGGCGACGACCAGCAGGCGCGCCTCTTCAAGGGACTCCTCCAGACTTCGGCCCCGATCAACCCGGGCAACTCGGGCGGACCGCTGATCGACTACAACGGTCGCGTCATCGGCGTGAACCAGTCGACGGCGAACCCGGCGTCGGCCCAGGGCATCGGCTTCGCAATCCCCTCGGCGACGGTCATCCAGACCGCGGCGCTCTTAGTCAAGAGCCCCGGCAAGACGATCGACCAGAACGGCACGGGGACCGGGAAGGCGTTTCTCGGGGTTCAGCCCGTGGACATCACCAACAACGTCCGCACCCAGCTCGGCGGATACCACGACCAGGGCGGCGTGGCGATCGGCAACGTCGTCAGCGGGACGCCGGCCGACCAGGCCGGGATCGAACCGGGCGACGTGATCCAGGCGATCAACGGCAAAGGGGTCGACTCAGCTCAGGCCTTCGTCAGCACGATCGCTGCGATGAAGCCCGGTACGAAAGTCACCCTTCGCGTGTGGTCGAACGGCGTCAAGAAGAACGTCGAGGTCACCCTCGCCGAGCAACCGGTCAGTCAGTACCTCCAGCAACAGCAGCCGTAAGCCCTCGGGCCCGGTGAAAGCAAGCGAGCCCCGTCTTCGGCGGGGCTCGCTTTCGTTGCAACCATCGTGCCAGTTTTTCTGTCACACCTGGTGAGTGGAACTTGCCCTCTCCGACGGCGTACAATGGGTGCGTCGCGGGAGCGCGGCGCGTTCAACCCCCCTTGAGCGACGGTAAGCGGCAAGGCCCGAGCGGAGTTCGCGAAAGCGACCTCGGTGACGGCTGGTCCACGACGCTCGGAAAGCGAGAACTTACAATTCATGGCTAAAGTGGTCGGCATCGACCTCGGCACGACCAACTCGGTCGTCGCCGTGATGGAAGGGCAAAGCCCGACCGTCATTGCCAACTCCGAAGGGTCGCGCACGACTCCCTCGGTGGTGGCATTCACCAAGACCGGCGAACGGCTCGTCGGGCAACTGGCAAAACGCCAGGCCGTCACCAATCCGGACCGCACGATCTCCTCGATCAAGCGCTGGATGGGCACGGACCATACCGTCAAGATCGACGGTAAGGACTACACGCCGCAAGAGATCAGCTCGATGATCCTTCAGAAGCTGGTCAATGACGCTTCGTCGTATCTCGGCGAGCGCGTCACGCAAGCGGTCGTGACCGTGCCCGCATATTTCAACGACGCGCAGCGCCAAGCAACCAAAGACGCCGGCAAGATCGCCGGTCTCGACGTGCTGCGCATCATCAACGAGCCCACGGCGGCAGCGCTCGCCTACGGCCTCGATAAGAAGGGCAGCGAGACGATCCTGGTGTGGGATCTCGGCGGCGGCACGTTCGACGTGTCGATCCTCGAGGTCGGCGACGGCGTTTTCGAAGTCAAATCAACCAACGGCGACACGCATCTGGGCGGCGACGACTACGATGCGCGGATCCGCGACTGGCTCATCGGCGAGTTCCGCAAGGAGCAGGGGATCGACCTCAGCACCGATCGCCAAGCGCTGCAGCGCCTGACCGAAGCCTCCGAGAAGGCGAAGATCGAACTCTCGGGGACCGTTCAGACGACGATCAACCTGCCGTTCATCACGGCGGACCAGAATGGGCCCAAGCATCTCGACATGACGCTCACGCGCGCCAAGTTCGAGGAGCTGACCCAGGACCTGACCGATCGCTGCATCCAGCCGTTCCGCAACGCGCTGGCCGATGCGAAGCTCGACGTTTCGCAGATCAACGAAGTCGTGATGGTCGGCGGTTCGACCCGCATGCCCATCATCCAAGAGCTCGTCAAAAAGCTCACGGGCAAGGAACTGAATCAGTCCGTCAATCCCGACGAAGTCGTCGCGATCGGCGCCGCGATTCAGGCCGGCGTCCTCGCCGGTGAAGTGCACGACGTTGTGCTGCTCGACGTGACCCCGCTGTCGCTGGGTCTCGAGACGCTCGGCGGCGTGAACACCAAGCTGATCGAGCGCAACACCACCATCCCGACGCGCAAGACGCAGGTCTTCACGACGGCCGAAGATGGTCAGACGTCGGTCGACATCCGCGTCCTCCAAGGCGAACGCGAGATGGCGAACGACAACAAAGAGCTGGGACGTTTCCGGCTCGAGGGGATCCCGGCTGCACCGCGCGGCGTACCGCAGATCGAAGTGACGTTCAACATCGATGCCAACGGCATCGTGAACGTTTCGGCAAAAGATCTCGGCACCGGCAAGGAGCAGCAGATCCAGATCACCGCTTCGACCAATCTCAGCAAGGACGAAGTCGACCGCATGGTGCGCGACGCTGAAGCCTTCGCGGCCGCAGATCAGGCCAAGAAGGAAGAGGCGGAGATTCGCAACACCGCGTCGTCGCAGATCTACTCGACCGAGAAATCGCTCAAGGAAGTCGGCGACAAGGCGGAAGCCGGAGTCCGCGCCGACGTCGAGAGCGCCCTGGCCGAGCTCAAGCGAGTCTCGGACAACGGCACCGCCGCCGAGATCAAAGCGGCCAGCGAGAAGCTCGAGCAAGCCTCGTTCAAACTCGCCGAGACGCTGTACAAGGCGACGGGCGGAACGGCCGACGGCGCGACCGACGGTGCTGCGGGAACGCACGCCGAGGGTTCGACCAACGGCCACGGTGCTCCGCAAGACGACGTGATCGACGCCGAGTTCAAGGAAGCCAAGTAAGGCCGTCATGAACGAGGACACCGCGACGAGCGCGGCTCCGGCAGAACAGCCGGAGTTCGCGCCAGACGCGGCGAGCCGGCAGAACGGCGGCGAGGACACCCTCGCCGCCGAATTGTCGGCCGCCCGCGCAGAGGCCAAAGAGAACTACGACAAGTTTCTCTACGCCAAAGCAGATTTCGAGAACTACAAGAAGCGCATGGATCG
>Ga0302311_10003205_pt1 | contig 17972 bp, 14 predicted proteins | sample III_Palsa_N1_3_FD_200449 | JGI IMG/M metagenome (GOLD analysis project Ga0302311, IMG submission 200449) | Peat permafrost microbial communities from Stordalen Mire near Abisko, Sweden - III_Palsa_N1_3 | ecosystem: Environmental > Terrestrial > Soil > Palsa > Peat permafrost | place: Sweden... | reverse complement strand
TGCGGCCCTGTTTGTACTTGCCGGAAGCCATCAGCTGCGACGGGGTCTTGGGCAGGTCGTCCAGGGTCAGGTAGCCCAATTGCTTGGTGTCCAGCTTGTCGAAGCGGCGATCGGCGGACTTCAGGAATTCGGCCAGGGTGATGCGGCCGTCCAGGTTCAGGTCGGTGGCCGTCACCGGTTCAGGCTCGTTCAACAGGCCATAGACCGCCGCGCCCTGCAGCACCGCGTTGGCGCCGGCGGAAGGGCCGGACTGGCCGGGGGTCGCCGAGCCGCGACGGCGCCCGCCTCGACCGCCCTCGCCGCTATAGGCGCCCATGATCTCCGGCACGATGGTCTGCTCGTAGTCGTTGACCTCGAACCCGTCGACGACGCCGTCGTGGTTCACATCCAGGATGTGGAAGAAGACCTCGGCGTCGGCGCGGAACTCAGCGCGGGTCAGCTTGCCGTCGCCGGCCTTGTTGGCCTGGGCGAACCATTTGGCCACCGGATAGGGCTCGCCCGGCGCGGCGCGGAAGGGCTGGCCGGCGGGGCTGATGAACAGGCTCGCCGATGGCGGGGGCTTGTGGCCCTGCTCCCCGTCATGGTGGTCGTGATGCGCGGGCTCGTCCGGGGTGGCGCAGGCGCCAAGGAGGAGAGCGAGGCTACAGGCCGCCAGCGTGGTCTTCATCGGGCGCTCCGAAAGGTTCAGATAATAATCCTGGCTACGAAATAGACCACGCAACCGGCAATGGCCAAGAATATGGCCGCGCTGACGACAATAAACGCCAACTCGCCACGGCCTGACTTCGGCCGCTCGTCCAGATCATGTTTGGACATCGATTCCATCCGACGAGGCGCTCCAGAGAAGCAGGGCCGTCTCTCGCCGGGATAAGCGAACCCGCGCGACCAGCCGATGCGGCCGGCCGCGCGGAGAGACGATAACTAGTGTGCGGCGCCGCTGGATTGCATCGACGAGCGCATGGCCGTAACGGCGGTTTTGCAACCGTCCGACATGTCGGCGTAGTGGCTCATAAGGCAGGCGCGGAAGCTGTCCCGGTCGTGAACGTCCGGGCAGGCCTTCATGACATCGGACATACAGGCGTCACGAACGGCGCTGGCGCCGCCGCCAGCCGGGGCCGGCGGGGGGGCGGGATTGGCGTCCTGGGCCAGGCTCGCGCCGGAGACCGAGGCAAGCAGGGCCGCCGCGGCGAGAGCGATCAATTGCGACTTCATTGTTGGGTTTCCTTCCTGGGGCGCCCGCCTGTGGGCAGGCCCGCCTATTGTGGCGGCGGGGCCGCGTCAGGTCCACCCGGTCCGTGCCCGCGGCCAGGCCCCATATGGTGACCCCAGTCGCCGTGGCCTTCACCCTCGCCGCCATCGTGGTGATGGCCGTGCATGCCGCCCAGGGCTCCATGCGGCATGGCGTCGAAGGCGCGTTTCTGTTCGGGGCTCAGCACCGCATAGAAGGCCTTGATCGCGTCGGCGCGCTTCTGGAACTCGGCCTGACGCTTGGCGGTGTGTTCGGCCATCATCGCCGCCATCTTGTCCAGGCGCTCGGGGGTGGTCAGCTTGGCGAAGTCGTCGCGACCGTCCGGTCCGGCGCCATCGTGGCCGGGGCCGCCCCGGGCTGGACCTTCGTGACCCATATGATGGTCGCCCATATGGTCCATGGACGGCGCCAGGGCCGCGAGCAGGGTCTGAAGGGCGGCGTCCTGGTCCGGACGCAGCTGCAGCAGATCGTGGATATGCTTGGCTCGCATTTCCGCGTGTTCGTGCGTGTGCTGGGCGGCCTTGGCCTTCCAGGCCGCGCGCTGCTCGGCGGTGGGCGGGCCGCCTGCGGGGGCCTGCTGCGCCAGGGCGAAGCTGGAGACCGAAGCGAGGGCCGCGGCGGCGATCAGGCCGGCGACAACGCGAGAGGTAGCGCTCATTTAGGGGACTTCCCAGTCGTTGAACTGGGGCAAGGATGCGCATGGGCCTGTTGCGCCTGTATTGCATCCTGATCGCTAGTGTTACGAACACAGGACCCTTTGACGGCGGTTCGTCACGAAGTCCGCCACAGTCATGAAGCCGATTGCGACAATGCCAAGACACGGGTGGGCGTTATAACATTGGCGGTCAGTACTTGGCGGGGCCCGCGCCAAACCGCGATGACCTGGAAGTAGCGCGCGCGCCAACCCACTACGTCATCCTGAGCCGACGCGAAGCGGCGTGTCGAAGATTCCATGGGGGGTGGATAGCGACCGGCTCTGGTCTTCAGAGTGAGGTCTTCGAACCCACTCACTTTGGAGATTGAGATGACCGCCTTTGAGCAGGAAGCTATCTGGCCGGCCGCTATCCGGACCGATCTTGGAGCCATTTTTGTTTCATTGGAACTGAGCAGATCGACCTGGCTGATCACATCGTTGTCGCCAGGGGCTGGGGAGAAGCTTTCCCGTCGCCCGGTGTCGGCGGGGGACATGAGCGCGCTGCTTGAGGTGTTTGGAGCCCTCAAGGCGAAGGTGAGCGCGCGAACGGGGCGGGATGTTGGGATCATCGCGATCCACGAGGCGGGTCTGGATGGGTTCTGGCTGGACCGTGCGCTGCGTCTGGAAGGGATTGAGAGCCATGTTGTCGATCCGGCGTCGATCGCGGTTTGCCGGCGCAAGCGGCGGGCCAAGACCGACAGGATCGACGGCGAGAGCCTGATCCGCACGCTGCTGGCCTACAAGCGCGGCGAGCCGCGTGTGTGCGCCATGGTGCGTCCGCCGACGCCCGAGGAGGAGGATCGCCGCCGGGTGAGCCGCGAGCGCAGGACGCTGCTGACGGAACGGGTGGAGCATACCAACCGGATCAAAGGCCTGCTGTTTGCTCAAGGGGTGGCGGACTATGAGCCGTTGCTCAAGAACCGCCGCGCGCGGCTGGAGGCGGTGGTGACCGGCGACGGCCGAACGTTGCCTGATCACATCAAGCAGCAGATTGAGCGCGAGCTGGATCGGCTGGAGCTGGTGACGGCGCAGATCAAGGCGGTGGAGGCCGAGCGGGACGCCCTGCTGGCCGCCGCGTCACAGGCGTCCGCGACCTCGCCGGCGGCCAGTCTGCCGCGGCTGAAGGGCGTCGGTGAAGAGGTCGCCGCGGTGCTGTGGCTGGAGGGGCTGTTCAAGAGCTTCGACAACCGCCGGCAGTTGGCCGCCTACGCGGGCCTGGCGCCCAGCCCCTGGCGCAGCGGCAAGATCGATCACGAACAGGGGGTCTCCAAGGCCGGCAACCGGCGTTTGCGATCGACCATGATCCAGCTCAGCTGGCTGTGGCTGCGGCATCAGCCGGACTCAGCCCTGACCCAATGGTTCCAGGCCAGGGTGCGACAGGACCGGGGCCGTGTCCGCAAGGTGATGATCGTGGCCCTGGCCAGAAAGCTGCTGGTGGCCCTGTGGAAGTACGCCAGCACCGGCGTCCTGCCCCAAGGCGCCCAACTAAAGGAGGCCTGACCCCACCCCCTCCATCCCCATCCCCGAGGCTTACTGAGGTCAGCCTCGACGGATCCAGGTCGACGAACCGATTGCGTCCAGGGCTTATCCCGCCGCTACGAAGAAGGGTCTCGTCTTCCTGAGCCTGTCCCGCCGAACGCGGAATGAGGGTGCGGGCGCCCAGAGCGCCGACCGAATGTGAGGTTGATGCGGACGGCCAAAAGCCCAAGCGTCTCAGCAAGGCTCAGACCAAGGATCCCAACACCCAGGAGTTCAATCGTGACACCCTGATAAAGCCACTTGACCGGAAAAACCCCATGTGAGGACGCACACAGCCGCCCGTCGCGCCCGCTCAGCTAAACGCTTCCACCAGCGCATCCGGAACCCGCGTCGGTCGGCGGCTGATGAAATCGATCAGGCACCATTCGGACACCGCCTGGGCGCAGACCTCGCCGTCAGGGCCGTCGATGCGGACATAGCGGATATAGCGCGGCCCGGACCGCGCCCCGACCCAGGTTCGCGCATTGGCGGTCTCCCCGGGCAGGAGCGGACGGCGGTAGTCGATCTCGTGCCGCAGGACGACCCAGGCCCAGCGCGCCTGCGCCTCTTCAGAGGCCCGGCTACGCCAATGGGCCGTTGCCATCTCCTGCACCCAGCGGACGTAGACCACATTGTTGACGTGGCCATTCTCGTCGAAGTCGTCGGCGGTCGGCTCAAGGGTCTGAGCAAAGACCTGCTGGCCCTCGGGCGGCTCTAACGGCTTCATCCGCCGATCAGCCCGCCGCCCGCAGCGCCGAACTGGCGGCGGGTTCAGCCAGGGCCTTCCGCACAAAGGTCTGGAACGCCGCCACCGCGCCTTCATGCCTCGGCGACAGCCGGCCGACCTCATAGACGCCCGCGTCCAGGTTCCTTTGCACCGTTTCGGCGATCTCCACGTCCTCGGCGGTGACCACGTCGGACATGGCCAGGGTTTCGGCGGAGACGCCGACTCCCTTGGGCATGAGGTAGATGTAGTCCAGGCGGCAGGACCCAGCTCCCACCGGGCTCATCCGCTCCATCATCAGTCCGGTGGCGTAGACATTGACGCCGAGGTTGGGCCACAGCCAGGCCCAGAGGCCGCCGTAGACCGGATCGGGGCTGCGCATGGGAACCTCATGCAGGGCGACCGGGCCGTCCATGGTCACGGTGTAGCGCTCGGCGATGATCTCGGCGTCCAGGCTCGGGTGGATCGAAGGCACGTGGTAGCCCTCCAGATAGTTCTCCACATAGGTTTTCCAGTTGGCGGCGATGGGGTGGTTGCGCACCAGCGCGACTTCCAGGTCGCTCCAGTCGCGGCCCTGCAGCCGGCGCTCCAGCGGCGCCACGGCCTCGGCGAGAGGGGCGATATCGGCGTCGACTGCCACGAAGATCAGACCGCGCCAGGTCTCCACCCGCACCGGGAACAGGCCGTGGTCGCGGGGATCGAAGTCCGAGGAGGGTCCGAAGTCCCGCGCCAGGCGCAGGCGACCGTCCAGGGTATAGGCCCAGCCGTGGTAGCGGCAGACCAGCATGCCGTCGCATTTGCCGCTCGGCCCGTCGGTGAGCGGCCCGGCGCGGTGGCGGCAAACGTTGTGATAGCCGCGCAGGGCGCCCGTCTGGTCGCGCACCACCACGATGGGATAGCCGGCGAGGGTGTCGGCGATCCACGATCCGGTCTCCGGTAGGCTGCTCTCATGGCCCATGAACTGCCAGGTGCGGGCGAAGATGGCCTTGCGCTCGGCCTGCCACTGGGCCGGATCGTCGCGATAGAGCTCGGCCGGCAGGGTGGTGGGGGCGGAGGCGGCGGTCATGGCTTGAGTCTCGAGCGAATCAGAGCGCGCCAGCGCGCGATGGCGTAGAAGACGACGCCGGAGAGTATCAGAACCGCGGCGGCCAAGACCAGCTTCAGCACCTCGCCCAGCTGGTCCTTGGCGTCGGGGCTGGGGACCAGGGTGCAGGCCACGGCGATGGCGGTGGCGCTGGAGCCCACCAGCCCAACCGCCATGGCGGCGCGTCGGCCGCCCGGCAGCTTCCACGCCCCCTCCGGCGCGGGCTTGAACTGGACCGCCAGGAAGGCCGCGAACAGGAAGAGGAAGGGCAGGGTGTAGGAGAGCACGCTCATGGCCACGAGGAAGTCATAGGCGCCTTTGAGGCTCTCGCCCGCCTGGGACAGGATGACGATGGCCGCGACGATCACCGTCTGGGTGGCAATGGAGACCACCGGCGCCCCGGACTTCGGGTCGCGCTTGCCAAAGGCCGCCGGCAGGTAGGAGTCGATCCCGGCGGCGAACGGCAGCCGCGCCGCGACGCCGAACCAGGCGCTGTAGGAGCCCAGGAAATAGAGGAAGGCGCCCGCCAGGATAGCGGGCGCCAGCGCGCTTGCGCCCAGGCTGTTCAGGCCGAGCGCCAGGGCGTCGGGCAGGCCGGACAGGCGGGTGGCGGCCTGGGGCGACATGATGAACAGGATGGCTCCGGTGCCGCCAACGGCAACGATGATCTGCACCACGACCACCACGGCCAACACCTTCAGGATGGTCTTCATCCCGCCGCGCACGTCATTGCGCAGGAAGGCGAGCGCCTCCGTTCCGCCGACCCCGAACACCATGGTGGCCCAGAGGATGGCGCCGTTGGCATTTAGCGGCGGGGCGTAGCTGGCGTGGACGAAGTCCGTCGCGGGACCGTGTTTTGCGCCGACCACCAGGCCGATCAGGATCAGGGCGCCCACCAGGGCGAAGCCGCCTATGGCGCCGATGTTGGACAGCCATTTACCCGCGCCCAGGCCGATATAGTGCAGCCAGCCTATCACCAGCGACAAGCCCACCGTGGCGGCCATGAAGGCGCCGGGACTGGCGAACAGCGGCTTGCCGATCGGCCCGAGCGCGAGGGCGGCGATGTTCAGGGTGAACACCAGCTGGCCGGCGAAGAAGGGCAGGTTGCAGGACCAGTAGATCCAGCCGCAGACGAACCCCCAGAAGGGGCCGAAGGTGCGCGCGGTCCAGTCATAGACCCCGCCTTCGCCGTCGAACCGCGTGGTGAGCTCGGCGGTCGCGACGATCAGCGGACCGGAGAAGACGGCCACAGCCAGCAGCCAGATCCACAGGGACGAAGGCCCCGCGCTCGCCGCCGTGCTCAGCCAACGCGTCGCGAGCGCCATCGACACGGCGTAGAAGAAAAGATCGCCGAATCCGAGCGTTCGCTTCGTCATGGGCGCAGGTCAGCACAGGCGCGGGGATGTGGCTAGGCTGTGAGGCCGTGCGTGCTTCGACGCGCGCCTTTCAGGCGCGGCTCAGCATGACGTCGAATTATAGAGCCCATAGACCCACGTCATCCTGAGCCGGCCCAGCGGCCGCGTCGAAGGACGCACGACGGCGCCCTCATTCTCAGTGGCTCGCGTGATGCTCCGCATTCCGCTTCCGCGTCGCCGCCGCCTTCTTGGCGGACGCGGACCGGTCAGCCGCGCTCCGTTCGGCCGACGCCTCGCCGCCGACCCGGCCGCCCTTGTGCGCGGCGGGATGGCCGGTGTGGGCGCCTCGGCCGGAGCCGCCTTCCTTCTTGCCGCCGCCGTCGTCCTTGTTGACGGTGGCCCAGGCCCGGCGTTCGGCTTCCTGATCCGATACGCCCCGCTTCTCATAGCCCTCGGCGATATGGTCGGCCTTGCGTTCCTGTTTGTCGGTGTATTTCGACTTGTCTCCGCGCGGCATGTGGTTGCTCCCTGTTGCTCGTTGAACAACAGGCGGCGGCGCGGAGAGTTTCGCCTAATGGACTGATTTTTATGGGCTGGCCCGTTCCCCTGGTCAGCCGGCGCGGAAGGCTTCGTGGTCCAGGGCGTCCTCGACCTGCTTCATGTTGAAGGGCTTCTGCAGCAGCGGCACGCCGCGAAATCCGGCGTCTTCCGGGTCTGGCGGATAGCCGCTGGCGAACATGAAGGGGAGGCCGCGTTGGCGCAGGGTGTCGGCGATCGGCATCGATGAGCGGCCGTTCAGGCTGATGTCGAGGATGGCGCAGTCAAAGGCGGCCGTCTGGGCCAGGGCCAGACCTTCGTTCAGGTCGTGCGCCGGTCCGACGACCTCGTGGCCGAGGTCCTCCAGCATGTCGGTTATAAGCATGGCGACGAGCACTTCGTCATCGACCACCAATACGCGTCGCCCAGGCGAACTGCCCAAATCGCCCTACTCCCCTTGTTGGCGCTCTCACGCCGGCCCATTCGACCCTAAACCGGCGGGCGGGATTTCAGTTCCCGTACGCGCTACCTAAAATGTGTCTCCATAGACGCTCGCGCGAATGGGATGTCCAACCCTCGTTCGCGAGCGAGCGGCGGTATGTTAGGTCGCGATCATGGATCGGGCATTCTTCACATCCCAACCCGTTTATTGGCGCGAAGCGGCGCTGTGCGCGCCCGCCTTGCCGGTGCTGCTGTTGATCGGGCTTTTAACCGGCCAGGTCGCCTATGGCGCGGTGGCGGCGGGGGCGGCGTTCAGCGTCGGCTTCGGCGCCGCGCGGGACCTGCGGGGACGGCGCTGGGGCGCGATGCTGGCGGCCGTGGCGGGGACCACGGCCACCGCCTTCATCGGCTGCCTGGCGGGACAATGGGAGATCGTGCTGATGATCGTGGCCGCCGTGGCGGCGGCGACCTGCGCGGTGCTGGCGCTCTATGACGAGGACCTGTGGTGGGTGTCGCTGCAGATGGTGATCGCCCTGCTGGTCGCCGGCCACTACTCAGGACCGGTCGCGGCGGCGGGGACCCGGGGGGCGGCGGTGTTCGCCGGCGGGGCGATGCAGGTGCTGATCGTGCTGGTGCTGGCCAGGATCGCGCCTGCCGCGGCGGGCCGGCTGCCCCCCGCGCCGCCGAAACCTCCGCCCGAGCGAAAGCTTGTGGTCTCGCACGCGATCAGGGCCGCGGTGTGCGTGGTGCTGGCTCTGGCGGTTGCCTGGGGACTGGGCCTGGCCAACAGCTATTGGGCGCCGATGACCGCGATGCTGATCCTGAAGCCCGGCCTCAGCGACACCCACACCCGCGGCGTCGCCCGGTTTACCGGCACGATTGTGGGCTGCGTCCTGGCCAGCCTCTACGCCCTGGCGGTGGGCTACAACCCCGCCCTGCTGCTGGCGGGCATAGGCCTCACCGCCTGCGCCGCCTATGCGCTGCAAAAGGCCCACTACGCCATCCTCACCAGTGCGGTGACGGCGACCGTGGTGCTGTTGCTGTCCCTGGCCCAGGGCGGTCACGCCCTGACCAATGCCGAACACCGGCTGATCGCGACCTTGCTTGGCGGGGTTATCGCCCTGGCGATCGCCCGAATCGCGCCACACCGGCCGCTGGATCAGAACGCGCCCGTCGACCAGGTCGGCGCCGCGGCCTGAAGCGTCCAGGCAACCCTTGGCGGACTCAGGTGTTGGCAAGCGAGGTCTGGGTTGGCGGCGAAGACCGGGAGCGGCGGTTTGAAATTCGGCATTGCGGCGATTGCGGCGGCCCTGCTGGTCATGGCCGGCCTGCCGACCGCGTCGCGTGGCGCGGCGCCAGCGCCTCCCGCGCCCGCGCAAGCGCCGGCCCAAGCTGTCACACCAGCGTCGCCCCCGCTGTCCAGTGCGCCAACTCTGCAGGCGGAGCAGCAGATGCTCGCCCAGCTGCAGGGGCATCTGCCGACCACCTCCGATGACGGCGCCCTGGCCGCCATGGGCGCCCGCGCCCTGACGATCGAGGCCCAGGCCAATGCAGTGGCGGCCAGCGACGGCGCCGCCATCGCCAAGCTGGACCAGGCCCTGCAGAAGGCCGGCGCCGGGCGCAAACGCCTCACCGCGGCCCAGAAGAAGGCCCAGGCGCCGCTGCTGGCCGAGCGGGCGCCGATCACGCTTGAACTCGGCCAGGCGCAGGGCGTCGCCGCGTCCGCCAGCAACCTGTTCAGCCAGATCGCCGAGCGGCGCCGCGAAGGCTTCAGCGCCCGGATCATGGAACGCTCGCCATCCCCGGTGTCGCCCGACTTCTGGGATCAGCTCGGCGGCGCCGCCGGCGCCGATCTGCAGCGGCTGAACGCCCAGGCCTATGAGGCGCTGGTGACCGCCGTCGGCGCCCCAGAGCCCAAGGCCGGGGCGGCGCTGCTGGGCGCGTTGATCCTGGCCGTCGGCCTGCTCTGGCCCGCGCGCCGGCTGCTGTTGCGGCTTGGCCGTCGCAAGGCCGCCGAAGCCAACGCCCCGATGGGCCTGGCGCGCACCGCCGGGGCCTTGTGGATCGCCGCGGTGGACACCGGCTTCCCGGCCCTCGCGGCGGGGCTGCTGCTGCTCACCGCCCAATGGAGCGGCGTGCTGTCAGGCAAGGCCCAGGCGGTGGCGAGTTCAGGCGTCATCGCCGTGGCCTGGGGCGCGGCCATCCTGGCCCTGGGCCGGGCGCTGGCCACCGACACCGCGAACCGGCGGTTGATGGACATCTCCGACGACGCGGCGGTGCGGATCCGGGTTTCCCTGTGGAGCGTGGCGCTGATCACCGGGATCGGCTTTCTGCTCAACCGGATAAACTTTGTCGTGGGCGCCAGCGTCGCGGCCACCATCGCCGCCAACTGCCTGCTGTCCCTGGCCTATGCCGGCGCGGCGGGGCTGATCCTGGTCAGCTTCGGCCGCAGCCGCGCGCCGGGCGGGGAGACCGAGATTCATTCGCCGGTCTGGACCCTGATCTCGCTTACCCTGTCGGTGGCCATCGTGGTGACCGTGGGCGCGGTCTTCTTCGGCTACACCACCCTGGCGGCCCTGATCTCCAACCAGATCTTCTGGCTGAGCATCCTGGCCGCCCTCACCTACATCCTGCTGCGGTTCATCGACGATCTCTGCACGGCCATGTTCGGCGGCAAGGGCTTCGCCGCGCGCAGCCTGTCGTCGCTGTTCAACCTGCACGCCAACACCGTCGGCCAGGCGGGGGTGCTGATCTCGGCGGCGTTGCAGCTGATTGTGCTGATCGGCGCGATCAGCTTGGCGCTGACGCCGTTCGGCCAGAGCGGCAACCTGCTGCTTACCAACCTCAGCCAGCTCGGCAGGGCGATCCATATCGGCTCGGCCACCATCTCGCCGGCGGCCATCGCGGCTGGGGTGGCGACCCTGGTGGTGGGGGTGGCCATCGCCCACATGGTCCAGCGCTGGGTAGTGCGCCGGTATCTGCCGGTGACCGGCTGGGACGCCGGCCTGCGCAACTCCGTGGCCACTGGCGTAGGCTATCTGGGCGTCGGCCTGGCCATGATCGGCGCCATGGCCGCCATGGGGCTGGGGTTCGCCCAGATCGCCCTGATCGCCAGCGCCCTGTCGGTAGGCATCGGCTTCGGCCTGCAGCAGATCGTGCAGAACTTCGTCTGCGGCGTCATCCTGCTGATCGAGCGGCCGGTGAAGGTGGGCGACTGGGTCAATGTCGACGGGGTGGAGGGCGACATCCGCCGCATCCGCGTCAGGGCGACGGAAATCCAGACCTTCGACCGCTCCACGGTGATCGTGCCCAACTCAGATCTCGTGACCAAACAGGTGCAGAACAAGACCCTGGGCGATCCACGCGGCCGCATCCAATTGCAGATGACCATCGGCAAGCCAGCCCAGGCGGCCCAGGGCGTTGAGCTGATCGCGGCCCAGGCCGAGGCGCATCCGAAGATTTTGCGGGATCCGCCGCCCCGGGTGTTCGTCGACTCCATGACCGCCGACGGTCGGCTGGTGCTGAACGCCTACCTCTATGTGGCCAGCCCCCGGGACGCCTATAGCGTCCGCAGCGAGATGTTCCTCGCGACCATCGCCGCCTTCGCCGAGGCTGGCGTCTCCTTCCAACCCTGAAACTCCATTCCAACCCTGAAACCCAGGCCCGCAGAACAAATCGGTCCGCGCCGCGTTCGACATGGGTTCAGGAAGGGGCCTTGGGGTGAGACAAGAAGCCAAACCGATCCGGCGCGACCACGGCGGCGTCCTGTTGGCGGTCGTCTCGATCGCGGCCATGATCGCCGGCTTCGCGGCCGAGGTGCTGCGCCCCCCAGGCGGCCGGCTGGCGCCGCCACCGACCTGGCGCTGGTCAGACGGCCCGATCATCGCCATCCCGGCGAGCGGATGGCTGTCCATCCTCAAGTCCGCCCTCGCCGAGTTCAACCGCGACCGCATTCCCGCCGTCGCCGCTGGCGTGGCCTACTACGGGGTGCTGGCGCTGTTTCCCGGCCTCGCGGCCTTCGTCGCCTTCTACGGACTGTTCGGCGATATCGACCAGGCCCGCCATGTGCTGGTGCTGCTTACCGGCATCGCGCCGCCGGAGACCCTGCGGTTTATCGGCGACGAGATGGTGCGCATCGCCGCCATCCACCACGCCCAGTTGGGCCTCACCTTCATGGTCAGCGTGGTTATCTCGATCTGGAGCGCCAACGCAGCCATGAGCGCCCTGCTGGGCGGCTTGAACATCGCCTATGAGCAAAGCGAGCGGCGCGGCTTTTTCCTGCTCACCGCCGAGTCCCTCGGCTTCACGATCGGAGGAATCGTCCTGGCTCTGGCGGCCTCGACGGTCTTCCTGCTGGCGCCGAGGGCGATCTATCTGTTCGGCCCCAATGCCCTGACCGACCTGGCGCCGCTGCGCTGGCCGATCATGCTCCTGCTGGTGATGGGTATTCTGTCGGTGCTCTACCGGTTCGGCCCGAGCCGGCCGCGGGCTCATTGGCGCTGGGTGACGCCGGGGAGCGCGCTGGCGGCGATCGTCTGGCTTCTGGCCTCGCTGCTGTTCTCAACCTACGTCGGCGCCTTCGGCCACTATGACCGCACCTACGGCCCGCTGGCGGCGGTGGTCGGCTTCATGATCTGGCTCTGGCTCAGCGTAATCATCATCCTGTTCGGCGCCGAGATGAACAATGAGGTGGAGCGACCCCGAACGGGGCCAGCGCTGATCACTTCCCCGCCAGCGGCCAGACCAGGGCGATGAGCGGGGCGCCGGCGAGAATGACCAGGATGGAGAGCGGCAGGCCAAGTCGCCAATAGTCGCCGAATTTATAGCCGCCAGGTCCCATGACCAGGGTGTTGCACTGGTGGCCCACGGGGGTGAGGAAGTCGCAGCCGGCGCCCGTGGCCACCGCCATCAGGAAGGCGTCGACGCCCAGGTGCAGCCGCTGGGCCAGGGCCACCGCGATGGGCGCCAGCATCAGCACCGTGGGCGCATTGTGCAGGAAGGGCGAGCAGGCCATGGCCGCCGTCATCAAGACCCCCAGGGCCAGCAGCGGCGGGATGCCGTGCAGCACGCTGGCCAGGCCGCCGGCGATCAGGTCCGCGCCGCCAGTCTGGCGCACCGCCTCGCTGAGCGGGGTCAGGGCGCCGATCAGCACCAGCACCTGGGCGTCCAGGGACTCATAGGCCTCGCGCATCGACAGGCCTCCGACGGCGATGATCACCACGGCGGCGCCGAAGAAGGCGATGGCGACCGGGACCTTGGCGACGGCCACCAGGGTCATGGCGGCGGCCAGGATGATGATCGGGCTCCAGCGCCGCTTGGTCCCACCCAGCCGCACATTGCGCTCCGCCAGGGGCAGGACGCCCATGGCCTTGATCGCCTCGGGCAGGGCGCGCTCGCCGGCCTGCAGCATCAGCACGTCGCCGGGTTTCAGGATCACGTCGCGCAGGCGTTGGGTGATGCGGTCGCCGGCGCGGCCGACGGCCAGCAGGTTGACGCCGAACCGCTGGTGCATGTGCAGCCGCTGGGCCGACTGGCCGATCAGCACGGAGTCCAGCTGCACCACCGCCTCGACTGAGCGCATCTCCTCGCTGGCCTGGCTCTTGCCGACTCCCTTGCCCTGGCGTTCCTGCACCAGGGGGGTGCGGGCGAGCACCCGGTCCAGCGACTCCTGATCGCCCTCCAGCACCAGGGCGTCGCCGGGATGCAGCCTGATGTCCGGCAGGGGCCGGGTGACGCCGGTGCGGGGCGATACCAGAGCGGTGGCGGTGACGCCGTCGGCGCCGAGATTGAGATCGGCCAGGGTGGCGAGATTGTCCGGCCAGGTTTCGGGCAGCCGCACCTCGGTAGAGTAGGGGGCCTTTGTCACCGCCTCGCCCAGGTCGGCGCGGCCTTCGCGGTCGCGGGGCAGGAGCCGCCAGCCGAAGCTGACAAACAGCAGGCCAAGGCCGGTGAGGACCAGGCCAACCGGCGCGAAGTCGAACATGCCGAAGGGCTTGCCGAAGGTCTCCTCGCGCACCTGGCTGACAATGATGTTGGTGGAGGTGCCGACCAGGGTCACCAGTCCGCCCAACAGCGACATGAAGGACATGGGCATCAGCAATGAGGACGGCGATGTCCCGGTCTTGCGCGCCTGCTGCAGGGCCACCGGCATCAATATGGCCAGGGCGCCGACGTTCTTGGTGGGCATGGACAGCAGGGCGGTGGCGCCGGCCAGCACCGGGACCTGACTCGCCGCGCTCTTCAGGCGGATCAGGATCGGCTGCAGCAATCGTTCGATCACGCCGGACTGGGCCACCGCCGCGCTCACCACCAGCGCCGAGGCGATGATCACCACCACGTCGCTGGTGAAGCCGCTGAAGGCGGCCTTGGGTGGGACGATGCCCACGGCCAAGCCGATCAGCAGGGCGCAGATCGACACCACGTCATAGCGAAACCGCCCGGAGGCGAAGACGATGACGGCCCCGCCGAGAACGGCGAACGCGAGCGCTTGATGCAGGGTCATGAACAGCTCCGGCCAGCCAAGGCTGGAATACGCGAAACCGTAGATGGATGCCGGTCAAACTGAAACGGGCCGCCTAAGCCAGCGTCCTGACCTCGGGCTCGCGGTCCCAGAACCGTTTGCCGGCGGCGTCGATGAAGGCCTTGCCGAGGGCGGTGACGCCCTCGTCGGGGACTACGCCAGCCTTGTCCAGCAAGGGCTTGGCCGCTTCGGTGGCGCCAATGGCCTTCAGGTGACCAAAGGCGTCCATCACGAACTGGACCGCCGCGGCCTCCTTGGTCAGCATCGCGCAACCCTCCGCCGACAGCACGAGGGCGATGGCGTCCACCAGTACCGAAGGGGCGCCGGCGAGTTGGGCGTCGGCCTTAAGGACCTTGCCATCGGCCATCTTCGCGCCGCCGACCTTGGGCGCGATCACCATGGCCGTGGCGCCCTGGGCCTCGACCGCCTTCTTCAGCTTGGCCACTTCCGCCCCGTCCGAGCCGTCGGCGATGAGGATGCCGACCTTGCGGCCCTTCAGGGTGTCGAGCTCCAGCGGTCCATGGATGACGCGCAGGGCGGGCGAAAGCTCCATATCCAGCACCGGCGCCGCGGTCTTGGAAGCGGCGGGCGCCTTGATGTTCATGGCCTTGGCGACGCGCTTGGCCAGATCGGGGTCGACATTGGCCAGATTGGCCAGGACTCGCTCGCGGATGGCTTCCCGCGTGACCTTGGACAACTCGAAGGTGATGGCCGAGGCCAGGTGCGCCTGTTCGGCCGGATCGAGCGAGCGATAGAACATTCGCGCCTGGCTGTAGTGGTCGGCGAAGCTCTCGGGGCGGACCCGGAGCTTGGTCCCGTCTTCTTGCGCTTCAAAGCTGCGGAAGCCCGACACGGGGCATTCGCGTGGCCCGGCGATCTCGCCGTTCTCCGCCAGGCTGTTGGGCTCATAGTTGGCGCGGCCCTTGGGCTGCAGCATCTGCATCTGGCCGTCGCGCTGCAGGTTCATCACCGGGCATTTCGGCGCATTGATGGGAATCTGGTGGAAGTTGGCCGTGCCCAACCGGCTCTTCTGGGTGTCGAGATAGCTGAATAGCCGGCCTTGCAGCAGTGGATCATTGCTGAAGTCCACGCCCGGCACGACGTTCGCCGGGCAGAAGGCCACCTGTTCGGTCTCGGCGAAGAAGTTGTCCGGATAGCGGTCCAGCACCATGCGGCCGATGGGCTTCACCGGCAGCACTTCCTCAGGGATCAGCTTGGTCGGATCGAGGACGTCGTAGGGCAGGCTGTTGGCGAAATCCTCGTCGAACAGCTGCACGCCCAGCTCCCATTCGGGATAGTCGCCGCGCTCGATGGCCTCGAACAGGTCGCGGCGATGGAAGTCCGGATCGGCGCCGGCGATCTTCACCGCCTCGTCCCAGATCGTGGATTGCAGACCCTGCTTGGGCTTCCAGTGGAACTTGACGAAGGTCGACTTGCCCGCCGCGTTGACTAGCCGAAAGGTGTGGATGCCGAAGCCTTCGATGGTCCGCAGCGAGCGGGGGAGGGTGCGGTCGGACATGATCCACATGATCATGTGGGTCGCTTCCGGCATCAGGCTCATGAAGTCCCAGAAGGTGTCATGGGCGGTCGCCGCCTGCGGATAGCCGCGATCGGCCTCCATCTTGGCGGCGTGGATCAGGTCGGGAAACTTGATCGCGTCCTGGATGAAGAAGACCGGGATGTTGTTGCCGACCAGGTCCCAGTTGCCTTCCTTGGTGTAGAATTTCACCGCAAAGCCGCGCACGTCGCGGGGGGTGTCCACCGATCCCGCCCCGCCGGCCACGGTGGAGATGCGCAGGAACACCGGCGTCTTTTCGCCGGGGCGCTGAAACAGGTCCGCCTTGGTCACGTCGGCCAGGCTCTCATAGAGTTCGAAATAGCCGTGCGCCGCCGTGCCTCGCGCGTGGACGATGCGCTCGGGAATACGCTCGTGGTCGAAGTGGAAGATCTTCTCGCGAAGGACGAAGTCCTCCAGCAGCACCGGGCCACGCGGTCCGACCTTGAGCTGGTTCTGGTTGTCAGAGACCGGGATGCCTTGGTTGGTTGTCAGCCGATCCGTGGCGGGATCGGCGCCCTTCGCCAGGGTCTGGTGGGTCTCGCCGCCTTGCGGGGTGCGATGTGTGTCGCCCTTGGCCATGGTCGCGCCTCGTTGGGATGGGTGGGGTGCTCGGGTGGGCGATGAACTCACTCAAGGGGCGCCTGTTCCAAAGGCAAAGGTTGGCGAATGCGGTGACCCGAGGGAACCGCACGGGGCGATTTCGACCTTTGGAATCGACGGGCGGCGGCGTATCGGCAGGGCCGGGGCAGCGGAGGCGCGATGACGGACTGGAATGGGCTGCCGACACCCCGACGCTACTGGGCGGTGCTGGCCATCTGGCTGGCGATCACCATGGCGGTGCTGGACGCCTCCATCGCGAATGTGGCCCTGCCGGCCATCGCCCGGGACCTGCATGCGGCGGCGGCGGAATCGATCTGGGTGGTCAACGCCTATCAGCTGGCCATCGTCGTCGCCCTGCTGCCCCTGGCGGCTCTGGGCGAGATTCTGGAGTATCGCCGGGTCTTCCAGGTTGGGCTGATCCTGTTCGTATTGGCCTCGATCGGCTGCTGCTTCGCCCACACCCTGCCGGAACTGACCATAGCCCGGGCGGTGCAGGGCTTCGGCGCGGCGGGGATCATGAGCGTGAACGGCGCCCTGGTCCGCTTCACCTTTCCGCACGCCCAGCTCGGCCGGGGCGTCGGCCTGAACGCCCTGGTGGTGTCGGTGGCCTCGGTGCTGGGTCCGACCATCGCCTCCGCCATCCTGGCGATCGGGCCCTGGCAGTGGCTGTTTGCGGTGAATGTGCCGATCGGGATCGCGGCATGGTTGGTTGGCCGCGCCGCCCTGCCGGAAAGCCCGCGACAGGACCGCAAACTGGACTGGATCGCCGCCGGCCTGAATGTGGCGACCTTCGGCCTGATCATCGCCGGGGTGGACCTGTTCACCCGCGGAGGTTCCCTGATCGGCCTGGCGATCGCCGCGGCGGGGATTGCCAGCGGGGTGGTGCTGGTGCGCCGGTCCCTGTCCCAACCCCGGCCGCTTGCGCCGGTAGACCTGATGCGCAGCCGGTTGTTCAGCCTGACCGTGGCCACCTCGGTCGCCTCCTTCGCCGCCCAGATGCTGGCCTTCGTGGCGCTGCCCTTCTATCTGCAGGCCGCCCTGCACCGGACTCAGGTCGAGACCGGCCTGCTGATCACCCCGTGGCCCCTGGGGGTGGGAGTCGCCGCCCCGATCGCCGGACGCCTGGCCGACCGCTATCCGGCGGCGATCCTGGGCGGCGTCGGCCTGATCACCCTGGCCGCCGGCCTCGGCCTGCTGGCGACCATGCCGGCGGACGCCTCCAACCTTGGCGTCGGTTTGCGCATGGCCCTGTGCGGGGTGGGCTTCGGCTTCTTTCAGGCGCCCAACAACCGCACCATGCTGTCGTCCGCGCCCCTCGAGCGCACGGGCGCGGCCGGGGGCATGCTGGCCACCGCCAGGCTGACCGGCCAGACCATCGGCGCCACCCTGACCGCCGTGCTGTTCCGCATGAGCGGGGAGGGGGCGGTCAGCGCCCTGGCGGCGGGGGCGGCTTTCGCGGCGATCGCATCCGTGGTCAGCTTCTCGCGGCTGGGCGGACGACGGGCCTAAGGGTTTGGGGAGATTGGCAATGGTTCGGGCATGGGTCGCGGCGCTGGCCGTTCTGTTCTGCGCCGGCCGCGCCACGGCCGCCGTCGAGCGGGTGGAGATCAACGAACGCATCCCCTTTGCCGGCAGCCTGAATTTCGGCGACGCCGGGTCCTATGAGAAGATCCGGGGCGTCGCCTATTTCGC
>Ga0302311_10003200_pt1 | contig 18000 bp, 14 predicted proteins | sample III_Palsa_N1_3_FD_200449 | JGI IMG/M metagenome (GOLD analysis project Ga0302311, IMG submission 200449) | Peat permafrost microbial communities from Stordalen Mire near Abisko, Sweden - III_Palsa_N1_3 | ecosystem: Environmental > Terrestrial > Soil > Palsa > Peat permafrost | place: Sweden... | reverse complement strand
GACCGGTTCCGGGTGCGCAAGCCGTTCATGGTGCTCGGCGGCGTCATCGCCGCGGTCATGGTCGTGGTCTACCTGGAGCAGGCCGGACATCACCCGAGCTACTACACGGTCGCGCTCATGCTGGCGCTGCTCTCGCTCGGCCTCGGGATCGCCTTCGCCCCGTGGATGGCGAGCTTCACCGAGACGGTGGAGGCCAGGAACCCGGCCCTCACCGCGACCGGCCTGGCGATCTGGGGCTGGATTCAGCGGGTCGTGGTGTTCGTCTCCTTCCTGATCATCCCGGCCGTCGTCAGCACCGTCACCCCGCTGGTCACCTACGGCACCCAGGTGCAGACGTACGCGGCCCAGTACGGCACCCAGCTCGCGTTCGCGACCAGCCACCCGGCCATCGTGGCCGACGCGCAGAAGGTCCCGCCGGCCGTGCTGGCCACCGCGGCGGCGATTCCCCCCACGGTGACGGCGACGGCGGCCAAGATCCCGCCCGCGGTGATCGCCACCGCCACCCAGTACAGCGTCCAGCTCGGGAACGCGCAGAAGTTCCAGCCTGAGCTAGCGGTGATCGAGGCCCACCCGGCCCTGTTCACCAAGCTGCAGGCCGACCCGTCCAACACGACCCTGCAGGCGCAGGCCGTCGCGGCGGCCGGCGGCGGGGCCAAGGGGCTCGGCGTGCTCACGACGATCGCCAGTAATTCGGCCGCAATCGACGGTGTCATCGCGGTCGCCCCGCAACTGGCGACCGTCGCCCCGTACGCGGCCGACCTGACGACCATCGCCCCGTACTCGAAGCAGCTGACGACCATCGCACCGTACTCGAGCGAGCTGACGGCGATCGCGCCGTACAGCGCGCAGCTGACGGCCCTGTCCAAGGTCCCGCCGGCGGCGATCGCTTACCTCACCGCCCACGGCTCGGCCGTGAAGAACGCCGCCGCCACGACCGCGGGCCAGTGGAAGACCTGGTACTGGATCTGCTTCGGCGGGATCATCGTCTTCCTGCTCTCCATCCCGCTGCTGCGCGGGCGCTGGAGGACCAGGGACGCCAAGCGGGACGAGGAAGAGCACGAGGCGCTGGTCGCGGCCGAGATGGCCAAGCTCAACGCCTGAGCTCACCGGCTGAGCGCGCGCCCCGCGCGCTCAGCCGCCCGCTCAGCCCCACCAACCGCCGGGCACAGTCACCAGCGCAACCCCCCCTCGCGCCGGGGACTGTGTCCGGCCTTTTCATGCGCAAAATGAGACGAGAGGTCAGCGGCATGCCGCAGTACGGCACCAGGCAACTGGACATCAGGGATCAGAACGTGGCGGTCGAGAAGGTTCTGGCGGCCACCGATAACCCGCGCCACCGGTACCTGCTCCAGTCCTATCTCCGGCACCGGTACCTGGAGTCGGCCGGGCGGTACCAGGAGATTCTGGTGCCCGAGATGACCGTCGAGCACCCCGTCTACCGGTTCAGCCTGATCGGGCAGCCTCGGTTCACCCTCGACGGCCGGGAGCAGGTGGAGGCGGTCTACCGGCACTGGACGGAGACCGACCAGTGCGTGTTCTACGTCGAGGACGAGTCGGTCGCGGTCGGCGACCACCTGATCGTCGGCCGGGGCATCGGCTACCAGCAGCGGCTCGGGGCCGAGCTGGCGGCGTCCGGCCTCGACGCCGACCCCGGCGCCTGGTACCTGGAGCGGTTCCAGATGGTGATGGTGTGGCCGTACGACGACCAGTGCCGCCTGATCGGCGAGGATCTGTGGGAGTTCGATGACGCCGAGCACGCGCTGATCAAGCTCGACCCGGCCGATGTGCTGACGGTCGCGCAGGCCGCCGAGCTGCTCGCGCCGCTGATCAAGCCGCTGCCGCCGTTCGACTCTCGGCTGCTGCCCAGCGCTGGTGCTTGATGCGGGCCGTCACCGTCCAGCATTCCAAGCTCGAGCTGGTCGAGCTGGCTGACCCGCGGCCCGCCGCCGGCCAGGTCGTCCTCGACGTCCTCGGCTGCGGCATCTGCGGGTCCGACCTGCATGCCCGGACGCACGCCGACGCCGAGGCGGACGCGCTGACGGCGGTCGGCTACGACGGCTTCATGCGCTCGGATCAGCAGGTGGTGCTCGGGCACGAGTTCGTCGGCCAGGTCGCCGAGTACGGGCCCGGCACCAGGAAGAAGATCGCCCCCGGGACGCCGGTGGTGGCGGTCCCGCTCACCCGGCGCGGTGCCGAACTGCACGCGATCGGGCTGTCGGCGGCGGCGCCGGGCGGCTACGCCGAGCGGGTGGTGGTCGAGGAGTCGCTGATGTTCGCGCTCCCGAACGGGCTGTCGCCCAAGCTGGCGGTGCTGACCGAGCCGCTCGCGGTCGGCTGGCACGCGGTCCGCCGGGCGGAGGTGAAGAAGGGCGACGAGGCGATCGTGATCGGCTGCGGCCCGGTCGGCCTGGCGGTCATCGCCATGCTCAAGGCGCAGGGCGTCGGCACGGTCGTGGCCAGCGACTTCTCAGCTGGCCGACGGGAGCTGGCGACGGCCTGCGGGGCCGACATCGTGGTCGACCCTGGTGTCTGTTCGCCGTACTCGGCGGCCGGGGACCACGGCTACCTGACCTCTCTTCCGGCCGCGGTCGGGCTGGCGATCGGCACGATGGAGAAGCTACGGGCGCTGCCGGTGCCGTGGCACCAGGTCTGGCGGGCGGGCGAGACGCTAGGCCAGAAGCCCAAGCACCCGGTGATCTTCGAGTGCGTCGGCGCGCCCGGCATCCTCGACGGCATCATCGCCAGCGCGCCCCTGTACTCGCGGATCGTGGTGGCGGGGGTCTGCGCCGAGCCGGACACGATCCGGCCGGTGATCGCGATCAACAAGGAGATCGACCTGCGGTTCGTCGTCGGCTACACGCCGCTGGAGTTCCGCGACACGCTCCACCTGCTGGCCGAGGGCAAGGTGACCGCGGCCCCGATCGCGACCGGGACCGTCGGCCTGGCCGGGGTCGAGGCCGCCTTCGAGGCGCTGGCGGCCCCGGGCAGGCACGCGAAGATCATCATCGAGCCGGCTAGCTCGGCCGCAGCTCCTTCTTGAGGATCTTGCCGGTGGCGCCCTTGGGCAGGCTGTCCCTGAACTCGATCGCCCTCGGGTACTTGTAGGCGGCGGCCCGCGCCTTCACGAACTCGATCAGCTCGGCCTCGGTGACCGACTGCCCGGGCTTGACCGCGACGATGGCGCGCACCTCCTCGCCCATCTTCGGGTCGGGCACGCCGATCACCGCGGCCTCGGCCACGGCCGGGTGCGCGTAGAGGACCTCCTCGATCTCGCGCGGGTAGACGTTGTACCCGCCCCGGATGATGAGGTCCTTGATCCGGTCGACGATGAACAGGAACCCGTCCTCGTCGAGGTAGCCGAGGTCGCCGGTGTGGAACCAGCCGCCCGCGAACGCCTTCGCGGTCGCCTCGGGGTTGTCGTAGTAGCCGGTCATGATGTTCATGCCGCGGAGCACGACCTCGCCCACGTGATCGGCGCCGGGCGGCAGCGGGCGGGACTCTTCGTCCCAGATCTGCAGGCTGGTCCCCCAGATCGGCTTGCCCACGCTGTAGACCTTGCGCTCGGTGACGCTGATGTTGAAGGTCGCGGTCGAGGACGACTCGGACAGCCCGTAGCCCTCCAGGATCGGCACCCCGAAGCGGGCCTCGAACGCGTCGATGACCTCGGCCGGGATCGGCGCGCCGCCGGACACCGCCACCCGCAGCGACGCCAGGTCGTAGTCGCCCGCGTCGACCGCCTGCAGCAGCGCGATGTACATGGTCGGGACGCCCATGAAGACCGTTACCCGATCCCGCTGCATGAGCTCGAGGACGGCCCGGGGGTCGAACCGGGGGACGAGGGTCATGGTGCCGCCGAGCAGGACGCAGGTGTTCATGACCGACGACAGCGCGAACACGTGGAACAGCGGCAGCGCCACGATGGCGACGTCGTCCACGCTAAACTCGAACAGCCGGCCGGGGATGTCGGCGTTCATGTACAGCCCGATGTGCGACAGCACGGCGCCCTTCGGGGTTCCCGTGGTGCCGGAGGTGTAGATGATCACCGCCGGGTCGGCCGGGCCGCGCGCGGCCAGCTGCGGGCCCGGCGCGTCGCCGGCCAGCAGGGCCTCGAAGGGAGCGCCGGCCGCCTGGGCCGCCTGGCTCGTCTGGGCGGCGGCGGGCTCGGTGACCACGACGTAGAGCGACGTGACCGCCGCCGCCTCGGCCGCCTTGGCCGCCTCGTCGACGAAGCCGCCGTAGGTGATCAGCGTCCTGGCGCCGGAGTTCTCCAGCTGGAAGGCGATCTCCGGCGCCTTGAGCAGCACGTTCATCGGAACGACGACACCGCCGGCCTTGAGGATGCCGAAGTAGGCGATGACGAACTGGGGGATGTTCGGCAGCTGCAGCCCGACCCGGTCACCAGGCGCCAGGCCGGACGCGGTGAGGTTAGCCGCGACCCGGTCCGACAGCTCGTCGAGCTGCGCGTAGCTGAGCGTAGCGTCGCCCAGGATCACCGCCGTCTTGGCCGGCGCCCGCCGGGCCGACTCCCGCAGCATCACCGCGAGGTTGAAATCCATGACCGCTCCTCAAAGCCTTCCGGGGGGCCGACACTGCCCGGACCTGGTAGTTCGTCATCAGCCTGCTAGTTCGTCCTCAGAATGTCATCGGCGGCAATCGGGTGCAAGGCCGGGGGCGACGCCTCTGCCGCGGTGTAGTGCGGCCGAGCGAGAGCCCTAGCGGGCCGGGGCGTACTCCGGCAGGGGGCGGGCGTTCCAGGCCTGGACCCGGCGCTCCACTGCGCTGGCGGCCTTCATCAGGGGCAGGCGGACCAGGATGTTGCGGACGCGTCGGCCGACCTCGGTCCCGGGCACCATAAGGCGGAGGTTCAGGCCAATCCGCTGCCTGGCGGCGACCAGCGGCCGGAGGGCGGCGGCGTAGCGGGTGAAGGCGAGCTGGTGGTCACCGCCGGCGGCGGCGAGTTCCCCGGCCAGCCGGTAGGCGCCGACCAGGGCCAGCTCGGCGCCCGCGCCCGAGGCCGGGGACGGGCACCAGGCGGCGTCGCCGACGAGCACAACGCGGCCGGCCGACCAGGACGTCATCTGCACCTGCGCGCAGGCGTCGAAGTAGAAGCCGGGGTCGGCCAGGGCCGAGTCGAGCAGTTCCCTGGTCCGCCAGGACGTCTGGTCCCCGAACACATCGCTCACCAGCCGCTTGTGCACGGACGGGTCGCGGTGATCGTAGTCCAGCGGCGCGGAGCGGAAGGCGAAGTACGCCTTCGCCTGGGCGTGGTTTCCCGACCGGTAGATCCCGGCCATGCGGCCCGGCGTGTTGAACATCGTGACCCAGCGGTCCTCGCCGAGCGCGGCGTCGGCGTTGGCGAAGGCGAAGTAGTGATCCTTGTGCCGGACGAACTCCTCCTCCGGCCCGAAGGCCAGCCGTCGCACCTGAGAGTGCAAGCCGTCGGCCCCGACGACCAGGTCAAAGCGGTCCGCGGGCGCCTTCTCAAAGGTGACGGTCACCCCGTCGTCGTCCTGCTCCAGCCCCTGGATGGAGTCGCCGAGCAGGATCTCGGCGGCGGTCATCTCGCGCAGCAGCGCCACCAGATCGCCGCGCATGATCTCCACCGAGACGGGATCCAGGTCCCGCATGTCGACGCGCGCGGCGGGCCGGTCGGCGGCGTCCACGAACTTGATGCCGCGCACGTCGGCTGCCAGCGCGCGCACCCGCGGCATGATCCCCATCCGCTCCACCACCTCGCCGGCCTGGCCGCGCACGTCCACCCCGTTACCGTCGGCGCGCAGCGCGGGGGCTCGCTCAACGACGGTGGGCTGGAACCCGTGCCGGGCGAGCCAGTGGGCCAGGGTCAGTCCGGCGATACTCGCTCCTGAGATCAGGATCCGCTCGTTCACTGAGAGGTCTCCTCGCGCTAGTCTTATGTGAAACGTGCATTCCGCTTAATTATGTGGAAGGGGCATTCCAGTTGTCAACTCGCGCCGGGACCGGAAGCCGCGCCGACGCCGTGCGCAACCGCCAACTCGCCCTGGACGCGGCGATGGCGCTGCTGGCCGCACCAGACGCCACCCTCACCGTCGAGGCCATCGCCAGAAAGGCGAACCTAGGCGCCGCGACCGTCGTCCGCGCCTTCGGCGGCAAGGACGCCCTCCTCGACGCCGCCGTTTCCCGCCTGCTCGCACCGGTCGTCAATCGCGCCCGCGACCTGCTCGCCCAGACCACGCCCCACGAGGCCCTCTGCACCTTCCTCCGCGAGCTGATCGCCTTCCAGGCCGCCCACCATGGCATCAGCGACCAGCTTGGCGGCCTGGACCTGCCCTCCACCGCCGCCCTGAGCGCCGACCTGGTCGCGGCGGTGGAGGAGATGATCGACGGCGCGCGGCACGACGGCGCGATCCGTACCGACCTCGACCCCGCCATCGTCACCACGCTCATCACCGAGACCGCCCACGCCATCGCGCGCGCCAAGCCCCCGTCCCAGAACCTCGCCGACGCCTACCTGAGCGTCCTGCTCGACGGCCTGCGCCCCACCCCGCGTTTACGAACATGATCGTTAGGAACTTGTTCTTTACGAACATGTTCGTTATGCTGGCGTCATGACATCTGAAGCGCGTCACGCTGGAAGTCGCCGAGAGCGGCCGGCCAAGCCGGCGCTAACCCGCTCCGGCATCGTCGCGACGGCGCTCGCGGTGATGCGGGCGGAGGGGCTGGACCGGGTCACGATGCGGCGGCTGGCGGCCGAGCTCGACACCGGGGCGGCCTCACTCTACGTCTACGTCCGCAATACCGCCGAGCTGCACGCGGCGATGCTCGAGGAGCTGCTCGGCCAGATCGACCTGGGCCCGGTCACCGCCCCCGGCGACTGGCAGGAGCGGCTCATCGCGATCCTCACGTCGTACACCGCGATCCTGTTCGAGCATCCGGGCCTGGCCCAGTCGGCGCTGGTGACCCGGCCGAGCGGGCCGGCCTACTTCAGCCTGGTCGAGGCGATCCTGGCGCTCCTCGACGCCGGCCGCGTCCCCGCTGACCGCGCATCGTGGGCGATGGACCTGCTGCTGCACGTCGCGACCGCGACCGCCGTCGAGCACGGCACCCGGGAGCAGGCGATCGACGCCCGCGACGAGGAGAACGCGCTCGCGGCCGCGCTGCGCGACGCCCCCGCCGACCGGTTCCCGCACATCACCGCCATCGGGGCGGCCGAGCTGATGTCCGGCCCGGGCCGGCTCGACTGGGGATTCCGGGTGCTGATCAACGGGGTCATCCACACCCCCCGGCCGGAAACGGAGACCTCGCTATGACCGAGAACGCGACTACCACGGCCAGCGACAGCGACGCGGTCACGGCCGGCTCGGCCCGGCTGACGCCCCGGCTGCGGCTGATCCTCATCCTGGTGATCCTGGCCGATGTGCTCGACCTGATGGACTCGACGATCACCAACATCGCCGCGCCCACCATCGTCCGCGACATCGGCGGCGGCGAGTCGCTGATCAAGTGGCTCGGCGCCAGCTACGCGCTCGCGATGGGAGTGCTGCTGGTGGTGGGCGCCCGGCTCGGCGACCGGTACGGCAAGCGGCGGATGTTCCTGATCGGCATCGCCGGGTTCACCCTCGCCTCGCTCGCGGCCGGCCTCTCGGTCGACCCGGTGATGCTGATCACCGCCCGGCTGGCCCAGGGCGGCTTCGGCGCGCTGCTGATACCGCAGGGCATCGGCCTGCTGATCGGCGCGTTCAACCGCGATCAGATGCGCACCGCGTTCTCCGTGTTCGGGCCGGTGATGGGCGCGTCGGCCATCGTCGGGCCGATCCTGGCCGGGTTCATCATCAGCGCGAACATCGGCGGGCTGACCTGGCGGCCGATCTTCCTGATCAACATCGTGCTCGGCACCGTCGGGTTCGCCGCCGCGCTGCGGTTGCTGCCGCGCGACGAGCCGACCGACTCGGTCTTCATCGACGGCCTGGGCGCGGGCCTGCTCGGGGCGAGCATGTTCGGCCTGATCTACGGGCTGATCGAGGGCTCCACCGACGGCTGGACGGCGCTGCCGGTCGGCTGCCTGGCGGGCGGGGTGGCGCTGCTGGCCGCCTTCGGGGTCCGGCAGCGGCTGGCGGCCGACCCGCTCATCCTGCCGTCGCTGCTAGCCAACCGGGGCTTCACCGCCGGCATGGTGCTCGGGCTGGCGTTCTTCGCCGCCGTCAACGGCCTGGCCTACGTCATCTCGCTGTTCTTCCAGACCGGGCTGGGGATGACCGCCCGGGCGGCCTCGATCGCGCTGAGCCCGTTCATGGTCGGCATCATCATCGCCTCGTTCGTCTGCCGTCCGCTGCTGGGCAAGCTCGGCCGGACGATGGTGGCCATCGGCATCGGCCTCACCCTCGCAGGCGCGGCCGGCGTCTGGGCCACGGTCCTGAACCAGGGCGTGCACGTGAACCTGTGGGTGCTCGCCCCCTCGATCTTCGTCCTCGGCGTCGGCGCGGGGGCCTGCTTCAGCTCCCTCTTCGACGTCGCCATCGGCGACGTCGCCCCGGCCGAGGCGGGCAGCGCCAGCGGCTCGCTCAGCGCGGTCCAGCAGCTCGCGTCGGCCATCGGCTCCGCCGTCGTCACCACCGTCTACTTCAGCCAGCGGATCGAGCACGGCGCGGGGCACGCGATGACGGTCAGCGTCGCCGTCGTCGCCGCCATCGCCGTCCTCGGCCTCGGCCTGGTCTGGCTCCTCCCGAAGTCAGCCCCGGCCGAGGAGCACGCCTGACCAGGCCTCTTCCCTAGGGGACGATGACGACGGGGACCGGGGAGTGGCGGGCGAGGCTGACGGCGGCCGAGCCGAGCATGCGGTGCAGGGCCTGGGACGAGCTGCCGACGACGATCGACACGGTGTCGTCCGGGTGGGACTCGTGGACGGCCTTGGCCGCGGCGAGCAGCTGGTCGGCGATCAGGCCCTGGCGGCGCTCGAACTCCCAGCGCTCCTCGCGGTCGCGCAGCTGCTCGGCGGCGGAGGCGCGCAGGTCCCGCTCGATGTCGTCGAAGGTGACCTGCTCCTCGGCCACCGCGTCGGCCGACATCATGTCGATCCCGGGCATGTGGGCGACGTAGACGACGTCGATGCGGCCCTCGCGGCCGCTCAGCAGTCTGACGGCGGCGTCGAGCGCGCGGCTGGCGGGGGCGGAACCGTCGTACCCGACGACGAGGTACAGCTTCGGGGGCGTCGTATCTGTGGTCACGGAAGTCAAGCCTAGTCCCGCCGCCGATGCCCGCACGGAGCGGTGGCACACTCGGGATGTATCCAACGGGGGAAGGATATTGCCGTGTCCAATGAGGTTATTTCCGACGAGCCCGGCTCAACCGGATCCGGCTCGGCGGGGGCCGAGGACCTGCGGCTGCGGGAGACTCGGACGGGGACGCCGTGGCGCGCCTGGGGACCGTATCTGAGCGAGCGCCAGTGGGGGACGGTCCGCGAGGACTACAGCGACGGCGGCGACGCCTGGTCCTACTTCACCCACGAACAGGCGCGCTCGCGGGCCTACCGGTGGGGCGAGGACGGCATCGCCGGAATCAGCGACGACAAGCAGCGGCTGTGCCTGGCGCTGGCGCTCTGGAACGAGCAGGACCCGATCCTCAAGGAGCGGCTATTCGGCCTGACCAACGCCGAGGGCAACCACGGCGAGGACGTCAAGGAGTACTACTTCTACGTCGACAACGTCCCGACCCACAGCTACCAGCGCTATCTGTACAAGTACCCGCAGGCCGAGTTTCCCTACAACGACCTGGTCGCGGTCAACCGGGAGCGGTCGCGCCAGGAGTTCGAGTACGAGCTGATCGACACCGGCATCTTCGACGCCGGGAACTACTTCGACGTCGAGGTGGAGCACGCGAAGGCGTCCCCGGAGGACATCTTCTGCCGCGTCACCGTGCACAACCGCTCGGCCGAGGACGCCGTGCTCCAGGTGCTGCCGACGCTGTGGTTCCGCAACACGTGGTCCTGGGGCGACCAGGAGCCTAAGCCGCGGATCGCCCGCGTTGACGCGCCGTATCCGGTCGTCCGGGCCGAAGATGACCAGCTCGGCGACTTCTACCTGTATGCCGGCCCCGAGGCCGAGCTGCTCTTCTGCGATAACGAGACCAATCAGGCGCGCGCGTTCGGCGGCGAGCCGACCACCCGCTTCCCCAAGGACGGCATCGGCGACCACGTCATTCACGGCGCGGACACCGTCAACCCTGACGGCGAGGGCACCAAGGCCGCCGCGCGCGTCCGGCTGCAGGTGCCGGGCGGCGGCCAGGCTTCGGTGCTGGTCCGGCTCACCCGGCAGAGTCCCGATCAGCTGGCGGCGCCGCTGGCCGGGGCGGACGAGTTGATCGCGGAGCGACGGGCGGAGGCGGACGAGTTCTACCAGAACATCACTCCCCCGCAGGTCACCGAGGACGCCAAGTCGGTCATGCGGCAGGCGCTGGCCGGGATGCTCTGGTCCAAGCAGACCTACTACTTCGACGTGGACCAGTGGCTGCGCGAGCGCCAGGTCCACCCGCTGCGGGCGCCGGTCCGGCGCGGGACTCGCAACGAGTCCTGGTTCCACATGTACAACCAGGACGTGGTGTCGATGCCCGACAAGTGGGAGTACCCCTGGTACGCCGCCTGGGACCTGGCGTTCCACTGCATCCCGCTGGCCATGGTCGACCCGGACTTCGCCAAGGGCCAGATCGACCTGATGCTGTCGCAGAACTACCTGCACCCGACCGGCCAGATGCCCGCCTACGAGTGGAACTTCGGCGACGTTAACCCGCCGGTGCACGCGTTCGCCGCGCTCTTCCTGCAGAACCTGGAGGAGGCCGACCTCGGCGAGGTCGACTTCCCGTTCATGGAGAAGAGCTTCTCCCGGCTGCTGCTGAACTTCACCTGGTGGGTGAACCGCAAGGATCCGACCGGGCACAACATGTTCGAGGGCGGCTTCCTCGGCCTAGACAACATCGGCGTGTTCGACCGCAGCGCCGCGCTGCCCACCGGCGGCAGCCTGGAACAGGCCGATGGCACCGCCTGGATGGCGATGTTCAGTCAGAACATGCTCGAGATGGCCCTGGCCCTGCTGGAGCGAGACGACAGCTACGAGCAGTACGTGCTCAAGTTCGTCGAGCGCTTCTTCTGGATCGCCGCGGCCACCGACCCGATCGGCGACCGGCCCGACGCGATGTGGGACGAGGAGGACGGCTTCTTCTACGACGTGCTGCGCCTCCCCGACGGATCCGGCACCCGGCTGAAGGTGCGCTCCCTGGTCGGCCTGCTGCCGATCTGCGCCACCACGGTCATCGAGGCCGATCAGATCGAGCAGCATCCGCAGATCGCCGCCCGGGTCGCCTCGTTCCTCGAGCGCAACAAGGACCTGCTGTCCAATATCGCCGATCCGCTCGTGCCTGGCGTGCACGGCCGCCGGCTGCTGTCCCTGGTGAATGAGGAGAAGCTGCGGCGCATCCTGGCTCGCATGCTCGACGAGGAGCGCTTCCTCGGGCCGCACGGGATCAGGTCGATCTCGCGCCGGCACCTGGACGAGCCGTATGTGTTCACCGTGGACGGCGTCGACCACCGGGTGCAGTACGAGCCGGCTGAGTCGACCAGCGGAATGTTCGGCGGCAACTCCAACTGGCGCGGGCCGGTCTGGTTCCCGATCAACCTGCTGCTGATCCGGGCGCTGATCCAGCACTACCGGTACTACGGCGACGACCTCAAGGTCGAGTGCCCAACCGGCTCGGGGACGATGATGACGCTGTTCGAGGTGTCCCAGGAGCTGTCCCGGCGGCTGGCGGCCACGTTCCTGCGCGACGACGAGGGACGGCGTCCCGTCTACGGCGGGAGCACGCTCTTCCAGGAGGACCCGCACTGGCGTGACCTCATCCTCTTCCACGAGTACTTCCACGGCGACAACGGAGCCGGGCTCGGCGCCTCGCACCAGACCGGGTGGACCGGCCTGGTGGCCAGGCTGATCCAGGGCCTCGGCCAGTTCGACCCCGAGACCGTGCTCAACGACCGGCACTGGCCGCTGGCCCGCCCCTACCGCCGCCCCGGCGTCCCGCCGACGCCGTGAGGTAACGAGGCCGGCGCCTCATCGAGGCGGTCGGGCTGTACCGGAGTCTTAACCCGGCTCTTGAACAGCCCGACCGCGATGAGCGGGTAGATCAGGACCGACAGGACGCCGGCCCCGACCAGGGCGGCGGCGGTGGCCGGGAGCATCACCCCGTCCTGCTCGCCGATCTCGGCCAGGGCGATAAGCAGCGGCAGCGAGGTCGCGGTGATGAACGTCATCTCCACCCGCTCCCTGGGGTTGAGGTCGTGCCGGTAGATCAGCAGGGACGGCAGGCCGCGGACGACCAGCAGCAGCGCGAGGAGCACGAGCAGGCGCAGCGGGCTGTGAATGATCGCGGTCAGGTCGATCGTCATCCCCGACGAGATGAAGAAGATCGGGATGAAGATCCCGTACCCGACCGTGTCGAACTTGCGCTCCAGGTTCTCGGTGTCCAGGTTGAGCCTGCGGGTCCAGATGCGCAGCACGATCCCGGCCAGCATGGCGCCGAGCACGACGTCCAGGCCGAATCGGGACGCGAAGGCGAGCAGCGCGAACAGCAGGACCACCGCCCAGCGCAACGTGATCTGCGCGGTCGCGTCCTGGCCCTCCTCAAGGATCGCCTTGACCGTCTTGCTCTTCGCCAGCCACGGCACCAGGGACAGGATGATGGCGATCAGCCCGACCGCGACCACCGAGGCGAGCGCGATGAAGTGACCCCGCTTGGTGAGGAACACGGCGATGATCAGAATCGGGAAGAGCTCCCCGACGGCGCCTGCGGCGAACACGTGCCGGCCGAAGTTGCCGCCGAGCATGTCGTTGTCCCGCAGGATCGGCAGCAGCGTGCCCAGCGCGGTGGTGGTCAGCGCCAGCCCGACCGGCACGTAGTCCTTGATATAGCCGGCCGCGGTGAGTCCCGCCGTCACCGCGACCGAGATCGCGGCCGACATCACCCAGCCGGTGATCGCCAGCCGGCCGGGCCGCTGCCGCAGCAGCGCTGGGTCCAGCTCGTAGCCGGCCAGCAGGAACAGGAACCCAAGGCCCACATCGGACAGCAGCTGGATGTTGCCGGTCTCGGCCAGCCCGAGGACATGCGGGCCGATCAGCACGCCGCCGACGAGGAAGACGACGACCTGCGGGATGCGCGGGCCGGGCAGGATGGCGACCAGAAGCGGCGTGAGGGCAGCCACCAGCGCCACCGCCAGCAGGTCGTTCAGCCCCTGAAGAACGTTCACGTTGGCCTGTCGGCCGCGCGCCACCTAGCCATCGGCACCCCCCGAGCGATGATCACGGTGGGTGTACCCAGCCCACCCCTCATTCCCACGTAAGCCTCGGCGGAAGATCATTGACTTAGGTAAGGCTAACCTAATTAAATGGACGTTATGGACTTCGAAGTGCTCCCCGGGCCCTCCCTCGCCGAGCTGGCCAGGACCGCGCTGGCCAGCGCGGCAACCGCCGAGATCGACGACGCCGACCGCCCCGGCGACCCGGGCCGTCCTGGGCGGGTCCCCGTTATCGCTCAGGTCCGGGACGGGCGGGACGGCAGCCCCCTGCTACTGTCCGTCACCGGATCCGTATTTGAACACCAGCTGTCGGCCCAGCGGGAGGCGGTAACCGTGACCGTGACCGCGGGCGGGCCGTACTCGGCCCTGCAACTCACCGGGACGGCCCGGCCAACGGCGCGCAACCGCCGCGTCGGGATCGCCGCCTGCCTGGTGGACCTGCGCTCGGTCGAGTTGATCGGCCACGCCGGGGACCGCGTCCGGGTCCCGCTGGCCGAATACCGCGCGGCGGCGCCCGACCCGCTGTGGCGGGAGGCGCCGGGCGTGCTGCACCACCTCGAGCACGGGCACCTGACCGACCTGATCGCCTGCGTCCGGATGCACGGGCTGCCGCAGGCCGACTGGGTCATCGCCCGGGGCCTCGACCGCTACGGGCTGGAGCTGCTGGTGCTCACGACCGACGGGGTGGCGGCCGTCCGGCTCGGATTCCCGGACGGGCCGGTCACCTCCCTGCAGGACGTCCCCGCCTCCATCCGCACCGCCCTGACCTGCCGGTGCGAGTCCGCGCGGCACGGGCGCTGACCGGGCAGGGAAATTTGGGGCTTTTGTCGCCCTTCGCCGGGCCCCCCGCCGGCAGCGCTCTGACCTCGCGTTAAGGTTGGCGCGGCCGGGTATGACACGCGCAGGGAGGGCGATGAAGCGCAGCACTGCGCGGGGAGCTCTGGAGCTGGGCGCTCTTGGAGTCGTGTTCGGTGACATCGGCACCAGCCCGCTGTACACCGTGCAGACGGTCTTCAGCCCGTCTGACCCGCACCACGTCCACGTGTCGTCCCAGAGCGTCTACGGCGTCATCTCGCTGATCTTCTGGGCCGTGATCGCGATCGTCACCGTCACCTACGTGCTGCTGGTGATGCGGGCCGACAACGACGGCGAGGGCGGGATCATGGCGCTGATCACGCTGATCCGCCGCCGGGGCGCGCCCGGCGGGCGCCGGACCGCGATCTTTCTGGCGCTGCTCGGGGTGTTCGGCGCGTCGCTGTTCTTCGGCGACAGCATGATCACGCCCGCGATCTCGGTCCTGTCCGCGATCTCGGGCGTCGAGGTCGTGACGCCGTCGGTCGCCGACCTGGTCGTGCCGATCACGGCGGTGGTGATTATCGGCCTGTTCGCGCTCCAGCGGTTCGGCAGCAGCGTCGTCGGGCGGCTGTTCGGTCCGGTGATGGCCCTCTGGTTCACCGTGATCGGCGCCCTCGGGATCCGCGGCGTTGTCAGCAACCCGTCGATCCTGAAGGCGCTGTCCCCCACCTACGCGGCGACCTTCCTGTTCGGGCACTTCGGCACCGCGTTCTTCTCGCTGGCGGCGGTGGTGCTGGCGGTCACCGGCGCGGAGGCGCTGTACGCGGACATGGGGCACTTCGGCCGCGGGCCGATCACCCGGTCGTGGCTGTTCCTGGTCTTCCCCGCCTGCATCCTCAATTACCTGGGGCAGGGCGCCCTCGTGCTGGCCGACCCGGCGAAGGTCAGCAACCCCTTCTACCTGCTGGCGCCGCACTGGGCGCTGATCCCGATGGTGATCCTCGCCGCCGCCGCGACCGTCATCGCCTCGCAGGCGGTCATCTCCGGCGCGTTCTCGCTCACCCAGCAGGCCGCGCAGCTCGGCTACCTGCCGCGGCTGCGGATCGAGCACACCTCGGAGACGCGGATCGGCCAGATCTACGTCCCGTGGGTCAACTGGGCGCTGCTGGTGGCGGTGCTCGCGCTCGTGTTCACGTTCCGCAGCTCGACCGCGCTCGCGTACGCGTACGGCGTTGCGGTCACCGGCACGATCACGTGCACCACGCTGCTGTTCTTCTACATCGTGCACGAGCAGTGGAAGAAGCCGCTCTGGCTCGTCCTCCCGAGCGCTGGCGTCCTGCTGACGATCGACCTGCTGTTCTTCGCCGCCAACCTCACCAAGCTGCCGCACGGGGCCTGGCTTCCGCTGGTCGTCGGCATCGCGGTGTTCATCGTCCTGACCACCTGGCAGAAGGGCCGGCTGCTGGTCTCCAAGCAGCGCGCGCTCGACGAGGGATCGCTGCACGACACCATCGAGAGCCTGCACAACTGCCAGCCGCCGCTGTACCGGGCGCCGGGCACCGGGATCTTCCTGAACCGGGGCAAGACCACCGCCCCGCTCGCCCTGCGCGCGAACGTCGAGCACAACCACGTTCTGCACGACCACGTCGTCATCCTCGAGATCAAGACGCTCCCGGTCCCGCACGTGGCCGAGGCCGAGCGGCTCGAGATCGACGACCTCGGCTACAAGGACGACCGCATCTTCCACGTCTCCGCCCGCTTCGGCTATATGGACACCCAGAGCGTGCCGCCGCTGCTTGAGCTCATCCGCCGGACCCCCACCGAAGCCCCGCTGTGCGACGACGACATCTCCTACTTCCTGTCCACCATCGAGATCCGCCGGGGCAAGGCCCCGGGCATGAGCCAGTGGCGCAAGTACATCTTCATCGCCACCGCCCGACTGACCGCCGACGCGGCCGAGTACTTCCAGCTCCCGCGCGACAGCACCGTCATCATGGGCTCCCGCATCGAACTGTGAGCAGGCCGGCCCCGGCCGTCCTGTACACGGCCACGGGCAGGGACGATGCTTAGGACCATGGAGTTTGAACACGTCCTGGTAGAGCGCTCGGGTGATTTCACCACGATCACGATGAACCGGCCGCAGCGCCGCAATGCCCTCTCCCTGGGGCACCTGCGCGAGCTGATCGCTGCCTTCCGCGCGGTCGGGGACAGCGACGCCCTGGGCATCGTCCTGGCGGGCAACGGCGCGGTGTTCAGTGCCGGTCATGACTTCGCCGATGTCGTCGACGCCGACCTCCCGGCCGTTCGGTCCCTGCTGCTGACCTGCACCGAGCTGATGACGCTGATGCAGCAGGTGCCGCAGCCGGTGGTGGCGCGCGTGCACGGGCTCGCCACCGCGGCCGGCTGCCAGCTGGTCGCGAGCGCCGACCTGGCGGTGGCGAGCGAGGATGCGGGCTTCGCGGCACCGGGGGGCAAGGGCGGCTGGTTCTGCCACACCCCGATGGTGGCCGTGGCCAGGAACGTGGGCCGCAAGCGCGCCGCCGAGCTCGCCCTGTCCGGGGATGTCATCGACGCGCGCACCGCGCTGGACTGGGGCCTGGTCAACCGGGTGGTGCCGGCCGCGCAGCTCGATGAGGCGGTCCGTGATCTCCTCGAGCGGGTGACCCGCGGTTCGGCCGAGAGCAAGGGGATCGGCAAGCAGGCGCTCTACGCCCAGATCGATCTCGACCAGCCCAAGGCCTACGCCTACGCGGTCGAGGTCATGGCCGCGACCAGCCAGCTCCCCGACGCGCGGGAGGGAATCCGCGCGTTCCTTGAGAAGCGCAAGCCGCGCTGGCGCCACGGCCGCTAGACATCCCGGGCTTAGCTCGTCAAGCGGCGGCTTCCTGGTTTGCTTGCGGTGGGTCTAGGCGGTGTTCTCGTGGTAGCGAATGCGGGTTTTGAGGCGGCGGTGCAGGCTGCCGACGACCCGCCCGGGACGTGAGCGGTGATCGTGTGCGGTTATGGCCGCGTTTTCCCGCCGCGGGCGTCAGCGTGTGCCGCTGGGGGCGCCCCGCGACCCGAGAGACCCACGATGACCCCCATATCCGTCCAGCTTGGTGCGCGTGGTGACGGCGAGGACAGTGGGTCGATCCCGGCGGAATCGATCAGGATTCGAGAAGCGCCACCGTAGCGCCCGGACCTAGCCTTTTAGCAGAGGGCGACCTGACACGAAGAGCCCTCAGCCTCAGGAAGGAAGCCCGGGAATGACCGCCGAGAATGCCATGACCGAGTCCGACGGCTTCAGCGCGGCCGAGCGCGCCGCGATGAAGAAGCGCGCCGCCGAGCTGCGGGCCGAGGGCAAGAAGGGCGCCAAGAAGGCCGACGGCCTGCAGTCGGTCCTCGACAGCATCGCGGCGATGGCGCCGGAGGATCGCGCGCTGGCCGAGCGCGTGCATGTGACGGTGACCTCGACCGCCCCCGAGCTTGCGCCCAAGACCTGGTACGGGATGCCCGCCTACGCGAACGCGGACGGCAAGGTCGTCGTGTTCTTCCAGGACTCCGGCAAGTTCAACTACCGCTACTCGACCCTGGGCTTCCAGGACGCGGCCAACCTCGACGACGGTGACCTCTGGCCGGTGTCGTACGCGCTCGCGGAGTGGAGCCCCAGGGCCGAGAAGAAGGTCGCCGAGCTGGTGCGGGCCGCGATCTCCTGACCGGCGGGCCGGCTAGGCCGAGCTGCCGGACGGCGCGGGCGAGCCGCCGCCGCGCACCGGACGGGCTTGCGCGGCGCCGGCCAGCGCGGTCGCGCGGGACGGGCCGAGCAGCGCCGGGATCACCGCGATGAGGGCGGCCGCGGCCGCGACCAGGAGCGCGAGCCTGATCCCGTGCATGAACGACGCGGGCGAGGCGTA
>Ga0302311_10003199_pt1 | contig 18000 bp, 18 predicted proteins | sample III_Palsa_N1_3_FD_200449 | JGI IMG/M metagenome (GOLD analysis project Ga0302311, IMG submission 200449) | Peat permafrost microbial communities from Stordalen Mire near Abisko, Sweden - III_Palsa_N1_3 | ecosystem: Environmental > Terrestrial > Soil > Palsa > Peat permafrost | place: Sweden... | reverse complement strand
CGCCCTTGCCGACGGCGTCGATGCCGGCCTGGTAGGCGATGGAGGCCTTGGCGTCCTCGTCCGCTTCGTGCCGGTTCCAGCCCCAGACCCCGAGCGCGACGATCAGCGCGGCGCCTGCGGCGGCGGCGGCGAACGGCCACCCCTTGAGCAGCATCGATTGATAGCGCTGCGAGCGAAGCTGCTCGTCAACCTCATTGAAGACGTCGGCCACTGGTTGGAAGGCTCCGCGTTGATACCACCTTGGCCGGGCAACCTATAGACTGGGATCGCCCCCCGCAACGCGACGGCTGCGCCCATCGCGAAAAGCCGGCTCGGGCCAGCTTTAGCGCAACAGCATGGGCGGCATGGCTAAAATGTGGCCGCGCCGCGCGGCTTATATGTCCTCGATGGAACGCCCGACCAGGAGAGCGCCCGCCAGCACCGCAAGCCCCGCCACCAGCCACAGCGCCTCGCCTCCGAACGGCATGTCGCCGAAGGCGGAAAGCGGGGTGGAGATCGGTGAAGGCAGGTGGCTGACCCCGTCCCGCGCCGCCTCCAGCAACCGGGACGCGCCACTGAGTCGCGCCGCCAGACCCGATCCCACGATCTGGCCGATGGCGATCAGGCCGCCCACCGCCCCCGCCGCGGCGATCAGCACGCGGCGAAGCGCCCATCCTCGACCGAGCCGAGATTCGACCTCGCTCGCGAACAGAACGGCGTCCGGATAGTGGGGCGCCTCGGCGAACATGCGGCTGAGCCGCATCTCGAAGGCCGGATCATCCATGGGTCCGTCTCCCTGCCTGATCGGCGGATGCATCCGCCGGAACCAAGCGCTGCTTGAGTTTATCCATACCACGTTTGACATGGGACTTCACCGTTCCGAGGGGGACCTTCAGCGTCTCCGCCGTCTCCGCGTGCGACAGCCCCGCGCCGTAGCAGAGGGAGACGCAGAGCCGTTCGGCGGGCGAAAGCGTCGCCAGCGCGCTGTCCAGATCGAGCCGCCCGACCGCCAGGATTTCGTCCTCGGAGGTGGCCTCCCCCGGCTCCTCCGAATCGGCGATGGGATCGAGGCTGGCGCGACGCTTCCAGCGCTTCAGGTAGAGGCGCGCGGCGATCCGCTTGATCCAGCCGGCGAAGGCCCCCTCCCCGCGAAACTCCGCGATCCGCTCATAGGCGGTGAGAAAGGCGTCCTGGGCCAGATCGTCGGCCAGGGCGGGCTCCGCTCCCATGCGGCGCAGGAGCGCCCGCACCGCCGAACCGTGGCGTTTCGCCAGTTCGCCGAAGGCGTCCCGCCCCCCGGCGGCGGCGAGGGCCGCCAGCTCCACGTCGTGGAGCGAGGCCAGCGGCGCCTTGGTTTTCGCTTGGGCTGACATGGCCCGCGTCCCCTCTCAGTCCGCTCAGGACCGCTTGTTGCGACCGAGGGCCGAGAGCAGGAGGAAGGCCAAGCCGACGAAGATCGGGATCGCGCCCACCGCAGCGAGGGAGGCGAAGGTCTCGCTGGCGCCGCCCACATAGTAGAGCCCGGCGTAGAAGCAGGCGCCGATGGCCACGAAGCCGATGCCCACCGCCAGCCAGATCACCCCGACCCGAAGGTCCCGCGAGGCCCGCGACTGGGGGCTTTCCACCGGCGGCCGCGACCCGGCCACCTGAAGGGCTTCTATCAGCTCGGGCGGCACCGGCTGGCCCTTCTCGTAGGCGATGCGCAATGTCTCGTGCATCCGCGCCCGGTCCCGCGACCGGAAATATCCCGGCAGGATGAACACCGCCGCCACCGCCGCGAAGAAGGCGATCGGGACCAGAACCCCGACCGTTTCAGCTACATCTCCACCCATCTCGAAATCTCCTCAAGAGCGTCGGCCGCAGCCGAATTGTTGGTCTCATGAATAAGGAGGCTCTCACGGGGCCTTTCGGATGCGAAGCTTTGCGTTAAATCGCCGTAACCTTGGTCATGGGGCGAGCAGGGGCGGAAGGCCGGGGTCAGAACGCGCGGGAGCGGGGGCTGGCCAGGAGAAGCGCGCCGATGGCGACGCCCGCCGCCGGGGCGACCATGCCCAGCAGCGTCGCCGCCGGACGGCTGGCCGACTGGAGCCAGGGCGTCATCACCCAGAGGATGGCCGACGCCGCGATCACCCACGGCACCCGCCCGATCAGCTCCAGCCAGAGCCGGCGCTGCTGCATCCGGTGGGCGACCTCCAGCACGAACGCCGGGTCCCGCGCAGGGGGCGCGTCCGCGGCGAACAGCGCCTTCAGTCGATCGTCGGCGTCAGACATCGGTCGCTCCCAATCGCTCAAGCAGCTTGGCCCGGCCCCGCGCCACATGGGATTTCACGGTGCCGAGCGGCAAATTCAGGGCGGCGGCGGCCTCGCCGTGGGAGAAGTCTGCGGCGAGGCAGAGCGCCACCGCCGCGCGCTGCTCGGCAGGCAGGCCCGCCATGGCGTCCTGCAGCGCCAGACGGTCGTCCGCAGCGCCGGCGCGCAGGCTCTGCACCTGCGCCTCCGCCCAGTCCCCGTCCCGCTTCAGGCTGCGCAGGGCCGAGCGCCGATCGCCGAGATGTTTGTGATAGGCGATGCCGCAGAGCCAGGAGCGAAAGGTGGAGCGCCCGTCGAACCGCTTGATCCGGCTCCAGGCGGCGAGGAAGGTCTCCTGCGCCAGATCGTCAGCCAGGGCCGCGTCGCCGCAGGCCCGGCGCAGGAAGCCGCGCACCGCCTGCTGGTGTCGCTCAACGAGGCGCGAGAAGGCCTGGGACGAGCCGCTGCGGGCCGCGGCGATCAGGGCGTCTTCCGAAGACGTCGCCGATGGCTGGGGAAGCGGCGCAGCCTCGGCCTTGGTCCAGCCCTTCGTCAGCTCGAGCTGCAGCGATTGCAGCCAGGGATCGGCGCCGACGCTCCCCGCGTCCGCGCCGCCGATTGCCAGCGCTGCGCTCACTTGGGCCTCCAGAGCGAGGTCATCAGGGCCGTGAGCAGCGACCCCACCGCCAGCACGGTCATGATGACGGCGACGATGGTGAAGCCCTCGGCCGGACCGCCGCCCTCGTACCACGACGCCCAGCCGAACCCGGCGGCGAGGCAGGTGAAGACGATCACCCTGCGCCACGCCCAGTAAGGCCCCCAGCGATAGGCGCGCCAGCCGCCCCATCCGCCCCACGGACCGCCCCAGCCCGGATTGTATCCAGGCCCCGGACCGTAGCCCGGCGCAGGACCCGGTCCCGGACCATAGCCCGGAGGCGGCGCGCCATAGCCCGGCGCGTTGGGATCGGCCTGGCCATAGACGGCGCGCAGCACTTCGGGCGGCGGGTCCTTGCCCTGGTCGACATAGGCCTTGAGGATGTCCAGCGCCTTCTGGCTCTGGCGATGGCGGGCGAACATGCCGAAGCCGCCGAACGCGAACCCCATGATCGGGAAGATCAGCCACCAGAACCCGGCGAAAAACTCCACGGCGGTCATCGAACTCTCCCTCTCGCGACGGGCCAAGCCCGCAGGTCTCGACAGTTAGTCGCCGCTGCTGTCGCCATTGGATGCAGGCGCCTCATTTCCGGTTTCATCAGCGAGCGGCCAGGTTTTCGAGGTCCTTCAGGCCGTCCGCACAGAGATCGTAGGCGGTGGTTTCGATTTGGCGGTAGAGGTCGATCAACCGCCGCCCGGCCGGCGCCAGCATCGCACCGCCGCCCTGCTTGCCGCCGATAGCGACCTCCAGCACAGGCTGGCCGAACACCGTGTTGAGGTCCTGGATCAGGTCCCACGCCCGGCGGTAGGACATGCCGAGCTTCCGCCCCGCCGCCGAGATCGAACCCTCCGAATCCACGGCTTCCAGGAGGGCGATCTTGCCCGGCCCCAGCTTGCCGCCGCCGTCGAGGGAGATCTTGATGCTGAGGCGCGGCATGGGGTCATCTCTCCTGAGCGGCTGCGGGGGCCTTCCGCCATGGCCGCGCTCGAGCTGGCGTCGAGCGAGATTTCTTGCATGGGCCTTCAGATTTATCCAACGGTCACAGAGCTTGTGGCGGATAAGGCGGACGCCACATGACGATCAGGGTGCGGCCAAGCCGCCCGCCGACCGACTGAATCGCCCGACCAACGATCTGAATTGACCAAGGATAGACCCATGCCCAGCCTGTTCGACCCGCTCCGCATCGGCGATCTCGACCTGCCCAACCGTATCGTCATGGCGCCGCTCACCCGGCTCCGGGCCGGCGAGACCCACATCCCCAACGCCCTGATGGCGGACTACTACGCCCAACGCGCGTCGGCGGGGCTGATCATCTCCGAGGCCGTGCCGGTCACCCCGCAAGGCGTCGGCTATCAGGGCGTGCCGGGGGTCTGGTCCTCGGAGCAGGTGGAAGGCTGGAAACTGGTCACCCGCGCCGTGAAGGCCGCCGGCGGTCGCATCTTCATGCAGCTCTGGCATGTCGGTCGCATCTCCGACCCCTCGTTCCACGACGGCCGCCCGCCGGTCGCGCCGAGCGCCATCGCCGCCACCGGGCACGTCAGCCTGCTGCGCCCCGAGCGCCCCTATCCGACGCCCCGCGCGCTGGAACTCGATGAGTTGCCGGGCGTGATCGAGGCTTACCGGCAGGGCGCGGAATTCGCCCAAGCCGCCGGCTTCGACGGGGTCGAACTGCACGGCGCGAACGGCTACCTGCTCGACCAGTTCCTGCAGGACGGCTCCAACACGCGCACCGACGCCTATGGCGGCCCTATCGAGAACCGCGCCCGCCTCATGCTGGAAGCGACCGACGCCGCGATCTCGGTCTGGGGCCGCGATCGGGTCGGCATGCACCTGGCGCCGCGGGCCGACTCCCACGCCATGGGCGACAGCAACCTGGCCGCCACCTTCGGCTATGTGGTGAAGGAACTGGACAGGCGCGGCATCGCCTTCGTCTTCGCCCGCGAACATCAGGCCGCCGACAGCCTCGGCCCCGACCTGCGCAAGGCCTTCGGCGGCGTCTACATCGCCAACGAGGGGTTCACCGGCGCCAGCGCCCAGGCCGCTCTCGACGCGGGAATCGCGGACGCCATTTCGTTCGGCAAGGCCTTCATCTCCAACCCCGACCTCGTGGAGCGCCTGCGCAACGGCGCGCCGCTGAACGATCTCGTCCCGGCGACGATCTATTCCCCCGACCAGCGGGGCTACACCGACTATCCGACGCTGGCGGAGGTCAAGGCGCACGCCGCCGTGGATGCCTGACGCCGCGCGTCATTCCCACTCGATGGTGCCAGGGGGCTTGGACGTGACGTCGTAGACGACGCGGTTGACCCCCTTCACCTCGTTGACGATGCGGGTGGCGGCGCGGCCGAGCACCGCCCACGGGAACTCGAAAAAGTCGGCGGTCATGCCGTCTGTGGAGGTCACGGCCCGGAGCGCGCAGACATCCTCATACGTGCGCGCATCGCCCATCACGCCTACCGTCTTCACGGGGAGGAGAACGGCGAAGGCCTGCCAGATCGTGTCGTAGAGCCCGGCCTTGCGGATTTCGTCCAGCCAGATCAGGTCGGCCTTCTGCAGCACGGCGACCTTTTCCGGCGTCACTTCGCCCGGGATGCGGATGGCGAGGCCGGGGCCGGGGAACGGGTGGCGACCGACAAAGGCGGGGTCGAGGCCAAGCTCGCGGCCGAGCGCCCGCACCTCGTCCTTGAAGAGTTCGCGCAGCGGCTCCACCAGCTTCAGCTTCATGGTGTCGGGCAAGCCACCGACATTGTGGTGGCTCTTGATCACCTGGCTGGGACCGCCCGACGTCGAGATGCTCTCGATCACGTCGGGATAGAGAGTGCCCTGCGCCAGGAAGCTAGCGCCCTCGATCTTGGCGGCTTCGCGGTCGAACACGTCGATGAAGGTCTTGCCGATGGCCTTGCGCTTGGCCTCGGGATCCGACAGCCCCTTCAGGGCGCCGAGAAACTCATCGCCCGCATCAATGTGGATCAATGGAATATTGTAGTGGCCGCGAAACAGGCTGACCACCTGATCCGCCTCGCCCGAGCGCAACAGCCCCGTATCCACGAACACGCAGGTCAGCTGATCGCCGATCGCCTCGTGGATCAGGATGGCGGCGACGGACGAGTCCACGCCCCCTGAAAGCCCGCAGATCACCTTACTGTCGCCGACCTTGGCGCGGATGCGGCCGATCTCCTCCTCGCGGAAGGCGGCCATGCTCCAGTCGCCGGTGAAGCCGGCGATGCGGTGGGTGAAGTTTCGCAGCATGGTCGCGCCGCGCGGCGTATGCGCCACCTCCGGGTGGAACTGCACGCCGTAGAGCTGGCGCGCCGGATCGGCGATGACGGCGTAGGGCGAACCCTTGGAGGTGGCCAGCACTTGGAATCCCGGCGGGATGGCGGTGATCTTGTCCCCGTGGCTCATCCAGACCGGCTCGTCCGCGCCCGCGCCGCCTAGGCCTTCGAGGAAGGGACTTTCCGTCTCGATATGGATGTCGGCCCGCCCGAATTCGCGCGAATGGCCGCTCTCTACCGCACCGCCGAGGGTCTGGCACATGGCCATTTCGCCGTAGCAGATGCCCAGCACCGGCACGCCTAGCGCGAACACCGCCGGATCGGCCTGGGGACTGAATTCCTCGTGCACACTGGCCGGGCCGCCCGACAGTATCACCGCCTTCGGCCCGTAGGCGGCGAGGGATGCGGCGCTCACCTTGTCGTAGGGGTGGATCTCGCAATAGACGCCGCTCTCGCGCACCCGGCGGGCGATGAGCTGGGTGACCTGGCTGCCGAAGTCGACGATCAGGAGGCGCTGGTGGTGGGTCTCGGTCATGGCGATCTCTGGAAAAGGGCGGCGAAGAAGCCGTCGGTTCCGGTGCGGCGGGGAGTGAGTTGCAGCGTATGGCCGCCGTCCGCCAGCGCCGCAAGCCGCGCGCGGGCCGCGTCGGTGAGGTTGGGGGTCTGGACGGCGTCGGCGATGGGAATCGGGATGAAGGCGGGGTGGGATGCGGCGAAGGCCGAGGCTACCCGCCCGTTCTCCTCGTCCAGCATGGAGCAGGTGGCGTAGAGGAGCCGCCCGCCGGGCTTCACCAGCCTGGCGGCGCGGGCGAGGATGGTCTGCTGCAGGGCGGCCAGGCGCGTGACCGTCTCCGGCGTCAACCGCCACGCCGCTTCGGGATGCCGGCGCCAGGTGCCGGAGCCCGAGCACGGCGCGTCCACGAACACGAGGTCGGCCTGCCCCTCTAGATCGTCCATCCCTTCGCCGTGCGGGCCGAGGCGACGCTTCTCCACGGTCGCCCCGGCGCGGACCAGCCGCTCCTGCATGGCGTCCAGCCGCTTCTGGTCGATGTCGGAGGCCACAAGCCTCCCCTGCCCCGCGAGGCTCGCCGCCAGCGCCAGCGTCTTGCCGCCGCCGCCGGCGCAGTAGTCGATCACGAGATCGCCCGGCCTCGCTCCCGCCAGCGCCGCGGCGATCTGGCTGGCCTCGTCCTGCACCTCGACCCAGCCTGTGGTGAAGGCCTTCAGCGTATGGACGTCGGTGGCGAACCCGGCGGGCAGACGCAGGCCCCAGGCGGAAAACGGCGTGCGCTCAGGCTCCACGCCTTCGTGCTTAAGGAGATTGAGCGCCTTGTCCACCGGGCCGCTCAGGGCGTTGACCCGCAGGTCCACCGGCGCGCGGTCGAGGATGGCCGCCTGCCCTTCGGCGATCCAGTCCTCGCCGAACTGGGCCTCGAAGAAAGGCGCGATCCACTCGGGGATGCCCGCCTCCACCCAACCCGGAGCGGCGTCCGGATCGGATGACAGGCGCCTGCGTTCCTCATCGCTCAGCGGCGGCGGACCGTGCGCCTCACCTGCGAACAGCAGCTCGACCTCGTCCAGCGGCGTGGAGGCGGCGGCGCCCAGCAACAGCGCCCGCCCGTCATCGGCCCCCATGCGCCAGGCCGACCGCGCCCGCGCCCGCAGCGCCACATAGACGTGCTCGGCGATGGCCCGGCGATCCTTGGACCCGGCAAAGCGGTGATTGCGGCCCCACGCCTTGATCGCCCCATCCGCCGGACCTCTGGACCTGGCGATCTCGTCCAGGATTTCGATGGCGGCGGCGAGACGGGCGGGGGGCGTCACTGAACCTCTTAGATGAACAGGGCGGCGATGGTCATGATCAGGCCCGCGAAGGATACCAGCCACACCAGTGAGCGGATCTGCGGCACCCCGAAGGCATAGAGCGGCAGATAGACCACGCGAGCCCAGAAGTAGAGAAGCGCACCCCAGTGGGTCAGCGTCCCTTCCTTGCCGGCGATGTGCGCGATCAGGATGGCGCCGATGAACAGCGGCAGGGTCTCGAACAGGTTGGCCTGAGCCCGCAACAGGCGCCCGCCCATGGGTTTGAGGGGCGGCATATCGCCGTCCCGCGCGCTGGTGTTCCACTTCAGGCCGTACTGGCCGGTGCGGGCGACATCGGCCCAGAGGATCTGCACGACGGCCAGAACCAGCGTCGCGGCCAGATAGGTCAGTTCGGTATTCATGGAGCCCTCCCTTTATCGTGTGATGGTCTTCTACGCTCTCCCAAGCTTACTGAACTCAGCCCTGCCGGTAGTTCGGCGCCTCGCGGGTGATCTGCACGTCGTGGACGTGGCTTTCGCGAAGGCCGGCCCCGGTGATCTTGATGAAGCGCGCGCGCTCCTGCAGGTCGGCGATGGTGGCGGCGCCCACATAGCCCATGGCGGCCCTAAGACCGCCCACGAGCTGGTGCAGAATCACGTCGATCGGCCCCTTGAACGGCACCTGCCCCTCGATGCCCTCGGGCACGAGCTTCAGCTGGTCCAGCACCTCCTTCTGGAAGTAACGGTCCGCCGATCCAAGCGCCATGGCGCCCACAGACCCCATGCCGCGATAGGCCTTGTAGGAGCGGCCCTGGTAGAGGAACACCTCGCCGGGGCTCTCCTCGGTGCCGGCGAACATAGAGCCCATCATGGCCACGTCCGCGCCCGCCGCCAGCGCCTTGGCGAGGTCGCCGGAGAACTTGATGCCGCCGTCGGCGATCACCGCGACGCCCGAGCCCTTGGCTGCCCGCGCGGCTTCGGAGACGGCCGTCAGCTGCGGCACGCCCACGCCCGCCACGATGCGGGTGGTGCAGATGGAGCCCGGCCCAATGCCGACCTTCACCGCATCTGCGCCCGCGTCGATCAGCGCCCGAGCCCCGTCGTAGGTGGCGACGTTGCCCGCCACGATCTGCACCCGGTTGCTCTCGCGCTTCACCCGCTCGACGGCTCTGGCGACGTGGATGGAGTGGCCGTGGGCGGTGTCGATCACCACCACGTCCACGCCCGCGTCGATCAACGCCATGGAACGCTCGTAGCCGTTGTCGCCGACGCTGGAGGCGGCGCCGACCCTGAGGCGGCCCTTCTCGTCCTTGGCGGCCAGCGGAAAGGCCTCGGCCTTCTCGATGTCCTTGACGGTGACGAGGCCGACGGCGCGATAGGCGTCGTCCACCACGATCAGGCGCTCGATCTTGTGGCGGCGAAGCAGGCTGCGCGCCTCGTCGGGATGCACCCCGTCGCGGACCGTGATCAGGCCCTCATGGGTCATCAAGGTCGAGGCCAGGGCGTCGCCGTCGGTCTCGAACCGCACGTCGCGGTTGGTGAGGATGCCGACGAGCTTGCCCGTGCCCCGCTCCACCACCGGAAAGCCGGAGACGTGGCGGTGCGCCTTGATCTGGCGCACCTCGGACAGAAGCGTATCGGGGTGGATGGTGATCGGGTTGATCACCATGCCGGACTCGTAGCGCTTCACTTCGCGCACCTGGTCGGCCTGCTCGAGGATCGAGAGGTTGCGGTGGATCACGCCGAGGCCGCCGGCCTGGGCCATGGCGATGGCGAGCCGGCTTTCGGTCACCGTATCCATCGCCGACGAGATCAGGGGGATGTTCAGGCCGATCGTGCGGGTCAGCTTCGTCGAGGTGTCGACCTCGCCGGGCATGACGTCGCTGGGACCGGGTTCAAGCAAAACATCGTCGAAGGTTAAGCCTTCGCGAATCTCCATAGGAGCCTCCGTTTTGCGGGTTGGGTATACTGACCTCAGGGGTGGGGAACAAGTCTTGAACGTGCGTGGGACTCGTCCTATTTTGTCAAGGTTTGACATGGTTCGCGGAGCGCGCATGACCACCAACGTCAGCCTCACCCCCGAACTCGAACGCTTCGCCCGCGAATGCGTGGACGGCGGTCGCTACGGCAGCGTCAGCGAAGTGATGCGCTCGGCGCTGCGTTTGCTGCAGGACCGCGAGCGGAAGAAGGACGCCTTCATGGCGATGCTTCACGAGGCGGAAGAGGAATCGGACCGGGTAGGGACCTTCTCGATTGAGGAAGTCATGGTGGAAATGGACCAGATCATCGCTGACGCAGAATGCCGTCAGCCCGACTAACGCCGAAGGCGAGATCAGATCTTGCCGCAGCCATCCGTTGGATATCGCGAGACAATCCTTCTGCCGCGCGCGGCTTGGGTAAAGCGGTAGTCGCGGCGGCTAAGCGTCTAGGAGATCATCCAGACCTCGGGCGCGAACGCCTGGACCTTACGACCTCGCAATATCGGACGTTTGCGCTGACCGGCTATCCCTATGTCGTGATCTACGACGCCGCACTGCGCCCGCCTATAATCATTCGCATTCTGCACGGCGCCCGCGACCTGCCGGAGACGCTCAGCGACCTTTGAAGCCGGTGGCGACGAGGAAGACCTCGGAGCTGTCGGTGCGGCTGGCCTTGGGCTTGACGTGCTTCACGTCGGCGAAGTGGGCCTTCAGGGTCTTGATCACCTCCGCCGTCTCGCCGCCCTGGAAGGCCTTGGCCACGAAGGCGCCGCCGGGCTTGAGGTTCTCCACCGCGAAGGCGGCGGCGGCCTCGATCAGGATGACGATGCGCAGGTGATCGGTCTGGCGATGGCCGAGCGTGTTGGGCGCCATGTCCGACAGCACCACATCCGGCGCGCCGCCGAGGAGCTCGATCAGGCGCGGTCCCACGGTCGGATCGGTGAAGTCGCCCTCGATCAGGTGCGCGGGCGCCAGGGGATCGACGGGCAGCAGGTCCACGCCCGCCACAGAAGTAGCGCCCCGCTCCAGCGCCACCTGCAGCCAGCCGCCGGGGGCGCAGCCGAGATCGACGATCCGCGAGCCCTTCTGGATCAGGTGGAACTTGTCATCGATGTCAGTGAGCTTGTAGGCGGCGCGGGCGCGATAGCCGTGGGCCTTGGCCGCCTTGACGAACGGATCGTTGAGCTGGCGGCGAAGCCACTGCTGGGACGAGAGGGTGCGGTGATCCGCCGTCTTCACCGGCGTGCCCATGCCCCGTCCCGCCGCGTCGCCGCCCGAAGGGGGTCGCACCATGCGGCGACGTTCGGGCTCGGGCTTCTTGTCGTCTCCGCTCATGCCCGCTTCGTAGCGCAACGGGGCTGCGCCGCGAAGCGGTAAGCACAAGAGGGTTTAGGCGGCGACCTTGGCCACCGACGGCGCGCCGTTCTTGAAGGCCCGCGAATAGGGGCAGACGGTGTGGGCGGTCGCCACGAGGTCGGCGGCCTGATCGGCGGGAAGGCCCGGCAGGGTCACGTCGATCTCGAACTGCAGGGCGAAATCCTCGCCGTCCTTGCCGATGGTGGCCTTGGCGGTGACCTTGGGGTCGGTCAGCACGATCTTCTTCTGGCCGGCCACGGCGCGCAGCGCGCCCATGAAGCAGGCGGCGTAGCCCATGGCTACCAGCTGCTCGGGATTGGAGCCCTCGCCGTCGCCGCCCATCTCCTTGGGCAGGCGCAGATCGACCTTCACCTTGCCGTCGGAGGTCTCCACATGGCCCTTGACGCGGCCTTCGCCGATGGCGGTGGCTTCGGCGGTGTAAAGCGGATTCATGGAAAGCTCCTCAAAGGTGGGAGCCTGTAGATAGGCCGGGATCAGGCGCCCGCAACCGCCGCAGGCTCCTTGCGGGGCGCAGAATGGCGACGACCGCGGCGACGCTTGCGCTTGACGCTGGTGCCGGCGCGATGCTCGGCCATCATGGAAAGCAGGATTCCCTCCCGCAGGCCCCGGTCGGCCACGCGCACGCGCTGGCACGGCCAGACCTCCTGCACCGCCTGCAGGATGGCGGCGCCGGCCAACACCAGATCAGCCCGGTCAGGGCCGATGCAGGGCTCCGCCGCGCGGCCAGCGGCGCCCAGCGCGATCAGCTGGTCCGCCGCCGCCACGCAGTCGGCGTCGGTGAGCCAGAGCCCGTCCACACGGGACCGCTCGTAGCGCTTCAAACCGAGGTGCATGCCCGCGAGGCTGGTGATGGCGCCCGAGGTGCCGATCAGGTGGCCGCCGCCCGCCTCGAACACAGGACGGAACGGCTCGGCGTGGGTGAAAGCCTGCAGCGGCGCCTTGATATGGTCGGTCATGGCGCGAAACCAGTCCGCCGACGAGACCTCGGGCGATTCGGGGAAGCGCTCGGCCAGGGTGACGACGCCCACGGGGATCGACAGCCACGCGACGATGGGCGGGATGGGCTTGGCGCGCCCGGCCTTGTCGGGCCGAAGGTCCACCCACGACAACTCTGTCGAGCCGCCGCCTACATCGACGACGAGAGCGGCCTGCGTCGTGCGGTCCAGCAGGTTCAGCACCCCGGCGACGGACAGCTTGGCCTCTTCACGCGGGACGATGACCTCGAACCTGATGCCGGTCTCCCGCTCGACCCGCGCGATGAATTCGGCGCCGTTGGAGGCGGCGCGGCAGGCCTGGGTGGCGACGGCGCGCACCTTCAGAACATGGCGGCGCTCGATCTTGTCGGCGCAGATGGCGAGGGCGGCGAGGGCGCGCTCCATGGCGTCGTCGTCGAGCCGTCCGGTGCGGGACAGGCCGTCCCCCAGCCGCACGATGCGCGAGAAGGATTCCACCACCCGAAACCCGTCCGTGGAGGGTGTGGCGATCAGCAGGCGGCAGTTGTTGGTGCCGAGATCGAGGGCGGCGTAGCAGGGCGAGGCGGCGCTGCTTGGCATGGCCCGAGATGACGGCTGGGGTCCCGAGCGGGGCCCGTCGGATCGGCCGCTGGTTTGAACCCGATCCGGCATCTGGTCCAGAACCCTCGCCACACGCTCGCGATCACGACACGACGTCGCGATCTCCGGGTTGAACGATGGGTTGTAGCAACAGGGGGGGCGATTGCGAAGCCCCGGCGCACGCCGCTCTTTCACCCGAACGCTCCGTACACTACGTTCATGCCACGTTTAACGGACCCGAGTCACAATCTCCTCATGGACGCTCCCGTCGCCAGATTCTGCATCGGCCAGGTGGTCAAGCACCGGGTGTTCCCGTTCCGGGGCGTGATCTTCGACGTGGACCCCCAGTTCTCCAACTCCGAGGAGTGGTGGACCTCGATTCCCGAGGAGGTCCGCCCGCGCAAGGACCAGCCCTATTACCACCTCCTGGCCGAGAACGACCAGAACGCCTACGTGGCCTACGTGTCCGAGCAGAACCTCCTTCCCGACGAGACGGGCGAGCCGGTGGGACATCCCCAGGCCAATGTCATCTTCGAATCCTTCGACAATGGCGAATACAGGATGCGCCCGCATAACAGTCACTGAACCCCGCGCGCCGGCCTAAAGCAGGCTGATTTTGCGCGAAATCGCATTTGTGGGCAGACATCCGCCCCGTTTGCGCTGAAAATGCCGACATGGCCCTCGATCACGTCTTCACCGAACCGCCGCCCGAAGCCGCCGCCGACTGGACCGTGCCGCAACGCTGGGTCGACTACACCGAGGCCGACCATCGGGTATGGGTCACCCTCTACGAGCGCCAGACGAAGATCCTGCCAGGCCGGGCCTGCGACGCCTTTCTGAAGGGACTGGACGCGCTGGACCTGCATGGCGGCGGCATCCCCGACTTCGAGCGCATGAGCGAGACCCTGCGCGGGTTGACCGGGTGGAGCGTGGTCGCCGTGCCCGGCCTCGTGCCCGACGCGGTATTTTTCGACCATCTGGCGAACCGGCGCTTTCCGGCCGGCCGCTTCATCCGGCGCGAGGACCAGCTCGACTATCTGCAGGAGCCGGACGTGTTCCACGACGTGTTCGGCCACGTGCCCATGCTGGCCGACCCCACCTTCGCCGACTACATGCAGGCCTACGGCGAGGGCGGGCTGCGCGCGCTCGGCCTCGGCCAGCTGCACAATCTGGCGCGGCTCTACTGGTACACCGTTGAGTTCGGCCTGATGCAGACGCCCGAGGGGCTGCGCATCTACGGCGCGGGCATCGTCTCCTCGAAGGCCGAGTCGATCTTCGCCCTGGACGATCCCTCCCCCAACCGGATCGGATTCGACCTGGAGCGGGTGATGCGCACCCCCTATCGCATCGACGATTTCCAGCAGGCCTATTTCGTCATCCCGTCCCTGCAGGCCCTTCTGGACGCCACCTTGCAGGACTTCAGCGCCATCTACGGGCGGCTGGCGACGGGGGCGGACATCCCGATCGACGCGGTGCTTTCCTCAGATAGGGCGTTCACCCACGGCACGCAGGCCTACGCCAAGGCGCACGCCGCCTAGAAGTCCTTCCTGAAGCGGATGGAGATGCTGGCGTCCTCGTCGCCGTAGTATTTGGTGTCCTGCGCCGCGCCGTAGCGGCTCACCAGCGAGATGTTGTGGCGGATGCGCCATTCCACCTGCGCCGCCGCGCCGTTGCGACCCCCGCCGGTCAGCTCCAGATAGATGTCCTTGGTGACGTACTTGCCGCCGGAGATGGTGGTGCCCGACTGCTGCGTGCCGCCGAGCGCCAGCCGGTCCAGCCCTGCGAACTGGGCGAGGTTGCCGATCACGTCGAACCCGCCGCCCCCCGACAGGGACGCCAGAGCCGAGGCCAGCTCCGCCCCCTGCGCCGCCGAAAGCTGGGTGGCAGACACGCCGAACAGCACCCGCGACAGCACCTCGTCCTGCGGCAGGACGGGGACGGAGGTGAGCGTGATCTCCGGCTTGGCCGCGGTCCCCTGCACCTTGACCACGGCGGTCAGGGTCGGGTCTTCCCAGGTGGCCGAGAGGTTGAGCCGGATCTGGGCGGGCGTCGCCGCCAGCCGCACCACGCCGGACGGGTCCACATCGAACCGCTTGCCGGCGAAGTCGTAGGAGCCGCCGACCACCCGCGCCTCGCCGGTGAGGCTAGGCTGGGTGATGGCGCCGCCCACATGGCTGTCGAGGGAGAGCTCCACGTTCAACCCCTTGCCCTTCACATAGATGCCGCGCGCCGCCTTGATGGCCACGTCGAGCAGAATAGGCGGACCGAGCGAGGCGCGCGCCTGGGGCTTCTCCTGGCCCTCCCGCAGCACCTGATGGATCTCCACCACGTCCATGGGCACCACGCCCGTTGGCGTGGGCGTGGCGGCGACGATGTCGGCCCGGTCGATGGTCAGCTGGCCGGTGAGCTTGCCTTGACCCTTGGCGGGGTGGGTGACGGTGACGGCGCCGGACGCGGTGGCGCGACCCACGTCGTTGTCGAGCAACTGGAACTTCTTGAGGTTCAGGGTAAAGGTCGAGGCGCCGTCCTCGGCTATGCTGACCGCGCCGTCGCCCGACACCGTCCCGCCCCGCGCATCAGCGCCGGAGAAGAGGCTGACCGTGATCGCGTTGTCGCCGAAGGTCGTGTTCACCGCGAGGTTCTGCACCGCGAGGCCGGTCGAGACATCGCGGAACTTGCCGCCGGTGAGGCTCCCCTGCCCCGACGCCGCCAACGTGTTGAGCGTGCCCTTCACCGCACCTGAGGTGGAAACGTGCCCCGAAAGGGTGCGCTCGCCGCCTGCGAACAGGTCCCACAAGGGGCGGATTTCCCCGTCGGCGGAAAATGAGCCCTGCACCGGTTTGGTGCGGTCCACAGCGATTCGGAACGGCGCGGCCGAGGCTTCGGTGGGTAGGTCGAGCGACCCGTTCGACTTCAGCCCTTCGGCGTTCGTCGCCGTGGCCTCGATGTGCAGGCGGGTGTCGGCGAGGCTCCCGGTCACCTGAGCGTTCAGGCCTTCGTTGGCGGGGGCGTCGCGGCTGCGGGCGCCGGCAAGCTTGGCGTCTATGCCGCCCTTCAGGTGCGGGCCCTGACCGTTCAGGACGATGGAGCCGCTCACCGTCCCGGTGAAGTCCTCGAAGAAGGCGGCCATGCCGACGTTCGTCAGGTCGACGCGGGCGGTCAGGGCGTCCTTGCCCTCGTGGGCGTCGATGGCCGCCTGCCCCCCGGCGATGGCGAGCCTCAGCTTGGCGCTCTGGTCGCCGCCGCCGAAGCGCACCACGGCGGGCTCCAGGAGCTTGAAGTCGGCCTTGCGGACCCGCCCTGCGCCGTCGAGGGTGATCTGGTTCAAGCTCGGCGCATGGGCGAAGACGCCGGAGCCTGCGAATTTCCACGCCACCGGCTCGACGCTGTCGGCCGAGACCTTGAACGGCAGGGCCTTCAGCGGGCCCTGCGCCTGCAGGGTCAGGGTGCGGAAGGTGGTGGGCGCGCCGGATAGCGACACGCCTGCGCCGACGATGGCGACGTCCGCCGCACCGCCCGCGCCGTCGGTGAGCTTGATCTTTCCGTTAAGCCTGCCCGACGCGAGGAAGGCGCCAGGCAGGGCCGCCACGGTCAGGTCGGCGGTGGAGGGCTCGCCGTCCCGCAGCGACAGGGCGCCCGCAAGCTTCACCCCGCCAGCGTCGGCGACGATGTCGGTCAGCACGAGGCCGTCCTTGGCCCAATGGAAGGCGGTCTTGGCGCTGGCGGGGCCGTACTTCACCGTCGGCCCGGCCACGGACGCTGCGCCGGTCAGGCCGTCCGGCCCCTGCAGGAAGCTCAGGGTGAGCTTGGCGGGGGTGATGACCAGCTGTCCGAAATCGAGCGACGCCAGTTCGGCGTCCAGGTCGGCGCGGGGCGCCGTGAGGGTGCCGGTGATCTTGCCGGTCCCCTTGGCGGCGCCAGCGATCTCCACGGGTCCCGCCGCGATCGGCCCCTTGGCGGACCAGCCGAAATCGACGGAAAGCGCCTGCTTGCCGTCGAGACTGCCCTTGCCCTGGGCGTCCAGCGCCGCGCCGGAAAGCTTGGCGTCGGCGATGGTCAGGCCGCCCGCGCCATAGCTGCCCCTGGCGGTGAGGCGCGGCGCGGGGCCGAGGAAATGGTCGAGGTCGGAGAAGCCGGAAGCGAAGCTCGCCCCCTTGCCGTCGAACGTGAAGTCCCAGGCCTTTGCGCCCCGGTTCTCGCTGGCGTCCCACGTACCCGACAAGCCGCCCTTGGCGCCGGGGCGCAGCAGGCCGAGGTTGGGCAGCTGCACCGTGCCCTTGAACGACAGGCCGCCCAGAAGGCCCTGCCCGCCCGACGCCGCCAGCTTCACCCCTGTACCGGCCACGTTCAGGCTGTGGATCAGCATATGGCCGTCTTTCAGGAGCGAGAGATCGAGCTGCACGCGGGGCGCGCCGCCCAGCAGCGTGGCCGGGAGCCCTTTGCCTCCGCCGCCCGCGCCGGCGAGATCGGTCTGCAGCCGCCACTCCCCGCCCTTGCGATTGACGCTGGCCGGCCCCGCCAGCCGCGCTAGGGCGTAGCCATATTGATCGAGCTTCTCGCCTTCGAACGCGCCCTTGACGGTGAAGGCGTCGACACCGCCCGCGAGCACGCCGCGCACCTTGGAAGGGCCGATCTTGGGCAGGCTGATCCACCTGGAAAGATCGGAGACCGCCAGGGAGACGTCCAGGCCCGGCGTCGTGCGCCTGGCCCAGTCGAGTGGGCCGCTCACATCGATTGACCCATCGCGAGCCTTCAGCGCGCCAGCGACCGTGTAGAGATCGCCTTTGGTTTGGAGGGCGGTGAGGTTGATCTGGGCCTCGGGGCCCAGCCTGTCGGCGAAATAGGTGGTGAGGCGGGAGGCGGTCAGCGAGACGCGCCCCTGCACCGTCGTTCCGCCCTTGCCCCAGGTGGCGGACCCCTGCAGCGGCGTCGCCGCGCCGGACACCGCCTTAAGGCTGGCCTGGCCCTGCTCGGACGTGCCGTCGCCGACGGCGTGCAGCACCAGCGTCTGCTTGGACGGCAAACCAAGAGCCCCGGCGACGGCCCCGCCGCCCGCCTCCACCGCATCGGCGCGCAGCAGGAAGCGCTGGC
>Ga0302311_10003190_pt1 | contig 18029 bp, 15 predicted proteins | sample III_Palsa_N1_3_FD_200449 | JGI IMG/M metagenome (GOLD analysis project Ga0302311, IMG submission 200449) | Peat permafrost microbial communities from Stordalen Mire near Abisko, Sweden - III_Palsa_N1_3 | ecosystem: Environmental > Terrestrial > Soil > Palsa > Peat permafrost | place: Sweden... | reverse complement strand
CTGTGAACGCTTACGTCCGATTTCTTTCCTCGGCAGCGGCGGCCAATCCTTGAGCGCTGTCACTCGAACGTGGGGCTTTTCCACCCGTCCGAGTGGGTAGCGATCTCTCTTCAGCAAGCCCGCAGCCCGCATGCCGCAGCCCGCCTCGGCCGCTGTCGGGGCCGGGGCGGGCTGCGGGGAACGGGCCGGGCGGTCCTACTGCACGGAGGCAGGCAGGGGAGCCTCGCGGCCGCAGGCGTAGGCGATGGGGTTGATCAGCTCGGTGGCCTCCGGCAGCCAGCGGTTCAGGCTGTTGGGCTCGCGCGCCCACTGGGCGTAGCCGAGGGTGCCGACCCGGGTCGGCGGCGCGATCAGCCAGTCGCCCTCACCGTGCCCGACCAGGTCCAGCCGGCCGGGTCCCCAGCCGAGCCGCCGCAGCAGGTCCGGCAGCTTCGGCAGCGAGCCGGGCAGTACCAGGAACACCAGCCGCCGTCCGCGCCCGGTCCCGCCGGTGGCCTCCCCGGGGACCGCCAGCACCGGGCCGAGCTGTAGCCCCATCCGCTCCATCCGGGCCAGTGCCAGGCAGCCCGCGATCTCCGGCACGTCGATGGCGTCGAAGGTGCGGCCGGTCGGCAGCAGGATCGAGGCGAGCGGGTTCTCCGACCACCAGCGCCGGACCACGCCGGGACCCGCGCTGGCTTTGCGGGACCAGTCGCGGGAGGTCGGGTGTGCGCCCGGCGCGGGGCAGGCGTGGTCGCCGCAGGAGCAGCGCACGAGGCCGTCCTCCTCGACCAGCCAGGCGCCCGGCGCGACCTCCCAGTGCCGTTCCTCGGCATACCGGACGGCAGCGTCGACCAGCAGGTCACGAGCGGCTTGCTGAACCGGTCCAGCCGACCGGGGGGCTCCCAGGGTGTCTTCCACGCCGTGCACAACTGGTGGCGGCGGAGCGGGTTACGGGTGATCGCCAAGAATCGGCCACGGGGGGCGCGTCGATGCATGGACGGGGGCGCACATGGGGTGGGGGGCTGTGCGGCGGGTATCCCTTGTCAGGGGCGGATCGCTACCCTGGACAGATTGTCTCAATTGCCATGACCTGAAGAGAGGTTCACACCATTTGGTGAGACAGCTCTCCACTGAAGTCGGGCACGTTCAAGGGGGAGGCATCCTCATGGCCGCCAGACCACTGGTCGCACGACAGCCCAACGAACGGCTCCAATCGCTGATCCAGGAGGCCGGGTGTTCGAATGCGGGGCTGGCCCGCCGGGTCAACCTCTGCGGGGCCGAGCACGCCCTCGACCTGCGCTACGACAAGACCTCGGTGGCCCGCTGGTTGCGCGGCCAGCAGCCCCGGGGCCAGGCCCCGGCGGTGATCGCCGAGGCCCTGGGGCGAAAACTGGGACGTGCGGTCAGCGTCGACGAGATCGGCATGGCGGACGGGAAGAACCTCTCGTCCAGCATCGGCCTGCACTTCTCGGCCAGCCTGGCCGGAGCTGTGGAACAGGTGTGCGAGCTGTGGCGTAGCGACGTCGGCCGCCGCGACTTCCTCACCGGCGCGTCGGTGGCCGCCTCGGCGCTGGTGGAGCCCAGCCGGGACTGGCTGATCACCGGCGTCGACCAGCAGGTGGCCCGGACGGGGGGATCCAGGGTGGGCCCGGCGGACGTGGAGGCGGTGCACGCGACCACGGCGATGCTGGTCGAGCTGGATCACCGGTTCGGCAGCGGGCATGTCCGCCCGGTGGTCGTGCACTACCTGAACAGCGTGGTGTCCGGGCTGCTCGCGGGCTCCTACCGGGAGGACACCGGACGCCGGTTGTTCACGGCGGTGGCCCGACTCACCGAGCTGGCCGGGTACATGGCCATCGACACCGGCCAACCCGGCCTGGCCCAGCGCTACTACATCCAAGCGCTGCGGCTGGCCCAGGCGGCCGGGGACCGGGCGTACGGGGCATATGTGCTGGCGGCCTCGATGAGCCACCTGGCGGCGAACCTGGGAAATCCCCGGGAAATCGCCCAACTCGCCCGCGCCGCGCAGGAGGGGGCCCGGGGCGCGGCCACGCCCACGGCCATGTCGCTGTTCTATGTGGCCGAGGCGCGCGGCCACGCGCTGCTGGGCGACGTCCGGTCCTGCGAAACGGTGGCGGGACGGGCGGCCGAGGCGATGGAACACAGCCGCCCGGAGGAGGACCCGGATTGGATCGGGCACTTCGACCGCGCCTACCTGGCCGACGAACTCGCGCACTGCCACCGGGACTTGGAACAGCCAATACAGTCCGCCCGGTACGCCGAGGAGGCGCTGAAGACCCATCCGGAGACCCGGGTGCGGCGCCGCGCCGTGGACCTGATGCTGCTGGCCACCGCCCAGTTGCAGCTGCGGGACGTCGAGCGGGCCTGCGAAACCGGGGCGCGCGCGGTCGAGTTGATGTCCGGGCTGCGCTCCGCGCGCGGCACGGAGTACCTGGACGACTTCCGGCGGCGGCTGGAGCCCTACCGCGAGCAGCAGGCAGTACGGGAGTTCCAGGCGCGGACGCTGGCCGAGGCGGCGGCCTGATCGGGGTCACCGGCCGGGCGGTTGGGCCGGTCGGTGACCGCAGGGAGCGGCGGAAACGGTGCCGCCGGGGGCAGCGGTAGCCGTGAGAACCCTGAGAACGGAGGACAGTGATCCGCTGGGGTGATAGTCACCCGTAAGGATGAACCGGTAGCGTGGGATGCTGTTCTGACCAGTGGTCCCGCGCCTATGCGGGGGCAGTGCCCCTCGTGCCGGGCGAAGTGAGGAATAGCGTTGAACCACCGCCGCCCCAACTTCGACGAGTTGACTCCGGACGACCTGTTCCGGCCCGAACCCGTGGACGGACCGCGTACCGGCGGAACGATCGCGGGCGAGGTGCTGTACTCCTCACGCGAGCCGATCCCGCCGACCCAGCCGCAGCTGCCGCCGGCCCAGCAGACGCAGGCGCTGCCGCAGCCGTGGGCCGGGTCCCAGCAGCCGCAGCAGGCCAGCGGACAGCCGGAGTACTTCGGCGACCCCACCGCGATCGCCCCGGTGGTGGTCGAGGGCGCCACCCAGTTCCTGCCGCCCTTCCCGCAGCCTCAACCGGGCTACGACTACTCCGGGCCCCAGGGCTTTGACCAGACGCAGAACTTCGACCAGGCGCAGAACTTCGACCAGGGTCAGGGCTACGGCCAGAACCAGGGGTACGACCAGAACCAGCAGAACCAGGGGTACGACCAGGGCTACGCCGGTCCCCAGCCGTACCAGCAGCAGGTCCAGCCGGTCGTCCAGCCGGTCCAGCAGGTGCAGCAGCCCTCCTACGTCCACCAGGTCTCCTACGGGCAGCCGGCGCCGCAGCAGCAGCCGCCGCAGTACGGCGGCGGCTACTCCGGTGGCGGCAACGCCGGCGGCGGCGCCCCGGTCGGCGGCGGGCGGAGCGGGTCCGGGCGGCGGTTCTCCAACCGGGCCATCGCCATCGCCGCGATCGCGGCCTGCGCGGTGATCGGGGTCATCGCGGCGACCGTGATGGCCGGCGGCAGCAGCCCGGCCAAGAGCGCCGGCGCCCCCAGCAGCGTCTCGGCCTCGGCCTCCGCGCCGGAGGTCAGCGAGAACACGGCGCAGGCGCAGGCGCTGTCCAACCTGCTGGCGACGGCCGCCAACGGCCGCTCCGCGGTGATCGCGGCCGTCAGCAACGTCAACGGCTGCCAGAACCTGTCCCAGTCGCAGACGGACCTGACCACGGCCGCGGGCCTGCGCAAGCAGCTGATCCAGCAGCTCGCGCTGCTCCAGACCAGCCAGCTCGCCCACGGCGCCGAGCTCGTCAGCGAGCTGCGCACGGGCTGGCAGGCGTCGGCCGACGCGGACACGCACTACGCGGCCTGGGCCGCGCAGTCCGCCTCCAGCTGCGCGCACACACACAAGCCCAAGCCCGGCGGACAGCTGGCCCAGGGCGACGCCGCCAGCGGCACGGCGACCGAGGCCAAGGCCAAGGCGGCCAAGCTGTGGAACGTGATCGCCAAGGAGACCGGGATGCCCGAGCGGTCCGGGGACCAGCTGTGAGCCGCCGCCCAGCTCCGCGAAGGCAGTGGCGAGGACTGTGGCGAGGGCCGTTCGGTGACGAACGTAGTATCGACCATCATGCGGGAATCATGGAGCGGTTCGCAGCAGGGTTCGTCCAGGGCTTCTCGAACGGGCACCCGGTCCGCCAGCATGGGCACCATGCCGCTCACTGACATCCCCTGGTGGCGCTGGCGGGCCCGGGTCCGCTCAGCCCTGCACATGCTCGGCGACCCCGCTTTCCAGCACGAGTGCTGGGTCCTCGGCCGCGACGGGTACGGCGACGTCACCGACGCCGTGTACCGCCTGGTCGAGGACACCTGGCTGGACCGCTGGTCCGCCGAGAAGTACGTCGGGTCGATATTCCGGGACACCGCCGAGACCGCGCTGGTGGACGCGGCGGTGCTGCGGGTGCTGCGGATCCTGCACCAGGTCGGCCCGGACGCGCCATCCAGCGCCTACCTCCAGCATCACGGCTGGCCGGAGGCGGTACGGGCCTGCCGGGACGCCCACGCGCTGCTCGCGGCCAACGACGGCGAGGACCCGGAGCTGCCGCCGCGCTCGCTGGCGGTGCTCGGCATCCTGCTCCGCGCCAGCGCCTGACCGGCTGCCGCCGGGACGCCGCCGGCCGCCGGGACGCCGCCGCATGGGGACGCCGCCGCATGAGACGGCCCGACCGGTTCGGCCGGGCTGTGGCAACCTGGACCCTCTGACGAGCGGCACAGCCGACGAGCGATACGGCGCGCGAGAGGACATCCGGTGGCAGACCAGCAGCCCGGCACCACGGACCAGTACGTCTTGACCCTGTCCTGCCCCGACAAGCAGGGCATCGTGCACGCGGTGTCCAGCTATCTGTTCCGCACCGGCTGCAACATCGTCGACAGCCAGCAGTTCGGCGACGGCGACTCCGGGCTGTTCTTCATGCGGGTGCACTTCTCCGCCGAGCCCCCGGTCACCCTGGAGAAGCTGCACGCCAGCTTCGCCGCGACCGGGGACGCCTTCCGGATGGACTGGCAGATCCACCCCAGCGCCCAGCGCACCCGGATGCTGCTGCTGGTCAGCAAGTTCGGCCACTGCCTGAACGACCTGCTGTTCCGGGCGAGCAGCGGGGCGCTGCCGGTGGACGTGGTCGGGGTGGCCTCCAACCACACCGACTTCCAGGAGCTGGCCGCCTCCTACCATGTGCCGTTCCACCACATCCCGGTGACCGCCGACACCAAGCCGGAGGCCGAGGCGGCGCTGCTGGAGCTGATCGACCGCGAGCAGGTGGACCTGGTGGTGCTGGCCCGCTACATGCAGGTGCTCTCGGACGACCTGTGCAAGGCCCTGGCCGGGCGGGCGATCAACATCCACCACTCGTTCCTGCCGAGCTTCAAGGGCGCCAAGCCCTACCACCAGGCGCACGCCCGGGGCGTGAAGCTGATCGGCGCGACCGCGCACTATGTCACCGCCGCGCTGGACGAGGGCCCGATCATTGAGCAGGAGGTGGTCCGGGTCAGCCACGACGTCTCGCCGCAGCAGCTGGTGGCGCTGGGCCGGGACGCCGAGTGCCAGGCGCTGGCGCGGGCGGTGAAGTGGCACGCGGAGCACCGGGTGCTGCTGAACGGCAGCCGCACCGTGGTCTTCGGCTGAGTCGCAGGAAGCCGCAGGTCGGGTGGTGCGGGAGGGGCCGGAGGTTGTGCTGGGGTTGTGAAACTGTCGTCCGCTCAGGCGAGCGTGCGGCCGTTTGTCCGAACTGCCCCGCTAGCCTGTGAGTGATGAGCCTGTGACTGATGAGTCTGTGACTGATTCCGACCGGTCCTGTTCCAACGAGCTGAGAATCGCGGCATGGCGTGACGACACTGACGGTGAGTTCCGAGGAGTCCCAGGGCTGGGAGGTGCTGCGCGTCGCAGGCGAGATCGACCTGGTCACCGGCGGGCAGATCAGGGCCGAGCTGCACCGGCTGGTCGCCGGGGGCGGCCGCCAGGTGGTGCTGGACCTCGGCGCGGTGCGGTTCTGCGACTCCAGCGGCGTGGGCGTGCTGATCGGCGCGCGGCGGCTGCTCCGCTCCTGCTCCGGTGAGCTGCGGCTGGTGCTGCCGCCGGACGGCACGGTCGGCGAGCCCGACGGGCATGTGCACCGGGTGTTCACCGCGCTCGGGCTGCGGCGGCTGTTCGACATCTACCCGGACGTGGCCTCCGCCGCCACCCCGCCCGCCCCGCCGCTCGCCCGCCCCGCCTGACCCCCGCCCGCTCGATCGGCTCCCGCTCCGGGCGGCAGCGGGCGGCAGTCGGCGGACCAGTAGGCTCGGGGCCGTGACCGCAGTGAGCCTCAGCATCGTCCTGCCCGTGTACGGCGTCGCCGACTACCTGCCGCGCTGTCTGGATTCGATCCTCGCCGACCCGGGGGACGCCCCCGGCGTCGGCCCGCAGGCGTCGGCGGTGCGGCTCCAGGTGGTGGCCGTGGACGACTGCTCGCCGGACGGCAGCGGCGCGATCCTGGACGCCTACGCCGCCCGCGACCCCCGGCTCACCGTGCTGCACCTGGACCGCAACCGGGGCCTCGGCGGGGCCCGCGAGGCCGGATTGGCCGAGGCCACCGGCGAGTACGTCTGGTTCGTCGACAGCGACGACTGGCTGGCCGACGGCGCGGTCGCCGACGTCGCCGCCCGGCTGGCCGAGGTCCGGCCCGACGTCCTGGTCACCGGCTTCGCCCGGGTCTACCCCGACGGCAGCACCGAGCCGGACAGCTGGCGGCGGCTGCTCGACGGCGTCCCCGAGGCGTTCACCCTGGCCGAGCGGCCGGCGCTGCTCCAGATGATCCTCTCCGCCTGGAACAAGGTGGTCCGCCGGGAGTTCCTGCTCGGACTCGGCGTCCGCTTCGGCGACGGCTACTACGAGGACATCTCGGTCACCTACCCGCTGCTGCTGGCCGCCGAGCGGATCAGCTACCTCGACCAGGACGTCTACTTCTACCGGCGGCAGCGCGAGGGCGCGATCACCAACACCGCCTCGGCCAGGCACGCCGACGCGTTCGCCCAGTACGACGCGGTCTTCGGGTTCCTGGACCGCCGCCCGGAGGTCCCGCCGCAGCTGCGCCGCCTGGTCTTCGACCGGACCGTGAAGCAGGCGGTGACCATCCTGGACACCCCGGGCCTGGTCCCGAACAGCCTGCGCCGGGACTTCTTCGGCCGCACCGCCGACCACTTCGCCCGGCACCGCCCGGCCGGGTACACCCACCCGGGCGGGCTGCGCGGCGTCCAGTACCGGCTGGTGGAGCGCGACGCCTGGGCCGCCTACCAGCAGCTGCGTCCGCTCCAGGCGCTGCCGCGGACGCTCAAGCGGACTCTGCGGCAGGGCAGTCAGGGGCTGAAGCGGGGCGCGCGCAAGGCGGTCCGCGGGGCCGGGCGGCGCGGGATGTACGAGGCGTACCGGCGGCTACCGCTGGACCAGGGGCTGGCCGTCTACGCCGCCTACTGGTACCGGGGCTACGCCTGCAACCCGGCCGCGATCTACGAGAAGGCGCGCGAGCTGGCCCCGGCGGTGCGCGGGGTGTGGGTGGTGGAGACCAGGGCCCAGGCCGCCGCGCTGCCGCCGGGCGTGCCCTATGTGATCGCCAACACCCCGGCCTACCTGCGGGCCATGGCCACCGCCAAGTACCTGGTGAACAACGTCAACTTCCCGCACACGATGACCAAGCGGCCCGGTTCGGTGCACGTGCAGACCCAGCACGGCACCCCGCTGAAGCTGCTCGGCCTGGACCTGCGGGAGCACCCGGAGGCGGGTGGCGACATGGACTTCGACCGGATGCTGGAGCACGTCGCCCGCTGGGACTACCTGGTGTCGCCCAACCCGCACTCCACCGCGGCCTTCGGCAGCGCCTACCCCGGCCGCTACCGGGTGCTGGAGACCGGCTATCCGCGCAACGACCGGCTGTCGCGCGGCACCCCGGCCGAGATCGCCGCGATCCGGGAGCGGCTGGGCGTCCCCGAGGGCAGCACGGCGGTCCTCTACGCGCCCACTCACCGGGAGCAGCAGGCGGGTTACGTGCCGGCGCTGGACCTGGCCGCGCTGGCGGCCGAGCTGGGACCGGACGTCACCCTGCTGGTCCGCGCCCACTACTTCTACGACGACCCGGACCTCGGGGCCGCGGGCCCGGGCACAGTGCTGGACGTGTCCGGGCACCCCTCGGTGGAGGACCTCTACCTGGCGGCCGACATCCTGGTCACCGACTACTCCTCGACCATGTTCGACTATGCGGTGCTGGACCGCCCGATCGTGGTCTTCGCCCCCGACTGGGAGGACTACCAGCGGATCCGCGGCGTCTACTTCGACCTGCGTGCCGAGCCGCCGGGCTTGTTCACCACCACCCAGGACGAGCTGATCCGGGCCCTGCGGGACGGCTCGGCGACCGGCCCGGAGGCCGACAAGGCCCGGGCCGCCTTCCGCGCCCGGTTCTGCCCCTGGGACGACGGCGGCGCGGCCGAGCGGGTGGTCCGCGAGGTGTTCGGCCTGTCCTGACCGCCCTGACCACTGTCCTGACCTGACCACTGTCCTGACCTGGCCGTGCTGACCTGACCCGCGCTGACCTGAGTCGGTGTCACCGGCCCGGCCGGGCGGGTTGGTAGCGTCGGGAGTGCCGTGCCGGCTGGCGCGGCGGGCTTCCGACCGAGAGGGACCTCATGGCCACGACGATCCGCAGGGCGGTGATCCCGGCCGCCGGATTGGGCTCGCGCCTGCTGCCGCTGACCAAGGCGACTCCGAAGGAGATGCTGCCGGTCGGCGACAAGCCGGTGATCGAGCACACCGTGCGGGAGCTGGTGGCGTCCGGGATCACCGACATCACCATCGTGGTCTCCGGCGGCAAGTCCCTGATCCAGGAGCACTTCCGGCCGAACCCGGCGCTGGTCGACCAGCTCCGCGCGGACGGCAAGACCGCGTACGCGGACGCGGTGCAGGAGGTCGCCGAGCTGTCCCGGCGCGGCCACATCACCTATCTGGACCAGCACGGCCCGTACGGCAACGGCACCCCGGTGCTGAACGCGGCCCGCAACTTCGGCGACGAGCCGATGCTGGTGCTCTGGCCGGACGACGTCTTCGTGGCCGAGGTGCCGCGCGCCCAGCAGCTGATCCACGCGTACGAGGCGACCAACTGCCCGGTGCTGGCGCTGCTGCCGATGGAGCCGGCCGACTCGCAGCGCTACGGCGTGCCGGTGGTCAAGGAGGACCTGGACGACGGGCTGCTGCGGATCACCGGCTTGGTGGAGAAGCCCAAGCCGGCCGACGCCCCCTCCGCGTTCGCGGCCATCGGCGGCTATGTGGTCACCCCCGGCATCATCGACGAGCTGCGCGAGCAGACCAAGCGCTGGTACGAGCACCGCACCGGCGAGGTCTACCTGACCGACGCCATCAACGCCTACGCGGCCAGCCGGGCGGTCTACGGCCAGGTCATCCAGGGCCGCTGGTACGACACCGGCAACCCGGGCGACTACCTGGTCGCCCAGTTCGCGTCGGCGCTCGCGCACCCCGAGTACGGTCCGCTGCTGCGCAAGCTGGCCCGTGACCTGGACGGCCGGCCGGGCTGAGCGACGACCGCCGCAGCCGGCCGCACCGGCCGGCCCCGCGTCCGGTCAGCCGGTGGCCCGCGGTCGGTCAGCCGGTGAGCTGTTGCGAGAGCCAGATCAGCGACTGCGGCAGCATGGTCTGGAACACGGCGGTGGTGTGGTCGCCCTTGTCGAGGACCATCACCCGGCTCGGCCCGGGGTGGTGCAGCGCGCCGATCAGCTTCCGGGCGTCCGGGACGGTGCCCGGGTCCTGTAGCGAACCCGCCGCCAGGAGCACGATGTTCGGCTGCTGCCGCTCCGCCTTGAGCAGCAGGTACGGGTCGTTGGCGGCGGCCAGCCGCGGGTTGCGGGTGACGATCGCCGCGTCCGGCGCGTTGTAGCCGGACATGCTGACCGCGGCGTGGAAGCTGGTCGGGTACTGCACGGTGAGGTTGGCCGAGCAGTAGCCCCCGGCGGAGTAGCCCATGATCGCCCAGTGCGCGGCGTTGGGCGCGGCCCGGAAGTTCTTCTTGACCAGGTTGGGCACGTCCTTGGCCAGCCAGGTGGCGGTCTGGTAGCTCCCGGGCAGGTTGGCGCAGCCGGAGTCGTTGCCGCCGCCGAACATGTTCAGCGTGGCCGCGACCAGGATCATCGGCTTGGCCTTGCCCTCGCCCATCAGCTTCTGCAGCTCGGTGTTGGCCTTCATGGTGCCGAACCAGGCCTGCGGCGTGCCGGGGGTACCGGGCAGCAGCTCGACCACGGGAAAGTTGGTGTGGGCGTACTGCGGCTGGTTGTACTGCGGCGGCAGCCAGACGTACAGGTTGCCCTTGATCCGCGACTGCGGGCCGACGGCCTTGGTCTTGAGGACGCCGGTGCTGTAGGTGGTGAACGAGAGCTTCTCGGAGATGACGGTGCCGTCGCTGCCCGGCGCGCCGCTGATGGCGGTGCCGCCGCCGGTGAGCTGCACGGTGGCGTCGTCGCCGAAGAGGTCGCCCCAACTGTCGTAGAAGGGGCCCATGCTGTTGTTCACGTACACCAGGACCATCAGCACCGCGGCGGCCTGGCTGAACAGCGTCAGCCCGATCCGACCGCCGACCCGGACCGCCGTGGGTCCGGGTATTCGGTTCCAGAACACGGCCATGCCGATGACCGTCAGCACCACCAGGGCGATGCTGACGACGAAGAACGGCACTCCTGTGAGACTCATCGGTAACCCTTCCGGATCCCCCCGCCGTCGACTGCTGCCGCCAGGTGGACGGCAGCCGGACGGATTCCGCACGTAGTGACGCAGCGGAGGGCCGGCGCGTTGCGGCCTTCGGCGGCCTCAGAACGCGTGGCCGGATTCCGGGAGGGGAGCTTACCTTGAGGTTACCTGGGAGATCATTGGGTTTTTCATACCAGCGGATGACACCCGGACGGCCGGATGGCGGGACCGGGGGCAGCCGCTCCGCCGTCGCTGCTGACCTGCGGCTACGGCCGCGGCAGGGCCGGGTCGGTCCAGGGGAGGGCGGCGAACAGGTCGCGCAGCTCCTGCTTGACCACTTTGCGCAGGGTCTCGTTGCGCGGCAGCGCGTCCACCACCTCCAACTGCTCGGGGATCTTCTGCGTCATCAGCCCGGCCGCGCGCAGCCGCGCGGTGATCTCCGCCAGCGTCGGCGGCTCCTGCCCGGGCCTCCGCTCCACCACCGCGCACACCCGCTCCCCGCGCACCGGGTCGGGCAGGCCGATCACGGCCACCGCGCCGACGCGCGGGTCCTGGTAGATCAGGTCCTCGATCTCCTGCGGGGCGATGTTCTCGCCCTTGCGGATGATGATGTCCTTGAGCCGCCCGGTGAGCACCACATGGCCGTCCGGCCGGATGTGGCCGAGATCACCGGTGTGGAACCAGTCCCCGGCGGAGAAGGCCCGCGCGGTCAGCTCCGGATCGGTGTAGCCGCGACAGACCATCGGCCCCCGCAGCCACACCTCCCCGGTCTCCCCGGCCGCGGCGTCCCCGCCCCCCTCCGCTGCCCCGGCGCCCCCCTCCGGGCGGACCACTCGGACGATCCGGAGCTCCGCGCCGGTCACCGGTCGGCCCTCGGTGTGGGCCAGCTGGTCGGGGCTGTCCAGCGGCGAGCCCATGCAGATGGCGGCCGCCTCGGTCATGCCGTAGCCGTGTGCCAGCTCGCAGCCCAGCTCGGTGACCACCTCGTGGTACAGCTCCGGCGGGCAGGGCGCGCCGCCGCCGGAGATCAGCCGCAGGGTGGGCAGCAGCCGCTCGCCCGGCGGCAGTTTCCGCTGCTCGGCGACGAACGCGGAGTAGAAGGCGGTGCTGCCCCCGGCGACGGTCACCCCGTTGCGGCGGAAGGCGGCCAGCGTGTCCGGCAGTGCGAACACCTCCGCCAACAGCGACGGGAAGCCCCGCAGCAGCATGGTGACCAGGTAGGCCGGGCCGCCGATATGGGCGTAGGGGAAGGCGATGGACCCGACGTCGTGCGGGCCCGTGCCCATGGCCTCGGCCAGGCCCGCGCCGCCGGCGATCAGTGTCCTGTCGGTGTGTCGGGCTCCCTTGGGCGCGGCGGTGCTGCCTGAGGTGTAGAAGACCCAGCGGACCGGGGCGCGTTCGTCGCCCAGGTCGGTGCGCGGCGGCGGGGGCAGCGTTCCCGGGTCGTCCTGCGGCAGGTCGGCCTCCGCGTACGCGACCCGCACCAGCGGCCCGGTCCCGTCCCCGGTCCCGGTCCCGTTCCCGTTCCCGTCCGTGGAGGCGTCGGCCGCGAGCCGGAGGTAGTCGAAGCCCCGCCACACTCCGGGGACGAGGAACAGCTGCGGCTCGGCCTCCCGCAGGATCCGGCCCACCTCGGCCCCCCGGTACAGGGCGATCACCGGCGTCTGCACCGCGCCCAGCCGCGCCAGCGCCAGCGAGAGCAGCACCGTCTCCACCCGGGTCGGCAGTTGCCAGGCCACCCGGCTGCCCTCGCCGACGCCGTACCCGGCACGCAGCCCGGCCGCGACCCGCTCGGCCCGATCGCGCACCTGGCGAAAGCTGAGCACCCGGTCCGGCCCGGCTCCTGTTCCGGCGTCGGCGTCGGTCTCGGTCTCGGTGCCGGTGCCGGTGCCGGTGCCGGTGTCGGGGAGCTCCTGGATCAGCATCGGCGCGTCCGGGGTGAGCGCGACCCGGCGCTCCAGCAGCTCCCAGAGCGTCGGGGCGTCCGTGAGCCGGTCGGGCCTGCTGGTATCGCTCATCGCGGTCCTTTCGAGGGTATTCGAGGGTATCTGACGAGACGTCAAGCAGACTTCGAAGGTACTCATTCGTTCGTACGACGATCAAGTACCAGCCCGAGTGCCCGCTCAAGTGCCCGCCGCGCGCCAGTAGTCGGCGACGGCTGCGGTGTCCGTCACCGTGGCGACCAGGGCCAGCGTGTGCCGCAGCACCGCCTCGGCGTACTCCGGCGGCGTGCCGGCCACGGCGTCGCGCGGCAGGACCACCTGGAAGCCGGCTCCCACCGCGCCGAGCACCAGCTCCAGCAGGGCGACATTCAGCGACACCCCGACGCAGACCACGGTCCGCGCGCCCAGGTTGCGCAGGGCCGAGGCCAACCCGGTGTCCTGGAAGGGGCCCAGGCCGTGCAGCCGGGGGAGCAGCAGGTCGCGTCCGGGGTCCGCGCCGATGCCCGGGTGCGGGGCGGCCGCCGCCGAGCCGGGGGTCAGCGGCACCGGCGTCCTCGCCGCCGCCGCGAACAGCCGGGCGTTGCCGCTCGCGCCCAGGCCGTCCGCCCGGCGCAGCGCCAGGCAGTGCAGCACCGGGACGCCCACGGTCCGTGCGGCGGCGACCAGTTCGCCGACGTGGCGGACGAGTCCCGCCGCCCGGGCGGCCTCGGCCAGGGCCGGGAACACCGCGGCCTCGCCCAGTACGCCGTTCTGGCACTCGCAGGTGACCAGCGCCGCTCGCGCCGGGTCCAGCAGTTCGTCCAGCCGTACGGCCATCGCCGACTCCCTCCACCCGGGCCCTGCCCCCCGCCGGGCGCTTGCCGCCCGTGGTCCGGTTCACTAGTCTGAATCTGACGGGTCGTCAGGTAAAGGGTCCGGGTGACCGGATTCCGGAGGGAGTGCACACATGGACCGTGCGACCACAACTGACGTTGCGTCAACTCCTGACCTTCCCATGGTGGTCAGCGTGGACGACCACGTGATCGAGCCCGACCACCTGTTCCGGACCTGGCTGCCGGCCAAATACCGGGATCGGGGCCCGCAGCCGCTGCGCCAGGGCATCGGCGAACTCGCCTACGTCGGTGGCAAGTACCGGATCACCATGGACCCGGCCGGTCCGCCCACCGACTGGTGGATCTACGAGGACCTCCAGTTCCCGTACAAGCGGAACATCGCCGCGGTCGGCTTCGACCGGGACGAGATGACGCTGGAGGGCATCACCCGCGACCAGATGCGCCGAGGCTGCTGGGACCCCAAGGCCCGGATCGAGGACATGCAGGACAACCACGTCGAGGCCTCGCTCTGCTTCCCGACCTTTCCCCGGTTCTGCGGCCAGACCTTCGCCGAGGCGCACGACAAGGAGGTCGCGCTGGCCTGCGTCCGCGCCTACAACGACTGGATGGTGCAGGAGTGGTGCGGCGACAGCGGCGGCAGGCTGATCCCGCTGTGCCTGATCCCGCTCTGGGACGTCGAGTTGGCGGTCGCCGAGATCAAGCGCAACGCCGCGCGCGGGGTGCGCGCGGTCTGCTTCAGTGAGATCCCCACCTACCTCGGCCTGCCCAGCATCCACAGCGGCTACTGGGACCCGTTCTTCGCCGAGTGCCAGGCCACCGGCACCGTCGTCTGCATGCACATCGGCTCCTCCTCGCAGATGCCGGCCGCCTCGCCGGACGCGCCCCCGGCCGTGCAGGCCACGCTGAGCTTCAACAACGCCATGGCCTCGATGACCGACTTCCTCTTCTCGGGCGTGCTGGTGCGCTTCCCGAAGCTGAAACTCGCCTACAGCGAAGGGCAGATGGGCTGGATCCCGTACGCCCTGGAGCGCGCCGACGACGTCTGGCGCGAGCACCGGGCCTGGGGCGGGGTGCGCGACCTGATCCCGGAGCCGCCGTCCAGCTACTACTACCGGCAGATCTTCGCCTGCTTCTTCCGGGACAAGCACGGGGTGGCCTCGTTGGACACGGTCGGCGTGGACAACGTCACCTTCGAGACCGACTACCCGCATGTGGACTCGACCTGGCCGCAGACCAAGGCGGTCGCCCTGGACCATGTCGCCGGGCTGCCGGCCGATGTCGTCTACAAGCTCATCCGGGGCAACGCCATCCGTATGCTCGGACTCGATCTCGACCGGCAACTCGACTCCAGCGGAAGACCGTTGACATAGTCCCGGGACGAGCAGGAGGGGGAGAGCGCCGTGGACCTGAGCGACAGCCCGGCCGAGGCCGCGTTCCGGCGCGGGTTGCGGGACTGGCTCGGCAAGACCCTGCCGGAGCTGCCACCGCCGCCCGACCCCGCCGACTGGCCCGGACGCCGGGCCTACGACACCGGCTGGCAGCGGCGGCTGCACGACGCCGGCTACGCCGGGGTGCACTGGCCGGTCGAGGCCGGCGGCAGCGGGGCCACCCCGGCCGAGCACCTGATCTACCTGGAGGAGACGGAGCGGGCCGGCGCCCCCTACGTCGGCGCCAACTTCGTCGGCCTGCTGCACGCCGGACCCACCATCGCCGCCGAGGGCAGCCCCGAACAGCGCCGCCGCTACCTGCCGCCGATCCTGCGCGGCGAGGAGATCTGGTGCCAGGGCTTCAGCGAGCCCGGCGCGGGCTCCGACCTGGCGGCGCTGCGCACCCGCGCGGTCCGCGACGGCGACAGCTACGTGGTCAGCGGCAGCAAGATCTGGACCTCCCACGCCGAGGTCGCCGACTGGTGCGAACTGCTGGTCCGCACCGACCCGGAGGCGCCCCGGCACCACGGCATCAGCTGGCTGGTGCTGCCGATGGACGCCCCCGGCGTCACCGTCCGCCCACTGCGGACGCTGGCCGGGACCACCGAGTTCGCCGAACTGTTCCTGGACGAGGTACGGGTCCCGGTCGGCAACCGGGTGGGCGCGGAGAACGACGGCTGGCGGGTGACCATGGTCACGCTGTCCTTCGAACGCGGGACCGCCTTCGCCGGGGAGGTCGTCGCCGGACGCCGGACGCTGGGCCGGCTCGCCCGGCTGGCCCGGGACAACGGCGCCTGGACGGACGGCGGGCTGCGCCGCCGGATCGGAACGCTGGCAGGGGAGTTCACCGCGCTGTGGCGGCTGGTGCAGTGGAACGTCTCCGAGGCGGGCGCGGGCGGCGTGCCGGGGGCCGGCGCCTCGGTGTTCAAGCTGCGCTTCTCGCAGGCCCGGCAGGAGCTGTACGACCTGGCGGCGGAGGTGCTGGGCAGCGGCGCGCTGCTGCTGTCCGAACCGGACGGCGACGGGGCCGAAGCCTGGACAGCCGAAGCCTGGACAGCCGAGGCCTGGACAGCCGAGGCCTGGACAGCCGAGGCCTGGACCATGCAGCGGTTGCAGGGCCTGTCGTACACCATCGCCGCGGGCACCTCGCAGATCCAGCGGGACATCGTCGCCCGCCGGGTGCTCGGCCTGCCCAGGTCAGGAGGCAACTGATGGACTTCCGGCTGACCGTGGACCAGCGGCAGTTGCAGACCGCGACCAGGGAGCTGCTGGCCGGTCGCTTCGGCCGCGAGCGGCTGCGGGCCGCGGTGGACGCGGGCGGGCCGCTGGACCGCGCGCTGTGGGCGCAGCTGCACGCGGCGGGGCTGTTCGCGCTGCGCGCGCCCGGAGCGTCCGGCCTCGGCCTGGGCCTGGCCGAGGCGGTGCTGGTGTTCGAGGAGGCCGGCCGCGCGCTGCTGCCGGGACCGCTGGTCGCCACCGAACTCGCCGCTGCCCTCGGGCTGGTGTCCGCTGCTGACGGCGTGGCCGGGCTGGTCCGGCTGCCGCACGGGCGCGGACCGCTGCTGGTCGAGCAGCTGCCGTCGCTCGATCTGCTGCTGGTGCTGGACTCGACCGCCGGGGAGCTGCGACTGCTGGAGCCGCGCGTGGCGGCGGCGGTGGCCCGGCCGGTGCGCGGGGTCGATCCGCTGACGCCGCTCTGGGAGCTCACCGGGCCGCTGCCGCCCGGGCGTCCGGTCATCGGCACGGACACCGCCCGGCTCTGGGCCGAGGGCACGCTGCTGACCGCCGCGCTACAGCTGGGACTGGCCGCGCGGGCGGTGGAGTCGGCGGTCGGATACGCCCGCCAGCGGGAGCAGTTCGGCAGGCCGATCGGCGCGTTCCAGGCGGTGCAGCACCTGTGTGCGGACATGGTCGGCCGGTTGGAGCCGGCCAGGGTCGCGGTCCGGGCGGCGGCGGTGCTGCTGGACGCCGGTCCACGGCTGGACCTGGCGGCACTGGACCCTGCGGCCCGGGCCGAGGTGGCCGGGGCCAAGCTGCTGGCGGACGAGGCGGCGGTGCGCGGCGCGCGCGACTGCCTGCAGATCCACGGTGGCATGGGCTTCACCTGGGAGGCCGACGTGCAGCTGCTGCTGAAGCGGGCCTGGGTCTGGCAGGGCGGCTTCGCCGGGCCGCACGAGTGCGCCGAAGAGCTGGCCGCCCAGTTGTGAACACGCCTGTGGACATGTGTAGGAAGGGTGGTTTTGCCGGGACGCAGGCAGCTTGCCGCTGTTCCGGTGACGGTTCGGTTACGCTCCAGACGTGCGGACGGATCGGAAGCCGAGTGTGCGGCAGCAGGGACGCTGGTGTCGTTCCGCGCGGGCCCGCACCGGGTGCGCCGTGACGTCCGGTCGCACCCCGCCGGGGTCCGCGACGACAGTGCGGGGGCCTTCGGGGGCAGTATGCACCCCCGGATTGTCTCCGCGTTGGAATATGCCCGAAGCGCTTGCCGTGATTGGCGTGGGCGAATCATCCTGGGTCGGGTCCTTGTCCAAGTCCTTGTCCAAGGCACAACTGATCCCGCAAGTACGGGTGGTGTGAGCGGTGCAGGTGCTTCAGGTACAGATGGCGGTACAGGCCGATCCGGCCGAGGTCGGCCGGGCCCGGCGATGGGTTCGCTCCCGGCTGGCCGGGTGCGGCCTCGATCCGGACGCCCCGCTGGCCGAGACGCTGGTGCTGGTGGTCTCCGAGCTGGTCACCAACGCGGTGGTGCACACCGGCTCCCCGGCGGTGCTGCGGCTGGTCTTCCCGATCGGCACGGACGCCGACCGGCGGCCGGTACGGGTCGAGGTCGCTGACGCCAGCCCGCAACCGCCCCGACGGCGCTGCGCGCGCGGCGAGGCGACCAGCGGTCGCGGCCTGGAGCTGGTGGACTGCCTCGCCGACCGCTGGGGCTGGCACCCGGACGGCAACGGCAAGCGCGTGTGGTGCGAGATCGAACAACTGGACCGCCCCACCCCCGCCCCACCCCTCGGTGACGTAGCCGTCCTCGGTCTCCAACAACTCCTGGTCAGCTAACCCCCACCCACCCCAGCCCCCA
>Ga0302311_10003189_pt1 | contig 18031 bp, 18 predicted proteins | sample III_Palsa_N1_3_FD_200449 | JGI IMG/M metagenome (GOLD analysis project Ga0302311, IMG submission 200449) | Peat permafrost microbial communities from Stordalen Mire near Abisko, Sweden - III_Palsa_N1_3 | ecosystem: Environmental > Terrestrial > Soil > Palsa > Peat permafrost | place: Sweden... | reverse complement strand
GCTCGGCGCGGCGCTCGGGCACCAGGCAGCAATCAGCCGGTCGCACACCGCAGGCAAAATCGATCATGGCCGATGTTGCGGCAAGTTCCAGATTCATGCGCGTGCTGAGCAGACCGGCAAGCAGCTGCACGTCGCGTTCCTGAATATGGCGGCGATCCTCGCGCAAATGCAGCGTGATGTTGTCCGCGCCGGCGTGCTCGGCCAGCAATGCAGCCTGCACCGGTTCCGGATAGCGCGTGTGCCGCTGCTGGCGCAGGGTCGCTATGTGATCGATGTTGACGCCAAGGGCAATTCCCGGATGCATCAGCTGGCTCGCTCCCTGCGCGGATAATTGAGCAGCGATCGGGCCACGGCACGGGTGCTCAGCTCCCGTCCTTCCAGACAGTGATCGAGCGCGGCGCGCATCAGCGAACGCGCCTGGCGCAGTTCGGAGTCGCTGTCAAAACCATCGCCCAGCGCCAGCCGCTGCAGCACGCTACCGCCGATCGCGCCCGAGCTGCCCGGTTCGGCGATCACGACTCCGTGCACGCCGGGCTGAAAATGATAGAACGCCTCGCTACGCACCGGATGCCCGGTATCCGCCTCAGCGGCCAGATTCAGGCCGTAGCCGATGAATTCGAGCAGCCGCGCCTCGAACTGGCGCAGCGGCGCGTCGACGCACAGCTGCGCTCGCAGCTGCGCCAGCGTCGCCTCGTATTGATCGAACAGTTGCGGGTGCGGATCGTGCCGCGTCACCAGCTTCAGCAGCAGTTCATTGAGATAAAAGGCGCTCATCAGACACGCCGCAGGCAGGCCCGGCGGGTGGTCCGCATTCTCGGCGCCGGTCAGCTGCGGCGCCTCGCCGCGCCCGCTCCACGACAGTAGCAGTGCACGAAACGGCTGCAATATCGCAAAACGCGAGCGTGGACCGCGCGCCGCACGCGCAAACACCGTCATGCGGCCGTAGTCGCGCGCGAACACCTCGACAATCAGGCTGGTGTCGCGGAACGGTCGCTGATGCAGCACGTAGGCGCGTGCCAGCTGCACCCTGTGGCTCGTGCGACTCATTCCACCCCCAGCTGCTGCAGGGCGCGGGCGTCGTCTGCCCAGTCCTCGCGTACTTTGACCCATAGGATCAGATGAAAGCGCTCGCCGAGCAGCCGGTTGAGCTCCAGGCGCGCCGCACGCCCGATGCGCTTGAGTCGGGCTCCTGCAGCTCCGATCACGATCGGCTTCTGGCCGGCGCGGTCGACCCAGATGACGGCCGAGACGGCCTTGCGCCCGTCCTCCTCCACCGCGATCTGCTCGATCTCCACCGCCACACCGTACGGCAGCTCCTCCACCAGTTCCAGCGTGAGCTTCTCGCGGATGATCTCGCCGATACGAAACGAGTCGCTGCGATCGGTCAGCTGATCGAGCGGGAACATCGCCTCACCAACCGGCAGCGCGGCCACGATGACACGCTGCAGGTCCTCGAGATTGGCGCCTTTGGTGGCCGACACCGGCACGATCGCCCGGAATGCGTGCCGCGTGGCCAGTTTTTCCATGTACGGCAGCAGTCGCTCGCGCGGTCGCACGCGGTCGACCTTGTTGACCACGGCTACCACCTCGCGACCGGCGCTGGCGATGCGGCCGAGCGCCAGCTCATCCTCGTCGGTCCACTTGAGCGCTTCGACCACGAATATCACCAGGTCGGCCTCGCCCACGGCGGCGGTTGCCGCACGGTTCATGGCGCGGTTGAGTGCGCGCTTTGGACCCAGGTGCAGCCCCGGGGTATCCACGAAGGCGATCTGCGCATCGGGCAGTTGCACCAGGCCGATCACCCGGTGGCGCGTGGTCTGCGGCCGCGGCGTGACGATGCTGAGCTTGTGTCCCACCATGGCATTGAGCAGCGTCGACTTGCCGACATTGGGGCGGCCGGCGAGTGCCACGAAGCCGCTGCGAAAATCTGTCATGGTTCGGCCTGGATCTGCTCGAGTATGCACGCGGCGGCGGCCTGCTCGGCCCGCCGCCGGCTCGAACCGGCGGCGGTGGCGCGCACCGCCATCGGCTCGATCTCGCAGGTTACGCGAAACACCTGGGCATGCAATTCGCCGCTGACGGCGTCCACGCTGTAGCGCGGCAGCGGCAGTCCGCGCGCCTGCAGCAGCTCCTGCAGCCGTGTCTTCGGGTCCTTCAGCTCGGCCGGCAGCCCGAGCGACTGCAGTGCCGGGGCCAGCAGGCGCAGCACCGCAGCCCGCGCCGCGTCCAGTCCGCCGTCCAGATACAGGGCCCCGCACAGCGCCTCGAGCGCGTCGGCCAGAATCGATTCTCGGCGAAAACCCCCGGTCTTGAGCTCGCCCTGGCCCAGCGCCAGCAGTTCCCCGAGCGCCAGGCCGGCCGCCAGTTGCGCCAGCGAGTCACCGCTCACGATGCTGGCGCGCAAGCGGCTTAAGGCGCCTTCGTCGGCGTCGGTGAAGCGCTCGTACAGGTATTGGGCGGTTATCAATCCGAGCACCGCGTCGCCGAGGAACTCGAGCCGTTCGTTGTTGGGACCCTCGGCGCTGCGATGCGTCAGCGCGGTTTCGAACAACGCCAGATCCGCCGGCTGATAGTCGAGCGCCTCGCGAAGCCAACAGCGCACGCGCTCGGAGCGGTTCATCGGCATGGCGGACGGACACACAGTCACGGCGGGCGCAGCGCGCGCCGCCTGGATGCGTCTGCGCCTCTATTGCACCACGACCACTTTGTGAAACTGCACCAGCAGCGAGACATTGGAGAACAGCGGAGCCACTTCCTCGTAGTCGGCGATGGCCACCCAATGTTCATTTTCGCGGTGGATATCGATCTCCTTGGTCGCCGGAACCGTAATGCTTTCGATATCGAAGTGTTTCTCCAGCGCGTTACGCAGCGTCGTGGCGTTGGTGGTGTCGCCACCCTTGGCCTCGCTGGCGATCTGGGACAGCGACTTGGAGACGCGCATGTAGTTGAGGTAAATGGGGGTTAGCCGGATGCCCGCGTAGACGACGATCGCCACCGGCACCAGCAAAACCACCCAGCCGATCAATGTAACTCCGCGCTGTGAGTGGCGCATACGTAGACTCCCTTTGGCTTCCGATAGGCTCTATTTCACCCGACGCAGCCCTTGGCGTGCCTGGACGGCGTCACTCGATACGCCGACCGATCCGGCTCCAGACCGGGCCGCCCGAGCGTTGCAGGTCCCAATTGAACCAGATTCGGGTCGCTTTGCCGACCAGATGGTCCTCCGGCACGAATCCCCAGTAGCGGCCATCGTAGCTGTTATCGCGATTATCGCCGATCATGAGGTACTGCCCCGCAGGCACCTCCATTTCTTCCCGGTCGCTGTGATCGCGCAGGCCCGGGACGCTCGGTTCGATGCATTCGTAGTTGCGCTCCAGCCGCCGGCTGCAGCTGGACGAGGGCGCCGCCACGATTTCGTCCGGCGTCAGGCACGACAGGGTCTGGTGGCGGTGGCTGCCCAGTACCTCGGTGGACAGCCGCATGTTGTGATAACAGCCGTCGTCGTAGCGGCCATCGCTCTGCAGCGGCACCGGTACGCCGTTGATGATCAGCTGGTCGGAGGTGATGCGCACATGATCGCCCGGCAAGCCGACCACCCGCTTGATGAAGTTTACCGCCGGATCGGGCGGGTAGTGAAACACCACCACGTCGCCGCGCTGCGGTTCGCCGATCGCCACCATCTTCTGGTCCACGACCGGCAGCCGCAGGCCGTAGGCGAACTTGTTCACGATGATGAAATCCCCGTCCAGCAGCGTCGGCATCATCGAATCGGAGGGAATGCGAAACGGTTCGAAGATGAAGGCGCGCACCAGCAGCACGATCACCGCGACCGGGAAGAAGCTGCGCGCGTAGTCGACCGTGACCGGCACCGGCAACGCCGCCGGATCCTGGCCGGCGGCGCTGGCCGCCCGGCGCCGCGACGGCTCGAACAGCAGGTGATCGAGCAGCCACACCAGGCCCGCGACCGCCACCACCGTGACCAGCACCAGGCTGAAATCCAGCCGCTCCGACACCAGCAGGCGCAGCAGCGCCGCAATCAGCAGCAGCGGCAGAAGGTAATAGTTCGCCGCCAGCAACGGCGCATCCGATTTGCCGCCCCCGGCAATGCGACGCCGCGGCCGCAGGAACCAGTCATCGACAATAGCGATGATGGTGGCGGGCACCGCCAGCGCGGCCAGCACCGTCAGTATCTGCGTCAGCATTTCGATTCCCCTGCAACGGCGGCGGCGCGACGCGGCTGCAGTGCCAAGGCCGACATCATTTGCGCCCGACTTTCAGTACTGCCAGAAAGGCCTCCTGCGGAATTTCGACCTGTCCCACCTGCTTCATGCGCTTTTTGCCCTCTTTCTGTTTTTCGAGCAGCTTGCGCTTGCGCGACACGTCGCCGCCGTAGCACTTCGCCAGCACATTCTTGCGCAACGCCTTCACCGTCGCGCGCGCGATCACGTGACTGCCGATCGCGGCCTGGACCGCGACCTCGAACATCTGGCGCGGAATCAGCTCCTGCATCTTGTCGACCAGCTCGCGGCCGCGCGCATAGGCGTGGTCCCGATGCACGATGATCGACAGCGCATCGACCGGCTCGCCGTTGATCAGGATATCAAGCTTTGCCAGTGGCGCGACCTGAAAATGGCTGAAAACGTAATCAAACGACGCATAGCCGCGGGTGGCGGATTTGAGCCGGTCGAAGAAATCGAGCACAACTTCGGCCAACGGCAACTCGTACTGCAGCGACACCTGCGCGGCCAGATAGAGCATTTTTTTCTGCACCCCGCGCTTTTCGCTGCACAGGCCGAGCACCGCACCCACGTAGTCCGGGGGCACCAGGATGCTGGCCGTGATCATGGGTTCGCGAATCTCGGCGATCACGTTCAGGATCGGAAGCTTCGACGGGTTGTCGACGTATTCGACGCTGCCGTCGGTGCGCGCCACCTCGTAGATCACGGTGGGCGCGCTGGTCACCAGGTTCAGCCCGTATTCGCGCTCCAGCCGCTCCTGCACGATGTCCATGTGCAGCAGGCCGAGAAAGCCGCAGCGAAAGCCGAAACCGAGCGCGGTGGAGGACTCGGGCTCATAGTGCAGCGCCGAGTCGTTGAGCTTCAGCTTGGCGAGCGCGTCGCGGAAGCTCTCGTAGTCCTCGGCATTGATCGGGAACAGGCCCGCGAACACGCGCGGCTGTATCTGTTTGAAGCCGGGCAAAGCCGCGGCACACGGCCGCCCGTCGAGCGTAATGGTGTCGCCGACCGGTGCGCCGTCGATTTCCCGGATTCCGGCGATCACAAAGCCGACCTCGCCGGCGCTCAGGGTCTCCAGTGCCAGCGACTTGGGGGTAAAGCGCCCGAGCTTGTCGATGTTGTGGGCACGGCCGCTGGACATCACCCGAATCTTGTCGCCGCGGCGCAGGATGCCGTTTACCACCCGCACCAGCGACACCACCCCGACGTAGTTGTCGAACCAGGAATCCACGATCAGCGCCTGCACCGGCGCTTCCGGGTCGCCTTGCGGCGGCGGAATGCGGGCAATGATCGCGTCGAGCAGCTGCGGCACCCCCTCGCCGGTCTTGGCGCTGACGCACACCGCGTCCTGGGCATCGATGCCGATGATCTCCTCGATCTCGGTGATGACGCGCTTGGGGTCGGCCGAGGGCAGGTCGATCTTGTTGATCACCGGCAGCACGGTCAGGCCCTGCTCGATCGCGGTGTAGCAATTGGCGACGCTCTGCGCCTCGACCCCCTGCGAGGCATCTACCACCAGCAACGCCCCCTCGCCGGCCGCGAGGCTCCTCGACACCTCATAGGAGAAATCGACATGGCCCGGGGTGTCGATCAGGTTGAGCTGATAGCGCTCGCCGTCGGGCGCCTGGTAGTTCAGCGTCACACTCTGCGCCTTGATGGTAATGCCGCGCTCGCGTTCCAGGTCCATGGAGTCGAGTACCTGCGCCTGCATCTCGCGCGCCTCGAGGCCGCCGCACAGCTGAATCAGCCGGTCGGCGAGCGTCGATTTTCCGTGGTCAACGTGCGCGATAATGGAGAAATTGCGTATGCGGTGCATCTAGCGGCTTGGAAGCCCCGAGCGGCGGGGCGCGCGGATTATAGCCTTAAGCCGAGTCGGGCCGGATCCGCAACGCACGCAGCAACTCGGCCCGGTCGAACCGCACGCTGCATACCGGCGCATCATCGAGCAGCAGCACCGGAATCTTCAGGCCATAACGCCGCTGCAGCTCCCGATCGGAGTCGACGTCGAGCAGCCGCAGCGGCGGCAGTACGTGCCGTGCACGCAGTGCCTGCAGTTCATTGAGCATGTCCTCGCATAACCCGCACTCGGCACGGGTCAGCAGGGTCAGCGTGTGGGCGGGCTGCCGATCGGGCGCGCTCAATGCCGGCCCGGGCCTGCGCCTGGAGCGGCACTGAAGGCGCTGCTGCCGGGGCCGCCTGCCGCTGGTACGTCAAAACCGGCCGCTCCACCGGTATTGCCCAGGCCGGCGTGGCCGCCACCCAGGCCGTGATTGTCCAGCTTCAGCTCGGTGCTCTGATTGCCCGACAGTGCATCGAAGATCGACCCGACGTCCTGGTTGCGCGGAATTCCCATCCCCAGCAGCGATTCGGCCATGCTCGGCTCGGGGCCGGCGGCGCGAATCGACTGCGCGATGGCGCGCACGGTATCCGGCGGCACCTCACCCACCGCGGTGACGCGGTAGCCCTGCACCACGGTGGAGTACGCCGAGGACGAGCCGATGGTCGCGGCATCGTCACTGACCTGCTCGGCGCGCTGCTCGCGGCCGATCTCGACGAATACCGACACCGATGCCAGCCCGTCGCTGAACACCAGGTGTTCGACCGGGCCGCTGTGTAACACCTGGCGCGCGCTCACGGTCATGCGAAATCCCGGTGGCAGCACGCTCGCCTCCCACGACACTGCCAGGCCGCGCGATTCCACCGGGTCGTCCAGGTGTTGCACCCAGCGGTAATTGCGGGCGTCGACTGCCGGCTCGAGCTCGCCGTCAGCGATATGCAGCGGCAAGCGCAGATCGGTGAACACGATCTGCTCGAGCACCTGGCCCTGACCGTTGCGCAGCTGCGTCTTGAGCGGCATGGCGGTGGCCTCGTCGATCCACACCCGATAGCCGTAGCGCATCTGGTCCATCGGCGTCACCGCGATGACGCGCGCATCGCGACCCGAGACGCGCGTCTTTTGCAGTTCGGTGATCCGGTACATGCCGGCCGGGGTGGCGTCGATGCGCGGCAGGCCGCCGAGCAGCAGTCGGGCCTCGCTGGCCCGTTCCACCAGTACCGTGCGCTGATCGGGCAGGTAGCAGGTGAGCTGGCTGCCCTTGCGGATGAATTCGCGGCCGGAACCGTCCATCGACAGCAGCCGTTCCGACACGCCGTCGCTGCCGACGCGGTGGATCACACGCAGCGTTTCGGTCTCGCCGGCATGTTCATGGACGAACACACCCTCGTAATTGCGCGTCGCCAGTGCGCGGTCGGTACGGGCCAGCCAGCCGGCCGGATCCTCCTCGGCAACGCTGGCGCCGGCACTGGCCAGCAGCGCCGCGCAGCTGCCGGCGGCCCACAGCATTGCCGCAGCGCTGGGCCGTTTAACGGCCCGCAGTTGGCGCCGCGGTGGTCGCATCGAATGCAGCTGCCGGAAAGTTTCCCGGCACGCCGGCGGCAGATGCGCCGGGCGACGCGTTGTCCGCTGCATCCTCGTTGCTCACCAGCGCGGACAACAGATTGCGCCGCATCAGCGGCGTGGAATATTCGCTGTGGGCGACGATCAGATCAGCCAGCTCGGTGCGCAACGCCGTATTGCCGTTCGTCATGCTGACCGGGGTGACGTAACTGACCGGCTCGCCGTTGCCGCCGCGGCGTACCGAGGCAAGGCTCGCAGCGTCAACGACCCGCGCCGCAGTAGTGCCGTCCCGCCCGCCTGCCAGGGGCGTCTGGGGCAGCGCGTTGCCTGCCGCGCCGCTCGCGGTCGCATCCCGCGCTACCGTGCCCGTGCCCAGGTCAACCGCGGCACCGCGCAGCAGCGAAATCGACACGCCGGCTACCGTCACCACCAGCGATGCCGACAAGGCCGCGCTCAGCAGCATCTTGCGGCCGCGCGCCAGGCGCGGCTTGTCCTCGGTCCCGCGCAGCGCAGCGCTCACGCGCCGTGCAAAGCCGCTGCGCGCGGTCGCGACCGGCTCCGAGCGCATCGCGGCCCCGATCAGGGCGTAGCGCGACCAGCGGGCGCGCAGATTCTCATCGCGATCGATACGCCGCGACAGCAGTTCGCATTCGGTCGCCCGCAACTCGCCGTCGAACATCGCCGACAGCTGGCTTTCAACTTCATCCTGGATCACACCAGTTCCTCCGTCCGACCCAAACCGCCGTCAAATACCTCTCGCAGCCGTCGATCGATCGCCTCGCGGGCGCGAAAGATCCTGGAGCGCACGGTTCCTACCGGGCAATCCATCGAGGCCGCGATCTCCTCGTAGCTCATGCCCTCCAGTTCGCGCAGTACGATGGCGGTGCGCAGATCCTCGGGCAGCTGCTCGATGGCATGATTGACGGTATCGCGGATCTCTTCGGTCAGCGCCAGCCCCTCGGGGGTTTCCGGATCCTTGAGCCGGCTGGCCATATCCGAGGATTCGTCGCTGTTGTGCAGATCGAGTTCGTAGCTCACGGGGTTGCGCTCGCGCGCGGCCAAGGCGTTCTTGGCGGTATTGATGGCGATGCGATACAGCCAGGTGTAGAAGGCGCTGTCACCGCGGAACTGCGGCAGCGCCCGGTAGGCTTTGACGAATGCCTCCTGCGCCACATCTTCCGCATCCGCGGGGTTGCGCAGATAGCGCATGACCAGCTTCACCACCTTGTGTTGGTACTTGAGCACCAGCAGGTCGTAGGCGCCGCGCTCGCCGCGCTGCACCCGCCGCACCAGACTCAAGTCACTCGCATCGGGGCCCATTGGCAATCCTGTCATCGCATTGCCAGGCCGTCCGTCAACGACCTGAATAGACTCAATACTGTACTGTAGGTTCTTTGGGCGGAGTCTATCAGCTGTGACAGTCATGGGGGCCTAGGACCGGTTAGCGGTGCCGCCAGGCACCAACGACACTTGGAGCGCAGCACCTCAAGGAAGGTTCCCACCCTGCAGCACGCTCGACATAATGTGCGTAGTGCCCCGGATGCACTCCACCAGTGCGGCCAGATCGGCCCGTTGCGGGCGCTCCCCGCCCAGCAGGTAGCCCGCCAGCTGCGGGTCCGGCAGTTCGAGCAGGGTCTCGAACTGACTGCGCTGCTCGTCGCTGCTGTGCTCGAACTGCGTGTCCAGCCAGCCGCTCAACAGCAGATCCAGCTCCTTCATGCCGCGGCGGCAGCGCCACGCCAGCCTCGGACGATCCACAGCCGGCAATGGCCTGGTCACGGCGTTGTCCAGTTTAGTGCTGCCGGTCGACCAGCAGTTTCTTGATGGCGCCGATCGCCTTGGCCGGGTTCAGGTCCTTCGGACACGCCTCGGTGCAGTTCATGATGGTATGACAACGATAGAGCCGGAAAGGATCCTCAAGCGCATCCAGCCGCTCGCCGGTAGCCTCGTCGCGACTGTCGACTATCCAGCGATAGGCGGCCAGCAGCGCCGCCGGGCCCAGGTAGCGCTCCGAGTTCCACCAGTAGCTCGGGCAGGCGGTGGAACAGCAGGCGCACAGGATGCAGGCCGAGGGGCGGTCGATGCGCTGCTGCTCCTCCTTGGATTGCAGCCGCTCGCGGTCGGGCGGCGGCGGGGTGAGGGTCTGCAGCCACGGCTTCACGGCGGCGTACTGGGCATAGAAATTGGTCAGGTCGGTCACCAGGTCCTTCAATACCGGCAGGTGCGGCAGCGGATAGATGCTGATGTCGCCCCGGCCGAGCTCGTCACAGGCCTTGGTACAGGCGAGCGTGTTCAGCCCGTTGATATTCATCGCACAGGAGCCGCAGATGCCTTCGCGGCACGAGCGCCGCAGCGACAGGGTCGGATCGATTTCGTTTTTGATCTTCAACAGTGCATCGAGCACCATCGGTCCGCAGCTCGCCATGTCGATCTGGTAGGTATCTATGTGCGGCCGCGCGCCCGAGGCCGGATCGAAGCGGTAGATGCGAAAGCGCCGCGCATTCTTCACACCGGCCGGTGCGTCGTAGGTTCGACCGGCACTGCTGTCGATGCGCGAATTGCGCGGCAACCTGAATTCAGCCATATCAATAAGTCCGGGCCTTGGGCGCGATGACTTCGATTTCGTCGGTCAGCGTATGCATGTGCACCGGCCGGTAGTCGAGGCGCGCAGCGCCCTGAGCATCGACCCAGCATAGGCTGTGCTTCATCCAGTTGACATCGTCGCGCTGCGGAAAATCCTCCCTGGCGTGCGCGCCGCGACTCTCGCGGCGGTTGGCCGCCGAATGGATGGTTGCCACCGCCTGCAGCAGCAGGTTGTGCAGCTCCAGCGTCTCGATCAGGTCGGTGTTCCAGATCAGGCCGCGATCGGAAACCGCCACATCATCGAATGAGGCGAAGGTCTGCGACAGCTTGTCGATGCCCTGCTGCAGCGATTCGCCGCTGCGAAACACCGCCGCGTCCGACTGCATGATGCGCTGCATCTCCAGCCGGATCCCCGCGGTGGGCCGCGAACCGCTGGCATAACGCAGCCGATCCAGGCGCGACAGCATGCGCTCGACCCCGTCTTTGGGCAGCGCGCGCTGCGTGGCGCCAGGCCGGATGACCTGGGCGCAGTGGCGCGCTGCCTCGCGGCCAAACACCACCAGGTCGAGCAGTGAATTGCTGCCCAGGCGGTTGGCGCCGTGCACCGACACGCAGGCCGCCTCGCCCACCGCCATCAGGCCGGGCACCAGCGCGTTCGGATCGCCGTTCTTCAGCGTCACCACTTCCCCCTGAATGGTGCAGGGAATGCCGCCCATGTTGTAGTGCACCGTGGGCAGGATCGGAATCGGCTCGCGGGTCACATCCACGCCGGCGAATATGCGCGCCGTATCGGCGATACCCGGCAGGCGCTCATGGATCACGGCTGCACCCAGGTGCTCCAGGTGCAGGAAGATATGGTCCTTGTGCTCACCGACTCCGCGCCCCTCGCGTATCTCGATCGTTTCGGCGCGGCTGACCACGTCGCGCGACGCCAGATCCTTCGCATTCGGTGCATAGCGCTCCATGAAGCGCTCGCCCAGGGAGTTGGTCAGGTAGCCGCCCTCGCCGCGCGCGCCTTCGGTGATCAGGCAACCCGAACCATAGATGCCGGTCGGGTGGAACTGCACGAATTCCATGTCCTGCAGCGGCAGGTCCGCGCGCAGCACCATGCCGCCGCCGTCGCCGGTACAGGTGTGGGCCGAGGTGCAGGAGAAGTAGGTGCGGCCATAGCCGCCGGTGGCCAGGATGGTCATCTGCGAGCGGAAGCGATGCAGCTTGCCCTCGGCCAGATCCAGCGCCACCACGCCGCGGCATTCGCCGTTCTCCATGATCAGGTCGATCGCGAAATACTCGATGAAGAACTCGGCCTGGTGGCGGATCGATTGCTGGTAGAGCGTGTGCAGCATGGCGTGACCGGTGCGATCGGCGGCCGCGCAGGTGCGTTGCGCGATGCCCTTGCCATAGTGGGTGGTCATGCCGCCGAACGGGCGCTGATAAATGCGGCCATCGTCGGTGCGCGAAAACGGCACCCCGTAGTGTTCCAGTTCAATGACCGCGGCCGGAGCCTCCTTGCACATGAATTCGATCGCGTCCTGATCGCCCAGCCAGTCCGAGCCCTTGACGGTGTCGTACATGTGCCAGCGCCAGTCGTCCTCGCCCATGATCCCCAACGCCGCGCTGATACCACCCTGCGCTGCCACGGTGTGACTGCGGGTGGGGAATACCTTGGTGATGCAGGCGGTCGAGAGCCCCGCCTGCGCCAGACCCAGCGTGGCGCGCAAGCCGGCACCCCCGGCGCCGACCACGACCACGTCATAAGTGTGATCGACGAACTCGTAAGCGCTCATGCGCCGCTCGCGAGCGCGATGCGCAGCACCGCGTACACGCCGGCCGCCGCCAGCAGCACGTGCACGAACAGCGAGCACAGCAGCGCCAGGGTCTTGGACAGGAAACCGTGCACGTAATCCTCGATCACCACCTGCACGCCGAGCCAGGCATGCCACGCGGCGATCAGCACTATCAGTGCCAGCAGCACCGGGTGCATTCCGGCGCCGACCCAGCGCCTGACGCTCGCATAGTCAGCCAACGGCAGTGACAGCAGCGCGACCAGCAGCCAGATCGCCAGCGGTGCGAGCGCGATGGCGGTGACCCGCTGTACCACCCAGTGGCGGACGCCATCACGCGCGGTACCGTGATGTAACGCCCGTGCCAGCGGTGCCCGCAGGCTCATGCGGCCCCGGCGCTGCGGCCGAAGATGAAATAGATGCAGATCGCGGCGCCGATCAGCGTCACGGCAACCACCAGCGCGGCGCTGCGCCGCGCATCCGCACGCTCAAAGCCCCAACCCATGTCCCAGGCGAGGTGACGCAGGCCGTTGCAGAAGTGATAGATCAGCGCCGCCACCGCCAGCGCAGCCAGCAGCTTGCCCGGCAGCGACATCAGGACTGGCACGATCGCCGCATAGGCATCGGCACCCAGGCTGGCGCTGACCAGCCACGCCACCAGGCCGAGCAGAGCGAGCGCCAATGCCACACCGGTAATCCGATGCAGGATCGACAGCGTCATCGTATAGGCCCATCGGTACACCGTGATATGCGGTGACAACGGCCGCTCAGCCATGCCTATTCCCCATCAAAAATCGGTCCCGTCAAAAATCAATGCAGCGCCCGCGCCGCTCCCAGTCGCCATAGCGCGTCGGATCCGGCCCCGGATGCCGGTTCAATTCCGCGGGCGAAATCGGCGACGGCGGCAGCGCCGGCTCGGGCACAGGCTGTTCTGAGCCTGCGTCGCTCGCTGTAAGCTCACTCGACGCCACAGGCCCTGCTGCAGAAACCGGCATGGCGGCAAGTGTGCCAGAATTGCCCATCACCGACCACCGCACGACCGCGGCGAAATACGGGTCACGCGATGCACCAGCCCGGCACTGTCTGCGTGCTCGACGATCTCGGTACGCTGCGATTCAGCGGCCCGGACGCCGAAAAATTCCTGCAGGGTCAGTTGTCGAATGACGTGTCGGCGTTATCGGCGGCGGCGCTGCTGCGCGCGGGCGTGCACAACCCGCAGGGACGCACGCTGGCGCTGCTGGGACTCATAGCCGCGGATGGCGGCGATATCCTCGCCCTGCTGCCGCGCGAGTTGTTGGCGGTGATCACCCCGCTGCTGCGCCGTTATGTGTTGCGCGCCAAGCTGACGATCAGCGACCTAACTATGGAACATCGCGTCTACGGGCTCGCATCGCCCGACGCCTGCCCCGAGGCCGCCGGGCGGCGCATCGCCTACGGCGCCCTGGGGCAGCAGCGCATGCTGCTGTTGCAAAGCATGGGCGAGCCGGCACCGCAAGGCGCCACGATGTCGCGCGATCATTGGCGCGCCCTGGACATCGCCGCCGGACTGCCCCAGGTTTACGGCGCCACGTCGGGTCAGTTCGTGGCGCAGATGCTCAACCTCGACTGCATCGATGCCATCTCGTTCACCAAAGGCTGCTACACCGGTCAGGAAGTGATCGCGCGCGCCCACTACCGCGGCCGCATCAAGCGCCGCCTGCAGCGCTTTTCCAGCCGCGCTGCCCCGCGCCTGGCAGCAGGCGATTCCGGCCGCCTGGACGATGGACGCAGCTTTCGTGTGGTCGAGGCGCTGCCGCACGCGGATGGCAGCTGCGAGTTTCTGGCGGTGGCGGCGCTGCCCGGCGCGGCGGCGGAAACGGACGAGGGCGGCCAGGCGCCGGGACAGGGGCTGGCCTTCAGCGCGTTGCCGCTACCCTACCCGCTGCCGGACTAGCCGCCGGTCTTGAGCAAGCGCTGCGGCTGGGCGACGCCGTAGCCTTGCGCGAAATCCACGCCGATGTTCCTGAGCATCTGGATGATCTCGGCGTTCTCGGCGAATTCGGCGATGGTCTGCTTGCCGGTCAGGTGGCCGATCTCGTTGATCGATCGCACCATCTCGCGGTCGATCGGATCGTGCAGGATCTCGCGCACGAAGCTGCCGTCGATCTTCAGATAGTCCACCGGGAAATGCTTCAGGTAGCCGAACGAGGACAGTCCGGTGCCGAAGTCGTCCAGCGCAAATTTGCAGCCCAGCTCCTTCAGCGCCTGGATGAAGCGATTGGCCTGGGAGAAGCTTGCGACCGCCGCGGTCTCGGTGATCTCGAAGCAGATCTTCGAGGCGTCGAGCCCGCTGCGATGAAACTGATCGATGACGTAGGGCAGGAATTTGTCGTCGCCGAGACTCTGGCCCGACAGGTTGATCGAACACATGGCCAGCCGCGCGCGCTCATCCGCCTCCGAGACCAGCCAGCGCAGCGCGTTCTCGACCACCCAGCGATCGATGCTCGGGGTAATGCCGTAGCGCTCGGCCGCCGCGATGAAGCTGTCGGGCGCGACGATGCGGCCGTTCTCATCGCGCATGCGCAGCAGCAGCTCATAGTGAGCACCGGTCTCGGGCACCTGCAACGGCAGGATCGGCATGCGAAACAGCTCGAAGCGGCCCTCTTCGAGCGCCGCGTTGATGCGCGCCGCCCATTGCATCTCGCGCCGCCGGCGCATCAGCTCGATGTCGTTCTCGGCAAAGCTGTGAACGCGGTTGCGGCCCTGTTCCTTGGCTGCCGCGCAGGCGCTGTCGGCGGCTGACAGGATCGATGCCACGTCCTCGTTGTCGGCCGTTATCGGCACCACGCCAATACTGGCGCCGAGGCGAAACACTCGTTCCTCCCAGCTGAAGCGGAAATTGCGCACCGCCTCGCGCAGCGACTCGGCCATGCGCATGGCCTCATCGAGCGTGCAGCTCTCGAGAAGTATGCCGAACTCGTCGCCGCGCAGCCGCGACAGCGTATCGCGCCAGCGCACCTTGGACTTGAGCAGCGCCCCGACCTGGCCGAGCAGTGCGTCGCCGGCACTGTGCCCGCAGGTATCATTGACGATCTTGAACTGATCGATATCCAGATAGCACAGCGCGTACGACGCCTCGCGCGCCTTGGCGCTCTTGAGCGCCCGCTCCAGCCGATCCTCGAATTCACGCCGATTGACCAGGCCGGTCAGCAGGTCGTGGCTGGCGTGGTAACTGAGGCGGCGATTGAGTTCGCGCGACTCGCTCACATCGTGAAATACCAGCACGCCGCCGCCGACTTTGCCGTTGCCGGAGCGGATCGGGGAGGCGGAACTCTCGACGTACAGCTCGTTGCCGTCGCGGCGAATCAACAGCATCGGGCGCACCGACTTGATCGCGCGTGTGCGCCGGATCGCCACGGTGAGAGGATTCTCCAGCGGCTCGCAGGTTTCCTCGTGGAAAGCACGGAAGATCTCTTCCACCGGGCGGCCCATGGCATCTTCCAGCCGCCAGCCGGTGAGCTGCTCGGCCACCGGGTTGATGTAGTCGATGGTCGAGGCGGCATCGGTGGTAATCACGCCGTCGCCGATCGACTGCAGCGTGATCTGCGCGCTCTCCTTCTCGCGAAACAGCGCCTCCTCGTACAGTTTGCGCTCGGTGATGTCGAGTTCGACACCGACCAGGCGCAGCAGGCGGCCGTGCGCATCGAGCTGCGCCTTCGCACGGCTGATGACCCAGCGCCATTCGCCGTTGCGGTGGCGCATGCGGTGCACGCTCTCGAAGATCGGCGTCTTGCCGGCCACGTGCTCGCGGATCGCCGATTGCACGCGCGACATGTCATCCGGATGCACCAGGCTGCGCCAGTCGAAGCCACCCTTCAGATCCGCTTCGTCATAGCCGAGCATCGCGCGCCAACGCGGCGAGAAATAGACGTCGCTGCCCTCGACGTTGAAATCCCACAGGCCGTCATTGGCGGCAAGCTCGGCGAGCGCATTGCGCTCCTCGACTCGCCCCAGTACCTGCGACAGCCGCAAGCGCGCAAGGCCGGTGGCCAGACTGCTGGCGAGCAGCTTCATCAGCAGTTGCAGCGTGGCGTCGAAACCGCCGCGCGGCATGCCGAAGGCCAGGCCGAGCACTCCGGCGGGCTGATCCTTGATGCGGTATGAGACCAGCAGCGCCGAGCCGATCGCCAGCTCCGCCAGCGTACCGGCATCTTCGGCCTGCTCCTTGCGCGGCGAGGCGGTATCGCGAAATTCCGACAGCCGCAGATGCTCGAAGCGCGAACTCACCCACGGCAGGGATTGCAGTGTGGTGCCGCGCAGCGCCTCAGGGTGACATTGAGCGAAGTGACCACGGGCGAACAGCACCGACTCGATATGCTGGCCATCGACGTCGAGCACCGCGGCGAATGCCGCGTCGGCCGAAGCCGCATCGCGAAAGCTTTCCAGGCTGCGCAGGATGCAGTCGTCGGCGCTGTCGCGCTCCAGGTTCTGCAACTCGATCGCGATCTTGCTGCAGGCGAGCTCAATACCGGGCGCAGGGCGTTCCGTCTTGCCGGCCCAGAATTGTGGGGCAAGGACGTCGGACGCCGATAAATCGGTAATGGTGCCCGGCGGCTTCGACATTTGTACAAATTCTCGCACAGCACTGGCGAAATACAAGCTAAGCCGCTGATTTATTGACACACGTCTAGGATTGCACCGAAATGCCAGCGGCCATCGGGTGGACGTGCGACCGGCGCCAGCAGGCTGGGCGCCTTAGGGTGCGCGGCTGGGCCGGCGCGGCGCCGCCAGCGCCGCCTTGGCTGCCGCGAACGTCGCGTGCAGCGAGTGCTGCATTTCCAGCTGCAGCGCCTCCAGGGCCGCGGTGTCAAGCGTGCGCGGCACCTCGCGCGGCGGCCCGATCGCCACCGCGATGCGCGCGAACGGCAGCGGCAGCACGAAGCGGTCCCAGTGCACCAGCGCGGCGCGCGAGGCCGCATAGGCCAACGGCAGCATCGGCCGCCCCGACATCTGTGCCAGCAGGATGGCGCCGGGCTTGAATTTGAATCGCGGCCCGCGCGGGCCATCCGGCGTGATGATCGGCGACACTTTCTCGCGCATCAGCGCCTCGAAATAGGCCTTCAGGGCCAGCGCTCCGGTGTGCGAGGAGGAACCGCGGATCACATAGCCGCCGACCCGCCGCACGATCATGGCGCCGAGCTCGCCGTCGACCGACGGGCTGATCAGAAACCCCAGTCGCAGCGGGCGCCGGCGCTGCTGCAGCAGCAGGTAGCGTGCGCAGAACAGCTGGTGTTGATGCCAGTAGCAGGGAAGAAACGACGGCCAGCGCGCCAGCACGGCCTCCAGGTGCTCTTCGCCCACCACCGCGACGATGCGGCAGCTGCTCCACCACAACCGCATCAGTGCCAGCAGGGTGGGCGCGGCCAGGCGGTACAGCCAGCGGCGCATCGGCCCCATGCGGCGGCCCGATGCCGTGACCTGTCGGTAGATCGTGTTGCGGAATGCGCCGCCGGGCTTGTTTTCGCTCATGCTGTGGCCTCGCCGATTCTGCGTGATCGATGCCACCCGGACAAGGCTGCGCCCGGCACGGGCGCGCACCGGCTAGAATCCCCGGCCATCATGACCGCAAGCACGCCAAGTCCCGCCACCCCGACCGCTGCCAGCCTTACCGCGGCCGATACGCTGAACGCGGTGCTGGAAGCCAGCCGCGGCAGCGCACGCAGCGTGACTTACCTGGAAGGCGAACGCGAAACGCGCGCGGTGGCCTTCGGGCAACTGCATGAGCGCGCGCTCGGTATCCTGCATCATCTGCAGCGTCTGGGTGCGCGTCCGGGCGACCAACTGATCCTGTTCCTGTCCAGCAACGAGCCCTTTGTCGACGCCTTCTGGGCGGCACTGCTCGGCGGCATCGTCGCCGTGCCGGTGGCCCCGGGCATCAGCGACGAGCACCGCCGCAAGCTGCTGCGCATCGCCCGCAAGCTGCGTGCTCCTTACATCTATACCGAGCAGCGCCTGCTGGAGCGTCTCGCCGCCCCGGCCAGCAGCCAGGAGGA
>Ga0302311_10003184_pt1 | contig 18043 bp, 11 predicted proteins | sample III_Palsa_N1_3_FD_200449 | JGI IMG/M metagenome (GOLD analysis project Ga0302311, IMG submission 200449) | Peat permafrost microbial communities from Stordalen Mire near Abisko, Sweden - III_Palsa_N1_3 | ecosystem: Environmental > Terrestrial > Soil > Palsa > Peat permafrost | place: Sweden... | reverse complement strand
CGCGCGCTTAAGCTGCGGGCGGCGACCCACGGGCGCAGCACCGAGGCGGAAATCCGCGCCATTTTGGAAGAGGTCGTGCGGCCGCCGGAGCGCCTCAAGCTTGGGTCGGCGTTGGCGGCGTTGCGGCAACGCTTTGGCGGCGTGGAGCTCGACATCGCCCGCGATCCCGCACCGATCGAACCCGCCGCATTCGAGTGATCATCCTCGACCCCAACGTAATTTCCGAGCAGCTTCGCCCAGGCGCGAGCGCGATGGTGGATGCTTGGCTCGACCGCCAGACCGTGGAGACGCTTTATCTAACTGCGACCAGCCTATCCGAATTGCTGGTCGGGATCGAGCTCCGGCCGGCCGGCAAACGCCGCGGGTCCCTGGCGGCAGCCTTGAGCAGCCTATTGGAACAGATGTTTGCCGGTCGCATTCTGCCGTTCGATGAAAAAGCCGCTCGGGCCTATGCGCCGATGGTAAAAAATGCGCGGGCAGCCGGGCGGGCGATCTCGATCGGCGACGGACAGATTGCCGCGATCGCCATGGTGCATGGTTTTGCCGTCGCGACCCGCGATACCGCGCCTTTTCTCGCCGCCGGCGTTCAGACCATCAATCCTTGGACCGCCAGCGTATAGTATTCCGCCAATTATTCGCAGTTTTCGCTAACTGTTGCGGTCACTGACCGGGTAGCGCTCGTTTCGGTGCCCGAGACAGCTCAAATAATGTATTTAAACTAGTAAGTTACACCACATGGTCGCGTTGGCACGCCTTGTGCAGTCTGGTTGGCCGACCCGCATCAACGTCGGGAAGGGCAGAAACATGACGGAATCTCCTGGTTCAAATAATCGTGAACTCCGCCGCGGTAACAACCACCCGCGCCCCCTCAAATATACCTTGCATCACATGATACCTTGTATTAGATACCGCGCCAGAGACGAACGAACCATCCGCGCCGCCCGTACCGGCAGCGCGGGCCGGCTAGCTTATCAAGACTGACTCACTGGGATCATGGTTAGGGCCGCGCCATCCGGCGCGGGCGAGGGCAACTGCTGTGCGTGCGGGCGACCAACCGATGGACATCTTGGACCACAAATTCGGCCAGCATCCGAAGCAACTGCTGCTCGGGACGGTGTGCGCGCTCGCCCTCTCAGGCTGCGCGGTGGGGCCGAACTTCTCCCGCCCCAAGGCGCCGGCGACCGACCGCTACACCGAAACCGCGCACCCGGTCACCGGTCCGCAGGCGCAGAAACTCGCCTGGGGACAGGACGTCGCCGGCGATTGGTGGACCCTGTTCCGCTCGCCCGCGCTCTCCCAGCTGGTCGCGACCGCGCTCCGCGACAGCCCGACGCTCGAGGCCAGCCGCGACACGCTGACCCAGGCGCAGGAGACCACCATCGCGCAGCAGGGCGGATTTCTGCCCAGCGTCTCGGGGCAGGCCTCGCACCAGCGCGAGGAGTATTCCGGCGCGGCTACGGGCGAACCCGGCCTCAGCCAGACCTTCTCGGTCGATACCGCGCAGCTCAACGTGTCGTACACGTTCGATATCTGGGGCGCCAACCGCCGCGCCGTGGAAGCTGACGCGGCGCGGGCGGATTACCAGCGCTTCGAACTCGAGGGCGCGGCCAATATGCTGGCGGCCAACACCGCCGACGCCGCGATCAACGCTGGCTCGCTCGAAGCCCAGATCGATGCCGAGCGCGCGCTGCTCGGCGATCAGCAGCACCTGCTCACCACGGTGCAGAACCAGTTCAACGATGGCGCGGCGACCGGTGCGGACGTGGCCGCGCAGCAGACCCAGGTCGCCCAGACCGCCGCACTGCTGCCGCCGCTGCTGACCGAGCTCGAGCAGACCCGCGATCAGCTGGCGGATTATCTCGGGCAAATTCCCAGCCAGGCGCAGGTGCCGGTGGTGAAGCTCGCGCAGCTCAGCCTGCCGATGACCCTGCCGGAGAGCCTGCCCTCGGCGCTGGTGGAACAGCGGCCCGACATCCGCGCCGCCGAGGCGCAGTTTCATACCGCCAGCGCCGAACTCGGGGTCGCGATCGCAGCACGGCTGCCGCAGATCACACTTACCGGCGCGATCGCGTCCGAAGCGGCACGGCCGTATCAGCTGTTTTCGCCGGGGACGGGGGCGTGGAATGTGCTCGGGCAGGGGCTGGCGCCGATCTTCCAAGGCGGCACGCTGCTGCATCAGCAGCGCGCCGCCAACGACGCCTTGAAAAGCGCCGCCGCAAGCTACCGTGCTGCGGTGGTGGGTGGATTCCAGAACGTCGCCGATTGCCTGGTGGCGCTGGGCAACGACGGCGACGAGCTTACCGCGAGCGAGAATGCCGCCAAGGCGGCGGCGCGCAGTCTCCGCCTGGCGCAGGTCGAATACAACTCCGGCAGCACCTCGTATCAGACCGTGCTCACCGCCGAGATCCAGGACCAAAACGCCACTATCAATGTGATCAAAGCCACCGCCGCCCGCTACACCGATACCGTCGCGCTGTTCACCGCCCTCGGTGGCGGCTGGTGGAACCGGTCGGACGCGGCGCCGCCTCCCGCCAATCTGTTCCAATCTTTGGAGCCAACGACATGAGATCCTTGCTGATTGCACTTTCGGCAGCCTCCACGCTGCTGATCGCCGTCCCTTCCTATGCCCAGGACACCGCTGCCACCGTTTCCACTGCGGTCGCGCGCCTGATGCCGTGGCAGGATAGCGTGCAGGCGGTCGGCACGCTGCGCGCGGCGCAGGGCTCCGACTTGGCGGCCGAAACCTCGGGCGTGGTCGATTGGATCGGCTTCGATTCCGGCGCCATGGTCGCTGCCGGCACGCCGCTGCTGCGGCTGCGGCTGAACGACGAGCCCGGCCGGCTCGCCGAATTGCAGGCCGCCGCCGATCTCGCCCGGATCACCTACCAGCGTGATGCCAAACAACTGCGCGACCAGGCGGTGAGCCAGGCCACCATCGACGCCGATCTGAGCCACCTCCATGCCGCCCAGGCGCAGGTGCAGGAAGAACAGGCGCTGATCGACGAAAAGACCGTGCGCGCGCCGTTCGCCGGCCGGCTCGGGCTGCGCGAGGTCGATCTCGGCCAGTATCTGCCGGCCGGCACCGCGATCGTGACGCTGCAGGCGCTCGATCCGATCTACGTCGATTTTTACGTGCCGCAGCAGTCGCTTGGCGGACTCGCGGTCGGGCAGACCGCACAGATGAGCGTGGATGCCTATCCCGGCAAGCAGTTCGCGGCGCGGGTGACCGCGATCAATCCCAAGATTGATCCCGCCAGCCGGATGGTGCAGCTGCGGGCGACCCTGCCGAACGCGCATTCCCAGCTGTTGCCGGGGATGTTTGCCACCGTGATGGTGAATGTCGGGGCAGTACGCCAGCAGATCACGCTGCCGAACGCGGCGGTGGTGTATAACGCTTACGGCAGCAGCGTGTTCGTGGTAGTGCCCGGCAAAAATCCAACCGTGCGCGAGGCCGCTGTCACCACCGGCGACACCCGCGGCGATCAGGTCGCGATCTTGACCGGCCTCAACGCCGGCGACGAAGTGGTGACCGCGGGCCAGGTCAAGTTGCGCCCCGGTGCCGCGATCACCATCAACAACAGCGTGGTGCCGTCCGACAACCCCAGCCCGAACCCGGCGGAGGAATAGGAATATGCGCTTCACCGATCTTTTCATCCGCCGCCCGGTGCTTGCGATCGTGGTCGCGGTCGCGATCCTGCTGTTCGGCCTCCGCGCCGGTTTCATGCTGCCGGTGCGCGGCTTCCCCAAGACCGTGAGCGCGCAGATCAACGTCTCCACCACCTATTACGGCGCCGACGCCGACGTGATGGCGGGGTTCATCACCACGCCGCTGGAGAACGCGATCGCGCAGGCCAGCGGGATCGACTACATGACCAGTTCGAGCAGCCCGGGCCAGAGCCAGATCACCGCGTTTCTGCGGCTGAACTACGATCCCTACAAGGCAATGACCGAGATCCAGTCGCTGGTGAATTCGGTCAGCAACCAACTGCCGTCTGCTGCCCAGTCGCCGGCGATTACGATGCAGACCACCGACCAGAATTATGCGCTGGCGCTCGGCTTCAGCAGCAAGGTGATGTCGCCGGAGCAGATCACGGACTATCTCAACCGGGTGGTGCAGCCGCAGATCCAGGCGGTGCCGGGGGTGCAGCAGGCGCAGATCCAGGGCGCGCAGAATTATGCGCTGCGGGTGTGGATCGAACCGGAGAAGTTGGCGGCGTTCGGGCTCACCGCGACCGACGTCACCAATGCGCTCACCGCCAACGACTATATCACCGGCGCCGGCAACACCGCGGGCGAGATGACGGCGCAGATTCTCGGCGTCAGCAGCGGGCTGCACTCGGCGGCAGAGTTCCGCAATCTGGTGGTGAAGCAGACCGGCGGCGGGCTGATCCGGCTCGGCGATGTGGCGAAGGTCGAGCTGGGATCGGACAATTACCAGCTGACCCTGCTGGAAAACGGCCGGCCGGCGATCTTTCTCGCAGTCCAGGTCGCGCCCGACGCCAACGCGCTGGAGGTCGCCGCGAACTGCCGGGCCAAGTTCGCCGCGATCAAACAGGCATTGCCGCCGGGACTGGACGCCGACATTGGCTATGATTTTACGCTTTCGGTCGCCCAATCGGTGCGCGAGGTGGCGAAGACGCTGGCCGAGAGTCTGCTGATCGTGACGCTGGTGGTGTTCGCGTTCTTGCGCACGGTGCGGGCCTCGGTGATCCCGGTGATCACCATTCCGCTGTCGCTGATCGGCGCCTTCGGGGTGATGTGGGCGCTGGGGTTCTCGATCAACCTGCTGACGCTGCTGTCGCTGGTGCTGGCGACCGGTCTGGTGGTCGACGACGCCATCATCGTGGTCGAAAGCATCACCCGCGAGATCGCCGAGGGCGCGACCCCGCTGGTGGCCGCACTTCGATCCGCGCGCGCGCTGGCGTCGCCGATCGTGGCGATGACGATCGTGCTGGTCGCGGTCTATGTGCCGATCGCGCTGCGCAGTGGGCTCACCGGCGCGCTATTCACTGAATTCGCGATGACGCTGGTGGGGGCGGTGACGGTGTCGGCGATCCTGGCGCTGACGCTGTCGCCGGTGATGTGCCGGTTCCTGCTGAAGCCGGCGCCGCGCGCGGCGGTGCGGACCCGCGGCCTCAGCGCGCTTGGACGCTACTACCGTCCCGTGCTGCGGCTGGCGCTGCGCTGGCGCTACGCGGTGCTGGCGTTCGGCGTGGTGGTGCTTGGCGCCAGTGCGTTCTTCTATCACGGCGCCAAAAGCGAGCTCGCGCCGCAGGAAGACGACAGCGTGGTCAACGAACAGGCTACCGTGCCGGCAACCGGCACGATCGACCTGATGCGGCTGTATGACGCGCCGATGGAGGCGATCTATCGCTCGATCCCGGAAGCGCAGGTGAACTGGCAAGTCGACGCGCCAGGCGAGGGCGGGACGCAGGGCGGGATGACGCTGGTGCCGGCGGAGGACCGGACGCGCTCGAGCCAGGCGATCGCCGACGATCTGCAGCAGAAAGCGGCCAGCATCGCCGGTGAAAACGTCGCGTTCTATCTCGATCCGTCGCTGCCGGGGGTGAACGGGCTGCCGGTGATGTATGTGCTGAAAACCACCCAGTCGGCAGCCGCACTCGATACGATCTCGCAGGAATTCGAACAGCGCATGAACGCGACTGGGTTGTTCGCGTTTGCCGACCGCGACCTCAAGATCGATCTGCCGGAAACCGACGTGGTGGTCGATCGCGACAAGGTGGCCGCACTCGGGCTCGATATGTCGAAGGTCGGCGGGATCCTAAACGGCATGCTATCCGGTGGCTATGTCAATTATTTTTCGCGTGACGGCCGGTCCTATAAGGTGATTCCGGAAGTGGTGCGCGGCGCCCGGCTCGATCCGGCGGCGCTGGGAAATTACACCATCAGCAATATCAACGGCGTGCCGGTGCCGTTGTCCGCGGTGGCGCATCTGGTAAGCCGGGTCGGCCCCGAACAGATCAGCCATTTCCAGCAGATGAATTCCGCCACCATCAGCGGCGTGCCGATGCCGGGAGTGACCCAGGCGCAGGCGCTGGCGGCACTCGACAAGATCGCGAAGGAGATCCTGCCGAACGGCTACGCCACCGATACCGCGGGCCCCCTGCGGCAGTTCGCGCAGGAATCCTCCGGCTTCGTCGCCACCTTCGGCTTCGCGCTGGTGGTGGTGTATCTCGCCCTGGCGGCGTTGTTCGGCAGCTTCCGCGATCCGCTGATCGTGCTGATGTCGGTCCCAATGTCGATCGGCGGTGCGCTGCTGTTCATCTGGCTCGGGATCAACGGCGCCTCGATCAATATCTACACCGAAGTCGGGCTGGTGACGCTGATGGGACTGATCAGCAAACATGGGATCCTGATGGTGGAGGTTGCCAACGAACAACAGGCGCTGGGGCAGGGGAAGTGGCAAGCGATCGAGCACGCGGCAATGCTACGGCTGCGCCCGATCCTGATGACCACAGCAGCAATGGTGCTGGGCGTGGCGCCGCTGGTATTCGCGCGCGGGGCAGGGGCCGCATCCCGCTTCGCGATCGGACTTACGATCGCAAGCGGACTTGCGATCGGCACTCTATTCACGCTGCTGGTGGTGCCGGCGTTCTACCTGATGCTGGCGCGCGATCATGCGTCGGACCGCGAACGCGCGGAGACCGAGGCGGCCGTGGAGGCGGCGGCGGAATGAAGCAAGGAAGACTTCTTTTTTGAAAAAAAGAAGCAAAAAACCTTTGACAATTTGGTTTTGGCGCGCGCTGGCCGACGGACTTGTTGTCTTGACCCTATTGAATAAAAGTTTTTTACTTCTTTTTTCAAAAAAAGACTTTCTTCTTCGCTTCGACTCATACCAGCCGCCCAAAATTTTGACTCGTGACCAGCGATTGGGGCGGCTGGTATGAGTCTTTGTTTTGCGCGCCCCGCCCGCCAACCCGCCCGCCAACCCGCGCGCGATACCAGCGGTCAAGAGATAGGGCCGCTGGTATCACAGCCCCCTCCGGCGCGGAGATTCGTGTGTCATCATCAACGCTGATTGGCATTACTTCCGGTCGAATTCCTGCTGCAGCTTCTCCTCGATCGCTTCGGTATTAAGAACCACCACCGATTGATCTTCGAACTTCTTGATCAGCTGGCCCCGCTCGTCTTCGCTCTTCGCCCAGATCAGGTCACCGCCCTCGCCCCGCCAGTCCGGGCCGCACCACACGCGTGCCTTCGGCACCTGCTCCTTGATCGCGTCGAGCTTCGCGGGATCGGTGATCCACACCACCCCCGCCGTGCTCTGGGTCGGGTCGGATATCACCTCGATGCCCTGGCGGCGCCAGTCATCCTCCACCGCACCGGACCCCAACACCGACACCCGGTAGCCGACCGATGCCAACAGCACGACGTGCTCGTTCTCGCCCACCACCAGCACATGGCCGCGATAAAGCCGGTCGAGGCCGCGGTTCTCTGCGTCGGCGGGCCTGATCAAGAGCTTCCAGCGCAGCCGCAATTGCGGCATCGGCGGGATGGCAGCGCCGAGATTGGACGTGATCCAATCCGGCTGGTCGGGTAGTTCGAGCCAGTTCACGCGAGCGGCGGGTTCGACCAGCAGGCGCAGCTCCCGGCTCCGCGCAGCGAGCGAGAAATTGACCAGCGCGGTGCCCCAGTCCGCCAGCGCCGGATCGAATCCGCCCTGCTGTTCCAGCGCGGCGGTTCTGATCGCGACACAGCCCAGACCGAGCGCGTCGCACGGGCGGCGCACCCGAGCGTGTGGCGCGGTGGGTGGGAAGCCGGCGCCGATGTCGATCATCCGCGAAGCACCTCCGCCGAGTAGCATCCCGGTGGAATGAAACACCCCATCTTCGCGGAGCAAACCGGCACCCACGGCCGCGATATCCAGCCCCAGATCCAGTGCGTCGAGCAACAGATCGAGCCAGGCGCCCTCGACCCGCGCGGCAGGCGCCAGCAATATCACCGCCGGCGCCGCACCGGACAGCAGCGCTTCGTTGCGCAGCCGGCCCGCATCTTCACCCGGCAATAGGCGCAGATAGCGCAGATTGCGCACCAGCGCGGGCAGATACGACGCCTGTTCGACTGCGCCGGGATCGAACAGCAGAATCTCCGCGCGCCGGTCGGCCCCCGAACGCACAACTGCCTCCAGACATCCCGCCAGCGCATCGACCGATCCCACCGCGGGGATCACGATGCGTGCGGCCGGGGGCGCCGGTGGCGGCGCCAACGCCAGCCGCGGGTAGCGGGCCGCGAGATCGGCGAGCGTCGGACCGCGGCGCGACGACAGCACCGGGATCTCGCCCTTGGCGGCGCCGGCTGCGAGCTGAGTGAAAAACGCGCCGACGGTCTCGAACAGGGCGGCGCCGGCGGCTAGACCGGCCTGATCGATTTGGCGTTGCAACTGGGCACATTCCGCGCGCACGCGTTTCAACTCTGCCTCCGCGGCGAGCAGCCGCTCTTCGACCTTGCCGCCGGGTTCACGGCGTAGGACCAAGGTTTTGCCGAATGGGATCAGCATCGGCGTGGCGCGCACGCTCACACGGACGGCGCGCTGGTTGGCGATCAATTCCCATGGCAGGGTGCAATCGAACGCGTATTTGCCGTCGCCGATGCCCGCGTTGCGGATGTCAGCGCGGTCGAACGCGGCGACGGTGGTGAGCACCGGCTGATCGTCGAGCATCACCGTGACGATCAGGCGCTCCTTCGGTGCGGCGGGTGCCCAGACCCAGCCCGACACTCTGCCGTCTTCGGTGATGTGTTCGACGTAGCCCGCGATGGTGGGATCGGGCAGTTGCCGCGCCCGCCAGGCGTCGGGCACCGGACGCGGACGCTCAATTTCGGCCCCGGTCGCCTGGTCGCGGAAGCTGAAGCGCGCGTTCGGCGCGAACCGCATCTGGCCGAGCGGCAAGGTGAGGTCGAAGCCGTTTTTCCCGTTGTTGACTCCCGGCAGGTCGCAGATGGTTTGTGCCACCACCGCGCCGTCGAGCAGGATTTCGAGCGTGCGGATGATCTTCGGCTCGTCGGCCGCGAACATTTGGCCGCGAATTTCTCCGTTCGGCCCGAAATCGATCCGCGAATAGATACTGCTCACGAATGCGGGCTTTCGAAAGTGAGCAAAGAAGTAAAATTGACAAAAGTTTTTTGCTTCTTTTTTTCAAAAAAGAAGACTTTCTCTTCCTTTTGCGAACAAAAAGAAGCAAAAAAACTTTGATAATTATTCATAACCTTACGGCGCTGATGATCATGTTGAAGGGTCCCAGGTAGCCGAATTCGTCGGACCAATAGAAATTCGCGGCGACCTCGGCGAAGCCGAGATCACGCAACAAATCCAGCAGATCCCAGCCGAACAAATGCAATGGCTCCGCACTTTCGACCGCGCCGCGCGGCAGCTCGATCACGCGTGACTTGGTGATCGGTGAATTCACGTCGAACGGCACCGTCAGGCAAAGGTCGCCACCGGCGCGGACGGCGCGGGCGATCTCACGGACGAAACCAACCACGGGGGGAATGTGGTGCAAGTGATCGGCGCAAATCACCAAGTCGGCCCAGCCGGTCTCCACCCGCAGCCGGCCACCGAGCAGCCGCGGCACACGCAGCACCTCATAGCCCCAATCGAGTAGTTTTGCCTCGATCTGGGATTCCCGGCCGGTCAGCGCAAACTGCCGGCCCGGGACTATGGCGCCACGGGACTGCATGAAATGCAGGATGGCGCGCTCACGGTTGGAAAGATGCATGGGGCAATCGCACTGCAACTCCTCACGCCAGTTGCGCGCTTCCGCCGGCGCGTCTGCGCGGAACACTGTCGGAGCGAGGCATAGGCCGCAAGTACCCTCGCGCACCGCACTCAACCCGTCCTTGATCTGCTGCTGCTCGTAGAGCCAGCGCTGATCGAACACCGGACGTTCGGACTGGGACCAGGCGTTGAATTCGTCTTGCGAGGCGATCCGAGTGGCAGGAAAACGCAGCGTCACGGAGCCTGAACCGGCAATTCGACCCCCACCCGCCGGTAGGTCCCGCGATCGATCGCCGTTGCCAGCGCGGCGGCGCCGGCGCTGGGGGAAAATCGATCGCGCATCACCGCTTGACCCGCGGCGGACAGACGATGCCACAAATCCTGGTCGTGATAGAGCCGGATGAGCTGGGCCGCGAACGCCTCTGGCGTGTCGCCCAGCAGGACTTGTTCCTCGGGCTCGAGCCCGGTGCCTTCGAAGCCGATCGCGGTGGAGACCACCGGAACGCCGTACGACAGCGCACTCGCGAGTTTGCCCTTTACGCCGGCGCCGACCCGGAGCGGGATCGCGACCACGCGGACCGTGTCGAACAGGTCGCGCAGATCGTCGATCATGCCGGTGACGATCACGCGTGGTCCCGCCAGCGCCAGTAGGTCAGGTGTGGGATTGGCGCCGGCGATGATGAAGCGCGCGCCGTCGAGCGCATCGGCCACCAATGGCCAGATCTGGCTCACGAAATACTGCACGGCGTCGACGTTCGGCGGATGGCGGTAGCCGCCGAGGAAGCAAATGTCGCGGCGGGGCGCGAACCCGACCTCGGTGCCGAAGAAATCGAACATCAGCGGCCAGACCGTCACCTGCGCTTCCGGCACCAGCGTTTCCAGCAGCTGTGCCTCGTAGAGCGAATGAGTGATGGTGCCGTGCGCCCGCCGCGCGAGTTCGAGCTCGCGCTGCTTGGTTTTTTCCGCCAGCTCCCGCAGCGCCGGGTCATCCTCCAGTTCCGCCTGGCGGGCCAACCGCAAGTGAAACAGATCCGCGACGTGATAAAGCAAGGTCGCTTGCGGCGCGTATTTTTCGATCGCCTCGATCGTGCGCTCGAGGATGGTGACCCGGAACACCAGGATCACGTCGAACAGCGCGCCATAGCGGCGGAGGTAATTGTCGAACCCGAGTTCATACGGGGCGTAAGCGCAGTCGATCCCCATCGCTTGCAGATCGGGGATCGAATCCGGCTCGAACAGCCAGTTGTCTTCGGGCACGAAATGCACCTTGTAGCCCAGATCGTGCGCCACCTTCAGCGCGAGCATTGTCTGCACCGATCCGGCGTCTTGTTTGGGCGTGGGCGCCACGGCATCAACTACCAGCAGGCGGCGATTCACCTTGCGTTCGCGCTCGAAAAAAGGCGCCGTGCCATTGGTGCGATGGTCGAGCAGCCGATCCCGCCAGCGCAGGTAGAGCTTCTTGGTGTTCACCAACTGGTAGGCCTTGACGCCGCTGCCGGTGTCGGTGCCGGAGGTCTTGCCCTCGTAATGGACCACGCGAGACCGTGGCTGGTACCATACTTCATAGCCGCGCTCGACCAGGCGCAGACACAGATCAACATCCTCGCAGTAGGCCGGCGCATAATGCGGGTCGAAACCGTGAAGCTCCCGCCACAGGCTGGTCCGGATCGCGATCGAGCAGCCCGACACATAGTCGACCCGGCGGGCGTAGCTGTATTGCGGCCGATTCGGATCGTCGCGGCGGCCGTAGTTCCAGCACGAACCGTCTCGCCAGACGATGCCGCCGGCCTCTTGCAGGCTGCCGTCGTCGTAGTGAAGTTTCGAGCCGATCAGGCCGGCGGTGGGGAACAGGGCAAATCCGTCGATCAGCGCGTCGAGCCAGCCGGCGACCACGCGTGTGTCGTTGTTCAGCATCACCAGATACTCTCCGCGCGCGAGTGCGGCGCCCTGGTTGGCGGCGGCGATGAAGCCGCCGTTGCGTTGCTGGCGATGGTAGCGAAGGTGCCGAATTTGCGACAGGAATCGCGCGCTCTGGTCGGTGCTGGCGTCGTCGACAACGATGATCTCGAGGCTGTGGCGCGTCTGCTGGCGTAGCAGGCTGTGCACGCAACTGAGCGTGTAGGCGAGCTCACCGAAGATCGGAATTACGATCGAGACCTCGGGGGGATCGTGGTCAAGCCTAGGTACTGGCCGCAAGCCGGCGAGATAGCGGGTGGCGCCGCCGAAATCCGGCGGGGCGTCGTCTGCCAGCAAATTCCATTGGGTCAGGAACGCCTCGCCGTTGCGGGCTTCCAGGATCACCGCATCGTCGACCCGCCGATCGTATAGCCCGAGCGACTCCGGCGCCGCGTCCTTCTGCTCGGCCAGGCGCCATTCGTGGCGCTCACGCGGCACGTCGAAGGCGCCGTCGCCCCGCTTGCCGTCGCTTGCCGGCCAGGATTGCGCCAGCCGATGCTGCAGTTGGGCGGCCTGGAAGTGCGCCGCGTTCAGCTTTTCTTCCATCGCCATCAGTCGTTCGGCGAGCGCGACCAGCCTGGTATCCGTGGTGGTCGAAGTTTTCGGCGAGGAGCGGACCGCCGCTACTGCCGCGGCGAAGGGGGGGGCGGCGGCGTATTGTTCCAGCAGTCCTTGTGGCAGCGGCGGCGCCGGCCAATGCGAACAGATTCTTAGGATGAAGCTGCCCTCTGCGGCCTGGACGCGGGCGACGCAGGCGGCGGGGCCCGCTGCCGGCAGCAGCACGACGCCATCGACCGGACGCACTCGATAAGTCGCAACGTGGGCGAATCCGCGGCTGACGGCTTCGGCTGCATCGTGGCTTGGCTCGAGGTCAAACAGCTCCAGTTCGATTTCGTCCTCGCGCGGATGCGCTGGGATGGGAGTTTCGCGCGGATGCGCTGGGATGGGAGTTTCGCGCGGCGGCGGCGGCTGGGCCGTCGGCAGCCAGGCCACCGGGCGCGGCGACGCCCAATCCGCGAGCAAGGCGATCAACCGGCTGCGGCAGCTCGCCAGATCGGACCGCGGGTGATGGATCGCGGGATGATGGATCGCGGGATTATGGATCGCGCGGGCAACGATCGCATTCTCGCGAATCGGCGCCTCACCGGTCGCTGGGGTAGGGTTAAGCTTGTGCAGGAGCATCGAGCTGGTGTTCAGACCGGTGAAATGGCGGCGCGCTAACTAAAGCGGAACTAAACATCAGATCGGAACGAAAATCTAGGTTTGTAGTCGTGCAAATAGATTGATTTCGATCAAGTGTGTGCCTAACGTGTAGCTATTGGACTTTTGTGCGGTGCCGCAATATTTCTGGCGTGCCCGCGGTTTACACGATTTTCTGCAGACTTTGGGTTTCGGCATTTTAGGCCTTCGCGGCCGGAGAAATTTAATGAGCGTTTCATTTGCCGGCCCCGCCGACGGGGCAAGTGTGGCCGCCGTGCTGGCGCGGTTCGATCGGTCCTCATCCGAAAAGCTGCTGCTTTCGTTTGCTGCCGAGATCGTCCGGCTGTCGCGCGAACAGGCTGATCTGGCAGCGCGTTTGCTGGCGGTGGAGCAGCTTCAGGCGGTGGCGGACCGGCTGCTGCCGGCATCGGGCGGCGAAGCGGCTGCCGAGGAACTGCCGCAGACCGTGCAGATCGAGGCTTGCCACGCGATGCCGGACGGAACCGGGTTCTATCCGCTGGAGTTCGATCAGGCCGGGATGGCGTCGCGCTGGACCGGGCCGGGGGCCGGATTCTCGCTCGGATTCTTCGTCGACCGCAGGTATGGCGGCAAATTCAAGCTCTCCTTTTCGCGCTTCGCTGCCAACGTGCCGGCGAGCTTCATGCGCTGCCTGCACGACGGCAAGGCGGCCGAATTCACAGTTCATGATCTGCGCAATGGCTATGAGTTGAGCGGGATATTGCCGCCGCGCCGCGATCCGGGGGCTACCTTGCTCACCTTCGTCTGCCCCGCCACCGCCTCGCCGGCGCAGTTGGGGCAAGGGACCGACACGCGTCAGCTGGGACTGTGCTTCCAGCGACTCGCCGCCTGGTCGACGCCGGCGCCGGTTGCTCCCAAGGTCGCGGCACCGGCCGCGGTGGAGGCGCAGGCGTTAGCGGCGGAGGCGGCCCGGCCTACCCGCAAAGCCCGGCAGGCGGCGTAGATCGCGGCGGAGCGCAGTCCCATGCTCGCAGGTCAGCCCCTGATCACCGCGGTGATCTGCACCTATGACCGCTACGAGGTGCTGGCGAAGGCGATCTTGTCGGTGAGCGAGCAGAGTCTGCCCGCGGATCAGTACCGCATCCTGGTGATCGATAATTCGCCCGACGCCGAGCGCGCCCTCGCCTTTAGCGCGCGCTTCAGAGCGTTGCGCAACTTCTTCTTCATTCATGAGCCAGATCCGGGGCTATCGCACGCGCGCAATCTGGCGGCGCGGGAATGCGGCACGGAGTTCATAGCCTTTCTCGACGACGATGCGATCGCATCAAACCACTGGCTGGCGGCGATCCTGGACGGCTTCGCCGAATTCGGCGGCCGCGCGATGATCGTCGGCGGCCGGGTGTCGCCGATCTGGGGCGCGCCGCGGCCGCCGTGGCTGCACGACAAGATGCTCGGCTGCCTGTCGCTGATCGATTGGGGCGGAGAAATGCGCCGCGCGGATGAGGGCGAATGGTTCTGCGGCGCCAATATTTCCTTTCGCACCCGGGCAATTCTTGAATGCGGCGGATTCGCGCTCGATCTTGGGCGCAAGGGACCGGGCGGCGCGCTGCGGTCGAACGAGGAGAACCAGCTGGTGGCGCGCATCCGCGCCCGCGGCGGTACGATGATCTATGCGCCGCGCGCGGAAGTGGAGCATCTGGTCGACGCCAAACGGCTGACCCATGCCTGGTTCCGAAAACGCATAGCGTGGCAGGCAACTTCGGATTTTCTGATGGATCCGGATCAATTCGGCCACAAAAGCCGCGAACTATGGCTCGGGCTGCGCGGCTATCTTGCCGCGCGTCCGCCACACGAACGCACCATGCGCGGCTTGCTGATCGACACCGACGACTCGGATTTGTTCTATTGGCAGCTGGGCGCGATCTATAATCTCACATCTGGGTTGCTCGACGGATTCGAGGGGGTGCGGTTTGACTGACATCCTCAAATCCTGGCTCGGGATGCGGATTCTGGTGGTGTCGCCGACACCTACCCATCCGCAGGATCACGGCAATCGCAAACGGATTTTCCGAATCTGCCAGGCGCTGAAACAACAAGGCGCACACATCCACTTCGTCCATTACGCGGCGGAGGAGGAGTGGCGGCATGACAGAGGCACCTGCCACGAGCGGCAAATGGGTGCGGCCTGGGATAGCTACGATCTGGTTGCGCCGTCGCGTCCGCCGCATGCCGCGTCGGTCGGGCGCGACCATATAATCGACGAATGGGCCGATGCCGGCCTTTCGGCTTTCGTCGCCTGGGTCTGCAGGGTCGATCATTTCGATGTCGTGCTGGTGAATTATACCTGGCTGAGCTTTTGTCTGGACGTCGTGCCGCCGGGGATCTTCAAGATCCTCGACACCAATGACGCGTTTGGCCACCGGCGCGCCATGCTCGACCGCATCGGCGTCGCGCCGGAATTCTTCCACACCACGCCTGAGGAAGAGGCCAAGGGCCTGGCGCGCGCCGATCTGGTCTGGGCGATCAAGGAGCAGGACAAGGAATATTTCGCTCGCGATCTTGGCATCAGGCATTCGCTCACCGTGCTACACGCCGAGCCGGCGTACGAACTGGGTTGCGCGCCGGAGGCGGGAGACAGGTTTCTGCGCGTGGGCGTGGTCGGCGCCCGCAACAACGTGAACCGGCGCAACTTGGAGAATTTCCTGGAGGTGGCGCTGCCCCTGTTCCAGGGCTTTCTCGCCGACGTGAAGATCCTGATCGCCGGCGGCTGCGCCGATGATTTCAGCGGGATGGATCATCCGAACGTGAAAATTATCGGCCGAGTGCCTCACACCGCCGCATTCTACCGCAGCGTCGATTTGGTGATCGCGCCGATAGCTGCCAGCAGCGGGTTGCAAATCAAGTTTGCCGAGGCTCTGGCCGCCGGCGTGCCGCTGCTGGCGCTGGCGCATGCGAGCGAAGGCTATCCGACCCGGGAACCGCTGCATTTGCTGCCGGATTTCGAGGCGATGGCGCTGGCGCTGATCGAGCTTGCGTTCGATCCTTCGCGGCTGCCCGACCTTGCGGAGCGGTCGCGCCAACTGTGGAGCGTGGTGCAAAGCCGGGTGCTGGCCGCGATCGAGCAAACCAGGCAGATGATCATCGGCCGCGAGCGGCGGCACATTTGCGTGGTGACGCAGGTGGCGGCACTCGATCCGGCGAGCCTGCTCCATGACCATTTGTTGGCTGTGCTCGGCTTTATCCGGCGTACCAATCCGGTGGTGCTCTATCTCACCGGTCCGGCAGCAAAGCCGCAGAGCGCGATATTCGACCGGTTCGGTCGCGATCTGCGGGTTTATGCCGATCCCGCCTTGATCGATGCGTTGAAGGATCAGGCACCGCCGCGCTGGAGCGGGGTCGCGCTCGACGAACTGTTCGCCAACCGCGCGTTCGAGCGGGCCTACTTCATGGCGGATTGTCGGGAAAGCCTGCGCGGCGGGGTCTGCATGCTGCAGCGCGCCTACGTGCGTTACGACGCGATCGAGCTCGCGCTTGGCGACGCCGACGGGCTGATCGAATTTCTGCGCACCACGGTGCCGCTGCTGCTGCTTTCCACCGATCAGCGATCGGCCGACAAATGGCTGGGGCACTACGGCGTGGCCGCCGCCGGTGTGGTGCCGTTTCGCCAGAACGAGCCGTCCGCTTGCCTTACTGTTCCGGTCCAAGAACAGACTGCCGCGCGTTTGCTGGTTCTGGGCGCGGCGGACGATCCGATGGTGCCGGCGCTGCAGCTATACGCGGCGCGGCTGGGCGCTGGAGTGGATTTGCTCGACCCGCGTGATCCGGAAGTAGCGGCAGCACTGGTCTACCCCGGAGCCTGCGGTGCGGACCCGCGCGGGTTGATCGCCGGCGCCCGGCTGGCGGTCGATCTGGGTTCGCCCGGTTGCCTGGCCGCGGTACTGCGCGAGTCGCTGCGGCGGCTGGGGATTCCGGTGGTGACCCCGGTGCGCGGGCCGCAGGCCACCTACTCGCTGCCGGAGCTCAGTCCGGACAGTCTGCTGCGGCTGTTGCGGGTAGTGGGGTTGTTGCTGGGGGATGGGCAATATGCCGCGCGGCAGGGCGAGTTCACCAGCCGCCAGGCGGCGGCGGAGACCGCGGACGCCGGCTGGTATTGGTTATGGCGGGATCTGACCGGCGCTTCGAACCAGGGCGCGGGATGGGAGGAACTGCTGGGGGTGAAGTAGCGACGATTGGCAGAAGCGCGGTTCGACGCTATAATTCCCTCAAAGAAGAATTTTTGGGGGTCGAGGCATGAAGCGTCTGATTTTAGCGGCGGGCTTGGGTTTGGCGCTTGCTGGCGCTGCGGCGATGGCGCCCGACGAGATCAAAATATGGGAGCCGGCCGGCACCGCCGATGCGGCGCAGGAAGCGGCTAACACGCGCGTGCTGGCGGCGTGGTTTAAGGACGCCGGGCATCCGCACTGGGCAAAGTATATGATCCCGAATTTCCTCAACCACGATCCGAACGAGCCGCATTACGGTGCCCAGGCGCTGGTCGATCTGATGCATCGGAACGCGATGAGTGGTGGGCCGCGAGCGGGCGCGGGCCCGACCACGCCGGTGCTCGATCACGGGTTGCCGGTGAAATTCTTCGTGATCGCGGACGGCGATTACGTGTTTGTGGCGCATAATCCGATGGGTTACGACATCAACAGTCCGCCGCCGGGAAAGGACATTGGCGCCAGCGTGGGCGGGAATCTCAACCGGATGAAAGCCGGCAAGATCACCGACTGGTGGTATTTCCGCGGCATATCGCACCCCGCCGCTCCGCAGCCTGGGGCCGACCGGATCGACATCACCAAAGACAGCACCCGCCGCGCCGACGTGGACGGGATGTCGCTGATCTATAGTTCCGGCCCCACCAACAAAATCGTCGAGGCGGCGAATAAGCGATTGGTGCTGGCGTGGCTCGAGGATTTCTGGGTGGACCGGGATTATGATGGTTGGCCACGGTTCATGGCGGCGGATTTCCGCAATCACGACACCCGCGAGCCGGCGCTGGGCGCGCAAGCGCTGGCGGATTGGCTGAAGGCGCGGCCGGATTTCGTATCGGACTATGCGATCAGCAAAGGGGTCGCGCATCCGCAATTGTTCCTGCTGGCGCAGGGTGATCTGGTGTTTGTCGGCGGTGCGCCG
>Ga0302311_10003181_pt1 | contig 18045 bp, 15 predicted proteins | sample III_Palsa_N1_3_FD_200449 | JGI IMG/M metagenome (GOLD analysis project Ga0302311, IMG submission 200449) | Peat permafrost microbial communities from Stordalen Mire near Abisko, Sweden - III_Palsa_N1_3 | ecosystem: Environmental > Terrestrial > Soil > Palsa > Peat permafrost | place: Sweden... | reverse complement strand
CATCATCCATATCGATATGGACGCGTTCTACGCTTCGGTGGAACAACGCGATGATCCTGCGCTGCGCGGCAAGCCGGTCGCGGTCGGTGGCGCGCGCGCCCGTGGCGTGGTGGCGGCGGCCAGCTACGAAGCCCGCAAATTCGGCGTGCGCTCGGCAATGCCGTCGGTGCTCGCCCTGCGCAAATGCCCCGGCCTGATCTTCGTGCCGCCGCGGTTCGATGCCTACCGCGCGGCCTCGAACCAGATCCACGACATCTTCGCCCGCTTCACCCACCTGATCCAGCCGCTGTCACTCGACGAAGCCTACCTCGACGTGACCAATCCATTGCAAGACCTGGGCTCCGCTACCGCGATCGCCGAGGAAATCCGCCGTCAAATCCGGGCCGAGACCGGGCTTACCGCTTCGGCCGGCGTGTCCTACAACAAGCTGCTCGCCAAACTCGCCTCGGATCATCGCAAACCGGACGGGATTTTCGTCATCACCCCAAGGATGGGACCGGCGTTCGTGGAAGATCTGAAAGTGGAGAAATTCCACGGCATCGGACCCGCCACCGCCGCCAAAATGAACGGCCTAGGCATCGCCTACGGGCGCGACCTGCGCGAGCGCTCGCTGGAATTTCTTTGCGCGCAGTTCGGCAAGTCCGGCAAATTCTATTACGGCATCGCGCGTGGCGAGGATCCGCGCGCCGTGGAACCCGACCGGGTGCGCAAATCGCTCGGCGCCGAAACGACATTCGCCGCCGACCTGTGGACGGAGACGGAAATGCGGGCAGCGCTCGATCCGCTGCTCGCCAAGGTCTGGAGCGCCTGCGCGAAAGAAAACCTGACCGGCCGCACGGTGACGCTGAAGGTGAAGTTCGCCGATTTCCATCAGATTACGCGCTGCCGCTCGCTCGCCGCGGGCGTGAGGTCGCCGTTGCTGCTGGAACAAACCGCTCTCGAATTATTGCGTGCGGTGCTACCGGTTACCCAAGGCGTGCGATTGCTCGGCGCCACGGTGGCGAACTTCGAAGGGGAGGAGCGGCAAGGGGTTTTGGTGCTCGGCGCGCCGGTGTGACCAGTGGCCGCTTTTGGCAGCGCGCTCATCGCCGTCCTCCCGGTGCGAATCCGATTGATCGCGCTGTTCCCTCTCGCCCCTCAATTTCAGCCGCCAGCATCTCCACCAGCGCTGGCGCTGCCGGAACGAGATCGAGCGCGGCGCCGCGCGCGGCGATGCGCCTGAAATCCGCCGGGGTCAGGCGGTCCAGCCGCGCCAACGCCACCGGCGGCTCCTGGTCAAAACTTCGCCGGAACAACGACGCCGCCTGGTCGGGCCGGAGGAAATCAAAATTCAGCCGGATCAGAAAGCGCCGCAGGCTCGCCTTATCCAGCCGCTCGGCAAGATTGGTGGTGCAGGCAAACGGCAGCGGGTGCTGCTCCATCCAAGTCAGCATCTCATTCACCTGGGCGAGTTCCCAGCCACGCGCTGCGTTGGAACGGTCGAACAGCAGGCTGTCCACTTCGTCGAACAGCAGAAACGCCCCGGTCGAGCGGGCTTCGGCAAAAGCGGCAGCGATGTTCGCTTCCGTCTCGCCAACGTAAGGAGCAAAAATATCCGAGCCGCGTTTCTGCAGCACCTCCAGCCCCATGCGGCCGGCGAGATGCCTCGCATAGGCGCTCTTCCCTGTTCCTGGCGGTCCCGAGAGCAGGAGCGAGACGGCGCGCGGCGCCCCGGAACGGGTCAGGCGCGTGGTCAGATCAGCCAGATCGCGATCGGCGTTGCTGAACACTGGATCATAGAGGGAATCAACTTCCGGCTCCGGGGTGACCACCCGGCCGTGTCCGATGGCGCGCGCCAAGCCGGTCGCCACTAAGGCAGCGGTCTCCGCGGTGCCATCGCACAACCTGGCCGCACGCAACGCGGTCCGGGCAACCGAGGGCGCCGCGGGGATCAGACGGGCCAGCCGGCTGGCGGTCTGCGCATCCAAAGTCACGTTTTCGGCCCGCGCCAATTCCTGCCACAGCTCCGCACGGCGGGATCGGTTTGGTAAACGGACCTCGATACACATGCTCATCCGACGCAGCACCGCCGGCGAAAATGCGCGCAAATCGTTTGCCGCCCAGATCATCGGCACCGGCGAGGTCTCGAGCAGGCGATGGACAAAGATCTTCGGATCCGGTTGACGGTTGTGCGCGCCGGGGCGGAACAAATCTTCGGCCTCGTCAAACAGATAGATCGCCGGGGATGCCGCGCCGATGCGCTGTGCCAGCAGCAGGCTGCTCAGCCGTTCTCTGCGGCTTGGTTCCTGACCGTAATCGCTTTGCTCACCCACAACGTGCAGCGCAACGCCGAGCTCCTCGGCCAGGCTTTGGGCGCATTCGGTCTTGCCCGTACCGGGCGGCCCGTAGAGCAGAATATGCACGCCACGTTCGGGATGTTCCCCGGTGGCTGCCGTTACCGCACGGTGCAGGATAGCGAAGGCCACTTCAATTTCGCGCCCGAGATGGCGGAAGGCTTCGAGCGGAAGTTTCGCTTCCAGCGGTTTGCCCAGCAGCTCTCTGCGGACATCGCAATTTTGCCTCACGCATTGCTCCACGAGAGAGAGCAGCCGGGGGGCGACATTGATTTCTCCCTCGGGATCGATGCTGATGGCACCGGCGACGAGGAGCGGGGCGTCGGCGCGGAAGCGCAGATTCACTTCCGCTCGTAGCGCGCCGGCGAGCAGGGCGAACATGTCCGGATAACGCCGCAGCGCGCCAAGGCGGCCGCGGGCGGTGGCGAGGCCATCGAACAGACGTTCGAACACATCGTCGGTACGATAGAGAAACATGATCTCGAAGAGTGCCGTGTCGAGCGGGTCGAAACCAAGCGCGGCAGACACGCGTTGCAAGCCTGCTGCGACCCCGGTCTCCGGTTCCAGTTCGATGCCGTGAAGCAACTTGGACTCGACGGCTTGGTAGAAGGCGTTCCAACGAGCCTTGTCGATCGGAGCCGCCTTTAACCTGTTCTTCTCTCTTTCGTTGTCCTCTTCAGTAAATAATGAGTCTGGCAGGCTCAGCCTCTCGCGGTTGCGCGAAAGCCAGGCGACCAGCGCGGTGGCTTCGTGTGAGGAGGCCTCAAGCGTTTGCATGATTTTGCGCGCGTAGCCCAGCAGCATACGGGCGTCGTCATATGGGACATCGGGCTGCCCCGTCGCCGAAGCGACGGATGGCAGCGCATGCGGATAGCCTCGGTCCATGGTTACCGAATCCTGACAGCAGGTGTACAGCGACGTCGAAGCGCGGCCGGATGTGATCCAACCGGGGTGCGAGGCTGAAAAATGAAGGGATTGAGAATCAGGTGTAGCGGCTCAAGCCAGCTAGGATAACTTCCCGATACGGCAAAATTTGACGCGGGGCATTCGACAGACTCTTCACGGCCGTGAAGCCGAAAATCAAACCGCACACGGCGCTCGCACGATGGCGCGCGAACGAAGTACGCGAGTTTGAGATAGGGTTGGGTAGCCGGAAAACTTTCGAGCGCGGCTCTTACGCGCTTCGGTGTGGCTGCGTCAATGTTTTTTTGCGGTAAAGTTTCAGCTTGGATCCAAAGAGTTCGGCTTCACTATAATCGGTTCGAGGAAATCCCGCCGCTACGCTGGCGCGCTGTCCGGTTCAGAATACGCGAGGACTTATCCGACCTGCAGTTCCTTCACTTTCACCCATACCGGCACTTCGACCGCGATCTTTTGCCCGCCCGCGGCGAGCGGGCCCGACAAGTGATCCAGCCGCAGCATCGCGAGTCCCTGCGTCCCGGATACCGACCGGAGATCCCCGACCTCTTGCTCTCCAGCGAGGATTTTCCCGGGGTTCAGATCGGTTTCGCCCCGCACCGGCAGCAGACGCTTTTTCACCAGGCCGCGATAGCGGGTGCGGGCGGTAAGCTCCTGTCCCATGTAGCAGCCTTTGCTCCAGGAAATCCCGTTCAGCTCGTCGAACCCGGCCTCGAGCAGCAAGGTGCGTTCCGGTTCGAGATCGCGGCTGCCGTCGGGTAGGCCGAGGTTGATGCGGTGCGCGTGCCAGGCCGCCTCGTCAGCATTTCCCGCGATGGGTTGGGGCGAAAGCAGGCGGTAGCCGGCATCCGGCAGTCTTGGGTCGGGGGCAGAGAGCGGTCCGTCCGGCGGCGGTCCCCCCCAAGCCACGCCGACGTGCCAATCGGTCAATTCCAGTGTTACCTTGGCGCGCAGTTTGAATCGCGCAAGTTTCTGGAGGATCATTTCGGCTTGGTCGCGCTCGCAATCGAGCAGCAGCCGATTGCCGTCGCTGATGATGAAGAAGTCAGCGAGCCAGCGCCCTTGCGGCGTCAGCAATGCGGTCCAGACCGCGTGTCCGGGTTTGGTCTGGGTCACATCGTTCGAGACCAGGCCCTGCAGGAAGCTCACGCGGTCTTCGCCGCCAAGCCCCACCGCCGCGCGGTTATTCAGAGGAACGATATTTGTCATTGTTTTAGTGTGGATTTATTCCTGTGGCGTTGGGAGTTCGGTCCCGGAACCAAAGTGACAAAAGTTTTTTGGTTCTTTTTTTCAAAAAAGAACACTTCCTTTCCTAACCGGGCAACATTCGAAACCTAAGCGTTCCCGGCTTGTCCCGAAAGCGAAGCCGGATTAACCCGCAGTGCCGCCAGTGCGCGGCGCCATTTGGTTTCGCTTGCTGCATCGAACAGGATATCCGGCGATGCCGGCGCCACCAGCCAGAAGTTCTTCTGCAATTCCTCGTCGAGTTGTCCCGGTCCCCACCCCGCGTAGCCCAGTGCCAGCAGCGCTTCCGATGGGCCGTTGCCCTTGGCGACTTCATGCAGAATATCGAGGCTTGCCGTGAGTGCGAGCGAATGATCGACGTGCACTGATCCTTCGCCGAACCAATCCTTGCTATGCAGCACGAAGCCCCGCTCGTGGTCGACCGGGCCGCCGGCGACCAGGCGCAGCACGCGCATTGGCGGCTGCGGTTCCACGTTCAATTGGCGTAGTAGCGAGCTGAAATCAGGTTCGACCAACGGACGGTTGAGCACCAATCCCATGGCGCCTTCGGCGGTGTGAGCACACACCAGAATCACGCTTTGTTCGAAATCCGGGCCAGGCGTTCCGGGCATCGCGATCAGCAACTGACCGGCCAAGATCGTCCCATCCTCTGCCGAAGGATTAGGCATATCGCCACGGATGGAACGTCGCGCTGTCATATTGCCCATTTACGTCTCTAATAGTCTGCCACACAAGCGTGACTCGAATGTAAATTGGCATTAGCCTAACCTCCACGCTCTCGGTCCGTTCCACGAAAGGCAGGTCGAACAATGTCGATCAAGGTCGGCGACACGCTCCCGCGTATGAAATTGATGGCGATCGATCAGGAAGGTTCTCATGAGGTCCTTACTGAAGACCTTTTCCGCGATAAATTGGTAGTGCTTTTTGCGGTTCCAGGCGCGTTTACACCGACTTGCAGCAATAAACATCTGCCCGGATTCCTGCAGAACGCCGAGGCCTTTTTGGCCAAGGGCGTGGATCTGATTTGTTGCATTGCAGTAAACGACGCTTTCGTGATGAGCGCCTGGGCCGCCGATCAGAAGGTCGGCGGCAAGGTGGTGATGCTTGCGGATGGGTCGGCGCAATTCACCCGCGCCATGGGGCTGGAACTCGATCTCACGGCGCGGGGAATGGGGGTGCGCAGCCAGCGTTACGCACTGGTCGCGCGGAACGGCAAGGTGACCTATCTCGCGGTCGAGCCGCCAGGCGGGTTCGATGTGAGTCGTGCTGAGTCTGTAATTACCCACATCAACGCATAACGGGAGGATTTTCGGTTGAATTTCAAACAACTGGCCCTGGCGGCGGCGCTGTTGACGGTAACCGCGGCCCCAGCTTTCGCGCTCACTGCGCAAGAGCAAGCGAACAAGGACCTGGTTCTGGCCCAAATGCGGGCGATGGCGGAGAGAGATGTCGCCAAGGCATCGTCGTACCTCGCCGACGGCTATATCCAGCATAATCCGATGGTGCCGACCGGGAAGGCGGGCTTCGTCGGTTTTTTCGGCCCCAGATGGGCGGGGCAGAAGCCCGGAGTGTTCGCGCCGCCCACGGAGGTGGTGGTGGAAGGTGACCTGGTGATGGTGATGCAGGAACGCCCGCGGCCGGAACCGGGCGCGCCCGGCAAGACCTACAACAGCTTCTGGTTCGATCTTTATCGGGTGCAGGACGGCAAGATTGCCGAGCATTGGGACGGTGCGACCAAGCCCACCAAGTGATTTTCGCAATCCGGCTGTTACAATTCTCGCGCAAGACGGTGCTGATGCTGGTCAAGGCGGGTCAACTGCCGGTTCAACGAAGTTTGCGGCGCTGCGGTGACGCCGAATGAGGGACTGATTGCGAATGCGCAAGATTTTCAATATTCTGGCCGGACTCGCCGTGGCCACGGCGGTGGGCGGCGCCGCGTTCGCCCACCATTCGGCGGCGGCGTTCGATCGTACCAAGCCGCTCACGCTCGATGGCACGGTGCAGCAGTTTCTCTGGCTCAATCCGCACACCTGGGTGATCGTCGCAGTGCCGGATGGCAAGGGCGGCACGCAGTTGTGGAAATGCGAGGGGCCGCCTACCAACATGCTGACCCGCAACGGCTGGACCAGCCACAGTTTCCGCACCGGCGACAAGATCCATCTGCTGCTGGCACCCTACCGCGACGGCTCTAACGGCGGTGAGTTCCTGGTGGCGCGCGACGCGACCGGCAGGCAGCTGAAATTTTAGGCCGCGCGGAGAATTTCAGGGGGATGCAACATGAAATCTGAACGCCGCCGGCCGGTGCGCTCCGGGTTGTGGCTTGCTCTGGCGGCGAGCGTCGCCATCGGCACCGCCGGGCTCGATGCGGTGACTGAGGCCGCGAAGGCGCAGGTGTCGCGCGCCACCGAGCAGGACATCGAAGCAGCCAACCCTGCGTTCCAGGGATTGTTGCGCGGGCAGCGCACCACGATCGATACCAGCAAGAACAGGGAAGCTCGAGGCGGTCCAGGAGGTCCCCCAGCTGCTTTTCCGGGCGGTCCGGGCGGCCCGGCGGTTCCCAACCCGTCGCGCGACCCGCGCGATTTTTCCGGCAATTGGACCGGCGGCGGCGAAAACGGGGCTCCAGGCGCGAAAATCGTGGAGAAGCGGCCGGGTTGGGTCGCTACCACCACGCTCGACGGCCAGCGGATGCTGTTTGTCGACCTCGGCGTCACCCCTACTGGCGGCCACATCTATCAGAACAAGAATGAGCTGGTGTTCGTGCGATCGACCGAGCTGCGGGCGCGGCGGATATATTTCACCGACCACCACACGCCTGGCGCGGTGCCGACCTATAACGGTGACAGCATTGCGCATTGGGAAGGCAACACGCTGGTGGTCGATACCATCGCCATCAAGGGCATGATCGCCAAGCTCGACAATGATCTCGAACACGGGCTGCACCATTTGCTGATGGCGCGCCCGACGTTGCACGTGGTCGAGCGGATCACCAAAAGCGCCGATGGCGAGACCCTCACCGACGTCGAGACCTGGGACGATCCGGCCTCGGGCAAGCCGCCGGTGGTTACCACCACGGTATTCCATTACGCGGCCGACGCGCCCGCCTACGACAGCGAATACGAGGATGGCGGCGATTTGTTCGGCCCGGGCTATGGCACGGGATTCAAATGATGCGCAGTATGATCAAGACCACCGTGGCCTGTGCTGCTTTGCTCGCGGCGGCGCATCCGGCGTGGGCAGAGGCGGACCTCGAAGGCGTCTGGAAGATCGCGACGCCGACACCGGCGCTGCTCACCGACCAAGGCACGCTGCCGCCGCTCACCAAGGCCGGGCTTGAGATCTACAATCAGAACCAGGCCGCGATCGCCAAAGGCGACCGGCGGTCGTGGGATCCGGTGGCGAAGTGCAAGCCGCCGGGCGAACCGCGCACCTACACCGAGATGAACTGGCCGTTCGAATTGTTCCAATCGAAAGACCGGATCGATTTTCTGTTCCAATGGAATCGGTTGGATCGCGCGATTCCGATCATGGACAAGCAGATCGACGATCCCGACGAGCCGTTTTATTTCGGCCAGTCGGTAGCGCAGTGGGACGGCAACGTTCTTAAGGTCGAAGTCGAGAATATCAAACCCAACACTTTCCTCGACGACGCCGGGTTGCCGCATTCGGATGATCTCACCATCGACGAGACCTGGCGGTTGCGCGATCCGGACACGCTGGTAGGCACGTTCCATTTCGTCGATCCAACGATATATTCGTCGCCATGGGATGCGACGTTGGTGTTCAAACGCCAGCCGGCGGGGACGCGGGTGCTGGAAGATAGTTGTACCGATCGAACGAATTCGAACGATTATGCGACGATCGATAATTCGCTGGTGAAGTGAAGTCTTCTTTTTGTGAACAAAAAGAAGCAAAAAAACTTTGTCAATTTAGATGGTGCGTTCCGATCCAATTTATCAGAAGTTTTTTGCTTCTTTTTTTCAAAAAAGAAGACCTTCTTACGCATTCAGCAGCACGTCCGCCGCGTGTCGCGCCGCTTCGGTGATAGTTTCGCCCGCCAGCATGCGCGCGATTTCCTCGCGCCGTTCGGTTTCGTTCAGTTCATGCACCACTGTTTCGGTGCGTTCGCCGCGGACGAATTTTGCCACCCGCAGGTGCGCGGTGCCGCGCGCCGCCACTTGCGGGCTGTGCGTCACCAGCATCACCTGGAGTTGTTCCGCGACGCGGGCGATGCGTTCACCCACGGCGGAAGCGGTGGCGCCGCCGATGCCGCTGTCGACCTCGTCGAACACCAGCGACGGCACCGGCGAGGCGCGTGCCAACACGACTTTCAACGCCAGCATCAGGCGCGAGAGCTCGCCACCCGAAGCCACCCGGTCGAGCGGTCCCGCCGGCTGGCCCGGATTTGCCGCGATCAGGAAGCGCACCAGATCGAGCCCGGCGGGCCCGGCGCGATCGGCCGGCAAGTCCGCCACCTCGACGATAAATCGCGCCTTCTCCAGGCGCAGCGGCGGCAGCTCCGTCATCACCGCCGCCTGTAACCGTTCGGCTGCCCGCCGGCGGGCCGTGGTCAGCTGGGTCGCAGCAGCATGATAGCCGCGGCCCGCGTCGGCTTCTTCGGCTTCCAGCCGCGCCAGTCCGGCCGCGCCCTGGTCGAGTGCCGCCAGCCGGTCGCGTAGGCTGCTGAGTAGCGCGGGCAACTCGGCGACCGCGACCTGATGCTTGCGCGCTGCCGCGCGCAGCGCGAACAGCCGTTCTTCGGTCGCTTCCAGCAGGCGCGGATTAGGCTCGGCCATTTCGGCGAGGCGCGAGATCGCTTGTTCCGCCTCCATCATCGCGTCCTCGGCGCGCTCGAGCGCGGCCAGTGCCGGCGCCGCGGTCTGATCGGTGGGGGTTACCAGCTTGCCGAGGGCGCGAACTGCTGCGCGAAGTGCGGTCAACGGATTAGCCGCACGCCGGTCGCGCGGGGTAAGTTCGCTCTGGGCCGCCGCGATCGCCTCGGCGCGGCGCTCGGCGGCTTGCAACGACTGGCGGGTCTGGGCGAGCTTGGTCTCTTCATCGGGCGTTGCTGCAAGCTTTGCAAGTTCGAGCACCGCGTGGCGCAGCCATTCTTCTTCGCGTGCCGCCCGCTCCAGCGCCGTCTGTGCCTCGCTTAGCGCCCCTAGAATTTGTCGCCAGCTGCTCCAAGCGTTGCCCACCGCATCTACCAGCTCGGTTGGCACGCCGAACGCGTCGAGCAGGCCGGTATGGGTCGCCTGATCGGCCAGGCCCTGCTGCTCGTGTTGGCCCTGAACCTCGACCAGCGTTGTGCCGAGCTGGCGCAAAAAGGCCACCCCAACCTGACGGTCGTTCACGAACGCGCGCGAACGGCCATCGGTGCTGATCTGCCGACGCAGCAGCAGCTGGTCCTCGCGCGGGATATCCTGCTCTTCCAGCATCGCCCAGGCCGGGTGGTCGTCGGCCAGGCTGAAAGCGGCACTGACCGCGGCGCTAGCAGCACCGTGCCGCACCAGCCCTTGCTCGGAGCGCATCCCCAGCGCCAGCCCTAGGCTGTCGAGCAGAATCGATTTGCCGGCGCCGGTTTCGCCGGTGAGCACAGTGAGGCCGGGGCCAAAGCTCAGTTCCAGCCGCTCGATCAGCACCACATCGCGGATCGAAAGCTGGGTGAGCATTAGCTGATGCGAATCAGAACAGCCGTGAGAAGAAGCCTGGCGACTCCGTCTTGCCGTTCTTGTCCGGCACCACGCCGTTGTCGATCAGCAGGCTGTAGGCCTTCTGATACCACTCGTTGCCGGGATAATTGTAGCCCAACACCGCCGCGGTCTTCCTCGCTTCGTCGGGCAGGCCCATCGCCAGATAGACCTCGGTGATGCGCTCCAGCGCCTCAGGGGTATGGTTCGTGGTCTGGTAATCGGTCACCACGGTCTGATAGCGATTGAGTGCGGCGACATAGAGATGCTGGCCCTCATACCAGCGCCCCACTGCCATCTCCTTGCCGGCCAGATGGTCGCGGCAGAGATCGATCTTCAGTTTGGCATCACGGGCATAGTCGGTGTCGGGGTAGCGCGTGACCACGTCGTTCAGCGCGTCGAGCGCCTTCGAGGTGTTGGCCTGGTCGCGCTGGATATCGGAGATCTGCTCGTAATACGAAAGCCCGCGCAGATAATAAGCGTATGCGGTGTCCGGATTCGAAGGATGGAGCTGGATGTAGCGCTCGAGCGCCGAAACCGCGTCGTCGTAGTCGCCGCGTTTGTATTCGGCGTAGCCGTGCATCAGCTGCGCCTTGGTCGACCAGGTGGAATAGGGATAATTCTGCTCGACCGCATCGAATCGGGTCACTGCGTCGGCGTAGCGGCCGGATTGCAAGCTGTCGATGCCGGCATTGTAGAGCTTATCGGGCGGCAGGCTGGCCAGGTCAGTGGTAAGACCGAGTCGGTTGTCCCCCTTCGACGAGCAACCGGTGAGAAAACCGGCTGCGAGCACGCTCGCCAAGACCATTCCAGGCAACAAACGACGCACGGCAATCGGCAACATCATCATTTAGGCTCCCTTGGCCGCCGCTTACGGCAGTGCGGGGCTTATCGCAATGCGGGGGTAAAGGGAAGCCGCCAGGATGTGAAGCTTTGCGCAGGGAAGATCAGGCGGCTTGGGACAGGCCACCGAAACCGACCGCGTAATTTGCCCGATCGGCAAACAAGGCCCGCAGCAGTCGGTTGTTTAGCCCATGCCCTGGGCGATGCGCGCGATAGCAGCCATGGATCGGCGCTCCGGCCAGATAGAGATCGCCGACCGCATCGAGCATCTTGTGACGGACGAATTCATCCGGCGCCAGCAGGCCGGCGGGGTTGAGCACCCGATCGCCATCCACCACCACCGCATTATCGAGGCTGCCGCCCCGCGCGAGGCCGGCTTTGCGTAGCGCGTCGATCTCGGCGGCCATCGCGAAGGTGCGCGCGCTCGCCAACTCGTGACGAAAGCTACCGCTGGTGAGTTCGAGCGCGAGCGACTGCCGGCCGATGATGCTGGCGGTGAAATCGATCGAGACTTCAAGCCGGAAGCAGGCTTCGGCCGCGGGCAGCAATTCGGCGAACCCTTCGCCTTCCTCGACTCGCACGGGCCGAAGTATTTCGATCACGCTCGCGGATTCGAATTGATCGACCAATCCCGCGCAATCGAGCAAAAACAGGAACGGCGCCGACGACCCATCGAGCACCGGGATTTCGGGGCCATTCACTTCAACCACGGCGTTGGTAACCCCCGCCGCGGCGAGCGCGGCCATTACATGCTCCACCGTGCCGACACGCGCCTCGGGACGCCCCTCCGGCGCGAGCAGAGTGCAAAGCCTGGTGTCGCTGACAAGATCGAACCGCGCGGGAAAGGAAACCCCGAGATCGTTGCGGTGGAATGTGATGCCAGCGCCCGCCGGCGCGGGATGCATCTGAAGCGCTACCTCGTGCCCGGAATGCAGACCGACGCCCACGCAACCGATCGAATGAGCCAAAGTCCGCTGCCGGCGCGGCATCGATAAGCCCGACCCAACGGAACCCGGACCAGGATTGGCAAGAAACTTTTCGGAAAGCCCATCCATCTACGGATTTCGCCTTTTGCGGACATCGCGATGAACGGGACCATACTGCAGCGCAGCGCGGCGAGGCCAGTCAAGCTTTATTACTGAATATTTCCTCGCAAGCCCTTCATTTAATGGCTTTTCCGCAGCGGCGGAGAGAATCATAGCAACGGCAGTTGGTGATGGCACGTTAAGAAGAGTAAGGCGAGGGGCGTCGCCCCTCTCCCCCGCTCCCAACCAAAAACTGACGGGGGTCTGGGGCCTCCAGGCCCCAGCGGGGTCCAGGGGCAGCGCCCCTGGCCTTTCCTTAGCGTGCCACCACCAACAACCCCGCTACGACGACTGCCGGCGCAGAAATGCCGGGATGTCGAGGCCGGCTTCGTCGGCGGCGGCGGGGGCCGGAGGGGTGTACCGCGGCGCGGGAGCGATCAAAGTTGCGGCCGGTGCCGGTGCGGGCTCGGGCGGGGGTGCGGGAGTACGACGAATTGCGCCAGTCACCAGGCCGAACAGACCAGTGCGTGCTGGCGCGGGTGGCTGGCTGGGGGTCGCGAACAGGGCGGAGGGCGAGCGCGGCATTACCGGCGGCGGCATCACCGGTACGGACGGGCGCGGCGCCGATACTTGCGGTGCGGCTTGGGGCGCCGGTTGGGTCGGAGCGAATGACGTGGCCGGAGGCGTGATGTCGGTCAGCACCGTGGCACCGGCGGAAGGGGCGCGCAGCGGCTGCATCACCGGTGGTTCGGCATGGGGCGGCTGTCCTGCTGGCAGCGCGTTCTGGACCGGGATGTGCTGCTGGTGGCTATCGGTCGGGATCGCTACGCCGCCGCCCACCGCGACCAGACGGGGACGCGGGCTTTCCTGCTGCGGCAAGGTGTCGATGCCGGTGGCGACTACCGAAACCCGGATCCGGCCGGACAGGTGCTCGTCGATTGCGGAGCCGAAGATGATGTTGGCGTCTTCGGCAACTTCCTGGCGAATGCGGTTGGCGGCTTCGTCGACCTCGTACAGCGTCATATCCGGTCCGCCTGTGATGTTGATCAGCAAGCCCCGCGCGCCGGCCATCGAAGTGTCCTCGAGCAGCGGGTTGCTGATCGCGGCCTCGGCGGCGGCGATCGCCCTTCCGTCGCCGTCGGCCTCTCCGGTGCCCATCATCGCCTTGCCCATTTCGTGCATTACCGAGCGCACGTCGGCGAAGTCGAGGTTGACCAGGCCCGGCGTCACCATCAGGTCGGTGATGCCGCGCACGCCCATGTAGAGCACCTGGTCGGCCATCTTGAAGGCTTCCTGCCAGCTGGTCCGTTCGGTCGCGAGGCGGAACAGATTCTGGTTGGGGATCACGATCAACGTGTCGACGTATTGCTGCAGCTCGGCCAGTCCGGTGTCGGCCGAGCGGGTGCGGCGGATACCCTCGAAGGTAAAGGGCTTGGTCACCACGCCGATGGTGAGAATGCCGCGCTCGCGGGCCATGCGGGCGATCACTGGGGCAGCACCGGTGCCGGTGCCGCCGCCCATGCCGGCGGTGATGAAGAGCATGTGGACGCCATCGAGGTGACGGGCCAGCTCGTCGGAGGCTTCCTCGGCGGCGGCGCGGCCGATTTCAGGCTTGGCGCCGGCGCCCAGGCCTTGGGTGAGATGCGGCCCCAACTGGATGCGGCGATCGGCGCGGCTGTGGGTGAGCTGCTGCGCATCGGTATTCGCGACCACGAACTCGACCCCCTGCAGGTTGAGGGCAATCATGTTGTCGACGGCGTTGGTGCCGCCACCACCCACCCCGATCACGGTTATGCGCGGGGTGAAATCGGTATGCATTTGCTGCTGGATGGTGAGGTTCAAGGTCATCTGGGTCTCCCCTTCGGGATCGGCGCTAAGCGTGGTTGGGTGGAAATCGGAGGTGGCGGCGTCCATTGCTGCTCGATTACGAATGCAATCGCAGAAAGCTCAGGATTCGGTCCAGTACTCCGGGCGAAGATTTTGGATCATTTTCGAGGTGGGTAAGGCTGCGGCCGTCGCCGGCTGCGTAGGCCAGCAATCCGGTCGCGGTGGCGAAAGACGGTCCGGTGGCGGCTTCCGGCAGGCCGCGAATGCCGAGCGGGCGACCGAGGCGGACCTGGCGGTTAAGGACGCGCGCCGCCAGTTCGCGGACGCCGATCAGCTGGCTGGCGCCGCCGGTGAGCACCACGCGTGCTTCGGCCGCGGGGCCGAGCCCCGCATGTTCCAGCCGGTCACGTAACAGCTCGAAGATCTCCTCAAGGCGCGGGCGGATGATGCTGACCAGCATCGAACGCGGAACGCGCTGATATTGGTGCTCTTCCTCGCCGACCAGCGGCACCGGCAGCATCTCGAGATCGTCGTCGGGCGAGGATTGCAGGTTGCCGTAGAGCGTCTTGAGCCGTTCGGCGTTGGCGAGCGAAGTGGAGAGCCCCTGCGCCAGATCGGCGGTCACCCGCACGCCGCCGATCGGCAACTGCGCGGTGTGGATCAGATGGCCTTCGGAGAACAAGGCGAGGCTGGTGGTGCCGCCGCCCATGTCGATTACGGTGGCGCCGAGCTCGCGCTCGTCTTCGACCAGGGTCGCGAGGCCGGCGGCATAGGGCGCGCAGACGTAGTCGGCGACCGTGAGTTCGGTGCGGCCGATCGCGGCTTCGAGATTGCGCAGCGGCCCTTGCGCGGCATCGAGCAGATGCAGCCGCGCGGTGAGCTGATCGCAGTGCAGGCCGGAGGGGTCGCGCACGCCCTCGGTTTCATCTGCGGCGAAATCGATCGGCATGCAGTGGATCACCTCGCGGCCTTCGGCGCGGGCGCGGTGCTGGCCCTCGCGGGCGATCTGGCGCAGATCATTGGCAGTGACAGCGCGGCCGCCGATCGGCCATTGCACATGAAACAGCCGGCTCTGCGGCTGGCCGCAGGTGAGATTCACCGTGATCCGCGACAGATGGTGGTCGGCCATATCCTCGGCCTGCGCTACCGCGGCGCGGATCGCCTTTTCCGCGGCTTCGATGTCGGTGATGCCGCCGCCGCGCACGCCTTGGCCGCGCTGCCAGCCGAAGCCCAGCACACGCAGGGTTTGATCGCTTTCGGCGCGGCCGATCAGGCAGGCCACCTTGGTGGTGCCGACGTCGAGCGCGCCGAAGATGCCGCCTCGGGTCATGCGCGGCCGGGCGACTGGTTCGCGTTCGGCGGGCGGAGGCGCGAGGCGGTGGGAAAGTTCGTTCATTGAGCCCCCTTGGCGGGCGGGATAACGCCGGCCGTTTTGGTAGCGGTCGTGCCGGATTGGGCGGGCGGCGCTGGTGCTGCGCGCAGTCGGATGATCAGCTTGTCGGACTGGCGCAGATCGATCGCGACCAGCGGGCGCTCTAACAGTTTGTACTGAGCGTCAAGCTCGGCGAGACGGGTGAGCGCCTCGGGCGCGTGACCCTGCGGCAGCAGCACTTCGGTGCCGTTGGCGAGGTAAAGGTCCCAGCGCCGGTCGCCGACCCGCACCACGGCGGTCACCAGCTTCTGGATCGTGGGAAAGCTTGCTAGCGTGTCGAGGAGTTCGGGTGCCGCTTGCGGTGCGCCCTCGCCCACCACCAGCGGCAGCTGCTTGAAATTCACCACCGCGACGTCCGGCAGCGGACGGCCCGTGCGGTCGATCAATACGAACCGGCCCTGGTGCTGCCAAATCGCGAAGGCGTCGTGTTCGGTGAGATCAACCACCAGCGTGTCGGGCAGGCGGCGCTCGACCGTGGCCTGGGCGATCCAAGGAATTTGCATCAGCCGCGCGCGGGCGGTCTCCAACGGATAATTCAGGATCGGCACCCCGATCAGCGGCGCACCGGGCGACGGCGCCAGCGCCGCGTCGATCAAGGCTTGCGGGGTTTGCTTCTGATGCAGGATTTCGACGTGTTCGATCTTGAGGCCGGTGGCGGCGCCGAGTTGCGCACGCAGGCGGCTCGCGAATCCGTCGGGGTCCGCGCTCTCGCCGAGTGCGGCGAGCAACAGCAGCAGCAAGGCAATCGAGATCACCGCCGAAATCGGCCGCATCAGCTTGGCGAGTTGACGGCGGCGGATTTCGATCCGGCTCGGACGCTGGTCGATCAGGCGGGGATTGCGCGCCGGCGTGGAACGCGGCGGGGAACCCGACCCGGAAGGGCGCTTTGGTGCGGGCGGTTGGGTGGCTATTCGCGGCATGCGGCGTGCTCCACCATCCATGCGCACAGCGCGGCGAAGTCGATCCCGCAATAGGCGGCCTGCTCGGGCAGCAGCGACAGCGGTGTCAGCCCCGGCTGCGCGTTGGTTTCCAAGATCACCAAGCGCCCGGGTTCGCCGGCAGTGTCGTCATAACGAAAGTCGGTACGGCTCGCACCGCTAAGCCCCAGCGCTTGGTGGGCCTTGAGCGCCAGCTCGCAGGCGAGTGCCGCGGCCGTGGGCGGGATCGGCGCGGGCAGGAGGTGGCGCGAACCGCCCTCCTGGTATTTCGATTCGTAGTCGTAGAAGGCGTGGCTGGCGGTGATTTCGGTCACCGCGAGGGCGCGATCGCCCAGCACCCCGACGGTGAGCTCGCGGCCCGGGATGAATTCTTCCACCAGCACGAGCGGGCCGTAATGCCACCTGGATGCGATCTCCTGCCGGCGATTGTCGCCGCCAAACAGGATCTCGACCCCGATCGAGGAGCCTTCATTGATTGGTTTGACCACGTAGGGCAGCGGCAGCGGGTCGGCCTCGGCCAATTCCGCGGGCGTGACCAGCCGGCCGGCGGCTACCGGCAACCCGGCCTGGGCGAACACCGCGCGGGCGACCGATTTGTCCATCGCCATCGCCGAGGCACGCACGCCGGAGTGGGTGTAGGGCACGTTCAGCCATTCGAGCACGCCCTGGATCGCGCCATCTTCGCCCCAACGTCCGTGCAGGGCGTTGAACACCACGTCCGGTCGCGGGGTGAGCGCAGCGATCAGCGCCGGCAAGTCGTCGGTGACGTCGATTGGCGTTACCTGCATTCCGGCGCGCTGCAGAGCCGCCACCACCTGGGCACCCGACGAGAGCGAAACCTCGCGCTCGCCGGAAATGCCACCCATCAGCACCGCGACGTGCTTCATGGGGTCACCTGCGGTTTGCCGATGCGCTTGATCTCCCATTCGAGCGTGACGCCCGAGGTTTCGCGTACCCGGCGGCGGACTTCTTCGCCGAGGCTTTCCAGGTCGGCGGCGGTGGCTTCGCCCAGATTGAGCAGGAAATTGCAGTGCTTCTCCGATACCTGCGCGCCGCCGAGGGTCATGCCCCGGCAGCCGGCGGCGTCGATCAGCTCCCACGCCTTCATGTCCGGTGGGTTCTGGAAGGTGGAACCGCCGGTGCGGCTGCGGATCGGCTGGGTCGCCTCGCGCGAGATCCTGATCTGCGCCATGCGTTCGGCGATCGCGCCGGCGTCGCCCGGTTGCGCGCGAAACCGCGCCCCCACCACGACCGAGCGCGCCGGCAAGTGCGTGTGACGATAGGCGAGGTGCAGGGCCTTCGCCGGCAGTCGGACCAGATCACCGTCGCCGGTGACGATTTCGACCCAATCGAGCACGTGACTGACGTCGCCGCCGTAGGCCCCGGCGTTCATCGCCACCGCGCCGCCGACCGTGCCGGGAATGCCCGACATGAATTCGAGGCCGGCAAGCCCGGCCGCGGCGGCGTATTCGGCCAAGGTCACGTCGAGCACGGCGGCACCCGCAATTACCCCGTCCGCTTCCACCACCACCTCTGCGAACCCGCGGGCGAGCCGCACCACCAGCCCAGGCACGCCGCCGTCGCGGATGATCACGTTCGACGCGGCTCCCAGAACGGTCAGCGGCAACTCGCTCGGCCAGGATTCGAGCAGATGCGCCAGATCCTCCGGGTCGGCCGGCCGGAACAACAACTCGGCGGCGCCGCCGACGCGGAACCAGCTCTGCGGAGCGAGCGGCGCCCCCGGCAGCAGCCGGCCGCGCGTCGCGGGAAGGTCAAGCGCCACGATCATGGCGA
>Ga0302311_10003178_pt1 | contig 18062 bp, 16 predicted proteins | sample III_Palsa_N1_3_FD_200449 | JGI IMG/M metagenome (GOLD analysis project Ga0302311, IMG submission 200449) | Peat permafrost microbial communities from Stordalen Mire near Abisko, Sweden - III_Palsa_N1_3 | ecosystem: Environmental > Terrestrial > Soil > Palsa > Peat permafrost | place: Sweden... | reverse complement strand
TGGGGCTGAACCTCGTCGAGGTCTCGCCCAACGCCGATCCGCCGGTGTGCAAGTTCCTCGATGTCGGCAAGTTCAAGTACGAGGCGCAGAAGAAGGCCAACCTCGCACGCAAGTCGCAGAAGACGCAGGAGATCAAGGAGATCAAGATGCGTCCGAACATCGACGACCATGATTATGACACGAAGATGAAGAAGATCTTCGAGTTCATCGGCGAGGGCGACAAGGTCAAGTGCACGCTGCGCTTCCGTGGTCGCGAGCTCGCGCACGGCCAGCTCGGCATGCAAGTGCTCCAGCGCGTCCAGGCCGACGTCGCCGAAGTGGCCAAGGTCGAGCAGTTCCCGCGCATGGAAGGCCGTCAGATGCTGATGGTGATCGCGCCCAAGTAAGCCGTCAGACGGGCGCCCGCGATCGTGCGAGGCGCCCGTCGATCCAGCGGAAGGCGTATCCGAGCCCCGCGAAGAACAGCGTCATCAGGGCCATGTTGAACACGATCCTCGCCCTGCCATATTTGGCGACATCGAGGAACGGGTAGGGATACCATCCCGTCGCGGCGCCGTGCGCGATCGTCCAGACGCCGTAGAGCGCGGGATAGATCAGCCACCACAAGGGCGCCCGACGATCGATGCCGCCATGCGGCCCGAAAGCGATCCAGCCGATCAGCCACAGCGCCGGCACCGCCTGGTGGACGAGCATGTTGCCCCACCAGCCGAGCGGCGCGTGCACGAGCAGCCCCGCGAGCAGAATCTGGAAGATTGCCGCGACCACGCAGATCTGCACCGCGATCGCCGCGCGCAGCGCGGGGCGCCGCGCCCAGCGCGTGTCGAGCGCGATCCCCACGCTCACCGCCATCACCGCGATGTTGGTCAGGATGGTGAAGAAGCTCAGATAGATCAGCGTCCGTGCCGGGATCTGCCCCGGATGATCCGCGATCGTCACGACATATTCGATCGCCAAGCCAATCAGCGCCAGCACCGCGACGATCGCATGCCAGGCGCGCGCCAGGGCTATTTCGCGGGTTCCCAAAGCTCGATCGGCAGGCCGTCGGGATCGGTGATCCGCATGAACAGGCCGTAGGGCGTGTCCCATTCGGCCCGGCGCTCGACCGTGATGCCCGCCGTCTCGAGCGCATGCGCGAACGCCTTGAGCCCTTCGACGCGCAGGTTGAGCATCCAGGACTGGTCGCGCGGGAAATAGTCGGTGTCGGCGGCGAACGGTGCGAACACCGTCATGCCCGCCTGCTGATGCCAGATCGATTCGCTGCCCGCATCGATGCCGAGATGCGTCTTGTACCAGGCGGCACGCGCCGCCGGATCGCGGCTGCGGAAGAACAGGCCGCCGATTCCCGTCACACCCATATGTGCCTCCCCTGCCTCGGGCGGCGCTCAGGCCGCCTCTTCGAGCGCCTCGCCCGATGCCGCGGCGAGCAGACGCCGCTCCAACGCCTTCAGCCGCTGCGTGCCGGCGAGCTTATCACCCGTCAGGTCGGTCAGATAGAAGGTATCGACCGCGCGCTCGCCATAGGTCGCGACATGCGCCGAATGGATCGTCACCTTGGACTGGAACAGCGCATGCGCCAGCGCATGGAGCAGCGCGGGCCGGTCGCGCGCATTGACCTCGACGACGGTGTAGCGGTTCGACGCCTTGCTATCGATCAGCACCACCGGCTCGATATCGAACGCGTCGGCGCGCATCCGCGGCGCGGGCTTGGCGGCGAGCCGATCGGCGAGGCGGTTGCGGTTGGCGAGCGCGTCGTCGATCGCGAGGCGGATGCGCATCAGTCGCGCGGGCTCGTCGAACGGCTGGCCGAACGGATCCTGGACCAGCAGATTGTCGATCGCCATCCCGTCGCGCGTGGTGTGGATGCGCGCGTCGATGATGTTGCCCCCCGCGACGTGGATCGCGCCCGCGATGCGGTAGAACAGCCCGGGATGGTCGGCGGCATAGACGGTCACCAGCGTCGCCGCGCGCTCGACGTCGGGCGTGGCGGCGATCGAGAGCGGGCGCGGATCGGCATCGGCCGCGGCGACCGCGCGCGCATTGGCCTCCAGAATGTCCGACGCCTCGGCCACCCAATAGCTTTCGGGCATGCGCTGCGCATAGGCGGCGAAACGCGCCTCGTCCCAGCCCAGCGCGTCGCGCAGATGCGCCTGCTTGTCGGCGACGCGCTCGTGCCGGCCCTTCTGCTTGTGGCCGAGCCGAAGCACCTCCTCGGCCGACATGTAGAGATCGGCGAGCAGCTGTCGCTTCCAGCCGTTCCACACGCCGGGGCCCACCGCGCGGATGTCGACGATCGTCAGCAGCAGCAGCAGGCGAAGGCGCTCGGGGCTCTGCACCTGCTCGGCGAAGTCGAGGATCGTCTTGAAATCGGAGAGGTCGCGCTTGAACGCGGTCGCCGACATCAGCAGATGATGGCGCACCAGCCAGGCGACCATCTCGGTCTCGCCCGGATTAAGGCCGAGGCGTGGGCACAGCTTCATCGCGATCTCGGCGCCGAGCACCGAATGGTCGCCGCCGCGCCCCTTGGCGATGTCGTGCAGCAGCACCGCGACATAGAGCACGCGCCGCGCCACCAGCTGATGGATCATCGCATGCGCCAGCGGATGATCGGCGCCGAGCTCGCCCTTCTCGATCCGGTTGAGCAGCTCGATCGCGTGGATGGTGTGCTCGTCGACGGTGAAATGATGGTACATGTCGAACTGCATCTGCGCCACGACACGGCCGAAATCGGGGACGAAACGCCCGAACACGCCCGCCTCGTTCATCCAGCGCAGCACGAGGCCGGGGGTGCGCGGCGAGGTCAGCAGCTCGAGGAACAGCGCATTGGCGCGCGGATCGCCGCGCACGCCATCGACCAGCTTGGCGTCGCGCGCGGCCTGCCGCATCGTCAGCGGATGCACCTCAAGCCCATGCCGGTCGGCAAGCGTGAACAGCTCGACCAGCCGCACCGGATCCTCGGCGAAGAAGGTGTCGGTCGGCGCCGACAGCCGGTCGCGTTCGATCGTGAAGCCGTCGAGCTTGCGCGGCCGCTTGCGCGCGCCGAGCGTCGGCATCGCGAAGCGCCGCCCCTTGCCCGCCACGGTCTCGTCGAGATGCGCGAGGAACACGCCGGTGAGCGATCCGACCATCTTCGCGGTCAGGAAATAATGCTGCATGAAGCGCTCGACCGCGGAACGGCCGGGGCGGTCGTTGTAGCGCATCCGGGTCGCGATATCGCGTTGCAGGTCGAAGGTGAGCCGGTCCTCGGCACGGCCCGCGACAATGTGGAGGTGGCAGCGCACCGCCCACAGGAAATTCTCCGCCTTCTGGAACTGGCGCAGCTCGATGCCGGTCAGCAGCCCGGCGCCGACCAGCTCGGCCACCGAGCGGACGTGGAGGACATATTTGCCGATCCAGAACAGCGTGTGAAGATCGCGCAGCCCGCCCTTGCCCTCCTTGAGATTGGGCTCGACGACATAGCGGCTGTCGCCCATCCGGCGGTGGCGCTCGTCGCGTTCGGCGAGTTTTTCGGTGACGAAGGCAGGCCCGGTGCCGCGCACGACATCGGTATCGAAACGCTTGGCGGCCTCGTCGTACAGCGCCTCGTCGCCCCACACGAAGCGGCCCTCCAGCAAGGCGGTGCGCACCGACAGGTCGCCGCGCGCGATGCGGACCATCTCGTCGAGCGAACGGCTCGAATGGCCGACCTTGAGGCCCAGGTCCCACAATATGTAGAGGATCGTCTCGATCACGCGCTCGGCCCAGCCGGTCTGCTTGCCGGGGGTCAGGAAGGCGATATCGACGTCCGAGAACAACGCCATCTCGGCGCGGCCATAGCCGCCCACCGCCATCAGCGCGATCCGCTGCCCTGTGGTGCGGTTGATCTGCGGCAGCAGGCGCTCGACCGCGAGATCATAGGCCAGCCGCAGGATCTGATCGGTGAGGAAGGCGTAGCTCGCCGCGGTCTCGTTGCCGCGGCTGGGGTGTTCGGTCAGCCGCCGCGCGATCTCGGCGCGGCCCTCGTCGAGCGCCTGCTTGAGCCGCAGCGTCGCCTCGCGGCGCAGCGTCGCCGGATCGTCGGCCAGCGCCGCCAGCGCGTCGGCAAGCTTGCGCCGATCGACGATCGCGCGACGGTTGGACAGCTGATCGAAGCGGGCGGCCATGTGCAGCATGTAGCGCACGCAAGGTTAAGCGCCAGTGGCGAAGGCTGCTGCTCTCTTCGTCATCCTGACGAAAGTCAGGATCCAGACACGTTGCGCTTGAAGGAGTAAGGTTGCGCGTCTGGATCCCGAACCGAGTTCGGGATGACAGGAAGAGATCAGCGCGCCAGAAACGCTAACGCGATACTGGCAACGATCACGAGCCCCAGTATCACCAGCACCGCGCGTCCGTAAGGATGCTCCACATTGATCGTCCACCCCATTGCCCGGATGCGTTTGGGCACCCAGAGCCGGGGATCGGCAGCATCGTGATAGAGACCGATACGATCATAACCAGCGGGCATGACAGACTCCGATCGTCGAACCGAACAGCATCGATATACGCTATTCGGCCGATCGAAAGTAGATGCTACTTTCCGATCAGCACGTCGCTGGCCTTCACGATCACCGTGATTGTGTCGCCGACGGCGAGACCCAGGTCGGCGATCGCCTCCTCGGTGATGTTGGAGGTGACGACGATGCCGCCGCCGATATCGACCTTGATGCTGCCGCTGACCGCGCCGGGCGCGATCGCGACGACGGTGCCGGGGATCTGGTTGCGTGCGCTGATCTTCATGACGATGCTCCTGTGTCGCTGCCCAAGCTCTTGAGGCGGTAGACGAGTTCCAGCGCCTCGCGCGGCGTCAGCGCGTCGACGTCGACCGCCGCGAGCGCCTCGCGCAGCGCGTCGGGCGCCTCCGCCTCGCGCTCGACCGCGGCGGCGAACAGCGGCAGGTCGTCGAGGCCCGCCGCGATCCCGCCGGTCTTCTCGCGGCCCTTCTCGAGCCGCCCGAGCACATCTTTCGCGCGCGCCAGCACGGGCTTGGGCAGCCCCGCGAGCCGTGCCACCGCGAGGCCGTAGCTGCGATCGGCGGCGCCCGTCGCGAGTTCGTGGAGCAGCACCAGCTCGCCCTTCCACTCCTTGGCGCGGACATGGTGGAGCGACAGCGCATCGAGCTTTTCCGCCAGCCGCGTCAGCTCGTGATAATGCGTCGCGAACAGGCAGCGGCAGCGGTTGGTCTCGTGTACCGCCTCGACCACCGCCCAGGCGATCGCGAGGCCATCGTAGGTCGATGTGCCGCGGCCGACCTCGTCGAGGATGACGAAGCTGCGCGGCGTCGCCTGCGCCAGGATCGCGGCGGTCTCGATCATCTCGACCATGAAGGTCGAGCGGCCCCTTGCCAAATTGTCCGAGGCGCCGACGCGGCTGAACAGGCGATCGACGAGGCCGAGCGTGGCGGAGGTTGCGGGCACGAAGCTGCCGGCCTGCGCCAGCACCGCGATCAGCGCGTTCTGGCGCAGGAAGGTCGACTTGCCGCCCATATTCGGGCCGGTCACCAGCCACAGCCGCGAGTCCTCGCTCAAGCGGCAGTCGTTGGCGACGAAGCGCTCGCCCGATGCCGCGACCGCGCTCTCGACCACCGGATGCCGTCCGCCCTCGATCTCGAAGCAGGCGTGGGAGACGATGTCGGGGCGGCACCAGCCGCCTTCTATGGCGCGCTCGGCGAGCCCGGCCGCGACATCGAGCCGCGCGATCGCGTCGGCGGTCGCCGCGATCGGATCGCGCGAGCCCAGCGCAAGGTCGATCAGTTCCTCGAGATGCGCCTGCTCGGCGGCGAGCGCGTGCGCGCCGGCCTGGCCCACCTTGAGCGCCAGCTCATGCAGTGCGGTCGCGTTGAAGCGGACGACGCCGGCGAGCGTCTGGCGGTGGGTGAAGCCGCTGTCGGCGCGCATTAGCGGGTCCGCGTGCTTGGCACCGACCTCGATATGATAGCCGAGCACGCCATTGTGCCGAATTTTCAGGCCCGCGATGCCTGTCTGGTCGCGGTAGCGGGCTTCGAGCGCCGCGATCGCGCGGCGGCCGTCGCCCGAGAGACCGCGCAGATCGTCGAGCGCGGCGTCATAGCTCTCCGCGATGAAGCCGCCCTGCGCCGCATCGATCGGCGGGGCGGGAACGAGCGCGCGCGCCAGTCGGTCGACCAGCGCGCCGTGGCCGCGCAGCGCGGGCAGCAGTTCGGCGAGCAGCGTCGGCGGCTGATCGAGCCTGCCCAGCAATTCGTGCAGATCGCGCGCGCCGGACAGTCCGTCGCGGAGCTGGCCGAGATCGCGCGGGCCACCGCGGCCCGCGACCAGCCGCCCGAGCGCGCGGCCGATGTCGGGCAGCGCTCTCAACGCGGTGCGCAGCCGGTCGCGTACACCCCCGTCCTCGGCAAAGCGGCCGACCAGCGTGAGCCGCGCCTCGATCGCCGCGATCTCGTTGAGCGGCGCCGACAGGTCGACCGCCAGCAGCCGCGCGCCCGCGCCGGTGACGGTGCGATCGACCGCGTCGAGCAGGCTGCCCTTGCGCTCGCCGGTCTGCGTGAGGGTGAGCTCGAGGCTGTCGCGCGTCGCGGCATCGATCGCCATGTGATCGTCGGCGGTGCGCGGCGTCGGCGGCTGGAGGAAGGTCCCGCCGCCCTGCGCCACGCGCTCCAGATAGGCGAGCAGCCCGCCCGCCGCCGCCAGTGCCGCCCGATCGAATTGGCCGAACCCGTCGAGCGTCGCGACGCCGAAGCGGCTCTTGAGCAGCCGTTCGCCCTCGCCGCTCGCGAACCATGCGCGGGCGGCGGTGACGGCGTCGTCGAGGCCGATCGCGCTGCCCTCGGCGACCACCACCTCGGACGGCCCCAGCCGCGCCAGCTCGGCATCGAGACTGGCGCCCGGCACCGACGCCAGCTCGAACCGCCCCGTCGATATGTCGCACGCCGCCAGCCCGATCCGGCCGCCGACGTCGGCGAGCGCGACCAGCCAGTTGCTCGTCCGCGAATCGAGCAGCGTCTCCTCGGTCAGCGTCCCCGCCGTCACCAGCCGTATGATTTTCCGCGCGACGAGCGCCTTGTAGCCGCCGCGTTCCTTGGCTTGCGCGGGCGTCTCGATCTGTTCAGCGACCGCGACGCGGTGCCCTGCGCGGATCAGCCGCGCCAGATAGGCGTCGGCGGCATGGACGGGCACGCCGCACATCGGCGCGCCGTCGCCGCGCGCGGTCAGCGCGATATCGAGGCAGGCGGCGGCGATCCTGGCGTCCTCGAAGAACAGCTCGAAGAAATCGCCCATCCGGTAGAACAGCAGGCAGTCGGGCGCCTCGGCCTTGAGGCCGTGATATTGCGCCATCATCGGCGTCAGATTGGCCGGTGCTGCCGTAGTCCCCGTCATATCCGCCTGCTACCGGCTTTGCCCGGACGCCGCCAGCCTTGCCCGCGTCATCATCATGCCGCATGGGCACCGGAACGATAGTCTGGAGAGACCAATGCCCGATCGGCTGCAATTTTCGGATCGCGAGGCGCTCGATTTCCACTCGCAGGGGCGCCCCGGCAAGATCGAGATCGTCGCGACCAAGCCGATGGCGACGCAGCGCGACCTGGCACTCGCCTATTCGCCGGGCGTCGCCGTGCCCGTGCTGGCGATCGCCGCCGATCCCTCGCTCGCCTACGACTATACCGCCAAGGGCAATCTGGTCGCGGTGATCACCAATGGCACCGCGATCCTGGGCCTGGGCAATCTCGGCGCGCTGGCCTCCAAGCCGGTGATGGAGGGCAAGGCGGTGCTGTTCAAGCGCTTCGCCGACGTCGACTCGATCGACATCGAGCTCGCCACCGAGGACGTCAACCGCTTCATCGACGCGGTCGAGCTGATGGAGCCGAGCTTCGGGGGCATCAACCTCGAGGACATCAAGGCGCCCGAATGTTTCGTGATCGAGCAGACGCTTCGGGAACGGATGAACATCCCGGTCTTCCACGACGACCAGCACGGCACCGCGATCATCTCGGCGGCCGGCCTGATCAACGCGGCGCACCTGACCGGGCGCCGGTTCGAGGACATGAAGGTCGTCGTCAACGGCGCGGGCGCGGCCTCGATCTCCTGCACCGAACTGGCGAAGGCGCTCGGCGTCCGCCACGTCATCATGTGCGATTCGAAGGGCGTGATCTACCGCGGCCGTACCGAGGGCATGAACCAGTGGAAGTCCGCGCACGCTGCCGAGACGGACGCGCGGACGCTCGCCGACGCGATGCAGGGCGCCGACGTGTTCCTGGGGCTCTCGGTCAAGGGCGCGCTGACGCCCGAGATGGTCAGGACGATGGCGGCCAAGCCGATCATCTTCGCGATGGCAAACCCCGATCCCGAGATCACGCCGGCAGAAGCGCGCGAGGCGGCGCCAGACGCGATCATCGCCACGGGTCGCTCGGACTATCCCAACCAGGTCAACAACGTGCTGGGCTTCCCGTTCATCTTCCGCGGCGCGCTCGACGTACGCGCGACGACGATCAACGAGGAGATGAAGGTCGCGGCAGCGCACGCGCTCGCCGCCCTCGCGCGCCAGCAGGTGCCCGAGGAGGTCGCCGCCGCCTACGGCGTCGCGCACACGTTCGGGCCCGACTATATCATCCCCGCGCCCTTCGATCCGCGGCTGATCGAGATGATCCCCGTCGCGGTGGCGCAGGCGGCGATGGACTCGGGCGTCGCGCTCAAACCCATCGAGGACATGGACGCCTATCGCGAGACGCTGCGCGGCCGGCTCAACCCGACCACAGCAGTGCTCGCGTCGGCCTATGAGCAGGCGCGCGCGCGGCCGAAGCGGGTCTTGTTCGCCGAAGCCGAGGAGGAGGTCGTGCTGCGCGCGGCGATCGCGTTCAAGGAGGGCGGCTACGGCATCCCGGTGCTGGTCGGCGTCGACGAGACGCACGACATGCTGGCCAAGCTCGGCGTCGCCGATCCCTCGGGCTACGAGCTGCACAATGCGCGCCATTCGCCGCTGGTGCCGCAGATGGTCGACAAGCTCTACGACCGCTTGAAGCGCAAGGGCCATATGCGCCGCGACGTCGAGCGTATGGTCAACCGCGACCGCAACATCTTCGGCGCGCTCCTGCTCGCCATGGGGGAAGCGGACGTGATGGTGACGGGGATCACGCGCCCGTTCCGCCAGACGATGATCGAGCTGCTGCGCGTGCTCGATCCCGCCGCCGGCCACACGCCGTTCGGCATCCACCTGCTGGTCGGCCGCAACCACAGCGTGTTCATCGCCGACACCACGGTCAACGAGCGGCCCTCGCCCGAACAGCTCGCCGACATCGCCGAGCAGACCGCCGAGGTCGCCAAGCGCATGGGTCATGTGCCGCGCGTCGCCTTCCTCTCCTATTCGACCTTCGGCAATCCGACGGGCAATTGGCTGACCAACATCCGCGACGCGGTCGCGGTGCTCGACCAGCGCGGCGTCGAGTTCGAATATGAGGGCGAGATGGCGCCCGATGTCGCGCTCAATCCCGAGGCGGCGAAACGCTATCCGTTCAGCCGGCTGTCCGGCCCTGCCAACGTGCTGGTGATGCCCGGTCTGCAATCGGCCAACCTGTCGGCCAAGCTGCTCAAGGAGCTCGGTGGCGACGCGATGATCGGCCCGATGCTGATCAACATGGAGAAGCCCGTGCAGATCGCTGCGATGACCTCGACCGCGTCCGAGCTGGTGACGCTGGCGGTGCTCGCGGCGGCGGGGATCGCGCGGTAGGTCCATTCCCATCCTCGCCTCCGGGGGAGGAGGACCGCTCAGAAGTCCGTCGCCACGGTCAGCGCGATTCCCGATCCCGGCTTGGCGTCGCCGGCCACACGCTCGCGCCAGTCGAGCGCGACCGCCATGATACGCCCCGCCACCGGCGCGCGCAGCACCACCGACGGCCCCGCGTCGAGCCGCGCCGCGCCCGGCTGCGCGGCCCCCCACACGCCGGCGCCGATCGCGAGCGAGCGACCGCTGCCCAGATCGATCGCGCGCGCGATCCGCGCCGCGCCGTCGGCATAGAGGTCGCGGCGTTTGGCGCCGACCACGCCCACCTCGGCATAGGCGTCGAGCCGCCATCCCGGCGCGATCCTGACGTCGTCGACGCCGCCGGCCGCACCCAGCGTCCAGGCGTTGCGGCCGCCCTTGTCGATCGCGATGCGGCGGTCGAGCATCAGGTGGACGGGCAGTTTGTCGATCGGCTTCCAGTCTAGCCCGACCGCCGCCTCGGTCTGGTGGAGCCCGCCGATCGTGCGCGAGACGCGCGCGGTCACCGCCAGCCGTTCGGCCTTGTCGATCTTGTAGAGGATGCGCCCGCCCGCCTGCCCGCCCCCGATCTGGCCGACCGGCGACAGCGCCGAGGCCCGGCCGCCGCCGCGCAGGAACGCCCATGCCGATCCCGAGAAGCGCGAGGCGCGTTTCGCCGTCCCCGTCGCCGCCTTGGCGTCGACGATCCCGCTGCCGCGGCGATAGACGCGGACGCTGGCGGGGCCATAGGCGGCGAGCATCAGCAATTGCGTCGCCATGTAGCGATCGGCGAGCGTCGGACGCAGCGGCTCGGTCGAGCTCCGCCAGAGTTCGTCGGGTGCGGTTGCGGTGTGAACCAGCCCGACACGGCGCAACAGCGCGGGGACCGCGTAGGCCAGCGCCAGGCGATTGTCCGCCACGGCGTGCATCTCGGCAAAGGGGCGCCATGTCGCGGGACGAGGCTGCATCGCGGAGGAGGGGGGTGCGAGCGCCACGGGAACCGGCGGCGGCGGCGCCCATCCGGCGATCGCGACGCCGCGCACGATCGTCCAGGCGGCAGCGACGCCGATCAGGAAACGCATCGGCGCGGCGCGCGCCAGCGATGCGCTCACGCCGGTTCCGCCACCATCGTTGTCGGGAAGACATGCGCGGTCTTCTCCCAGCGCAGCCGGCCGTGGCGGACGAGCGCGACATACAGGCCGATCGCGCGCGACGCCGCCATCATCGCGACGATGTTGCCGATCAGCATGTGCAGCGGGGCGAGCAGCGCCATCCGCCAGCCGTGCGATCGCCCGGTGATCGCGCCGCGCATCGCGATACGCCAGATCAGCAGCGCCGAATTGGTGACGATCAGCGGTGTCGGCACATGCACCGGAATCGCGCGTCCGCTGAGCAGCGCTGCCGCCCACATCAGCCCCCAGCCGACCAGCGCCGCATAGCCCGCAGCCAGCACGACCGCGGCCAGCGGCGCCCGTCGATCGCGCAACCGCATCCAGCGCTCGGCGATCCCGCCCGACCAGCCCAGCCGGTCCCAGCCGGCAAGCGCGATCCCCGTCATCCAGCGCGCCTTCTGGCGGACCGCGCCGTGGATCGTGTGCGGGAAGCAGGCGTGGACCGCGACCAGCCCGCGCCCGTCGGCGGCGGTCAGCCGTACGAACGCGCCGCGCCCGCCCGCTGCGCCGATGCGCAGGCCGAGCTCGTAATCCTCGGTCAGGCTGTCGGGATCGAACGGTCCGTCGCGGCTTTCGGCGATCCCGCCCAACACGGCACGGTCGATCGCGCAGCCGACACCGGCCGACGGCACCGCCGCGCCGACCGCCTCGCGCACCACCACCTGCTTGCCATGCGCCTCCGAAAACTCGCCGCAATAATGGCCCGAGACCAGCGCGCCCGACACGCCCACGCCCGGCACGATCAGCGGATGGACCGGGATCTGGACGAGCGCGAACCGCTCGATCAGCGCATCGCAGATCGTCAGTTCGTCGGCGTGGACGATGTCCTCGGCGTCGTGCAGCACGATCGCCTTGACGGGCACGCCGTCGGTGCGCTCGTCGCGGCACATCGCCTGCCATATCCAGTTGAGGCAGCCCGCCTTGGTGGTCGGCCCCGGCGCGTCGCCGACGACGACGCGGACATGGGGATCGCCTGCCGCGACGCGCTCGATCGCGGCGACGGTGGCGGGGTCGTTGGGATAGCAGCCGACGTACAGCCGCCAGTCGGGATGTCGCAGGCTCGCGAGCGCATTGGCGACCATTCCGCCGATCACGTCGTCTTCCTGCCAGGCGGCGACGAAGATCGCGAGTCGGCCGGGGTGTCGGGGCGGCGCGAGCGTCGTGGCATCGGCTCGGGCATGGCGGCTATAGACGGTAGCGCTGCGCCACGCGGTGCGCGCGATCCAGATCAGGTCGATCGCAAGATCGTCGAGCCCGCCCAATAAAAAACCGATCGCTGCGAACAAGGCGAGTTCGCGCGCGACGATGCCAACAATCCAGATCGGATCGAACCACCCCATGACACAGCCCCCTGCGCTGATTCGAGTTTAGCTCGATTTCGGAGGAAGGTCGAATCCTCTCCTTCCGGCCCTTTTTCCTGTCATGCCGGCGAATGCCGGGATCGATAAACGGCGTCCTGCTTCCCGAACGAGCGCGACGACTTCCGTAAGCGAATCCTATCCATGGATATCGGCTTTCGCCGCGACGACGATGGCGCGTCGGACATCCCCCATCTTGCCCCACCCCCCATCACCCGCGATGAAGGCGCATGACCGCGCCCGTTCCCTCGCTTCTCCGCCTCGAACGCTTCCTGCCCTATCGGCTGTCGGTGGCGTCGAACCGAGTCAGCGGGCTCGTCGCCGAGGCGTACAGCCGGCTGTTCGGACTGAGCATCCCGCAGTGGCGCGTGATCGCGGTGCTCGGCGAGGGCGTGCCGCTCACGCAGCTGGCGATCGTCAGCCAGACGGTGATGGACAAGATGACCGTCAGCCGCGCGGTGCGCCCGCTGGTCGAGCGCGGCGTGATTGACCGCGCGCCGCATGGCGACGACAAGCGCTCGCAACTGCTGGTGCTGAGCGACGCCGGGCGGGCGCTCTACGAAAGCGTGGCGCCCGCCGCGCTGGCGATGGAGGCGGCGCTGCTCGACGGGTTTTCGCGCGAGGAGATCGCGACCCTCGAGGCCGCGCTCGAAAAACTCGAGGCAGCGACGGTGCGGCTCAGTCGGTCGCCGACGTAGCGGGCGCCTCTGCCGCGGCCGGCGTGCCTGTCGACGGCGGTCGCTGCGTGTCGAGTGCCGGCGTCGTCGGATCGAGCAGCGCCGCGGTCTCGATCTGGTCGAGCGCGGCGCGGCCGACGAGATAGCGTCGCGCGGCGACGATCCATTTGTCGGCGGCATGATGGTCGGTCAGCCGCACCACTTCGGCCAGCGCGCCGTCGACCTGGCCCGCCTCGAGCATCCGCTGCGCGCGGGTGACGCGATCGGCGGGCAGCGTCGAGGGTTCACCCGCACGCCGCACCACCACCATGCCGGCGAGTTCGTTGCGGAAGGATTGCCACCAGCTCTCGTTGGGCGTGCCGCCCGACGCCAGCACCGGCGCCACCGCGTCGAGCCCGTTCTGCAGGTCGGCGAGCGTCACGGGGATGCGCGCGGCGGTCAGGATCGTGCCCACCGCCTGCGGCTGCGTGCCGCCGAAGCGCTCGCGCAACAGGCCCTCGATATAGCCGAGCCCGACACCCTGATCGAGCGCGCGGCGCGCCGCGAACGCGACCAGCAATCCTTCGGCGCGCGAGGCGTCGCCGGTCGCTTCCTTGGCCTGCGTCTCGATGTCGGCGACCTTGCCCTCGAGCGTTTCGACGCGCGTCGCCATTTGCGGATCGGCGGCAACGGGAGGCTTTGTGACGGGTACGGGCACCGGCCTGATCACGACCTTCTGCGCGAGCGCGGCCTGTGCGGTGGCCTGGCCGGCGGTCTCGAGGTGGAGCAGCCGCGCGGTGCGCGCGTCGTGCGTGACCAGCCAGCCCATCGCCGCCGCGCCGCCGATGAATGCGACGAACAGCACGAGCAGGATCCACAGCCAGCGCCGCGAACGGCGCGGCTCGGTGTCGAACTCATACTCGCTGTCCATCGGCGGCCTCGTCTCGCTCATCCGTCGTGATCGCACAGCTTTGCCGCCGCCGCCAGCAGCGAGGCATCGGTGGGCCGGTCCGCCACCGCGACGGTGCGCCAGCCGTCGCCCGCCGCGTCGCGCGTCGCCGGGCTGATCGCGGCGATCGAGAGGCGGGACGGATCGACGAACGTCGCGAACAGCGTCGCGGCACGGGGCGAGTGGAGCAGCGCGATGGCGCCGGGCAGCGCAGCGCGGGCAGGCTCGGGCAGTGACGTCACGGCGTCGGCGGCGTAGACGAGGCGGCGCTCGATCGGCAGCTGCGCCGCCATCGGGGCCCGATAATCGCGGCCGGCGAGGTGGAGCAGGTCCGCGACACCATCCCGTCTGGCGCCTGCGACGATCGCCTCGACATCCTCGTGGCCGATGTGGATCTTCGTAAATCCGGCCGCGCGCGCCGCCGCGGCGGTCGCGTCGCCGACTGCGTAGAGCGGCAGGTCGATCAGCGCGGCAAGCCCGCTGCCGCCGTGTCGCGCGGCGTTGGCACTTGTCATCAGTACCGCCTGTGGTCGTGTCGCGGGCGCCGGCCAGTCGAGCGGCCGTACCGTGAACAGCGGCGCCACGATCGCGACAAAGCCCAGCGCGTCGGCGGCCGCCGCGGTGGCGGACGCGCCGAGCTCGGGCCGCAGCACGAGCAGCGCCCGCCGCTCCGTCCGCGTCATCGCCCGCTGAACAGCCGCGCGAGTGCGGGCGGCGCCTGTGCGAGCAGCCGATCGGCGAGCGCGCCCGCCTCGTCGGGTCGGTTGGAGAGGATCGTCATCCGATCGGCACATTTGTGCGCGCCGTCCTCGCTGAGCAGTTCGGCGGAAATCTCGATCAAGCTGCCTTCGATCCGCGCCAGCGCCGCCACCGGCGAATGGCAGTCCGCGCCCAACGCTGCCAGCAGCGAGCGCTCGGCGAGCACGCAGATGTGCGTCGCGAGATCGTCGATCGCGGCGAGCAGCACCAGCATCGCCGAATCGTCCGCGCGTGCCTCGAGGCCGACGGCACCCTGCGCGGGTGCGGGCAGCATGATTTCGATCGGGATCGCATGGCCGACCTCGCCGCGCGACAATCGGTCGAGCCCGGCGGCGGCAAGCAGCGTCGCATCGGCCTCGCCCTCGGCGAGCTTGCGCAGCCGCGTGTCGACATTGCCGCGGAACGGCACGATCGACACGTCGGGGCGCAGGTGACGCAATTGCGCGGCGCGGCGAGGCGACGAGGTGCCGATTCGCGCGCTCGGCGGCAGCGCGTCGATGCTCGTGGCGCCGACCAGCCGGTCGCGCACGTCGGCGCGCGGCAGCATCGCGGCGATCGCTATCGCGTGCGGCCGGATCGTCTCGACGTCCTTCATCGAGTGGACCGCGAAATCGATGTCGCCGTCGATGAGCGCACGGTCGAGCTCCTTGGTCCAAAGCGCCTTGCCGCCGATCTCGGCGAGCGGACGATCCTGCACGCGGTCGCCGGTGGTTTTTACGGGGACGATCTCGATGGCGTTGGCATCCCAGCCATGCGCGGCGCACAGGGCGGCGGCGACGAGACGCGCCTGGACGAGCGCGAGCGGCGAACCGCGGGTGCCGAGTTTGAGCGGGCGAGAGAGGCTTTGCATGGTCGAGGTTGCTCTAATGGCCTCGCGCGGTGCAGGGAAGCGCCGCTATGCCGACCGCCCCGCTGATCCTCGGACTCGAATCCTCGTGCGACGAAACCGCCGCCGCGCTGGTCGATGGCGGGCGCGTGATCCTGTCGCACCGATTGGCGGGGCAGGAGGCGGCGCATCGGCCCTATGGCGGCGTCGTCCCCGAGATCGCCGCGCGCGCGCATGTCGAGGCGCTGGGCCCGCTGATCGAGGGTGCGCTCGCGGATGCGGGCAAGACGCTCGCCGATATCGACGCGGTTGCCGCCACGGCAGGCCCGGGGCTGATCGGTGGCGTCATGGTCGGCTTGCTGATGGCGAAGGGGCTGGCGCTGTCGGCGAAGAAGCCGCTGGTCGCGGTCAACCATCTCGAGGGCCATGCGCTGTCGCCGCGGCTCGCCGATCCGACGCTGGCCTTTCCCTATCTGCTGCTGCTCGTCTCGGGCGGGCATTGCCAGCTGCTGCTCGTCGAGGGCGTCGGCCGCTATCGCCGGCTCGCGACCACGATCGACGACGCCGCGGGCGAGGCGTTCGACAAGACCGCCAAGCTGCTCGGGCTCGGCTTTCCGGGCGGCCCCGCGGTCGAGCGCACGGCGGTGCTGGGCGATGCGACCGCAGTGCCGCTGCCGCGCCCGCTGCTGGGCTCGGCCGAGCCGCATTTTTCCTTCGCCGGGTTGAAGAGCGCGGTGCTACGCGCCCGCGACTCGGGCAAATATCGCGCCGAGGACATCGCCGCCTCGTTCCAGCAGGCAGTGGTCGATTGCCTGATTGATCGGACGCGCCGCGCGCTGGCGTCGGCGGAAGGCGCGACCGCACTGGTTGTCGCGGGCGGCGTCGCGGCGAACACCGCGGTGCGCACTGCGCTCGAAGCGCTGGCGCACGAGCATCGCCTGCGCTTCTCGGCACCGCCCTTGTGGCTCTGTACCGACAATGCCGCGATGATCGCCTGGGCGGGCGTCGAGCGTTTCGAGGCGGGGCTGACCGATCCGCTCGACATCCCCGCACGCCCCCGCTGGCCGCTCGATCCGTCGGCGGAGGCGGTGCGCGGCGCCGGGGTGAAGGCGTGAGGTCGCTCTCATGAGACTGGGAGTGGTCGGCGGCGGCGCATGGGGCACCGCGCTCGCGCAGATCGGTGCCGCGGGCGGCCCGGTGACCTTGTGGGCGAGATCGGCCGAGGTGGCGGCCGCGATCAACGCCGATCATGCCAATCCCGCCTATCTGCCCGGCGTCACGCTTTCGTCGGCGATCGAGGCGACGAGCGATGCGGCGGCGCTGTCCGCGTGCGACGCATGGCTGCTCGTCACGCCGGCGCAGCATCTGCGCGACGTCATGGCCGGCCTGCCCGTCGGCGCCACACCGCTGATCCTCTGCGCGAAGGGGATCGAGGCAGGATCGCGGCTGCTGATGTCCGAACTCGCCGCCGAACTGCGCCCCGGCGCGCCGATCGCGGTGCTGTCGGGGCCGACCTTCGCGCACGAGGTCGCTGCGGGGTTGCCGACTGCGATCACGCTCGCCTGCGCCGACGAGGCGCTGGGGGCGAGGCTCGCCGGGCGGCTCGCACGACCGGCTTTCCGGCCCTATCGATCGGACGACGTGCTCGGCGCGGAGATTGGCGGCGCGGTCAAGAACGTGCTCGCGATCGCGTGCGGCGTCGTCGCGGGTCGCGGGCTCGGGCAGAATGCCGCGGCGGCGCTGATCGCGCGCGGTTTTGCCGAGATGGTGCGCTTCGGCACAGCGCGCGGCGCGCGGGCCGAGACGCTGTCAGGGCTGTCGGGGCTGGGCGATCTGGTGCTGACCTGTTCCTAGACCAGCTCGCGCAACTATTCGCTGGGGCTTGGCCTCGGTCGCGGCGAGAGCGTCGAGTCGCTGCTCGCGCACCGCCGCACCGTCGCGGAAGGCGCGTCGACTGCGCCGGTGCTCGCCGAGGCGGCGCGTGCGATCGGGGTCGAGATGCCGATCGTCGAGGCGGTGCGCGACCTTCTGGCGGGCGCGGCATCGGTTGATGCGGTCGTCGAGCGGTTGCTGGCGCGACCGCTCAGGGACGAGGCGCGATGACGAAGGCTGGCTTCTTGCCCCCTCTCCCCGGCGGGGAGAGGGTCGGGGTGAGGGGGAGCGACGCGTCAGCGTCGCGTCCCACCTCGATGGTCGGGCCCCCACACTCTCCCTCAAGGGAGAGGGCTTTAGAAATCGATCGCGATGCCCTTCTTCTCCCAGTCGCCATAGCGTGTGGGGTCGAGCGGCGCCGGCACGTCGTGCGACGCCTCCGGTTGCGGTACGGGCGGGCTCGGCGAGAGGTGCGCGGGCGCTTTCACATGCGCGGGGCGTTCGCCTGGGCGTCGTTCGGTCATCATCAGTCTCCCCCTTCAAGATCGGCCTCCGCATGACGATACGCAACCCATGACCGCTCCCGAGACCGCGGCGGCCGCCGAACCCACCGGCACGCCGGCACGCCGCGCCGCGCTGCGGCTGCTCGACGCGGTGCTCCGCCGCGGGTTGCCGTTGGAGGCGGCGCTGTCCGCCAGCACCAGCGTGCTCAAGCGCCCCGACGATCGCGGGCTGGCGCGTGCGATC
>Ga0302311_10003172_pt1 | contig 18072 bp, 11 predicted proteins | sample III_Palsa_N1_3_FD_200449 | JGI IMG/M metagenome (GOLD analysis project Ga0302311, IMG submission 200449) | Peat permafrost microbial communities from Stordalen Mire near Abisko, Sweden - III_Palsa_N1_3 | ecosystem: Environmental > Terrestrial > Soil > Palsa > Peat permafrost | place: Sweden... | reverse complement strand
GCACGCATCCGGTCGTTCACGATAACGGCCTTGAAGTGACACCACGTTGGGCTCCCGATCTCGATCGGGAGCCCAACGTGCTGTTCGGGCGCGGGACCAGCGCCGGTCCCCCGCGACACCGGCGGGTGCCCTGGCCCACGCCGCCCGCGAGCGGTCGACCCGCCGCTCGCGGATCCCGCGCGACCACCGAACGTGCCCGCGGCGAACGCCGCGTGGGTGGACCGTTCGCGCGGGTCCAGCCGGGCGTGCGGCGCACCGGGGTGGAGTCACTCCCGGCCGAGCTGGCGCAGGTTCGTCCTGGTGAGTTCGACGATCTCGTCGCCCCTGCCCGAGAGGATCGTCCTGAGGGCGAAGAGGCTGAACCCCTTGGCCTGCTCGATGGTGATCTTCGGTGGAATCGCCAGTTCCTGGCGGGCGACCCGGACATCGACGAGGGCCGGGCCGTCGTGGGCGAACGCCGCCCGCAGCGCCCCGTCGAGCTCGTCGGCCTTCTCCACGGTGGCCGCGAACAGGCCGATCGCTCGGGCGATCGCCGCGAAGTCGGGGTTGTCGAGCTCGGTACCGTAGTTCACGAACCCGGCCGCCTTCATCTCCAGCTCCACGAACGAGAGCGCCCCGTTGTTGAAGACGACCACCTTGACCGGCAGCCGCATCTGGCGAAGGGTGATGAGCTCGCCGAGCAGCATGGCGAGTCCGCCGTCACCGGAGAGCGTGACGACCTGGCGCCCGGGCCGGCTCGCCTGCGCGCCGACGGCCTGGGGCAGGGCGTTGGCCATGGTGCCGTGCGTGAACGAGCCGAGGAGCCGGCGCCTGCCGTTCATCCTGAGGTAGCGGGCGGCCCAGATCGTGGGGCTGCCGACGTCGGCGAGGAAGATCGCGTCATCGGTGGCCAGCCGGTCGATGGTCGCCGCCACGAACTGCGGGTGCAACGCGGAACCGTCGCGGCCCTCGACGGCGAGGCGGTCGAGACGAGCGCGGGCCCGGCGGTAGTGCTCCGTCATCTGGTCGAGGTGCTCGGTATCGGACTTGCTCGTGAGCATCGGCAGCAGCGCGTCGACCGTGTCCTTGACCGTGCCGACCAGGGGGTGGTCGACCGGCACCCGTCGGCCGATCTGATCGGCCCGCACGTCGACCTGGATCACCGGGACACCGGTCGGGAAGAACGGCCGGTACGGAAAGTCCGTGCCCAGCATGAGCAGTGCGTCGCAGTGCTCCATCGCCCGGTAGCCCGAGCTGAAGCCGATCAGGCCGGTCATGCCGACGTCGTACGGGTTGTCGTACTCGACGAACTCCTTGCCCCGCAGCGCGTGCAGCACCGGCGCCTTGAGCGCCGCGGCGATGGAGACGAGTTCGTCGTGGGCGCCCTCGCAGCCCGCTCCGGCCAGGATGGTCACCCGGCTCGACCGGTTCAGGACCTCGGCGGCGGCGGCCAGCGAGCGCTCGTCCGGCCTGGTCACCGATCGCGTCCTGAGTACCGGCCGCACCGTCCACGCGGCCGGGCTCTCGCTGAGGAACACCTCGCCGGGGACGACCACCACGGCGACGCCCCGGCGTTCCAGAGCGGTGCGCATGGCGATCTCCAGGACCCTGGGGAACTGCTCGGGCACGCTCACCAGTTCGCAGTAGACGCTGCACTCCCGGAACAGCTCCTGCGGGTGGGTCTCCTGGAAGTAGCCGCCGCCGATCTCCTCCCTGGGGATGTGGGCGGCGATGGCCAGCACCGGCACCCGGCTGCGGTTGGCGTCGAACAGGCCGTTGATCAGGTGCAGGTTCCCCGGACCGCAGCTCGCGGCCGCCACCGCGAGCTCCCCGGTGACGGCCGCCTCACCGGCCGCGGCGAACGCGGCGGCCTCCTCATGGCGCACGTGTTCCCAGGTGATCCCGCCGTCGCGGCGCAGGGCGTCGGTGAAGCCGTTCAGCGAGTCGCCGGGCAGGCCGTAGATACGGCGGACCCCGGACGCCTTGAGAGTCGCGACGATGCTGTCGGCCACGGTCGGCATGGCAGTTGCTCCTTCTCTCCGGAGGCAGCGGGCCCGCGCCGGGCCGCTGCTCTCATCCGATCAGCATGCGCCGTTTTCAGCTCATGCGTCCAAGGATGGGGAGTACGGAATCCGATAACCTGAGCGTATGACGCTGACCCTGCGCCAGCTCGAATACTTCGTGGCGATCGTCGACGAGGGCTCCTTCACCCGGGCAGCGGAGCGCCTCCATGTGAGCCAACCGGGTCTCTCCCGCCAGTTCCAGGCCCTGGAGCACGACGTCGGGGGGCCACTCGTGGAGCGCCTCTCCCGCCGGGTCCAGCTCACGCCCGCCGGCCGGGCGATGCTGCCGTACGCGCGCGCCGCGCTCACCGGAGCGACCCGGGCAGCCGACGCGGCCCGGCGGGTCGCCACCCTGGAGACCGGGGAGTTGTACGTCGCCACGTTCTACTCGCACAGCCTCGGGATCCTTCCCGAGGCGCTGAGCATCTGGCGTCGGCAGCACCCGGGCGTGGCCGTCCGGCTCTTCGAGCACCGCCTGGCCGACGAGCTCGCCGCGGGGATGCTGGCCGGTCAGGCCGATGTCGCCATCGGACCCCCGCCGGTCGACTGGGGCGGCCCGGTGCGCAGCCTCGGCGCGGAGGAGCTCGTGCTCGTGATCGCCTCCGACGACCCCGCGGCGCGAGGGCGGCCGCGCAGCATCCGCCTGGCCGACCTCGCGGATCGGGACTGGGTCCACTACACGCCGGAGAGCGCCCTGTGCGCGGTCCTCGACAACGCGTGCGCCACGGCGGGGTTCACGCCCCGCGTGGCCGTCCGCACCGAGCAGGGCGGCTCGGCCGCCAGGCTGGCGGCGGCCGGCCTGGGCCCCACGCTCGTGCCAGGCAACATCATCCCGGCTCGGTTCCCCGCGCATCTCGCCCGGCCGGACCCGCCGATACGACGGGAGCTGTGCGCCTACACCCGAGTCCATCCGGACGCGGTCACCAGCGCCTTCGTCGCCACCATCGCCGACTCGGCGCTGCTCACCCCGGCCCACATCCGGCGGCGCATCGGCATATGAACCCGCGGGGCGGGGTAGACCGGCCGGCGCAGCGGCAGGCCCGGTTCTCAGCCTCGGCGCGGGCGGGTGGCACCGGTCGGCCGGGACCGCGCTGCTCCGGTCCCGCCCGCGCGGACCGGGCTCCGAGCCGGTCCACCGGACGACACCAGCCGGTGACCGGGCGCGACGTGGCCGGGCGCGACTCCGCACCGAGGCCGACGCGCACCGAGGCCGTGGGCTACGCCGTCCGGGCAACCCGGTCGGCCTCCTGACGTGCGGGACCGCGGGCGGGATGTGACGGTAGGGGGACGTTGAGTGACGAGAGTCGGGTGACCAGCACCCGGCCCGCGAGAAACCGCCGGGTGGGCCATGTCTACGTACGTCTTCAAGCTCGCCCGCGCCGCGTTCCGCCACCGCCGCCTGGTGCTGGCGATCTGGCTCGGCGCCGCGGTCGTCGCCATCGTCCTCGGCGTCGCCAGCGGCGGGAAGACCAACGACAACTTCACCATCCCGGGCACCGAGTCCCAGCACGTCGCCGACCTGCTCAAGCAGAAGGTGCCCGCGCTCTCCGGCGGCCAGACCCAGGTGGTCTTCGCGGCCCCGGCCGGGGGGAACGTCGGCTCCGCGTCCGACAAGGCCGGCGTGGAGGCCGCGCTGACCAGGCTCAGGACGGTGCCGCAGGTGGTATCGGTGTCCGACCCCTACACGACCGGTGCGGTCGCCCCGGACCACCGCGTGGCCCTCAGCCAGGTCCAGTGGAACGCCGCCGCGGCGGACGTCAAGGACTCCAGCCTGACCGCGTTGCAGACCGCCGTCGCCCCCGCGCAGCACGCGGGCGTCCAGGTCGAGTACGCCGGCAGCGTCTACCCGGGCTGGCGGCTGACCCCCTCCGAGCTGCCCGAGCTGATCGGCATCATCCTCGCCTTCCTCATCCTGACGATCGCCTTCGGAGTCCTGGTCGCCGCCGGCCTGCCGATCCTCAACGCGATCATCGGCGTGGTCATCACCTTGATGAGCGTGACCGCGGTGGCCTCCGTGGTGAACATCGCCTCGGCCTCGACCACCGTGGCCCTGATGCTCGGCCTGTCCTGCGGCATCGACTACGGCGTGTTCATCCTCGCCCGGCACCGCAACAACCTGATGACCGGCCTGAGCGTGGAAGAGTCGGCGACGCTCGCCGCCGGCACGGCCGGCAGCTCGGTGGTCTTCGCCGCCCTCACCGTGATCATCGCGCTCTGCGGCCTCTCGGTGGTCGGTATCCCGTTCCTGACCGTGATGGGCATCAGCGCGGCGGCCGCGGTGCTGATCGCGCTGCTGATCGCGCTCACCCTGCTGCCGGCGATGCTCGGCTTCGCCGGACACAAGCTCACGAAGTTCATCAGCACGCCGCTGCGCCGCGGGCACCCCGAGCACGTCGCCGTGACCGCCGCCACCGAGCCGCAGCGGACCTTCGGCGCCCGCTGGGCCTCGCTGGTGGTCCGGCTGCGCGTGCCGTTCCTGGTCGTCGGCGTGGCACTGCTCGTGCTGCTCGCCCTTCCGGCCACCAAGATGCGGCTCGGCCTGCCCAGCGGCGCCTCCCAGCCGACCTCGAACACCTCGCGCCGCGCCTACGACCTGACCACCGCGAGCTTCGGCCCCGGCTTCAACGGCGCGCTGCTCATCCTGGCCGACGGCGTGGACAGCGCAGCGACCGCCCAGCAGATCGACAAGCGCCTCGCCGCCGTGCCCGGCGTCGAGACCGCGAGCCTGACGGTGCTCCAGGGCACCAGCGCGGTCTACCGGGTCATCCCCACCACCGGGCCGAACGACCCGGCCACCGCCGACCTGGTCAACCGGATCCGCGACGACCGGACCACGATCGCCGCCTCCAGCGGGATCGACGTGCTCGTCGGCGGCACGACCGCGTCCAACATCGACGTCTCCAGCAAGCTCTCGAACGCGCTGCCGATCTTCCTGGTCGTCGTGGTCGGCCTCGCGTTCCTCCTGCTGACCTTCGCGTTCCGGACGATCCTGGTGCCGATCAAGTCGATCATCGGCTTCCTGCTCTCGGTGAGCGCGGCGCTCGGCGCCCAGGTCGCGGTCTTCCAGTGGGGTTGGGGCAAGAAACTGTTCAACATCACCCCCACCGAGACGATCAGCTTCCTGCCGATCATCATGCTGGCGATCATCTTCGGGCTCTCCAGCGACTACGAGGTCTTCGTCGTCTCCCGGATCAAGGAGGAGTTCACCAGGACCGGCGACTCGACCGACGCGGTGCGGCGCGGCACCGGGTTCTCCGCACGCGTCGTCACCTCCGCCGCGCTGATCATGTTCTTCATCTTCGCCGCCTTCATGCTCAACAGCGACCCCACCATCAAGGCGATCGGGTTCAGCTTCGCCGCCGGTGTCCTGCTCGACGCCTTCGTCGTCCGGCTGACCCTGGTGCCGGCGGTGATGGCGATCGTGCACTCGAAGATCTGGTATCACCCGCAGTGGTTCACGAAGTACGTGCCGGACCCGGACATCGAGGGCGCGCGGCTCCAGCGCCAACTCGCCGAGGAGCGGTCCGCAGAGCAGGTCTGACCTGTCCGGGGCGAGCACCGTCGTGGGCGCGGGCCCGGCCGGGATGATCAGGGTGACCAGGATCGCGATGGCCGCCAGCGACAGGATCTTGGGCCTGCGCTCGACGTGATCGCGGAGAGCACGGTGAACAGCACGGTCAGTGCGGCAGCGATGGCGACGCCGTTGAGGAAGGTCACCCCCAGGACCAGCATGCCCAGCAGGGCTATGCAGACCGTGCCGCCGGCGAACAGCACGGCCCGTCCGGAGGTGTTGAGCGCGACGGCGGCGGCCTCCATCGGCTCCAGGCCGCGCAGCAGGCCCTGCCGGTGGCGGGTGACGATGAACAGCGCGTAGTCGATGCCCACGCCCAGGCCGATCAGCGCGGCCAGGGTCGGGGCGAGCGAGGCGATGCCGAAGGTGTGGGTCAGCAGGTCCGCGTCCGCCGGATGCGTCGCCGACGAGCAGCGGCCGCAGCACCTGCCCCACGGCATCCCGCTGTTCACCGAGGACGAGCGGGAGGCCCTGGTCGCGACGGCCCTGGACGGCCTGGGCCCGCCGGCCTGAGCCCGGGGCCGACGGCGGTGCGCCGCACCCGGGCAGGCCCGCCGCCGACCCCCGCGAGGCCAAGCACGGTCGGGCCCGCTCACCGCTCCCTTCGGGGCACCCGCACCAGCGCCAGCATGGCGATGTCATCCTGCTGCCGGGCTCCGGTGAAGGCCCGGAGCTGCTCCCACAGTGCCTCGGCCAGTTGCCCTGGCCTCGCGTCGCAGAGCTCTTCCAGCCGCTCCTCCAGCGGGAAGAACGCGCCGTCGCTGGAGCGGCCCTCGATCAGCCCGTCGGTGTAGAGCAGCAGCGTCTCGCTCGCCCGGAAGTCGAACCACCCCACCGTGCGCGGCTCCTCGATCAGCGCGGCCAGCCCCAACGGCAGGTTCACCGCCTCCAGTTCAAGATGGCTGACGCCCTCCGGGCCGAGGATGTACGGCAGCGGGTGGCCGCAGTTGACCACCTGGACCTCGGAGCCCGCGTCCACGCTCAGGATCAGCGCCGTCACAAAGCGCTCGGACTCCCCCGCCTCGCTGGCGTAGTGGTTCTGCCGGACGACGGCCTGCTCCAGCGCCCCGACCAGGGCCGTCAGCGTCGGCTCGCGGTGCGCTGCCTCCCGGAACGCCCCGATCACGGCGAAGGTCGCGCCGAGCGCGGGCAGACCCTTGCCCTGCACGTCCGCCACCATCATCCGGGTGCCGTAGGCGGTCTCCATCACGTCGTAGATGTCGCCGCCCACCAGGTTCTCCTCCTGGACCGGCTCGTAGACCCCGGCCACCAGCACGTCCTCGGTCACCTGGGGCAGCGGCCGAAGCAGGTGCCGCTGCATCGCCGTCGCCGCGGACCGGAACCGCGCGGTCTCCGCGGTGCGGGAGATCCGCCAGCGGCACAGGTAGACCGAGAAGCACCCGAAGGCGACGCTGAACAGCACCAGCGTCAGGTCGAGCGCCAGGTGCTGCGCCGGGTGCCGCAGCACCGTGAACAGGCTGGCCAGCACGATCCACGCGGAGACCGCGGCGGTCTGCCCGACCGAGCCCACACCGGCCACCATCGCCGGCAGGAACACCAGGAAGCCCACCAGCTCCGGCGCGGCGTTCAGCAGCGGGCCCGTGCCCAGGACCAGCACCGTGATCACGATCGCCCAGAGCACCGGGGTCCGGTTGGACACGTTCCCTGCGCTGTCGGTCATGCCCGGCCCCTCCAAGGTGAGCTGCACGACCATGCTGCCACCACCCCGGGGAGGGGTCGGCCCCCCGCTGCTCCACTTGGCGCAGCGGCCGGGCCCGCGCCGCTCGGGACCGCGGCCGACCGCTGACCCCGGGTCGGGGCCGACCCGCCGTCAGCCGCCGGAGACCAGGCCCTGCTGGATCTGTCCGGGGAAGAAGCCGTAGCGGGCCAGCGGCGCGATCAGTTCGTGCTCCTCGTAGGCGAAATGGGACAGCAGGGTGTCGGTGAGCAGGTCCACCGCCTCGGTGAGCGGTCCGTAGTCGCCCGGGTGATCGGCGAGGTGGACGAGCGCCGCGTCGACGCTCTCCAGCAGGTCGTGGATGGCGTGGTGCTCCTGGTCCAGCCGGTCCAGGACCGCTGTGAGGTCCCGCTGCCTGCTGCGCAGGTGGGGGAAGACAGCCGCGTCCTCCCTCCCGTGGTGTCGGGTCACGGAGCGGCACTGGGCCTGGCAGACGCCGCCGACGGCCCAGTCGTTGGCCCGTAGGGCCTTCTGGTTCAGCTGCCCCCTGGCCTCGCTGACCGACGCGGCACCCTGCTTGACCTGGTCCAGGACCTCGCGGACTTCCCTCAGCTCCCGCCGGAAGTAGTCGTGGACGTCGATCAGGTGCGCGCCTGCGCCCAGGCCGTGCCTGCTGAACACCACGTCCGACGCGGGCTCGGCGGCGCTGGGGCGGGTGGCTTCGTCGAGCACGGTCTGCTTGCTGCGACGCGTGGCCGGAGGGCTGGTCGGGATCAGACCCGTGCGCCGGGTCAGCCAGGACGTGCCCTGGACCTGCGGTTGGCGGGCGATGCTCATGGGGAGTCTCTCCGGGGCGTTGGCGTACGGAGGTCAGGAACGGAGGTCAGGAACGGAGGTCAGGAACGGAGGTCGGGAAGCGGCGCGAACCCGGGCGGCCGGCTCGCGGACGCGGGGAACCAGGCCTGGGTGAAGCGGCTACCTGGGGTTGGAGCGCGGGTGCGTCCGAGGGCCGGAGGATGAAGGTGTCGAAGCCGGGAGAGCACAGCACAGGTCTCGGCGTCGCCGTTCAGCCCCCCTGTCCGGTGGCGACCGGGCCGCCGGTGATGCCGCCCAGAGCATTCTAGAGGCGGCGGATGTCGCCGGGCGAGCGGCCCTGCTGGGGTTGTCGCTGCCGGTCAGCGGGGGGCCTGGCGGTTGGTGACGACGCTGCGCCAGCGGCCGCGGGTGGCCTCCTCGCTGTCGACCCAGCTGGTTCGCCGCAGATCCGGCGGCAGCGGCAGCCCGGCCATGAAGTGGGCGGCTTCGACGTAGGCGGTGGAGCCGCCGTTCCCGGTCAGCTGCCGCAGCCGGGTGATGTGGGCGGTGACCCGGTCGGGTTCGTCCCGGATCGCGTGGTGGAAGCACAGGGCCAGTTCGAGGCGGGTGGCCGCGTAGGCGAGTCCGGAGGCTTGGATCTCGGCGCGGAGCAGGTCGGCGCGGTCGTGCAGGTCCTCGCTCCGGCCGGCGTCGCGGACGAGTGCGGCGATGCGGGCGGCCAGGGCCGCGGAGCGCAGGCTGACTCCGGCCAGGAGCTCTTCGGCGAGGACGATTTCGGCGTCGCCACCGGCGGGGTCGGTGAAGCAGGTGGTGAAGGCCAGATGGGCCTGCGCCAGCGCGGCCTCGGCGAGGGAGTGGTGCTGTTCGGCCTCCAGGCGGTCGGCCAGGTAGGCGGCTGCGGCGCGGTCCATGTCGCCGTGGGCCCACCAGACGTCGCCGATGAGGCGCTGGTGTCTGCCCTCCCAGCCCATGTGCTCGGCGAGGTCGAGGGTCTCCTGGAATTCTCCGGCGCAGCGGCTGAGGTGGGCGATGCCGCGTCCGGCGGAGGCGGCCAGCCGTCCCCCCGCGGACCGGATCCGGTGCAGGTCCTGGCGGGAGGCGTCGAAGTAGCCGAGGTCGCGGCTGGCCTTGGCCCGGTAGTAGCGGGCCAGTTCGTCGGCCGCTGGCGGAAGTTGCCCGCTGTCGAGGACCCGGGTGAGCCGGTCCGCGGTGTGCAGGCGGTGCTGCCGCTGTCGGCGGGCGATCGCGCTCAGCGTCTCCATCAGGGCGTTCACGGGGGTGAGTCCCTCGGTGTGGGCCTGTGCGTCGGGCAGGGCGAGGGGTTCCCAGATGGAGTCGTCGACGTACTGGAAGGCCGCGTCGATCAGCGTGCCGAGTTCGAGTTGGAACTCGCGGGCGAGGGTCAGCCCCTGCCGGAGGTAGCCGAGCAGGAGGGCGCGGTCGTGCGACCGGTCGGTGCTCCACTGGTCGGACAGGGCTTGCAGGGCGCGGCGGGCCGCGTGTCGCCAGTCCTGCGGCGACCAGCGGTCGTCGCTGCTGTCGTCGCTGCTGTCACTGCTGCGGATCGCCGAGCGGATGTCGGTATGCAGGTGGAAGGGCCAGGGCCCGGTGCCGCTGTCCTGGATGAACGGGCGCTCGATCAGCCGGATCGCCGCCGCGTGGTGTGCGAGTCCGGCGGCGTGGGTGGCGAGCGGCACCGAGAAGGAGTCGAGCAGGCTCACCGAGCGCAGGACGCGGCGTTCTTCGGCGCTCAGGTCGCGCACGGTCCGGGCGATCAGCGTGGGAAAGTCGTGCTGGAAGTCCTCGGTCCGGGGTTGGTGGCCGCCCCGGCGCAGTTCGAGGAAGCGCATGACGGACAGGTCGAGGTAGAGCGGCAGGCCGTGCGAGGCGTCGGCGATGGCGTCCCGGACGGGCGGGCTGATCAGCGGGTGGCCGTCGCGGGTGAGGCACCCGGCCAGGTAGTCGCGGCAGTCGTCCGGGGAGAAGTCGCCGATGAGGAGCTGCCGACTGCCGGCGGAGCGCCGGTGCCCGGTCTCCGGGTCGGTGGCCAGGCCCGGCCAGGCACTGCGGCCGGTCCAGTCGAGTCGGCCTTCGAGCGCCGGGTCGGCCCACTGGAGGCGATCGCGTCCGGTGACGATGAAGAAGGCGTTCGGCATGAGCCAGACGAGTCGCTGGAGCAGCCGCTCGCGTTCGCGGTGGGTCCGGTCGCCGATGTCCTCGAAGGTGTCGAGCAGGATCACCGGCAGTACCTGCTTGTCCTTCGGCAGTTGCGCGAGATCCCAGGCCAGCAGGTGCGGGAGGTAGCTGAGGGTGTCCAGGTCGGGGTCCGCCTCCAGCAGGTCCGCCAGCCGGCTGCACCCCGCGAGCGCCCGCACTGCCTGCCGATGCTCGCGTAACGCCTTGACCAGGACCTTCGTTCCCTGTCCCAGCACCGTGCCGACCGCGCCGGGGAGCAGCAGCGCGTGGGCGACGTCGCCGAGGGCGGCCTGGATCTGGTCGGGCAGGGCGGCGGCGGCGCTGAAGCGGGCGAACAGCCCGCGCCGGCGCAGGTACTCCTCGATCGGCTCGCCGGGGTGGTTGTGCTCCCAGTAGCGGCGCAGGGCGAGGTCGAAGGCCGGCATCGGTCGGCCGAGGGCCGCGACGGCCAGCCGGACCGCCAGGACGGTGCCCTCGATGTCGCTCCCGCCGGACCGGGCCAGGTCGATCCGCACCGGTAGCAGCCGGTCCCAGGGGTGGATGAACTCCGGCCACTGCTGCGGACGTTGCTCACTGTGCTGGAGCACCGCCTGCAACTTGCGGGAGAGGGTGGTCTTGCCGATGCCGCCGACTCCGTGGAAGACCAGGATGTTCTCGCGCGGCGCCTCCAGGTCCTCCACCTGGAACTCCGCGGCTCGGGTGATCCGCGCGTGTTCGGCCAGCGCCACGTGCACGGCTCGCCACTGGGCCTGGCGGTCGGTGAACGCCTCGTGCGCCACGATGCTGCGGTCGTTCGAACCGAAGACGTACCGAAGATCACGACTGGTCACACCGCCACCCCCTGCCCCGTCGATGCCAACTGATCTCCCCACTGATCTCACGGTACGGGCATCCGAAGGGACGTACACACAGGAACGCCATATTTCGTCGCCCTGGGTCACACCCGGCACTCCGATGGCTTCCGTTGGTTCGGTAGCATCACGAATCAAACAGACTTTCGCGTCGTCAGGGCATCGGCGTCGGCGTGGGGACGCGTGCGAGACGAGGTCCGAACGATGAGCGACGCAGCCACGAGTCCCGACGACGGCAGCCTCCGCAGCCCGGTGCGCTACCTGTGGTGGCTGATCACCTGCCAGCGCCGACGGGTGCTGCTCGCCGCGCTGCTGGGCACGGTCTGGATGCTCGGCCTGACGCTGCCGCCGTACGTGCTCTCGCTCGCGATCGACGACGGCCTGCAACCCCGGCACTTCTCGTCGCTCGTCGGCTGGGTGCTGGTGCTGCTCGCCATGGGCGTGCTGAACGCCTATGTGGCCATCATGCGCCACCGCACGCTCACCAAGGTCCGCATGGACGGCGCCTTCAGGACGTTGAGCGCCGTGGTCGAGCGGTCCGCCGGCCTGGGCGGCGCGCTGACCGGCAGCGTCACCGCCGGGGAGGTGGCCACGATCGGGATCGGCGACGTGTGGGTGATCAGCACCAGCCTCACCTTCGTCGGTCCCGGGGTGGGCGCCGTCATCGCCTATCTGGTGGTGGCCGGGCTGCTGCTGGCCATCTCCCCGCTGCTCGCGCTGGTGGTGCTGCTCGGGGCGCCGGTGGTCGCGGTGCTCGTCGGGCCGCCGCTCGGGCGGCTGCGCCGGGCGGGCTCGGTCTACCGGGAGCAGCAGGGCGAGTTGACCAGCAGCCTGGTCGACATCGTCCAGGGCCTGCGGGTGCTCAACGGGATCGGTGGAAAGGACCTGTTCGCCGCACGGTACCGGGAGAAGTCCCAGCGGTTGCGGGACGAGGGCTTCCGGGTCGGGGCGGTCTCCAGCTGGATTCCCTCCCTCGGCGTCGGCCTGCCGCTGGTCTTTCTCGCGGTGGTGACCTGGCTGGCCGCGCGCATGGCCGCCGAGCACACCATCTCCGTCGGCGACCTGGTCGCCGTCTACGGCTATGTCGCGGTGCTCGTGGTACCGGTCGCGGAGCTGATCGAAAGCGGCTCGAACCTCGCCCAGGCCGTGGTGTCCGCTCGGCGGGTGATCGCGCTGCTGAGTCTGGGGCGGGACGCGGCGCACTCCCCAGCGACCGGCGAAGGCCCGTCCGCCCCCGCCGAGTTGTGCGATCCGCGATCCGGGGTGGTGGTCGCGGCAGGCCGGCTGACCGCCGTGGCGAGCGCGCGGTCGGCGGACGCCGCCGCCGTCATCGACCGTCTGGGCCGGTTCCGCCCGTCGGCCGCGACCTGGGACGGCATCCGCCTGGACACCGTCGCCCCGCAGCGGTTCCGCGACCGCGTCCTGGTCGCCGACAACGAGGCGGACCTCTTCGCCGGTCCGCTGCGCCAGGTCGTCTCCGGTCGGCTGGACCAGGACGACGAGGCCCTGGTACGGGCGCTGTGCACGGCCGCCGCCGAGGACGTCCTGGCCGGCCTGCCGGACGGTCTCGACTCGACGGTCGAGTCCCAGGGACGCAACCTCTCCGGCGGCCAGCGCCAGCGCGTGCGCCTGGCCAGGGCGCTGCTGGCCGAGCCGGAGGTGCTGCTCGCGGCGGAGCCGACCTCGGCGGTGGACTCGCACACCGAGGCGACGATCGCGGCCCGGCTGTCCGCGGCCCGGTCCGGCCGCAGCACCCTGGTGACCACCACCTCACCCCTGCTGCTGGACCGGGCGGACGTCGTGCACTACCTGCTCGACGGGCAGGTCGTCGCCACCGGCACCCACCGCGAACTGCTGGCGCGGCAGCCGGGCTACCGCCGACTGGTGTCCCGGGGACTGGACGACGAGCCCGGCCCGGAGCCCGCCGACGAGCCCGGCCCGCAGCCCGCCGCCGGGTCCGCCGCCGAGACGCTGGGGGCGGCGCGATGAGCGGCGGCGCCGGAGGACTGCTGCCGGGCAACCAGCTGCCCGTCTCCGGACCGGCCGCGGTCCGCCGGGCCGTGTTCCGGCTCATCGGCCGGGAGCGGGGCGCCTTCGCCTGGATACTCGGGCTCAACGCGCTCGCCACCGTCGCCGGACTCGTCGGACCGTGGCTCCTCGGGCACATCATCAACCTGGTCGAGGCCGGTCGCGGCGCCGACAGCGTCGACCTGCCGGCGCTGCTGATCCTGCTCTCCGCGCTGTCGCAGGTCGTCCTCACCCGCCACGCGCGCTACCTCGGCGCCCGCTTCGGCGAACGGCTCTCCGCGCACGTCCGTGAGCAGTTCCTGGACCGGATCCTGGACCTGCGGGCCTCCGTGGTGGAGCGGATCGCCACCGGCGACCTGGCCGCCCGGGGCGCCGGCGACGTCACCACCGTGGCCGCCACCATGCGCGACGCCGCCCCGGACGTGATCGTCGCCGCCCTCCAGTCGCTGTTCGTCGTGGTCGCGGTCTTCGTGGTGGACCCGCTGCTCGGCGCCTGCGGGGTGCTCGGCCTACTCGGCATCGTGGTCGCCACCCGCTGGTACCTGCGGCGGGCACGAAGCGCCTACCTCGCCCTGGGCGCCGCCAACTCCGCGCTCGCCGAGGTGCTGGTCAGCACGGTCCAGGGCGCGCGCACCGTCGAGGCGCTGGGCCTCCAGCAGCGTCGGCGGGAGGCGAGCGCCGAGGCGATCGAGCGCGCCCGGAAGGGCCGCCTGCGCACGCTGGCGCTGCGCACCGTGCTGTACCCGACCATCGACATCTCCTATGTGCTGCCGCTGGTCGGCGTGCTGCTGGTCGGCGGCGCGCTGTACGACCATGGCCTGATCAGCATCGGGGCCGTGGTCACCTCCGCCCTGTACCTGCGGCAGCTCGCCGGTCCGCTGGAGACCATGCAGATCTGGATCGACCAGTTGCAGAGCAGCTCGGCGTCGTTCGCCCGGCTCGAAGGGCTGACCGACCTGCCGCGCTCGCAGCCGACCGGCGGGGCCGTCCCCACCGAGGACCGGATCGACGTCGACAACGTGCATTTCGCCTACGACGGCGGGCGCGACGTGCTGCGCGGGGTCGACCTGGACATCCGGCCCGGGGAACGCCTGGCGATCGTCGGGCCGTCCGGCGCGGGCAAGTCCACCCTGGGTCGGCTGCTGACCGGGATCGACCATCCGCACACCGGTTCGGTGACCGTGGGCGGGGTCGCGGTGGCGGACCTCTCGCCCGAGCAACTGCGGCGCCAGATCATCCTGGTCACCCAGGAGCACCATGTGTTCCACGCGTCGGTCCGCGACAACCTGCTGATCGCGAAGCCCGCGGCCGCCGACGCCGAGCTGCGCGCCGCGCTCGCCGCCGTCGGCGCGGCCTGGGCGGACGAGCTGCCCGACGGCCTGGACACCGACGTGAGCCCCCGGGGCCATCGGCTGGACAGCGCGCAGGCCCAGCAACTCGCCCTGGCCCGGGTGGTGTTGGCCGACCCGCACACGGTCGTGCTGGACGAGGCCACCGCCATGTTGGACCCGACCACGGCGCGCGACACCGAGCGGGCGCTGTCCGCCGTGCTCAGCGGCCGGACCGTGCTGGCCATCGCCCACCGGCTGCACACCGCGCACGACGCGGACCGGGTGGCGGTCATGGAGGCAGGCCGGCTCACCCAGCTGGGTACCCACGACGACCTGGTCGCGGGTGGAGGCGCCTACGCCGACCTGTGGAACTCGTGGCACGGCGAACGGACACCGCCGCCGGAGCACTGATCCGCGCTCCGGCGCGCCGGACCCTGTGGTCCGGTGCGGGTGACGGCGGTCGTTCCCCTTCACCCTGGACCGCCCGGCGAGGTGCGGTGCGGCACTGTCCGGATCGCGGCTCGCGCCGTCCCGGTTCCGCGCGCTCCGGATCCGGGGGCCGTCGCTCGGTGTGCCGGGCGCCGTCGGGCCCGGCACAGCGGCGATGGCGGTGCCTCAGCTCGCGGGCTGGGCGTCCTCGGGGACGGCGCCGGCCGAACCGCCCTCAAGTCCGGCCTGCCAGCGGGACTCGACCTTGCCGAAGCGCCAGAACAGCCACGCGACGATCCAGGTGGCGGCGAACAGGGCGGCGATGACGAACCCGGCCTTGTTGATGTTGAAGTTGGCCATGAACGTCCAGAACGGTCCGGTGAGGTGCATCTCGCTGGTGAGCACGCCGAGGACCTCCACGGTGCCGATGATGAAGGCGGCGGCGATGGACAGGCCGGTGATGACCAGGTTGTAGTACACCTTGCGGACCGGCTTGGCGAAGGCCCAGCCGTAGGCGAAGTTCATGAAGCAGCCGTCGAGGGTGTCGAACAGGGTCATCCCGCCGGAGAACAGCAGCGGCAGCGCCAGCACGGCGTAGAAGGGCAGTCCTGAGGTGGCCGCGTAGGCGGTCGCCGCCAGTAGCACCACCTCGGTGGCGGTGTCGAAGCCGATGCCGAAGATCAGGCCGACGAAGAACATCTGGTAGGTGTGGTTGATCGAGCGCATGAAGCGTCCGAAGAAGCGCCACATCAGCCCGCGGGCCTGGAGCTGACGCTCCAGCTCCTCCTCGTCGAAGGTGCCGCGGCGCATGTCCCGGAAGACCTTGGCGATCCCGGCCAGCACGATCAGGTTCAGCGCGGCGATCAGGTAGAGGAACCCGGCGGAGGTGAGCGTGCCGAGCATGCCGCCGAGGGTCTCGTAGGTCGAGTTGGGGTCGACCATGGCGCCGAAGACGGCCTTGGCGGCGATGGTGATGCCCACCCCGACCGCGACCACGACCGTGGAGTGGCCCAGCGCGAAGAAGAAGCCGGTGGCCAGCGGGCGCTTCTTCTCGGCCATCAGCTTGCGGGTGACGTTGTCGATCGCCGATATGTGGTCCGCGTCGAAGGCGTGGCGCGCGCCCAGGGTCCAGGCGGTGAAGGCCACGCCCAGGCCCACCCCGAGCTTCTGGTAGTGGAAGTGGTGCGGCAGCACCGTCAGTACGAAGATGCCCCAGCCGAAGCCGTTCAGAGCCAGCACGACGAGGGCCATCACCCCTAGTCGGGCCCATTCGGACGGGTGCAGGGCCTGCACGATCGATCGGCTCTTGGCGGTCAGGGCTGACACTGGGCATCCTCCTCGGGATGCTCACCGGTCGAGCGGGGCCTGGACCAGCCATGGCGGCCTGGGCTGGACCCACCCTCCAGCGAGGCGGGGCTCCGTGGGCGCAACCGCAGGCGACCGGACTCGTCCCCCTGACACCTGGCCGTGGGGGCTTCACCGTTGCGGGACAGTACCGGGTTCGCACCGGCTTCGCTGAGGCTGCACCATCCCAACGGTGGTCGGGACGCCGTCATCGTAGGGGCAGCCGGACAACGCCTACAAGGCTGCATAGCTGCTGAGGTGATGAGCAGCAGGTGAGAGAGCCGTCACAGTCATCGCATTCCGACCAGGCTGGACCTTCGGGCTGCCGCGCCCACCACGGCAGCTACCGGGTGAAGCCGCCCGCGTCCAGGGAGAGTTCCTGATCGCCGAGGGGGGCGAAGAACCGGGCGGTGTCGGCGTCGGCGACCTCGGCCAGGGTCGCCGGGCTCCAGCACGGTGTGCGGTCCTTGTCGATGACCTGGGCGCGGATGCCCTCCACCAGGTCCGGAGCGGACAGGGCCGCGCAGGAGGTGCGGTACTCCTGCTCCAGCGCCCTTTCCAGCGAGCCGAGTCGAGCCGCGCTGCGGAGCGCGGCCAGGGTCGCCTTGAGCGCGGTGGGCGACCTGGCGAGGATGGTGGTGGCGGCGTCCTCGGCGTCCGGCTCGCCGCTGCGCAGCAGCCGCTCGACGATCTCCTCGACGCTGTCGGCCGCGTAGCAGCGGTCGATCCACTCCCGGCAGTCGTCCAACTCCCCTGCCGGGGCGGGCCGCGCGTACCGGGCGAGGACGTCGCGCCCGGACGCCCCGGCCAGGTCCGCGACCAGGGAGGGCAACTGGTCCGAGGGGACGAAGTGGTCGGCAAGACCGCACCGCAGGGCGTCCCCGGCGCCGACCGCCGCGCCGGTGAGGGCCAGATGGGTGCCGAGTTCGCCGGGGGCGAGGGCCAGCAGGTGGGTGCCGCCGACGTCGGGGACGAACCCGATCCCGGTCTCGGGCATCGCGACCCTGGAGCGCTCGGTGACCACGCGTACGCTGCCGTGCGCCGAGAGGCCGACCCCGCCGCCCATCACGATGCCGTCCATGACCGCGACATAGGGCTTGGGGTAGCGGGCGATCCGGGCGTTGAGCCGGTACTCGGCCCGCCAGAACGCGGCCGAGGCGGAGCCGCCGCCGGAGCGGACGTCCTCGTAGATCGAGCGGATGTCGCCGCCCGCGCACAGGCCGCGCTCGCCGGCGCCGGTGAGCACCACGGTCCGCACCGCCGGGTCCTGCTCCCACTCGGTCAGGGCCCGGTCGATACGGCTCACCATCGCGTGGTTCAGGGCGTTCAGCGCCTTGGGCCGGTTGAGCGTGAGGTAGCCAGCAAGTCCCTTGGTGTGAACCAGAACTGAGTCATCGTCAAGCATGCTGCCGCCAGTCACCGGACCGCCTCGATCAGCCCTCGGGCCACCATCAACAGCATGATCTCGTTTGTTCCTTCCAGGATCTGATGATCCATCAGGTTGTGGACGATCTTCCCGACCCCATGCTCCCCCAGGTGGCCGGCTCCGCCGCGCACTTGCCGGACGCGGGCCGCAGCGAGTCGGAACGGCGGCGCCCGGGAGTCCGGCACGGGTCCGCCGAAGGCCTCGCAACCTGCGAGCGGGCCGGGCCGTGGGCCGGGCCGCTCCGGGCTCCGCCCGGCGAGCGGCGGGCGACGATGCCCGACCGGCGTGCACGACCATATAGTCGGACGTCCTACTAAGTCCAGCTGCGCCGCCCCGGGGCCCGGACGGAGGGCGGCGCGG